>TARA_R110002051_G_scaffold56046_2_pt1 | contig 44975 bp, 30 predicted proteins | sample TARA_R110002051 | Tara Oceans TARA_R110002051 (sample SAMEA4397023) | marine metagenome | biome: Polar Biome; feature: [MES] marine water layer (ENVO:01000295) within the mesopelagic zone...; material: water (ENVO:00002006), including particulate matter (ENVO:01000060) such as...... | reverse complement strand
TAACATCTTTTATGCACTGTTTTCAACATTGGCAATGATTTCATTGTTTCCAATGTTGACAGTGTTATTTGACAAAACAGAAAAAGTTTACGCTAAACCGATATGGAATGGCATATCTGATTTAAAAGATTATGGTATAGATTATCTCAACTTTTTTGTAACGGAAAGAAGCAAAGATAATGACCCCGGAGAAGTGCTTATGTTCATGGTAGGTTTAATTATCACTATGTTTCTCTTAAAGAATCTTTTTAATTATTTAGCAATGTATTTCATTACGTTTTTGCGTAATGGCGTACTTAAAGACTTACGTAATGAACTCTACGACAAGACTTTAGAACTACCCATATCTTATTATTCTGAAAAAAGAAAAGGCGATACTATTGCCCGTATTACTTCAGATGTATTAGAAATTCAACATTCATTTTTATCCATTTTAGAACTGATTGTCAGAGAACCTTTGACTATTGTTTTTACAATAATTGCTATGCTCTCTATAAGTCCTAAATTGACTTTGTTCGTGTTTCTATTTCTACCGCTTTCAGGATTTTTAATTTCCCTGATAGGTAAATCATTAAAACGAAAATCTGACAAGGTTCAAAATGAGCAAGGTTACTTTTTATCTATTCTTGAAGAAACTTTAGGGGGATTACGCGTTATAAAAGCTTTTAATTCTGAATCTGTATTTGCGAAGAAATTTCAAGCTTCAACTAAACGTTTTTTTAATTTTTCTAACAGCCTACTCAATAGACAAAATTTAGCATCTCCCACAAGTGAATTTTTTGGTATTGCGGCCATTGGTGTAATTCTTTGGTATGGCGGACAAATGGTTTTAGTGGAAAAAACTCTTGAAGGCAGCTTGTTCATTACTTACATGACACTATCATATCAAATATTGACTCCCGCAAAGGCTATAAGTAAAGCTTCCTATAGTGTTAAAAAAGGAAATGCTGCGGCAGAACGAGTAATGGAAATTTTAGAAACTGAAAATCCTATTTCTGAAATTGATAATCCTATAAATCATGAAACCTTTGATAGAGCTGTAAACATTAACAATATCTCTTTCAAATACGAAGATGATTATGTATTAAAAAACTTCAACTTAACAGTTGAAAAAGGGAAAACCGTTGCCCTAGTTGGGCAATCTGGTAGTGGCAAAAGTACCATAGCCAATCTTGTAACCCGTTTTTATGATGTTAACGAAGGAGATATTAGCATTGATGGAAACAACATCAAAAATCTAAGTAAAAAGTCATTACGTGGTTTACTGGGATTGGTAACACAAGACTCTATCTTATTTAACGACACGGTTAAAAACAATATAGGTTTAGGCAAAGAGAATGCCACTGACGAAGAAATTATTGAAGCGGCAAAAATTGCCAATGCCCATGATTTTATCATGGATTTACCCAACGGCTATGACACCAACATTGGCGATAGTGGTAACAAGTTAAGTGGCGGTCAAAAGCAACGTTTGTCTATTTCAAGAGCGGTATTAAAGAATCCGCCAATAATGATTTTGGATGAAGCTACCTCGGCCTTAGATACGGAAAGTGAACGTTTGGTGCAAGACGCCCTTGAAAAGATGATGAAGAATAGAACATCAATCGTTATTGCACATCGGCTATCTACTATTCAAAATGCAGATACTATTGTTGTGCTGCAAAAAGGAGAGATTGTGGAGCAAGGAACACATAATGAACTTTTAGAACTCAATGGCACTTATAACAAATTAGTACAAATGCAATCGTTGGCATAAGACTATATACCAGGTATTTCAGAAAGCTTACAAATTAAAAAAGCCATCTTTTCAGATGGCTTTCATATTGTATCAATGATTCTAAACTATCGAGCCACTTTAATATCAACAATCATTATTTGACCATCATTACTTTTCATTTTAATAGCTCCTTTATGACCTGCAGCATTCTCAAACAATACTACAACTGGGTAATCTTGAGGTCCCATTGCCTCGTCTTCATTCTCAATAACTAAATCTATTAATTGACTAGCATCATTAATGGCATCAAATTCTGCAACCGTCATTTGGTCTCCTGTATTCTCCATTTTTGTTGTGGTTCCTCCTTCTATTTGCTCATCTTGGAACAAATCATCGGGACTCATCCAGAATAAAAAACCTGAATTCGACGGACTCATATCATACCATGCCAAATCTATAGTTCCACCTATTTCAACGTCAATTTCGTTATATGTATATATATTCCCTGTTATTGTTGAGAAAAATCTTTTTGTGTCCAACCCATCAGTATCAACATCAAATGCTATATTTTCATAAACAATAAAACTATCAAGTTCTTCAGCTTCCTCATCAACAACTTCTTCCTCAGTTTCTGTTTCGGTCTCGGTTTCTGTTTCTGTTTCGGTTTCTGTTTCGGTTTCTGTTTCGGTTTCTGTTTCTGTTTCTGTTTCTGTTTCTGTTTCTGTTTCCTCAACCGCATCTGTAATAATTACATCTTCATCACCATCACTACAAGAGATTATAGAGATAGATACGAATAAGATAAGCACAAAGTAAAATTTTTTCTGTAAAATCATAAATCTAATTTTGGTTTTCCTTACAACGTATAGAACTTTATATTATTGAAAATATTCGTTAAAATGAAAACAACTCTTTTCAATAATTAAACCTTTGACTAAATTCATTGTCTTAAAATAAACAAACCTCAATTTTTGGTGATCGAAGAGGAAAAATTAGTTATCGACTTAAAAATAAAGAGCAGGCAAGCTCAGGCTTTCGAAGTATTGGTAAATACCTATAAAGAGCGTTTGTATTGGCAAATACGTGGTATAGTTTTAAACCATGATGATGCCGATGATGTATTACAAAACACTTTTATTAAAGTCTATAAAAACATAAATGGATTTAAAGGTGATAGTAAGCTTTTCTCTTGGATGTACCGTATTGCAACTAATGAGGCTTTAAATTTTATAAAGCAAAGAGCAAAAATACAAGGTGTATCGGATACGGACTACCAATATAGGTTAGTTGAAAATCTTGAAGCAGATGTCTATTTTGAAGGAGGCGAAATTCAACTTCAATTACAGAAAGCAATTGCAACACTACCAGAAAAACAAAAGCTCGTTTTTAATATGAAGTATTTTCAAGAACTTAAATATGAAGAGATTTCAGAAATATTGGACACTTCCGTGGGTGGATTAAAAGCTTCATATCACATAGCAGTAAAAAAATTAGAGCAGTATTTAAAAGAAGATTAAACCTTTTATACAATTGAGTGTCAAACTTGTATCATGAATAAAAAAAATAACATTCCGTTTAAAACTCCAGAAGGCTATTTCAATAGCTTCCAGGAAAGGTTGATGGATAAATTGTCTCAAACTGAAAGTTCTTTTCCAGAAGAAAGTGCATTTAAGGTTCCTGATAATTATTTTGAGTCGTTCAATGAAAGGTTAAATAACAAGCTTGAGAATGAATCAAAAGTAATTCCACTTTTTCCTGTAAAGAAAATTATTGCAGTAGCCGCATCAATTGCAGCAATTGCCCTAATTGCCTTAGGGTACGATTGGAACAGCGAACAAGAATTAAGTTTCAATGACTTGGCAAATACCGATATTGAAGCCTATTTTGAAAATAACGATTTTGATCTATCTCCTTACGAGATAGCTGAAGTTTTACCGGTAACGAATACCGAGTTTTTAGATTTTATAAACGCTCCCATTGAGAGCGATAACCTTCTCGATTACTTAAATGAAAATGTAAGTGATTTTGACGAATTAAATTTTTACGATAATGAATAGACTTGTACTTATTATATTTCTGTTTGTAACCACAATTTCTTTTGCACAAAGAAATCAAGATTGGGAAAAAATAAATACCCTTAAAGTAGCTTTTATAACCGAAAAACTCTCCTTAAGCAGTAAAGAAGCACAAGATTTTTGGCCTGTTTACAACGAATATCAGGAGAAAAGAAATGCTTTACGTAAAAAAGGTCATCAAGAAATTAGAAGTAAAATCAAAGACTCTGATGCTTTAACGGAAAAAGAAGCCGAAAATCTTTTAGCATTACATATTCAAATTGAAGAGGAAGAAGAAGCTTTGGATACTAATTTTCTTAAAAATGTAAGTACCGTAATTTCAGCAAAGAAAACACTGCTGTTATTAAGATCAGAAGAAGAGTTTAAGCGTCAATTAATGAAGCAATACCGCCATAACAAAGGCGGTAAATAATTACTTAAAAGTTAATTTAGATATACGATTCTTACCCGCAGCATAGGCAATAGAATCGTTTTGAAATCGAATCGTATAAAAAGGTTCATTGGAAAGTTCTTTCCAACTTTCGCCCATATCAAAGGAATACGATATGCCCGTAAAACCTATGGCAATCATTTCTTTACCTTTTGTACCTGGTACAAATTGCACACAACTTTTATAGCCTGGCAGAATTCCATTTGCCAATAATTTCCAAGTTTTCCCTCCATCTTTGGTAATTGCTTTGTTCGCTATTGTGTTATCTGGATTGGTGTAATCTCCACCAATGGCAAATCCTAAGTTTTCATCATAAAAATCAATGGAATAAATACCTTCCGTTGGTTCAGCATTTTTGATAGGAGTTTTATAAACTTCCCAATTTTTTCCTTTGTCCGAAGAAAATAAAATTCTTCCAGTTGTTGTCGCTATCCAAATTTTATCACCTATTGTTTTAATATTCGAATTACTCGCTGCAAAAGCTCCTTCACCTACTATGCCTTCCGGTAACTTTGAACAAGGTAACTTAGACCATGTTTTTCCCCCATCCGAAGTTAAAATAACACTTAAACATCCGTCAACTGAATCACCAATTGCAATTCCGTCTTTATCGTTTAAAAAAGTCATGGCATCATAAAATACACCTTCCCCCTCCTCTTCGTAGACTAATTCCATTCGCCCGTTCTCTCCAGTTTTATATAACAATGCTGGAGATTCTATGGACAGCATAAAAAAATCTGATGAAGTGTGTCCTACAGCCCTAAACGCAGGAATACCGGTATGATATTTTTGAATGTTCGTTCTTATTTTACCTGTTGAGAGATCAACAGTACCAAACGTTCCCTTATTAGCTGCAAATGCCAAACTGTTTCCCATTATTTCAATAGCCCTAATACTTATAGAATCTGCATACACAGTCCCTACTTTGACCAAATTAAAAGGTACACGCTGTTCACTTTCTGAACAAGAGACCATTAAAATTACCAGAAGAATGATATATCGCATGTAAAAAAGGGCATAAAGTTGTTCAAAAATAAATGGAATCGCTTCTAAAACAATACCTTTGCAGCCATAAATTTTTGGAGGACAAAAGCCTATCTAATCGATAATCAATACAATGACGGCTTCAAACCTTCTGATAAAGCAATAATAGCTACTCTAATGAAATTACACAGAAATTTGGTGTTTGCCGTAATCGACGCCTTAAACCTAATATTTAACGAAAATGAGTACGCCGACAAGGTGGTTCAAAAAGTACTTAAATTTGACAAGCGCTGGGGAGCACGTGACCGTGGATTTATCGCAGAAACTACCTATGAAATGGTACGGTACAAAAGATTATACGCTGAAATTGCTGAAGTAAAAGCACCATTTAGTAGACCAGATTTATTTCGTATGTGGGCAGTTTGGGCTGTATTAAAAGGGATTAAATTACCCGATTGGAAACAAATAGAACCAACACCTGAAAGAAGAATTAAAGGTAAATTCGACGAACTATCGCAAATAAGAAAATTTAGAGAAGCTATACCTGATTGGATTGATGAATTAGGCGAAAAGGCATTAGGTGATAAACTATGGACCGAAGAAATAGCCAAGTTAAACGAACCTGCTGAAGTAATTCTAAGAACAAATACTTTAAGAACGACTAAAGAGGAATTACGTAAAGCATTATTAGATGAAAATATTGTCGCAGAACCTATTAAAGGTTATCCGTCTGCTTTAAAATTGGTAGAAAGAGCAAATGTTTTTGTTACGCAAGCATTTAAAAATGGCATGTTCGAAGTACAAGATGCTTCATCTCAATTAGTAGCTGAATTTTTAGATATTGAACCTGGGCAACGTGTTGTCGATACTTGTGCCGGCGCGGGTGGAAAATCATTACACTTAGCCGCATTAATGGAAAATAAAGGTCAATTGATTTCTATGGACATCTATGGAAGTAAATTGAAAGAACTTAAAAGACGTGCTAGACGTAATGGAGCGCACAATATTGAAGTTCGAGAAATAGATTCTACCAAAGTGTATAAGAAACTTTATGGCAGTGCAGATAGAGTACTTATTGATGCTCCTTGTACAGGATTAGGAGTTTTAAGAAGAAACCCCGATTCTAAATGGAAAATGCAACCAGATTTTCTTGCTAAAATCGTAAAAACGCAACACGAAATCATAAGAAACTACAGTAAAATATTAAAACCAGGTGGTAAAATGGTTTATGCCACATGCTCAATTTTGCCTGAAGAAAATAGCCACCAAGTTCAATCGTTTTTAAAATCTGACGAAGGAAAGGATTTTACGTTGATAAAAGACAAAAAAATATACGCTTCTAAAAGTGGATATGACGGATTTTATATGGCGTTGTTAGAAAAAAGTATTTAATCATTACCTAAAGAATAATAAAATGCCTTTCAACACATATGAATTGAAAGGCATTTTTTTAATAGAAAGTGCCCAATTACCTAATCTTTTAACGTTGGATATTCAATTCCCAATTGTTCCAAGTACGTGTCATACTTAGTTTCGTCATAATAGAATTTTTCTAAAGCTGGTCTAAATTGGTCCTGCTTATCCTTATTCAAATAAATTGGAGGCATATCACTTTCAGAAATCATTGGTTGGTATTTGGTTTCTTTTTGTTGCTCATTATTAAAATAATCCCACGCACCTTTCATTAATTCTGGCTTCAATAAAAAGTCAATTATAGTCATAGCTTCTACTTTCGCCCCTGCTACAACACCTTTATGTGCTATGGGTGTTGCCATTGCAATTGCATTACTCCAATGATGCCCTTGTAGTCCTGGAATATTAGAAGGATAGCTCAACGTAACCGTAGGCACTTTCCAAGAAATATCTCCTATATCATCAGAACCACCACTAATTGGCTCAAGAACAGGAAGCCCCAATTCGTCCAATTTCATGGATAATCCTTCTATTTTTTTCAGAATTTACTTCGGTTTGTACCGCTTTTGCCAATTGCTGATCAGCATCTGACCATTCTGGTAATCCTACCTCCACTATATTTGAATACATGGTCTCTGCAATTACCTTATTGTAATGTCTTGGCCATGCCGTACCTAAAACTTTCGAAGTCATCGTAGTACCTGTCATTAATGCCGCGCCTTTAGCCATATCATTTGCCATGGCATACATTTCCATAATTCCCTCGTACTTAATATCCCTAAAATAGAACCAAATTGCCGCTTTTGAAGGCACTACATTAGGTTGGTCACCAGCATCAGTAAAAATGGAATGAGAACGCTTTAAAGGATGAAGATGTTCTCTTTTGTAATTCCAAGCTATATTCATCAATTCGGCAGCATCTAAAGCACTTTTACCTCTCCATGGCGAACCTGCGGAGTGTGCTGCTTCGCCGTCAAAAGCATATTCTACAGATATTAATCCTGTACCTCTAGTTGGTCCGTAAGACACCCCTAAGTTATTACCAACATGGGTAAAAATGCACATATCAATATCATCAAAACGACCATCTCTTACATACCAAGCTTTGGCAGCTACCAGCTCTTCTGCAATGCCTGGCCACACCAATAGTGTACCGCCAATATTCTCGCGTTCCATAACTTCTTTAACCGCTAAGGCAGATGAAATATTCATTGGAATACCAGAATTATGACCTTCGCCATGCCCTGGAGCACCTTCTACTATAGGTTTATGATATGCAACTCCTGGATATTGAGAAGCCTTGGGTATACAATCTACATCACTACCCAAAGCAATTGTAGGTCCTTCACCATTACTCCATGTTGCAAACCAAGCGGTTGGAATTCCTGAGATCGAGTTCTCGATTTCAAATCCATTTTTAGCTAAAATACCTGTTAGATACTTCGAAGATTCGACTTCTTGGAAACCCAATTCTGAAAAGCTAAAAACCTTATCGACCATTACCTGAGATTGCTTTTTGTTTTCCTCAACAATAGCGGCAACTTCAGTTTTTAGTTTCTCAATTTGTTTATTGGTTCTTTTCTTTTGAGCATACACGCCACTTAAGGCGAATAAACAGCATGCGACTGCTAATAATGTAGTTCTTGGTTTCATGATGGTTTTTGAATTAGTTGCTAAAAGTTACATTAATTGTTGTTTACATGTACACAAACAATCAATTTTTATCTAATTCAAAACCTGATTACTCTATTTTGAAGTAATGGAATTTTTTAAGACATTAAAATCCATATTCGATAGCTTAAAATAATATCTGAAATATTAAAAAAGTGGTAATTGCTGATTTTTTGGCGCTTCTGGTGCTACTTGTATTTTCACTTTCTCTTCCAATTGTTTTTGTCCCCAACGGGTCATTGCTAATACAACCGGAAGCAATGATTTACCTAAAGGTGTCAATGTATATTCTACTCGTGGCGGAATTTCACCATATAAAGTACGATCTAAGATTTCAGATTTTTCTAGAGACTTTAATTGTTTACTTAACATTTGACGATTTATACCTTCTATTTCCGTAAAAAGCTTATTAAATCGATTGGTACCTTTACTAATATGATACAAAATTATTGGTTGCCACTTACCCCCTATCATATCCATACAATATTCAAGTGCCTCTGTATCCTTATTTTGCTTCGCCATGCTATTCTAATTTTACAAACAACTAAATTTAGTTGCCATTTTTAAATTTAATTTAAGTCTAACAAACATACTATTAACATATTTATTATTAAAATCTAATTTTCATACTTTACAACAATCCCTTACTAGCACTATTAAGTCTGATGATAAAGGTATAACAAATTCCCACTAATTTCATTAACAATTACTGTTTAAAAGTGTTTCAGATTACCGTAAATAATAAGTAGTAAAGCCTTAATTTTGTATTTTAAAAATCAATACCAGACACACTACAATGATTCACTTTTTTGGGGAACCTAGCAAAAAGGTTTTTGCGGTACAGACCGCTAAGGAACTTTCATCTGAAGATACAAGTAAACTTATATGGTTGTTCGGTAACCAACCTAAAATTAATGCGGCGTCTGTAGACGCCTTTTTTGTTGGACCAAGAGCCGCAATGATTACTCCATGGAGTACCAATGCCACAGAGATTACTCAAAATATGGGCGTTTCTGGCATAATTAGAATTGAGGAATTTAATGCCATGGAAGAGAATTTCATGGGCTTTGACCCAATGATTTTCCAAAAATACAAGGTACTAGATCAAGATATCTTTACTATTAACGTAGCGCCAAAACCTATTCTAAATATTGAGGACATTAGCACTTTCAACAAGCAAGAAGGTTTAGCTCTTAATGATGAAGAAGTAGAATATCTAGACAACCTTAGCAAAAAACTGGGTAGAAAGTTAACGGATTCCGAAGTGTTTGGATTCAGCCAAGTGAATTCTGAGCATTGTAGACATAAAATATTCAATGGTACTTTTGTTATTGACGGCAAAGAGATGCCTACTTCCCTTTTCAAACTTATTAAGAAGACTTCACAAGAATTCCCAAATGATATAGTTTCTGCATATAAGGATAATGTCGCTTTTGTCAAAGGCCCAAAAGTGGTACAATTTGCTCCTAAAAGTGCGGATAAGCCAGATTTTTATCAAGAAAAAGAATTCGACTCCGTAATTTCTATAAAAGCAGAAACACACAACTTCCCCACCACTGTAGAGCCTTTTAATGGTGCAGCAACTGGTGCAGGTGGAGAAATAAGAGATCGTTTAGCCGGTGGAAAAGGTTCTTTACCTCTTGCCGGGACTGCTGTTTATATGACCGCGTACTCTCGTTTAGAAAAAGAGAGACCATGGGAAAAGGGAATGCAAGAGAGAGATTGGTTGTACCAAACTCCTATGGATATTCTTATTAAAGCTTCTAACGGTGCATCTGATTTTGGAAATAAATTCGGGCAACCATTAATCACCGGATCTGTATTGACTTTCGAATATGATGAAAACTCATCTCCTTTTGATTCATCCGAAGATAAGACTTCGGCTTCTCACAATCACCGTAGGTTAGGGTATGATAAAGTAATTATGCAAGCTGGTGGAATAGGCTATGGTAAAGTAGACCAAGCAATAAAAGACAAACCAGAAACAGGCAATAAGATTGTAATTTTAGGTGGTGATAACTACCGTATTGGTATGGGTGGTGCTGCGGTTTCTAGTGCAGATACTGGTGAATTTAGTTCGGCTATTGAATTAAATGCGGTACAACGTTCTAATCCAGAAATGCAAAAAAGAGCTGCCAATGCCATACGTGGTATGGTAGAAAGCGATGAAAATACGATTGTATCCATTCATGATCACGGTGCTGGCGGACATTTAAATTGCTTATCTGAATTGGTTGAAGAAACCGGCGGAAAAATAGATCTTGACAAGTTACCAGTTGGTGACCCTACCCTATCTGCCAAAGAAATTATAGGTAACGAATCTCAAGAACGTATGGGTCTTGTTATCGGTAAAAAAGATGTTGAGCTTCTAAAACGTATTGCCGATCGTGAGCGTTCTCCAATGTACGAAGTTGGTGATGTAACTGGTGATGACCGATTTACTTTTGAGTCTAAAACTAACGGTGCCAAACCTATGGATTTAGCCTTATCTGATATGTTCGGCAGTTCTCCTAAAACGGTGATGGTAGACAGTACTGTTAAACGTGATTATAAAAATGCGGAGTATTCATTAGAGTTTTTCCATGATTATTTAGATTCAGTTCTTCAATTGGAAGCCGTTGCTTGTAAAGATTGGCTTACAAACAAGGTTGACCGTTGTGTTGGTGGTCGAGTTGCTAAACAACAATGTGTTGGTCCTTTACAATTACCATTAAATAACTGCGGAGTAATGGCCTTAGATTTTAAAGGAAAAGAAGGTATCGCTACTAGTATTGGCCACTCCCCAATTTCTGCATTAATAGACCCAGCTGCAGGTAGTAAAAATAGTATTGCAGAATCATTAACCAATTTGGTTTGGGCACCGTTGAAAGACGGCCTAGCTTCTGTTTCATTATCTGCAAACTGGATGTGGCCTTGTAAAAATGAAGGTGAAGATGCCCGTTTATACAAAGCGGTTCAAGCGGTTTCTGACTTTGCAATTGAATTAGGTATAAATGTACCTACAGGAAAGGACTCACTTTCCATGAAACAAAAATATAAGGATGGCGATGTAATCTCTCCAGGTACAGTGGTCATTTCCGCTGCCGGAAATTGTAGCGATATCAATAAGGTTATTGAACCTGTATTACAAAAAGATGCCGGATCTATTTACTACATCAACCTATCTAAAGATAATTTTAAATTAGGGGGTTCTTCTTTCGCACAGACTAGAAATAGCATTGGTAATGAAACACCGACGATTACTGATTCTGCTTATTTCAAAGTTGTTTTTAATACCATTCAATCCTTAATAAAGGAGGATAAAATAGTTGCAGGACATGATGTTGCTTCTGGCGGATTGATAACTACTCTTTTAGAGTTATGTTTTGCAGATACTAATTTAGGAGCAAATCTGGACCTTACTAATTTAGGAGAAGCTGATACCATTAAAGTTTTGTTTTCTGAAAATGCAGGTATTGTTTTACAGGCAAAAGATGAAAGTATTGAATCAATTTTCGCATCTAAGAATATTGAAGCTAAGAAAATAGGAACGGTTACAAACGAAGCCACTCTTACTGTTAAAAATAACGGTATGGAAATGGGACTTAATATTGAAACCATTCGTGATACTTGGTTCAAAACATCTTACCTACTAGATAATCAACAAACAGCCAATGGTTTAGCAAAAGATAGATTTGACAATTACAAAAATCAACCTTTACAATATAATTTCCCTTCTATATCACCTATACAGCTTCCAAGTCGAAGTCTAATCGATAACGAAGCGAGACCAAAAGCAGCAATTCTTCGTGAAAAAGGGAGTAACTCTGAGCGCGAAATGGCAAATGCAATGTACTTGGCAGGGTTTGATGTTAAGGATGTTCATATGACCGATTTAATCTCTGGTCGTGAGAATTTAGAGGATATTCAGTTTTTAGGAGCCGTTGGTGGTTTCTCCAATTCCGATGTTCTTGGCAGTGCAAAAGGATGGGCAGGTGCTATTAAATACAACGAAAAAGCAAATACAGTTATTAAAAATTTCTTTGCCAGACCAGACACCTTATCCGTTGGAATTTGCAACGGATGTCAATTGTTCATGGAATTAGATTTAATTAACCCAGAACATGAAAAACACGGCAAAATGACGTACAACGATTCTCATAAACATGAGAGTAACTTTACATCGGTAGAAATACAAAAGAACAACTCGGTTATGCTATCATCATTAGAAGGAAGCAAACTGGGCGTATGGATTTCTCATGGGGAAGGTAAATTCTCATTACCACAATCTGAAGAAAACTATGATATTGTTGCAAAATATGGTTACGAGGGCTATCCGGCCAACCCAAACGGTAGTGACTTTAATGCCGCTATGCTTTGCGACAAAACGGGTCGCCACTTAGTAACTATGCCACATATTGAACGTTCTATTTTCCCATGGAACTGGGCGCATTACCCAGCAGATAGAAATGATGAAGTTTCACCATGGATAGAAGCTTTTTTAAATGCCAAAAAGTGGATTGGCAATCAGAAATAATTATCTTATATGGTAAAACACAAAAGCTGTGCACTTCCAATTCTGGAGTACACAGCTTTTTTACAACCAAAAAAAACCATTTTATTTAACCAATAATCTACCGCTCCACATTCTTTTTTTAGAATTTTGAAGCTTATAGAGGTATAGCCCTGGAGCCAAACTTTTTCTATTTATAATAATCTCATTTTGTCCGGATATACTTTCACCTTCCAAATGATGGCTACTGATTAGCCTTCCACTTAGAGAATATATATCTAACTCATAAGTATCTGCATTTTCCTCATAAAAATAAAGGCTAGCACTTTCCTGCATCGGATTTGGATATACTACAGATTTGTTTAAATCCGTATCCACAAATTTCTGTCCCGGCTCTCTGTTATGGAAGTCTATATTTTGTAGTTCCATAGCTTTTTCTTCTGCATATCCGTTCTCTGCAACTAAGTTAAAGGACAACACTTTTATATCAGAAAAATCAGTTGTTTCGTCAGACTCGTTTTTAAAATCGTTTTCTAAAAGGGTGAATACATTAAGCTCGCTATCTAAAGAAATAGTAGTTTTATATATTAAACCATTACCCTTTATTAACTGAACATCTAAATTTCCCGTTCCTTTAGCCTCAAAACTTATCTTTTTATATTCACTTAAATCTACTGAAGCAAATCTTGGGCTTAATGCACGGTAAACACCCAAATAATTGCTAGTTGATCCGTTTAATTTCACATTCCTTTCAATAGGATATCCTTCTCCAACATAAGGTCCATCGGCTGGTAATACATCGTATGATGATACTGTAGTTTCTTCGGCAGAATCATCTAAGCCCCATGGAGCGTCTGCTACAAAAAGGTCGTCTGGAGTTCCTGATCCTGTGCTTATTCTAAAACCTAAATCGAACAAGGTACCAGTTTTTAAAGCGACCGTATCTAGGTATCCATCTATTTCAGCTGACACACCAACTATTTCAGTTGTACTTGTTTCCGTTAGCTTTAAGCCACCATTAAGTTGAATATTTTGAGAATTGTTATTGTTAACAAGGTTTAATAATACTTCTCCATTTTTATAACTTGACGATTTCACAAATACCGGTGGCGGAGTAGATCCGCTGTAATCTATAATATTTGAATTCGCTTCTAACAAATTAAGGATTTCTTCAGCTAACAATAATAAATCATCGATAGAATTTGACCATATTTGAAAGTTATAGTAAGCAGTATCATTTGCATATGCGTCTATATTCCAATGAGATTCTATAATAAAACTATCGTCTTCATTTAACCTGGCCGAGAATGTCAAAGCAAATTCAATACTGCCATCTGGCTGCTTAATAATTGATTTAATAAAATCTTTTTCCCTTAACTGAATGGTAGAAACAGATAGCAATTGTGCCCCAAGAAAACGATCGCATATAAACTTACTATGTTCATAAACTTGATTATCCGTTTTAATAACCATTAAGGACCCTAAGTTTTCTGTTCCATTTAAATAATCTACCGAATAAATATCAGATGCATTTGTCAAATCTAACAGATCGCTCGGTGAAGATTCTATGGTACTTGTTTCATTTATAACTCCTAATGGTACTAAACTATTTAAAGGAATATTGTTAACATCAGATTTTGAGCTAAGACCATAATATGCATTTTTAACCAACTTCTTGGCCTTTGTATTATCAAATACATAATTTGTTTTAGCGCGATTAAAGTTTCTTTTATTGATGATGCCTGCCAATCTATCATTACTCTCTAGACCTCCATCGTTTGCACTTGATGTCACAGTAATAACCGGGCATGCCGCAACACCTGAACAAGATGGGTCATCACAGTCTACCAAACCATCACCGTCATCATCTAGACCATTAATACAATCCTCTTGCGGAACCGGTGCAGTTGGACAACGCGCCCCATCATTACTGGAAGCAGCAGGGCCGAACGCAAATATATTGGAGAACATTACTCCGCTTAAAACAATATTCTGCGTCTGGTTTATTTTATAAACCGAACCTGTTTGGTTGGCCGAAATGTAAAAATTTCCATCCACATCAAAATAAACAGCACCATAGGTGTAATTAAGGCCGGCTAATATTGGTACTTCCCCTAAATCTTCCACATTACCTGAAACGGCGTCTATACGGTATAAATGATTACTATTTTTTTCAACAGCATATAATTTGTTATCCGCAGCATTAAATGCCCAATCATGTATACTTATGTTTTGACTTAATGTGTTAGACCCTAAATACTCAAGATAATTGTTAGATTCTGGGTTTAAGTCTACACTATAATAGGTACTAGAACCTGCTCTAAAATAATAGATACCATCTATAGATATATCTCCAACGTACTTGTTACCATTGTTGGGTAGTTCGGGTATTGTATAGACATTGGTACTAAAGTCTTTCCCAATTCTAACTAAGGAAATTTGCGGTGAACTTAAATATCCCCACAAATAACCATCGGCAGAGTTATACCCTGCTCCGTTTATATTACCTTCTGTAATATTCTCTGCTACTAAATAAGAGCTTCCTGAAGCTAAATCTAGTGCGTAAATGTCATTGTATTGAAACAAATAGGCATTAAAATCACAATCAAAAGGCTCTGATTGCGCACTAATTTTCCAGCTTACCAATGTAAGTGCAATGAATGTAATAAGGTAAAAAAAAGATTTAGTAAAGTAATTTTTTTCCATATTTTCTAGGATTTGGGGTAATCTATATTTCTCAAAAATAACTAATAGTATTAAAGAATTTTCCTACAATAATTTGAGATGTATAGATAACACGTTCAATTACAATTTATTGTAGACGAACGGTTAAAATCGATGATTTACCTATTTAGACCTATAATTATGGATATAGAGATAACATATGCATTTATTTAATAATTCAATTTTAAAATATGCTGTTGATTCACTAATTTGCAATTCTATATTATAAATACAGTATGCAAAAAGTTACCCGCCTGTTCGATTTTCCGTATTATCAATTAGAACAAAACCCTTTAGAAATGGCGCTTGTGTCAAAAAAAGAAGGCAATTGGATAGGCACCTCCACTCAAGAATATATTGATAAAGCGAATGCTATAAGTCGCGGTTTACTTCGATTGGGAGTTAAAACAAATGATAAAATTGCAGTAATCTCACTCACCAATAGGACAGAATGGAATATAATGGATATTGGTGTATTACAACTTGGAGCTCAGAATGTTCCAGTATACCCAACTATCTCAGAGGAAGATTATGCTTATGTTTTAAATCATTCTGAAGCAAAATTTTGCTTTGTTTCTTGTGGTGAGGTTTACGATAAAGTTACTTCCATAAAAGAACAAGTTAAAAGCCTAGAGAAAATCTATTCTTTTGATGAGTTAACCAATTGCGAAAACTGGAACAACGTATTAGATCTTGGCGAAGATACGTCTAACCAAGAGGAAGTAGAAAAATTAAAAAAGGAGGTTAAACCTAACGATTTGGCTACACTTATATATACATCGGGAACAACTGGCCGCCCTAAAGGAGTAATGTTATCCCACGATAATTTGGTAAGTAACGCTATTGAAAGTTCTAAGCGTTTCCCAATTGTAGATGGTAAAACAAAAGCATTAAGCTTTTTACCTCTTTGTCATGTATATGAGCGTATGTTAATTTACCTTTATCAATATAGAGGAGTAACTATATATTATGCAGAATCACTTGAAAAAATTAGCGATAATCTAAAAGAAACTAGTCCGCATGTAATGACAGCAGTTCCTAGACTTTTAGAAAAAGTATACGATAAAATATATGCTAAAGGAGCTGAGTTAACAGGAATAAAAAAGAAATTATTCTTTTGGGCGGTAGACCTAGGTCTTAAATATGAACCATACGGACAAAATGGTTGGTGGTATGAGATGCAGTTATCCATTGCTAGAAAATTAATTTTCAGTAAATGGAAAGAAGGACTTGGTGGAAACCTAAATCTAATAGCCTCAGGTAGTGCCGCTTTACAACCCAGATTAGCACGTATTTTTAACGCTGCGGAATTTGGACTTATGGAAGGTTACGGGCTATCTGAAACGTCGCCAGTTGTTTCTGTAAATGATATGCGAAAAGATGGTTTTCGAATTGGTACCGTAGGCAAGCCTATTGATAGAACAGAAGTAAAAATAGCTGAAGATGGTGAAATTTGTATTAAAGGCCCACAAGTAATGCTAGGGTATTATAAAGACGAACAAAAAACAAATGAAGTCATAGTTGACGGCTATTTTCTTACCGGCGATATTGGTGAACTAGACGCAGATGGCTTTCTAAGAATAACAGACCGTAAAAAAGAAATGTTCAAGACTTCTGGAGGCAAATATGTCGCTCCCCAGCTTTTAGAGAACAGGTTTAAGCAATCGCTTTTCATTGAACAAATTATGGTTGTTGGTGAAAGTGAAAAAATGCCTGCCGCATTAATACAGCCAAATTTTGACCATATAAAGGAATGGGCGAAAAAAAAGAATATTTCTGTAGGCGAAAATTCAGATATCGTAAATAACGAAAAGGTTATTGCTAGAATTGGAGAAGAAGTTGCTCTTGCTAATGAAAGTTTTGCCAAATGGGAGAAGATTAAACAATTTAGACTTACTCCCGATGTTTGGAGTATAGATGGTGGACACTTAACCCCTACTATGAAAATGAAAAGAAAAATTATTAAGGAAAAGTATATTGCTCTTTATAATGATATATACGAACATTAATAAGTCATAAAAGTATAGCCGTTTATTAATTTAAAAATGATTTCATACCAAAAATACACAACCACACAACTAATAAAATTCAAAAATATATTGCTCTATTGTGGTATTATCGGTTTGGCACTAATGTGTTTTCTGTTAGGTATGGCAATTTATTATACTAGTAACAATCAAGGTAGTATCCTAATTTATTTGGTGCCAATACTTGGGCCTTTAGTTATGCTACCATTAATTTTTAGCTCGTTAATTGACAAAGAGGTTAAAAAACGAAAATAAATTTTCTTCAATTCTTTTTTACTCCTAGAGAGCTTTTAAAATTCTTAATATTTTGCAAATTTATTATGCATGCATAATAAATTTGATTATATTTGGTGACCAACCACCAAAGTATGAAAGAAGCAACAATTGATTATGCATTGAGAGCTACCTGGCAGGCGGTTGCTAGAATGTATAACGAAGAGGCTAAGAATTTCGATTCTACTATGGCTGTAGGTTTCACATTATTAAGTATTGACCCAAAAGTAGGTACACCCTCCACTTCTTTAGGTCCAAAAATGGGAATGGAAGCTACGAGCCTTTCAAGAATATTGAAAAGTATGGAAAAGAAAGGTCTTATTTTAAGAAAACCAAATCCTAATGATGGTCGCGGGGTACTCATTTATTTAACCGATTTTGGTTTAGAAAAAAGAAATGATTCTAAAAGTAGGGTGCTTCAATTTAACGAAGCAGTTCAACAAGAGCTTTCTGAAGAAAAATTATCAACCTTTTTTGAGGTAACAGATACCATAAATAAGTTGATATCAGATAAAAAATTTTTTACAAAATAATATTTCAAATTAATACAGTTTTAAATACATGAACAAGCACATTAAAAAAGTAGCGGTAATTGGTTCAGGAATAATGGGTAGTGGCATTGCCTGTCATTTTGCGAATATTGGCGTAGAGGTTTTATTGTTAGACATTGTTCCGCGTGAATTAAATGATAAGGAAAAAGCGAAAGGTCTAACCTTGCAAGACAAGGTTGTTCGCAATAGAATTGTAAATGATTCATTAGCGGCAGCATTAAAATCAAAACCCTCTCCTATATATCACCAAAAATTTGCCGATAGAATTTCCACTGGTAATTTAGAGGACGATATTGCTAAAGTATCTAAAGTAGATTGGATTATTGAGGTTGTTGTAGAAAGACTAGATATTAAAAAAATGGTCTTTGAAAACCTTGAAAAACATAGAACGCCGGGTACATTGATTACTTCTAATACATCTGGTATTCCTATTCATTTTATGAGTGAAGGTCGTAGTGAAGATTTCCAGAAACATTTCTGTGGAACGCACTTTTTCAATCCTGCCCGTTATTTAAAACTTTTTGAAATAATTCCTGGACCCAAAACTTCTCCAGAAGTATTAGACTTTTTAAATAGTTATGGAGAGCAATTTTTAGGTAAAACCTCTGTAGTGGCTAAAGACACGCCCGCTTTTATAGGTAATAGAATAGGAATTTTCAGTATCCAAAGTCTTTTTCATATGGTAAAAGATATGGGTATGACTGTTGAAGAAGTTGATAAACTAACCGGACCCGTTATTGGAAGACCAAAATCTGCAACTTTTAGAACAGTAGATGTAGTTGGTCTAGATACTTTAGTACATGTTGCAAACGGTATTGCTGACAACTGTAAAGACGACGAGAAATTAGAGCTTTTTAAACTTCCTAATTTCATCAATACCATGATGGAAAACAAATGGTTGGGTAGTAAAACAGGACAAGGTTTCTATAAAAAATCTAAAGATGCTAAAGGAAATACTGAAATTTTGACTTTAGATTTAGATACGATGGATTATCGTTCTAATAAAAAAGCAAGTTTTGCCACGCTAGAATTAACAAAGACGATTGATAAAGTAGCAGACCGCTTTAAAGTATTGGTTGCTGGAAAAGATAAAGCTGGAGAGTTTTACAGAAAAAGCTTTGCTGCATTGTTTGCATATGTTTCTCATAGAATTCCAGAAATTACGGATGAGTTGTACAAAATTGATGATGCTATGAAAGCCGGTTTTGGCTGGGAACATGGTCCATTTCAAATTTGGGATGCTATTGGAATTGAAAAAGGATTAGAAATCATGAAAGCAGAAGGTGAAACTCCTGCGGCATGGGTCAATGAAATGGTTGCTTCAGGAAGCAAATCTTTTTATTCTGTAAAAGATGGTGCATCTTACTACTATGATATTCCTAAAAAATCTGTTGAAAAAATTCCAGGACAAGATTCTTTTATCATCCTAGATAATATTAGAAAATCTAAAGAAGTTTTCAAAAACAGCGGTGTTGTTGTTGAAGATTTAGGCGATGGAATATTAAATGTAGAATTCCAATCTAAAATGAACACTATTGGAGGTGACGTTTTAGCTGGCTTAAATAAAGCTATTGATTTAGCTGAAAAAGATTTCCAAGGTTTAGTTGTTGGTAATCAAGCTCCTAATTTTTCTGTTGGTGCAAATATCGGTATGATATTTATGATGGCCGTTGAACAAGAGTATGACGAATTGAACATGGCCATTAAAATGTTCCAAGATACTATGATGCGTATGCGTTATTCTGCAATACCTACTGTTTCTGCCCCACACGGCATGACTTTAGGTGGTGGTTGTGAACTTTCTTTGCATGCAGACAAAGTTGTAGCAGCAGCAGAAACTTATATTGGATTAGTTGAATTCGGAGTTGGAGTTATCCCTGGTGGTGGTGGTTCTAAAGAGTTTGCATTAAGAGCACAAGATTTATTCCATAAAAATGATGTGGAGTTAAACGTGCTGCAAGAATATTTCTTAACCATTGGTATGGCAAAGGTGTCTACTTCGGCTTATGAAGCGTTTGACTTAGGTATTTTACAACCTGGTAAAGATATTGTTGTGGTAAATAAAGATCGTCAAATAGCAACTGCAAAAGCACATGCTAAATTAATGGCAGAAGCTGGTTATACGCAACCAGTAAAAAGAAAAGATATTAAAGTTCTTGGTAAACAAGCTTTAGGTATGTTCTTAGTTGGAACAGATTCTATGGAAGACAGTAAATACATCAGTGAGCATGATAAAAAAATTGCCAACAAACTAGCATACGTAATGGCTGGTGGGGATTTATCTGAGCCTACTCTAGTTACTGAACAATATTTATTAGACCTAGAACGTGAAGCATTTTTATCGCTATGTACCGAACGTAAAACATTAGAAAGAATTCAACATATGTTGAAAACTGGAAAACCGTTAAGAAACTAAAAGCCCCCTAGCCCCCGAAGGGGGAACTCAAGGCGGAATACATTTTATTTTTTTAAGAATATACAAGAATTAACATTTAAAAAACCTATTGACCCCTAATAGGAATTCCCCTTCGGGGGCTAGGGGGCTAATATGAAAACAGCATATATAGTAAAAGCATATAGAACAGCAGTAGGAAAAGCACCTAAAGGCGTTTTTCGTTTTAAACGTGCCGATGAACTAGCTGCCGAAACCATTCAACATATGATGGCTGAAGTTCCGCAACTAGATAAGAAACGTATAGACGATGTCATTGTAGGTAATGCAATGCCTGAAGGTTCCCAAGGATTAAATATGGCTCGTTTAATCTCACTTATGGGATTAGATATTGTAGACGTACCTGGTGTAACCGTAAATCGTTTTTGTTCTTCTGGAATTGAAACTATTGGTATTGCAACTGCTAAAATTCAATCTGGAATGGCCGATTGTATTATTGCGGGTGGTGCGGAGAGTATGAGTTCTGTTCCTATGACAGGAAATAAACCAGAATTAAATTACGATTTAGTGAAATCTGGCCATGAAGATTACTATTGGGGAATGGGAAATACGGCGGAAGCTGTTGCTAACCAATTTAAAGTTTCTAGAGAAGACCAAGATGAGTTTGCTTATCATTCGCATATGAAGGCTTTAAAAGCTCAAGCAGAAGACCGATTTCAAGATCAGATTGTTCCTATAAAAGTAGATCAAACTTATGTAGATGAAAATGGCAAAAAGGCAAACAAAAGTTACACAGTAAATAAGGATGAAGGCCCTAGAAAAGGGACTAGTAAAGAGGCATTAGCTGGTTTACGGGCAGTTTTTGCTGCTGGTGGTAGTGTTACTGCTGGTAACTCCTCTCAAATGAGTGATGGAGCTGCCTTTGTTTTAATTATGAGTGAGGAGATGGTAAAAGAACTAAATATTGAGCCAATTGCTCGTTTAGTAAATTATGCCGCTGCAGGTGTTGAACCGCGCATTATGGGAATTGGCCCAGTTAAAGCGATTCCAAAAGCATTGAAACAAGCAGGTTTAAAACAAGATGGTATTGAATTGATTGAATTAAACGAAGCTTTTGCTTCACAATCTTTGGCAGTAATGCGAGAGCTTAATCTTAATCAAGATATCGTTAATGTTAATGGAGGTGCAATTGCTTTAGGACACCCATTAGGTTGTACTGGTGCTAAATTATCAGTTCAATTGTTTGATGAAATGCGCAAACGCAACATGCAAGGCAAGTACGGTATGGTGACTATGTGCGTAGGAACTGGCCAAGGAGCCGCTGGAATATTCGAATTTTTAAAATAACAACTTAATACTGGTTAGTCTATAAGTATTTTCTATATACTATTTACTTTCAACTTTATATTTAATACTACTAAAAACATGAGTACAGATACTGCAAATAAAGACATTCTTAGAGGAGGACAGTTCCTTGTTAAAGAAACCAATTGTGAAGATGTTTTCACACTTGAAGATTTGAACGAAGAACAACGTATGATGCGCGATAGCACTAAAGAATTCGTAGATAGAGAGCTTTGGGCACATTGGGAACGTTTTGAGAAAAAAGATTATGCTTATACTGAGGAAACCATGCGTAAAGCTGGTGAGTTAGGTTTGTTAAGTGTTGCCGTACCTGAATCTTACGGTGGTATGGGAATGGGCTTTGTGTCTACAATGTTAGTATGTGACTATATTTCTGGGGCAACAGGTTCTTTTAGTACTGCATTTGGTGCACATACAGGTATTGGGACAATGCCAATAACACTTTACGGTACAGAAGAGCAAAAGCAAAAATATGTTCCTAGATTGGCTTCGGGTGAATGGTTTGGTGCTTATTGTTTAACAGAACCAGGTGCTGGTTCTGACGCAAATTCAGGAAAAACTAAAGCTGTGCTTTCTGAAGACGGTAAATCTTACAGTATCACAGGACAAAAAATGTGGATTTCCAATGCCGGTTTCTGTAATATGTTTATTGTATTTGCACGTATTGAAGATGATAAAAATATTACCGGGTTCATTGTTGAAAATGACCCTAGTAATGGAATTACTTTAGGTGATGAAGAAAAGAAGTTAGGTATTCACTCCTCTTCTACTAGACAGGTTTTCTTTAACGAAACTAAAGTTTCTCTGGAAAACATGCTTTCTAAAAGAGGAAATGGTTTTAAAATTGCTATGAATGCTTTAAATGTTGGCCGTATTAAACTGGCTGCTGCATGTTTAGAGGCACAAAGGAGAGTAATAAATGAATCTGTGAAATACGCTAACGAACGTATTCAATTTAAAACTCCAATTGTAAATTTCGGAGCCATTAAATTAAAATTGGCCGAAATGACAACAAATGCCTATGTGGGCGAATCAGCTTGTTACCGAGCTGCCAAAAATATTGAAGATCGTATTGCTATTCGCGAAGCAGAAGGTAATAGCCATCAAGAGGCAGAATTAAAAGGAGTAGAAGAATATGCTATTGAATGTTCTATCCTTAAGGTTGCCGTATCTGAAGATGTACAACATACTGCAGATGAAGGTGTTCAAATATTTGGAGGTATGGGCTTTAGTGCCGACACCCCTATGGAATCTGCTTGGAGAGATGCTAGAATTGCTCGTATTTATGAAGGCACAAACGAAATCAACAGAATGCTAGCTGTAGGTATGCTTGTTAAAAAAGCAATGAAAGGTCACGTAGATCTTCTGGGTCCTGCTACGGCTGTTGGTGAAGAACTAATGGGAATCCCTTCTTTTGATGCCCCTGATTTTTCACAATTATTTGCTGAAGAAAAAGATATCTTAAAAAGACTTAAAAAAGTTTTCTTAATGGTTGCCGGTTCTGCAGTTCAGAAATTTGGACCAGAATTAGAAAATCATCAACAGTTGATGTTGGCAGCTTCTGACATTCTTATTGAAGTATATATGGCAGAATCTGCAATTTTACGTACAGAGAAAAATGCAAAACGTTTTGGCGAAGAAGCTCAAGCTACCCAAATAGCTATGTCTAAATTAAATTTATTCAATGCCACAGAAATTATAATCAAAAAAGGAAAAGAAGCTATCGTTTCTTTCGCTGAAGGTGATGAGCAAAGAATGATGTTAATGGGACTTAAACGTTTCACAAAATATACAAATTACCCTAATGTAGTTGCCTTACGCACACAAATTGCTGATAAGGTCGCCGCAGATAACGGGTACACCTTTGACTAGTTCAGATTACCTTTTGTTGTTTGGTAAATTGAATGGAAGCCGCCCCAATTGGGGCGGTTTTTTGTTTGGTAAATATTTATATTGAGACTACTTTTAAACCATGCATAAAAAATTACTAGAACAGGTTTACAAAACTTCTGATTTTAATTCGAATGGTCACCTTTTAATCGACCAATTGACTTCTCATTTAGAGGATAAACTCAATGCTTCTTCACGTAATGCAATTAATTGGAACGAACCTGAAAAAGAACTCCTTTTCTGGAAATATTTTTTAATAAATGGTAATGAAAAAGACTTGTTTCAAGAAATTACCAAACACACCACTTATATACATCATCCCCATTATCTTGGTCATCAAGTTAGTCCGCCTGCCCCTATTACTGCACTAACTGGAGTAATTAGTTCTTTATTAAATAACGGAACCGCAGTTTATGAAATGGGTATGGCTTCAAATGCTATTGAGCGCATTATTATAGAACTTATTTGTACTAAAATTGGTTTCAATGAGTCTTCTGGCGGTTTTTTAACTTCAGGCGGCACATTGGCAAATCTAACTGCCCTATTAAGTGCTAGAAAAGCGATTTCAAAAAAAGATATTTGGAATGAGGGCAACCAAAATCAACTGGGTATAATGGTGAGCGAAGAGGCTCATTATTGCGTAGATCGTGCTGCTAGAATTATGGGACTAGGTGACCAAGGAATTATTAAGGTGCCTGTTACTAGCGAATTCAGGATGGATACTTCCCTTTTAGAATCTAAATTTGAAGAAGCAGAAGCCAAGGGTATTGAAATATTTGCCATCATTGGCAGTGCGCCTTCAACCGCAACAGGTATTTTTGATGACTTAGAAGCTATAGGTTTCTTTGCCAAAAAACGAAAAATTTGGTTTCATGTTGATGGTGCTCATGGTGGCGCTGGAATTTTTTCTAAAAAATATCGACACACGCTAAATGGCATTGATATAGCCGATTCTGTTGTTATTGACGGTCATAAGATGATGATGATGCCTGCATTAACTACCGCGCTACTATATAAAAATGAAGTAAATGCAAAAGCTACCTTTCGCCAAAAAGCAGATTACTTACTTTCAGATTCGGAACACGAAGATTGGTACAACTCTGGCAAACGTACGTTTGAGTGCACAAAGAATATGATGTCTATTCATTGGTTTACGCTTTTAAAACTTTACGGAGAAGAAGTTTTTGATGCCAATGTAACTCAGTTATATGATTTGGGTGCTGTTTTTGCAAATCTCATAGAGAAAGAGCCAAATTTTGAGGTAGCACTAAAACCTATGTCTAATATTGTTTGTTTTAGATATCTTGAACCCGGAATGAGTACCGAGCACCTTAACGAATTAAATGTAAAAATTCGCCAAGCTCTTTTGGAAGATGGCGAATTTTATATTGTGCAAACGAAATTAAAAGGCGTTCATTATATGCGTATTACGGTAATGAACCCTTTTACAAACCTTCAACATTTTAAAGCCTTAATAGAAAAGATTAAGCTGATTAAATCAACTATTTAATCTCTTAAGTTTTCTAGCATTTGGTCTTCACTATCTTTTTTAGAGAAGTTAATTGCACATTCTATTAATGCTAAATGTGAGTAAGCTTGTGGGAAGTTTCCTAACAATCTTTTAGTCTTAAAATCAATATCTTCACTAAAGAGACCTAAATGATTACTATAAGTTAATAATCGCTCAAAATACTCCAGTGCTTTTGTTCGTTCTCCGATTTTAAACAAGCTGTTGATGTACCAGAAGGTACACACCGTAAATGAAGAAGATGGTAAACCAAAATCATCTTCATTCTTATAACGATATAACAATCCATCATTATTTAACTCTTTCCCAATTGCATGTACAGTACTTATATATCTTTCATCTTTTGCTTTTACACAGCCATAAGACTCCATCAATAAAACGGATGCATCTAACTCCTTAGACCCGTAAGATTGCGTGTACGCACCTATTTCATCATTCCATGCATTATCATAAATATCTTGCCAAATTTCGGCCCTAATTGGTTCCCATTTATCAATTTTATGCTGCTTTCCTAACATTTCTGCAACCTTAATTGCACGGTCTAAAGCTGTCCAACATAATACTTTTGAGAAGGTGAAATGCCTATCTTCTGTTCTAAACTCCCAAATACCTTTATCTGCATCTTTCCAATTGTTACTTACAATCCAAACGATACCTTTTGTAATAGCCCATAAATCTTCACCATTTTCTATGTCTACACTAAATTTTGCCATCTGTTCATAGATAACATCCATTAGTATTCCATATATATCATTCTGTTTTTGGTGATAGGCTGCATTACCTATACGCACTGGTTTAGAGCCTTTATAACCCGCCAAATGTTCCAAAGTTACTTCAGTTAATTTCTTTTCTTTATTAATACCATACATGATTTGCAACTTCTCTGCCTTATCTGGTATTAAATCAATAATAAACTGCAAGTACCGCCTTGCCACATTCTTATGTCCCAATTCTGATACTACCTTAATTACCATAGACGCATCACGTATCCAACAAAATCGATAATCCCAGTTACGTACTTCACCTATGGTTTCTGGTAATGAAGTCGTTGCGGCGGCTAATACGGCTCCGGTTTTATCATAACTCAACAGTTTAAGTGTCAAGGCACTTCTAGAAATTTCTTCGTTAAATTTCTTATAGGTAGGGGTTAAATTAGACCAATTTAACCAATACACTTTTGTGTTCTGCAAATCTAGATAAGCCCTATCCGTAGTAGGCAACAAAAGCTTTTCATTGTATCCTACTAGGATATAACCATCTTCTTTTAACGTTATTACGCTACTATTTATAATTGTCTCTTTATCAAAAGAAGAATATAGAAATATAGTATCGAATTTTACGTCGTGTGTAAGACTTGCTACAAAATCCATTTTAATAAATGATTCTGTTTTACCCATAGCATATTCCAACTTAGGGTCGTACAGTACTGAAAATGTTGGCTCTCCCGAAATATGTTTAAAATATCGTACCAGTTCTGGTGGTGAATGGTAGGCATTTCCTTCCTTTCTATATCTTGGCATAAAATCATGAATCTCAAAATGATGCTCGCCAGATTTAAAAGAAGTAATCAAAATATTTGTAAAGGGCTCGTACTTTTGAGTAATAACATAAGAACTATCTACATTAATATCAAAGCTACCTCCTATTTCCTCATCTAGTAATTTTGCAAAAATAGACGGACTATCAAATTCTGGTAAACAACACCATTCAATGCTTCCTGTTTTTGAAATTAATGCCGCACTCCTACAATTTCCTATTATTCCGTAGTCTAAATTATCCATTCAATAAAAATCTTGATTCATATGAGGTTTCAATTGGTATTGGCCTCCTTTTTCCCGAAATTTATAGAAATAAATATCAAAAAGCACCAAAAAAACCTCTTTTATGGCTAAAACTATCATAATCTCAAATAGACTACCCGTTCAATTACAAATTAGCAATGGAGACATTACCGCCGTGCCAAGTGTAGGTGGTTTAGCTACCGGAATGAAATCTGTTCATTCTAGCGGCGACAGCCTTTGGATAGGATGGAGCGGTTTAACTGATGAAGAAATACCAAATGAATTAGCTCCTAAAATAGATGCAGCACTAGCAAAACATGGTTCTTCTAAAGTAAAGCTGACAGAAAAAGAAGTAGATGGTTTTTACTACGGCTTTAGCAATAGAACTGTTTGGCCATTATTCCACTATTTCTTAGAATATTCTGAATTTGAATTGGAGAGCTGGGAAATATACAAAGCGGTGAATCAAAAATTTGCCGATGCCATTCTGGAAAAAGCTGATAATGAAGATACTATTTGGATTCATGATTATCAGTTAATGCTAGTACCACAAATGGTTCGTGCAGAAAGGCCAGATATTTCTATTGGATTCTTTTTACATATTCCTTTCCCTTCTTATGAAATATTTAGAACGCTACCTTGGAGACAAGAAGTACTACTGGGCTTGCTGGGGTCTGATTTAATAGGATTCCATACCTATGATTACGAACGTCACTTTTTAAGCTCTGTTCGAAGGCTCTTAGGCCTAGAAGTTAGTTTTAATGATATCTATATTGAAGACAGAGTTATTAAAGTAGACTCCTTCCCTATGGGAATTGATTATAAAAAATTTAGTGAAGCTGCCAAAGAACATTCTCAACGTTCTGAAATCGAAAAATCTGAATTACAGAAACGATTAGATACGCATAAGAAATCCGCACCAGATGCCAAGTTCTTTTTATCTATTGACCGATTAGATTATACGAAGGGAATTGCAAAGCGATTAAATGCTTTTGAATATTTCTTAAATAAATACCCTCATTACAAAGAAAAGGTACGTTTAATTATACTTGCAGTGCCTTCGCGTTCTAATGTGCCACAATACCAATTACTAAAACGTGAGGTTGATGAATTGGTTGGTCGCATAAATGGAGAATTATCAACCGTAAGTTGGACACCTATTTGGTATTTCTATAGATCTATGCCTTTTGAAAACCTAATTGATTTATATACTTCTTCTGATATTGCCTGGTTGACACCTATTAGGGATGGAATGAATTTAGTGGCCAAAGAATACATTGCTACTAGAACCGATAAGACTGGTGTTTTAATATTAAGTGAAATGGCGGGGTCTGCTAATGAAATGAATGAATCTTTACTAATTAACCCCAATAACTTTGAACAAATTGCAGATTCATTGAACGAGGCTATTAATATGCCAAAAGAAGAACAAATAGAAAGAAACACTTTATTACAAAAACGGTTAGAACGTTATAATGTAGAGAAATGGGCGAATGACTTCATGAACTCCTTACTTAACCAAAAAGAAAAAGACGAAACATACAAATCTAGGCGCCTATCTGTTGACCTTATGAATACTGTTATGGACGGTTATAAGAAAGCTAAAAGAAGGTTAATATTTTTAGATTATGATGGTACATTGGCTGGGTTTAACATAGACCCCCAAAAAGCATCTCCAGACGATGAATTATACCAATTATTAGACGAAATTTCTTCGCAAGAAAACACTGATATGTATTTAATAAGTGGTAGAGATAAAGAAACCTTTACCAAATGGTTTTTGCCTAAAAAATACAATATGATTGCAGAACATGGTGTATGGATATCGCAAGGTGGTGAAGATTTTCGTATGCTTGAAAATGTAAAGAAGGATTGGATGGAAAAAATATTACCTGTTCTAGAATCTTTTGTTGACCGTACCCCTGGTAGCTTCGTTGAAAAGAAAAACTATTCTTTAGCATGGCATTACAGAAACACTGATCCAGATTTTGGCCAGAAGAGATCTGTTGAACTAAATACCGTACTTACAAGTTTAATTGCTAATGACGATTTAAGCGTTTTAAACGGTAATAAAGTAATGGAAATTAAAAGTAGTAATGTCAATAAGGGGAGAGCCTCAATGCGTGTGTATTCCGAACATGACTATGATTTTGTTTTCGCTATAGGTGATGATTGGACTGATGAGTTTATGTTCCAAGAACTACCAAAAGATTCAGTAACTGTAAAAGTGGGTAGACAAAAAACACAAGCAAGGTATTTTGTTGATAACACTAAAAATGTACGTGCAATTTTAAAACGTTTTGCTGACAAAATATAATGGTAAGTATAAATCGTATTCCTATGAAAAATATTTTTAGAATTATTTCCCTAAGTATTTTGTGTTACTCTAATTCTTTTGCCCAACAAAGCACAGAGGTTTACTTGGCAGATTTAGATTTGAATAGCGATACTTTAAAAATTAACAACGCCAATAATATATCTAACAATGAGGGGTATGACAATCAGCCATCATTCTTTTCTGATGATAAAATTTTATTTGCATCAACAAGAAATAAGCAAACAGATATTGCTCTTTATGATATAAACAATAAGACAACAACTTGGATTTCTAACACACCAAATGGCAGTGAATATTCGCCTTTAAAAATTCCCGGAAAAGCTGCTATTTCAGCTGTTCGTTTAGATAACGATGGTCTACAAAGATTATATGAATATGATATAAAGACTGGTGAATCGAACATTTTATTTCCTGACTTAAAAGTGGGCTATCATGTTTGGTATTCTAGTGACATTATTGTGTGTACAGTTTTAGTTGAAGACCGTATGGATTTAGTGGTGTATAATCTAAAAGAGAATACAAGCTATACTGCCCAAAAAAATGTAGGTAGGTCGTTGCATAAAATTCCCGCTAGTAATTTGATAAGTTATATTAGCAACGAAGATAAAACTCTCGAAATTAAATCATTGAATCCAATTTCTGGTGAAATTAAAATTATTAATTATATATGGAATGGCAGAGATGATATAACTTGGTTATCAAATAATACCATTATTGCAAGCACGGAAAAGGCCATTGTTCAGGTATTTGCGGATACCTTAGGTATATGGGAATTATTTCATCGATTTGAACCAAATCAAATGTACAATATGTCTCGCATGGCCATTAGTCCTAATAGAAAATATATTGCCATAGTTTCCCAAGATACGCCAGATAAAATTGTACAAAAACAAGTAGAAAGTTTTAATGCGCGTGACTTAGAAACATTTGCAAATTGTTATTCAGAAGATGTTCTAGTAAAAAATTTTGCTAAGGATACTATTTCGGTCGGTAGAGAACAATTAAAAAAGGGCTATGAAGTATTTTATCAAAAAACACCTTCTATAGAAGTTAAAGTATCCTCAAGAATTGTAATTGGCTCTACTGTTATTGACCAAGAGGTAGTTTCCATTGATGATAAACAAAAACAACAAGTAGCAATTTATGAAACCGATGGACTTATAAAAAGCATGACTTTTATTAGAGATAAAGAAACACCTTTTGACCCCGAAGTCATTGTTCAAAAACAACTTGACGCTTATAACAATAGAGATCTTGAAGGTTTTTTAAATACCTACTCCAAAACAGCTAAAATATATAGTTACTCGGGAGAATTAAGATCAGAAGGGACAGATGCAATGCGATCTGGCTATGCTGATTTATTCAATTCTACCCCTGATCTACATTGCGAAATTCTCAATAGAATTGTTATTGGAAATACCGTTATCGATGAAGAGTCAATAACTGCAAATGGTAATATTATCTCTGCCGTTTTAGTCTATGAAGTTGAAAATGATAAGATAATAAAAGCCACAATTATCAGATAGTCAATTGAAATCTAAACCTCATATTCTCCCTATCATTATTCTATCACAATTTGCCTGCACTTCTACCTGGTTTGCAGGGAATGCAATATTAGAATCGCTTACTAAAAAGTTAGATTTTGGTTCAGACATTGTAAGCCATGTCATTTCTTCGGTACAATTCGGATTTATCATTGGAACCCTAATATTCGGAGTTTTAATGATTGCAGATCGGTTTTCGCCATCAAAAGTGTTTATGATTTGTGCTTTTCTAGCCGCCATTTCTAATCTAGCACTAATTTACCCGCAATTAACCGTGAGCAGTTTATTAGTTGCAAGATTTAGCACGGGCTTCTTTTTAGCGGGCATATATCCAGTAGGAATGAAAATAGCTGCGGATTATTATGAAAAAGGATTGGGTAAGGCGCTGGGTTTTTTGGTTGGAGCTTTAGTTTTGGGAACCGCGTTTCCCTTTTTAATTAAAGGAAGTCCATTAGCCAATCACTCAGATAGTGTTATAAAACTAACATCAGGTATTACCACATTAGGCGGACTTCTACTCTTTTTACTGGTGCCAAATGGTCCTTATAGAGTTGCAAGCGCTACATTAAAGTTAGATGCCGGTCCTAAACTTTTTAGAAATCCTGACTTTAGAAAAGCTGCATTTGGATATTTTGGACATATGTGGGAGCTGTATGCTTTCTGGGCCTTTACACCTGTAGCTATGCTTTGGTTTAATATGCACACTGGCAACGAAATTTCGGTATCACTTTGGTCTGGAATCGTAATAGCACTCGGTGGATTGTCTTGTGCCTACGGTGGGATACTTTCTCAGCAAATTGGCAGCAAGAAAGTTGCACTAATAGCCTTAGCAGTATCCGGATCTCTATGTTTAATTTCACCATTGTTATTTTCACTTCCTATATATTTATTCTTAACAGCTTGGTGTTTATGGGGAATAGCTGTAACGGCAGATTCACCTCAATTCTCAAATTTAGTAGCATCGGCAGTTACCCCTCAATTAAAAGGAACGGCACTTACACTGGTAAACTGTATCGGTTTTGCCATAACAATTATCAGTATACAGCTTTTAGGGTTTCTTCAAACCATCATACCTATATCTCTTTTATTTATCCCTTTAGCTATAGGTCCAATTTTAGGTGTGTTCAACCTAATTTCTAAAAAAGAAAAATGACCTTCAGGTTACTTATGGACAATCTCAAGAACACTTTAATAAATGAAATTATGGTCAGCCCTTTATTTTACTTAATTTTAGAAACCGATAACCCATTCGAACTTTACTCACCAAAAAAAAATTAAATGAAAAAATTTTTACTTTTCGCTGTACTTACCTCAGCAATTACGTTAACTGCGCAAACCGATCAACGCATTTATGATATTATCCATGCCGTTTCTGCTGAGCGTATTGAAAACGATGTTACCAAACTTGCCAATTTCGGTACTCGACATACTTTGAGTGATACCGTATCAACTACTAGAGGAATTGGTGCAGCACGACGTTGGATTAAAAGCGAATTCGAAAAAACAGCTGCTGAATGTAATGGGTGTTTAAATGTTTTCTTTCAAAAAGATTTAGTCAAAAAAGGAGCTAACAATCGCATTGTAAAAGATGTTGAAGTGGTAAATGTACTTGCCATTCAAAAAGGAACAAAATACCCTAATCGTTTTATTATTATGAGTGGCGATATCGATTCTCGTGTAAGCGACCCTACTAATTATACTGATGAATCTCCTGGTGCAAATGATAATGCCAGCGGTATGGCAGGTACCATAGAAGCTGCTCGTGTGCTGTCTAAATATAAATTCGAAAACAGTATTATTTATATGGGCTTGTCTGGAGAAGAACAAGGTCTTTTTGGCGGTGGCGGCATTGCGCAATATGCCAAAGATCAAGGTTGGGAAATCATTGGTATTTTCAATAATGATATGATCGGTAACATTAAAGGTGTAGACGGTACCATTAGTAATGTAGATTTTAGAATTTTCTCTGAGCCTGTATCACCAACTGAAACAGAGGAGCAACGTAAAGCAAGGCGTTTTTATGGCGGAGAAGTTGATGGAGTCTCTAGACAATTAGCACGCTACGTTCATAATAATGTAAAACAGTATATGCCAGAAATGAACCCTATGATGATCTATCGTTTAGATCGTTTTGGTCGCGGTGGTCATCATAGACCTTTTAATGACGCTGGTTTTCCTGGCATACGTATTATGGAGGCTCATGAAAACTATACACAACAACATCAAGATATTCGTGTGGAAGATGGTATATCGTATGGTGATGTACTTGAGCATGTAAATTTTGAATATGCTGCGAAATTAACAGCTGTAAACGCTATTAACCTTGCCTCTATAGCCTGGGCGCCACCAGCTCCTGAAATGGTTAAAATTGGTGGTATCGTTGAACCAGCCGCCAAATTTCAATGGAGCAAGGTAGATGGCGCAAAGGGATATAAAATTTATTGGAGAGATACCACTTCCCCTACTTGGGATTATAGCAGATATGTAGGCGATGTAACAGAATTTGTTTTAGACGGTATTGTTATTGATAATTACTTCTTTGGAGTTTCGGCTGTTGGTGAGGACGAATTTGAGAGTCCGGTCGTATTTCCTAACGGAATTTTCAGATAGGCTTAAACCAAATTAGACATGAACAAACTACTTATTGCTTTTACCCTCGGGATATTTACTTTTTCACAGGCACAAACCTTTACCGAACAAGATACCCTTAGAGGTAGCATTACCCCTGAACGCGAATGGTGGGACCTTAACTACTATCACTTAGATATAGCTGTTAATCCTGATGATAAATATATTAGCGGTAGTAATACCATTCGCTATAAAGTATTAAAACCTCATCAGTTATTACAGGTAGACTTGCAACCTCCTTTAACTATTAAAAAAGTTACACAAGATGGGCAAGAATTAGAAGTTATACATAAAATAAATGCCCATTTCATAAAATTGACCAAACCTCAGAAAGCTGGTGATTTTAATGAAATTGTTGTAATGTATTCAGGTCATCCAAAAGAGGCAATAAGAGCTCCTTGGGATGGCGGATTTTCTTGGAAAAAAGATGCAAACGGCAAAGATTTTGTCGCCACTTCTTGCCAAGGTTTAGGCGCTAGTGTCTGGTGGCCTAATAAAGACCACATGTACGACGAGGTCGATAGTATGCTGATTAGTGTTAAAGCTCCAAAAGGTTTAATGAATGTGTCTAACGGACGTCTTAGAAGCGTCGATAAAGAAACAAATACCTACAATTGGTTCGTTGCAAACCCCATCAATAATTATGGTGTTAATGTAAATATTGGTGATTATGTACATTTCGATGAAATTTATCAGGGCGAGAAAGGAGCGCTTGATATGGATTATTATGTTTTAACAGATAACCTAGAGAAAGCAGAAGAGCATTTTAAAGATGCTCCTAAAATGATGGAAGCTTTTGAACATTGGTTTGGCCCATACCCTTTTTATGAAGATTCTTTTAAATTGGTAGAGGTACCTTACTTAGGCATGGAACACCAAAGTTCTGTTACCTATGGTAATCAATATCAAAAAGGATATTTAGGAAGAGATTTATCAAGTACTGGTTGGGGATTAAAATTCGATTTTATCATTATTCATGAAGCAGGGCACGAGTGGTTTGCTAATAATATCACCTACAAAGATGCTGCCGATATGTGGGTACATGAGGGTTTTACATGCTATTCAGAAAGCCTATTTTTAGATTATCATTATGGAACAGAAGCAGCAAACGCTTATGTGCAAGGAATTCGTAATAACATTAAGAATGACAAACCTATTATCGGTATTTATAATGTAAACCATGAAGGTAGTGGCGATATGTATTATAAGGGTTCAAACATACTACACACCTTACGCCAAATTGTAAATGATGATAATAAATGGAGAAACATTTTACGCGGTCTAAATTCAGAGTTTTACCATAAAACCGTAACTACCGAGGAAATCGAAAATGTCATCGCCATACGTATGAAAAGAGATTTAAAACCTTTCTTCGATCAGTATTTACGAACCACAAAAATCCCTGTTTTCGAATACAAAGTAAAAGGCAAAAAAGTAGCGTATCGCTTTACCAATACCGTTGACAATTTTTCCATACCCTTAAAAGTATACATCAACGACATCGCAGTATGGATAGAACCTACTTCGGAGTGGAAAACCGATAAAGTAAAAGGCAATTTAAATTCATTACGTGTAGATCCAAATTTCTATGTCGAAACTAAAAATTAAAAAATAGAGCACAACTATTTTATTTATAGAATTCAATATATAACAGTTAGAGTCAATACTACTGTATTCAATTAAATACTTTTGCCTAGTTATTTTAGCTCTTCATGAGAAAAACGCTTGCCATATATAGAAATAGTGCCTTTAGAAGTTTTATTCGAAGGCACTCTAAATATGCACCAATATTGTTCTTTATTGGCGGATTCATATTTGATACCTTAACCTTAGGCCGTATAGACCGCACCTACGACTTAACCGTTTTGTGTCTGCATATGACCTCGTTATCCATTACATTATATCTTTATAATTTATCGGATGATGGAAAATGGGAAAATACCTTTTTAGCAAGGTATGAGGAGTATTTACCGTTAGCCATTCAATTCTTTTTCGGAGGATTATCAAGTGCTTACGTGATTTATTTTTCTAGAAGTGTTTCTTTATCTAAAACAGCATCGTTTTTCATTATTTTGGTTTTATTACTTATTGCAAATGAATTTCTAAAAAAACGAATTTCAAATAAGTATCTGCAATTTGGCGTATACTACTTTATTAGCTTCACTTTTTTCACTTTTATGATTCCCGTATTCCTAAAGGAATTAAGCACTACTATATTCTTAATTTCAGGAGGGGTAAGCTTAGTTAGCACCCTAATGCTATTCACGTTTATTTATAGCAAAAGCCCTAGCACAAGAAAGGAAATTGAACTAGGAAAAATGATTGGCATCTTTATAGCCATTTACGGTACCATTAATCTGTTTTACTTCATGAGGCTGATTCCTCCCGTACCATTAGCCTTAGACAAAGGTATTGTTGCCCATGATATTATATTAAAAAACGGGCATTACGAAGTGACCTATGAGTCTGAAGAGTCATACATATTCTGGAGGAAACATAAGCTAGAGTATAGCTACACTCCTGACCAACGTGTGTATATTTTTTCTTCCATTTTTGCGCCAACAGATTTAAAGAAGTCCATTTTTCATAGATGGAGAAAGTATAATGAAGAAAGCAATGTGTGGGAAACTGTTGAAGACATTGGTTATGACATAACTGGTGGCAGAGATGGTGGCTTTAGAGGATACACCTATAAAACTAATGTTACACAAGGTGAATGGGAGGTTCAAGTTTTAACGGAAGAAGAACAAGTGTTAGGTGTTATAGGATTTCATATTAATCTTAGGAATAATAGAGAGCCACTTAATTTAAAGACTTTAAAGTTTTAGATTAAGTGTTAGATTAACTGTTTAACAATTTATAAATCAGAATTTTACATTAAAAAGTACGTTTTACAAATTCTACTAATTATTTATTTTTTAAAATTGTTTACTGGATCAAAACTTAGATTACCTTCGCGCATCTTTTTAAAATACAAGTGACGATATATCATAAGGTTAAAGCGGTAGATAATATGTTCTACCAATTAGAAAAGGAAATAGGTTCTTTCCAAAAATCTACAGGGCTTGGCTGTGTAGCCCATTGCGGAAATTGTTGTCTTAAACCAGATATCAATGCTACTGCATTAGAATTTTTACCACTTGCATATCATCTATTTAAAAATGGAAAAGCTGAGCAATGGTTAAATCTTTTACAAAACGACACTTCCACTACACTTTGTCCGGTTTTAAATACAGTAATTGCACCTGGTGCCATAGGTTTTTGCTCTGAATATGCACACCGCGGACTAATTTGTAGGTTATTTGGTTTTTCTGCAATGCTTCATAAAAACAATACTCCTAAATTGGTTACTTGTAAACCTATAAAAGAAAACAAACCGGATGCTGTTGCCAAAGCAGAAGCCCATATAGCCTCCAAAAACAACTACCCGCTAATTAGTAACTATTACATGCAGTTACGATCTATCGATGAATCTTTGGGAGAAGAATTGTTTCCTATAAGGATTGCTATTGAGAAAGCTATATATGCCGTTTTAGGTTATTATGCCTATAGAAGACCACCAAGAAAAGTAAAAGTCGCTTAGTTTATATTATTTATAAAAAGAGATAAAGCGTACTTTTATCATTTGATTGCTTTAATTCCAAAATAATATTTTTGGTAAGTGTAAAAATGATTTTATGAACCACGCTAAAGAAATAAAAGCTACAATACATACTGTATTATCAAAGGAGACTCCTAATTGGGACAACCTTTTAGAAATAATCTTAAAGCATTTTAATTGCTCTACCGGTACTTTACACTTTTTAGATAGAGACTTTTTACTTCAGCTTCAATCTCAGGTAGGTATCCCCGAATTTCTTATTCCTAAATTAGCGACTATACCTATTGGAAAAGGAATGGCCGGTATTGCAGCCGAGAGAAGGAAGCCTGTTGAAATGTGTAACCTACAAACAGATGACTCGGGAGTAGCTAGACCATCGGCAAAAGATACTAAAGTAGAAGGTTCATTAGCCGCACCATTACTATACAATGAAACTCTATACGGCACTATTGGTATTGCTAAACCGGTACCTTATGACTTTACCGAAGCTGAAATGGAATTACTAATGCAAATTGGTGAGCTAATCAGCAAGAAATTGAGCTAACATTTTTCTTTTTTACAAAATAAAAAGCCCACTACATAGCGGGCTTTTCAATTCACTGTATTTAAGTTCTATTTAAAGATAGCACCTGTTAATGCTACTTGAGAAAGTTCTTTACCTTCTTCTCCTTTAAATGTTACATAATACGGTCCGTCACCCGAAACTGTTCCTGTAATTGGAATAGTTATCATGGTACCTTGAGATCCTTCTGGTTGGGCTGGTAATTGACCTGTTCCTATTACTGGTCCGTCTGCCGTGTTTTCATGTATTTCGAAATCAAAATACATGGTAGGTGGTGCTTGCCATCCTGCGGTTAGCGAAACAGATTTCACTCCTTTTAAAGACATGTTTTCTAACATAAACCATCCTGTAGACTTACCGATAAGTAAAAGATCCATTCCTCCAAACTGCATTGCTTGCATTCCGTCCAATTTCATTTTGTCATTGAACTTTACAGTGCTACTTGGTATTACGACAGATTTAGAACCTGTTAGCGGAATAGTTCCTTCAGCACCTGCATCTGTATAGCTAGCAGTAATTACTAACATATTACCTGGCGTGGAAGATTCTGCTGTAATTGTTCCCTTAGCAGGCAATGATTTTTCTTTCTTATCATCTCCATTCAAGGAAAGTATATATAAGGCAATTTGCCTAGATTCGTCAGATGTTACATTTGGGTGCGCTGGCATTGTCACTTCTCCCCAAACTCCTGTACCACCAGTAACGATTTTACCTTGGATATAAGCTAAGGCATCTCGACGTTCTTTATACTTGGCAGCAACATCTTTATAATTAGGACCTATAGAAGCATCAGCTTCTTTATGACACGTTTTGCAATCCATTGCTTGCGTCAAAGCCTTACCAGTAACAGCTGCTGAAACCTGTTGGTGACCCATATTCATGGCTACCTTATCCATCCCTTCTAAATAATCAACACTTACAAAAATATTGCTTGGGTCAATTTTAGTACCATCAGCATCTGTTACCGAAACATCATAGGCAATTTTCTGACCTGGCAAGTAAAAAGCCGGTGCACTGTCACCTAATGATATGGCAACTTCTGGTCTAGAGTTACCCGCAACAATACTTGTACTTTCGCTGATTGCCTCTTCGCCTTTATCATCTGCAACGGTTACTTTCAACTTATAAACACCGGCATCTGCATAGGTATAACTTACATTTCCTTCTGTAGTTTCCTTAGTATCACCATTTCCGAAATCCCAAAGATACTTTATAGCATCATCTTCACGATCACTAGCTTCAACTGTAGCGTTTACAGTCAATGGAGTCTTACCTGCTGTTTCACTAACAGTTACTTCATTGATTAATGGTGGTCTGTTACCGCCATTGAATTCGATATATCCTAAAGAAGAATTCGCATTTTGCGAAAACCAACCGCTACCGTATTCTAACAGATAAATTTTACCATTAGGACCTACTTCCATATCAATTAAGTTGTTGACCTTAACCTCGGGAGCAAAAGGTTCCATTTTACTGAAATCACCGTTTTCGTCTAAATGCACGGCAAACATCCAACCACGCATCCAATCATAAATGATCACTTTTCCATCATAATAACTTGGAAGCTTCTCATCGCCTTGATACATATCTGAATAGTAGGTAGGGCCTGCCATTGCATTTCTGCCTCCTGTTGCTGTTTGCGGAAAATCTTGTGAATCTACATATGGGTAATACACATACGCAGGCATTGCAGGTGGCAATTCTGTTAAACCCGTATTATTTCGAGAGTTATTAATAGGTTTCGCTGGGTCAAATTCAGCACCAGTTTCACCTGTTTCATAATTGTAGGCATTATAGGCAAAGTTGTTCCCTATAAAAAGTGGCCAACCAAAGTTACCGGCTTTTTTAGCCTGGTTCATTTCATCATAGCCTCTAGGTCCTCTTGTACCTAAACTATCGGCTCTTGCATCTGGACCAACATCGCCCCAGTATACATATCCTCTTTTCATATCTACAGATATTCTATACGGATTTCTATGCCCCATGGTATAAATTTCAGGTCTGGTTTTATCTGTACCTACCGGGAATAAGTTTCCTTCAGGAATTTCATAAGTACCATCTTCTTTAACCTTTATTCTTAAAATTTTACCTCGTAAATCATTGGTGTTTCCCGAAGAACGACGCGCATCGTATTGCTCATGACCTGGTGTATCATTTAAAGGTGCAAACCCATTATTCACATATTTTTCATCCTTTTCATTAAATGGCGTTGAGTTATCCCCCGTAGACAGATATAGTAAACCATCTGGACCAAAAGCTATCGATCCGCCAGTATGACAACAAATTTCTCTTTGACTGTCAACATCCATAATTACTTGCTCAGAATCTAAATCGAACTTACCATCAGCATACTTAAATCGTGATAATCGATTTACCCATTTATCTCCTGTTGGTGCATAATATAGGTATATCCAATGATTATTGGCATAATCAGGATCTTTTTGTAAGCCCATCAATCCTTCTTCCGCATTAACACCAGGTGTATTTAAGGTTTTGCTATAGACATCTAGCTTTAATACTTCGCTTAGTTCTTTTGTCTCTTCATTAAATAATATTACTTCTCCCCTACGTTGTGATATTAATACATCTCCGTTAGGTAATACTGCCATTTCTGTAGGCTCAAAAAACTGACCTTCGCTCAATGTAACTTTAGCAAAACGATCAGCTTCAGGTGGAATTTGAGAAGTTACTTTAGAATAGTCTAAATTTAAATTTTCACCAATTGCATATTCAATACCTCCTAAAACGTGCTTTAAGAATAAATCTTCTGAGTAGCTGGCATCGGCATGTCCGCCTCCCGTATAAAAAGCGCGTCCGCCATCATAGTCATGGTACCAGGCTATTGGATGAAAATCTCCGTTCTCACCACCTTCGTAAGATGACTCATCTAAAGTCATAACCACATTTACATCAGGATTAATGTTTTTGTAGTTATACAACTCGTCTGTTCTTGTCCATACAGAGTCGGTAAAAAACTGTGTAGCCTTAAAGTTCTTGTCCTTAATAATAAAATCTGCCGTTGGCATTCCTCTTGGGTGACTCAAAAACTGAGCTCCAGCTAGGTCATTGTACCAACCCCAATCATACTCGGTATCTGCCGCGGCATGTACGCCTACATAACCACCACCAGCTTGTATGTAGCGCTCAAAAGCAGCTTCTTGGTATTGATCTAGAACATTACCTGTTGTACTCAAAAAGATTACAGCCGAATATTGTTTTAGGTTTTCATCTGTAAACAGTTCTGCATTTTTGGTAGTATCAACTGCAAACCCATTTTCTAATCCTAACTTTTGAATAGCTGCAACGCCCGCAGGGATAGATGCATGCTTAAAAGCCATTGTTTTAGAGAAAACCAAAACTTTAGGTTCTCCCTCTCGTTTATTGCCACCACATGAGACAATAATAAGCGCAAAGCCAAAAAGCAGCGCATTAAAAAGTTTTTTCATACGTAATTTGTTGTTGTTTAGTTGATTTTAAGAATTTATAAAAATAGGGCACACATTTTTACAAACCAATATTTTCTGCATTAATCATTGTACATTTATGATAAATTAATACCCTTTTGATGGAATTATGTTAAAAAAACCCGAGCTATATTTTAAAAATGATATCGATTTCCAAAATTGGTTGCATAATAACCATAAAGTCCAAACGGGTATTTACCTAATATTCTATTCCGTTGCTCACGAAAATGAAAGTATGCGATGGGAAGAAGCTGTACAAGTTGCACTTTGTTATGGTTGGATAGATAGCACGGTTAAAAGCCTAGGGAATGGAAAACGAAGACAATACTTTTGCCCTCGTAAACCTAAAAGTGTCTGGAGTAAAGTCAATAAGAACTATATAAAAGAGCTTAAAGCTAATGGCAGAATGCAAGCAGCAGGTTTGGCCTCTATTAAAATTGCAAAAGAAAACGGCTCATGGAGTTCTTTGGATGATGTGGAAAATGGTGTAATTCCTAAAGAACTACAATTGGCATTCGATAAAAACCCCGATGCTTTTACCAATTTTAAAAACTTTACCCATAGCCAACGTAAAAGCTTTTTATACTTTTTAAACCAAGCAAAGCGCCTAGAAACAAAGAATAAAAGAATTAAGGAAATAATACAGCACGCCGCTGAAAATATTAAATATAGAAATGGTGGCGGATGGCAGTCTATGAAAAAGTAAAATTAATACCGTTTTGAAATCACTTTATAAATTAAGTGTACAATCTTTATCGATGTCTTAATTTCAATGTGATATCGGATAGTAAACAAATATTTATCACATTTTCTATATAAATTTCCGTTACTAAATCACCATAAAATTATGAGATTACCTTTTACAACGAAGCTTATTGCTTTCATATTAATAATTGCACTTACCAGTTGCGAAGAGAAGAAGGCTTTAAATTGCGATGTTTTAATAAAAAACGGAAATGTAATTAGTTTGGAAAACGGTTCTATTTCAGTTTCCAACATTTTAATTAGCAACAATAGAATTATAAAAATAACTTCTGATGTTGATTTTACCAACATAAAAGCTAAGTCGGTTATTGATGCAACAGATAAATTTATTGTACCAGGATTTTGGGATAACCATACGCACTTTAGAGGTGGTGATTCTTTAATTAATGCCAACAAGAACTTATTGAAACTCTTTATGGCTAACGGAATTACAACCGTTCGCGATGCCGGAGGCGACCTTACCTCTTCTGTTTTAGAATGGCGAAATGCTATTAAGAACAATGAACTTGTAGGACCTACCATTTTTACATCGGGACCAAAAATTGATGGACCAGGTGGTACATGGGCCGGTTCTTTAGAAGTGGATACTAATGAAGATATTTCTAAGGCTTTAGATTCTTTGCAAGCTATACCGTCTGACTTTGTGAAAATTTACGATAGCCGTATTTCGGGTGAGAATTACCTAAAAGTGATACAAGAAGCTGAGAAACGTGGTTTAATTACTTCTGGGCATATGCCTTTTACTGTTGAACTTGATGCTACTATTGATGCTGGCATAGATGCTGTTGAACATCTATATTATATAATGAAGGGCTCTTCCTCTAAAGAGAAAGAAATAACCCAGCAATTAATCCATAAAGAAATTGGTTTTTGGGATGCCATGCCCCTACTCCAATATTCATTTTCTGACTCCACCGCTTTAAAAACTTTTGAGCATTTAAAATCAAATAACGTATTTGTGGTTCCAACTTTACATATTGGTAGCGTACTTAGCTATTTAGATGAAGTTGACCACAGCCAAGACGACTACTTAAAATATATGGGTGAAGGAATTCAACAAACTTACACAGGGAGAATAGACCGTGTAAAAAATGCTACTGTAAAGCAAGTTGCCGACCGAAAAGCTTTAGACAAATTCCTCGGTGAGCTTGCGTTTAAATTGAATAAAAACGGAGTTTCTCTATTAGCCGGTTCAGATAGTGGAGCGTACAATAGCTATACCTACCCAGGCATTTCGCTTCACAAGGAAATGGAAGCTATGGTAGCTATAGGAATTTCTCCTTTAGATGCGCTTAAATCTTCGGCTTTTAATGGTGCAAAATTCTTAAAGCAAGATGCTGATTATGGTTCGGTTTCCGAAGGTAAAATCGCAGATATTGTTTTACTTAACAGTAATCCTTTAAAGGATATTAAAAATACGCAAGACATTTTCATGGTGCTATCTAACGGTAATCATCATACCGAACGCGATTTAAATACATTACTAAAATCTGCCCTAACCAACTAATCAAAATCTAATTATGAAATTAATTTTATTCATCTTTATTTTCTCCTCATACACTTGTTTTGCACAAACACTCTTAAAACCAGACCAAGTATTTGACGGAACAGAATTGCATGTAAATTGGGTGGTTTTGGTAGAAGGTAATCAAATCACCTATGCCGGAAAAGCGAACGGATTAACGTTGCCAAAAAACACAACCGAAGTCGATTTGGCTGGCAGCACTTTAATGCCTGGTATTATTGAAGGTCACTCTCATGTTTTATTACACCCATATAATGAAACGGATTGGAATGATCAAGTGTTGAAAGAATCTCCGGTTGAGCGTGCTATTAGAGGTACGGTTCATGTAAAAAATTCTCTACTGGCAGGAGTTACTACAATGAGAGATTTGGGTGCTGAAGGTGCTGGTTATACAGATGTATATTTAAAAAAAACTATTGATGACGGCATTATAGTCGGACCAAGATTATTAGTTGCCGGACCAGCCATTGTTGCTACAGGAGCATACGGACCAAAAGGTTTTCATGATGGCGTAACTGTACCATTAGGTGCCGAGCCTGCAAGTGGCGTGGATCAGTGTATTGAGGCGGTACGTAGACAAATGGGAAACGGTGCCGATTTAATAAAAATTTATGCAGATTATCGTTGGACACCCGGAGCTGATTCCAAAGCGACATTTTTACAGGAAGAAATTAATGCTATGGTTGCGACTGCTACTACAGCAGGAAAATATGTAGTCGCCCATGCCAGTACTCCTGAAGGAATGAAAAGAGCAATACTTGGTGGTGTTGAAACTATTGAACATGGTGATGGCGGTACGCCCGAAATTTTTAAAATGATGAAAGATAAAGGTGTTGGACTATGCCCTACCCTTGCTGCTGGTGATGCCATTACACAGTACCAAGGTTGGAACAAAGCGACCGACCCAGAACCTAAACGTATTCAACAGAAACGTAAGTCTTTTAAAATGGCGCTGGATTCTGGTTTACAAATTGTTTTTGGGGGCGATGTAGGCGTTTTTACACACGGAGAAAATTATCGTGAAATGGAATTAATGGTCGATTACGGAATGAAACCGTTAGAGGTCTTAAAATCTGCTACATCTGGTAATGCCAGTATGTTTCATTTAAATCGATTAGGGAGCTTAAAAGCAGGGTTTCTGGCTGATATTATAGCCGTTAAAGGAAATCCGGAGCAAGATATATCTGTGGTTAAGAATGTATCTTTTGTTATGAAGGATGGGGTGATTTATAAGG
>TARA_R110002051_G_scaffold124451_1_pt1 | contig 44979 bp, 44 predicted proteins | sample TARA_R110002051 | Tara Oceans TARA_R110002051 (sample SAMEA4397023) | marine metagenome | biome: Polar Biome; feature: [MES] marine water layer (ENVO:01000295) within the mesopelagic zone...; material: water (ENVO:00002006), including particulate matter (ENVO:01000060) such... | reverse complement strand
TAGGCATTAGGCATTAGGCATTAGGCATTAGGCAAATAATATTCAAAAAAAGACCGTCTTAACGAAGTTAGACGGTCTTTTTTTATGTGCGCTTTTGCGACCGCGTGTCGCCGAAGCTTTAGCGCAGGTACAAAGCGTATTGCGTTTAATCTAAGTAATAGATATACCCTACATTCAACCAAAAAATCCAGTCGTTTGCTCTATTGGGTGGATAAGCACGTTCATCAGGATTCAAGCCATCAACCCAGTTGGATGTATAATAATGCCAACGCGCATCTAAAACGAGGTCACTTAAGATTCCAAGTTTATATCGAATTCCTGTACTCCATGTAATAGCCCAAGTAGAACCTGCACTATCATCAATACCTCCATATCTACCGTCTCCTTGTAAGAAGGGTGCAAAAGTTGTTGCAGGAGAACCAATAGGTCCTAGGTCTGAAGTTGCTTCTGGATCAAATGACACAAAGTGTACTCCAAGACTAAAATAAGGAGCTACTCGGTATGCACCAGCTGCAAAATCACGAATACTCATCGGGAAATACTCCAATTGAGTTCCAATTTCTAGAACTGTGGCTTTTCCTTTGTGACTTCTTAAAAGAAGACCTCCAAAGTCATTATCCTCAGATTCTTCACCAAAATGGTTCAGGTTTGTGATGTGATAATCTATTTCATTTCTCACTTTGAAGTGATCATTGAAGTAAGTATCACGAGAATAGCAGTTACAATCTGCACGGTATGAGAAGTTTAAATAGTGCACTAAACCAACTCCGAAACCAATGTTTCCGCGGTTAGTGTCGAAATCATTACGTAACCCAAAATCAGATTGAAACGCCACGGGACCAGTGATAATACCGATTTCATGCGAAAATCCGAACTGAGCACTTAGCTCATTATGAGCTAAGAAAAACATACTGACTGCCAATAGTAGGTGTTTGGCTTTCATAGATTAGTAGAGTTTGAGACAAAGGTAAATATATAAAAACTAGGCTTACATTAGAATATTTGTGCTATACACATCTAAAAAAACCTAGATATCTTAAAAATATGCTATAATTTTTACGAAAATCGAAAAAAAAAGAAGCTAAATATTGAGATAACTTATATTTGCATCAACAAAAAAACGTAGAATAATTCTTTAAATTATCCAATACCATAAAAAATTATGTCAGACAGCATTAAAAATTTTGTCGACCACGTTGCTAAAAGTAACCCAAACGAACCTGAATTCATGCAAGCTGTGCATGAGGTTGCCGAAACTGTAATCCCATTTATAGAGGCTAACCCAAAGTATCAAGGGCAAAAGCTCTTGGAACGCATGGTTGAACCAGAACGTACAATTACTTTCAGAGTTCCTTGGACAGACGATAGTGGTGAAATTCATGTCAACCGTGGCTACCGCGTTGAATATAACAGTGCGATTGGGCCTTACAAAGGTGGTCTTCGTTTTCATCCCTCTGTAAATTTGAGTATTCTCAAGTTCTTAGGTTTTGAACAAGTTTTTAAAAATAGCCTTACTACTTTGCCTATGGGCGGTGGGAAAGGTGGATCAGATTTTAACCCAAAAGGGAAGTCTGACTCCGAAGTAATGCGTTTTTGTCAAAGCTTTATGACAGAACTATCCCGTCATATTGGCCCTAATACGGATGTTCCTGCTGGAGATATTGGTGTAGGAGGTCGTGAAATTGGCTATATGTTTGGTCAATACAAGCGTATACGCAATGAATTTACGGGTGTACTTACAGGAAAAGGACTTTCTTATGGAGGTTCGTTAGTGCGTCCTGAGGCTACTGGATATGGAGATGTTTACTTTGCAGAAAGTATGCTAAAAACCAAAGACGAAAGTTTTAAAGGAAAGACAGTTGTTATTTCTGGGTCTGGAAATGTAGCACAGTACGCTGCAGAAAAAGCTACAGCCCTAGGAGGTAAAGTAGTCACTCTTTCTGATTCTGGAGGATTTATTCACGATACAGACGGAATAGATGCAGATAAACTCGCATTTATTATGGAACTTAAGAATGTGCGTCGCGGAAGAATCAGTGAGTATGTTTCTGAATATCCATCGGCGACATATCACGAAGGTGAAAAGCCTTGGGGAACAAAATGTGACGTTGCCCTACCTTGTGCTACTCAAAACGAACTAGACGCAGCTGCTGCAAAAACTTTGATTAGCAATGGTTGTATCTGTGTTGCAGAAGGCGCAAACATGCCATCTACTCCAGATGCGATTGAAGTATTCCACAAAGAAAAAATATTGTTCTCACCAGGAAAGGCGTCAAATGCTGGTGGTGTTGCAACTTCTGGTTTGGAAATGTCTCAAAATAGCATGCGCTACAATTGGACCGCTGAAGAGGTAGATAAAAAACTACACAATATTATGTTAGATATTCATGCTGCCTGTGTAAAATACGGTACTCAAGAAGATGGATATGTTGATTATGTAAAAGGAGCAAATGTTGCTGGCTTTGTAAAAATCGCCGATGCAATGATGGCTCAAGGAGTTGTTTAATAACTCTTGTTATATTATTTTTAAGGACGGCTCATAGCCGTCCTTTTTATTTGAATAGACCCCAAGTTTACTTCTCTGTGATTTATTTTTTTGACTTTAATGTGTTCAAGATTTGTAATGCTTCTACTACTATCGGACTTTTGTGAAAGGCTTGCAGTCATGCTTTACTACCTCAGGCAATAATTGTACTTTTGAAGGGTTCTATATGTACTAAAAAAAGACACTTGAAACACTTAATTCTCACGCTTTGCTTATTATCGTCTTGTCTAATTTTCGGACAAAATTTCTCCGATGAATGGACCGGTTATTTTGCCTACGGCCAAGTAAATGATGTTTCCGAAGGCAATGGAGCACTATATGTCGCTTCAGAAAATGCAGTCTTTGTTTACTCTACTCTGGATGGATCGTTGACGACAAAGTCTACCATCAATGGCCTTTCTGGTAATGATATTTCTACTATATATTACAGTGCCAATTTTCAAACCTTATTGGTTGGATACGAAAATGGTGTCATTGATGTCATTGTAGGTGATAATCAAAATGTACTTACCGTTGTTGATATTTTAAATAAACCTTCCATTCCTCCAACGCAAAAACGAATCAACCATTTTATGGAATACAATGGTTTTGTGTATATCTCTACGGGCTTTGGTATTTCCCTTTTTGATTTGGGTCGTCTAGAGTTTGATGATTCATACTTTATTGGTGATGGTGGCAGTGCTTTAAACATAGGACAAACCACAATCTTTGGTGATTATATCTATGCGGCGGCTGGTGAAGGTGGGGTACGCCGTGCTTTGGTAGGCAATTCCAATATTATAGACTTTAATAATTGGTCGACAGTTTCAAATGAGCATGCTTTATTTATTACTACTTATGAAAATGCTATTTACGTAGGGACCCGCTTTTTTAGACTGCGCAAGTCCACAAATGGCACCTTCTTCCCTATCCTTTTGAGGTATGACGAAGCGATACAAGATTTACGTGGTACCGCAAACTCCCTGCAGGTTACCTTGCGTTCCACAATAGAATTACGCGATGAAAATGATGAAGTTACTCGGCGTATTAGAGCCTTGGATGGCTTTGTAAATGATTATAGTTGTACGACTTTTTTTAACGATCATCTTTATATTGGTACTAGAGGAACTGGAGTCGTAGACTTCCCCTTAACGGGAAATGGTAATCGACGTCAATTACTTCCTGATGGCCCTATAGAAAATGATATTTTCAGTATTGACGCAACGGCAAACGAACTATGGGCCGTTTACGGAGCCTATACCCTTACCTACAATCCTTTCCCTTTAAGTGAAAAAGGAATTAGTCATTTTGTGCAGGACAGTGGGTGGACAAATATTCCTTTTACGGAAGTCTTAGGCGCCACAGATCTTGCCAATGTCGCTATCAATCCAGAAAATCCATCTCAAGTTTTTATTCCTTCTTTCCACTCTGGCTTGCTTGAAATAAACGACAATGTTGCGACCAATCTATATGACGACACCAATAGTCCTTTAGAACGATTCAACGTTACTGATGGAGGGGTCAGAATCAATGGAGGTACTTATGACAACCAGAATAATTTATGGATAACCAATTCAAGAGTTCGCAATGGACTTTTTAAGGTGACTCCAGACGGACAATTTCAAGGAGTTTCTATAGAAGATGTCCTTCCAGATTTTGAAAGTGTTTTTGGTCTTGTTGATATCGCTTTTGGTTCAGATGGTGTTTTATACGTAGGAACAGATAACTCTGGCCTTGTTGCCTATAACCCAAATGGAGGCGCATTGGCACGAATTTCTGGAAATGAAGGAGCGGCAAATCTTCCCATTAATGACGTGAGAGCCTTGGCTGTTGATCGAGGAGGCACTCTTTGGATTGGAACTCGTCGTGGGTTGCGCTTACTCTTTTCGCCATCAAGCATTTTTGAAAATCCGCAAATAACGACCAATGCCATTATCATTTTACAAGATGGTATTCCTCAAGAGTTACTTAATGATCAAGTAATAACTGACATCATTGTTGACGGATCCAATAATAAGTGGATATCAACAATCTCCTCTGGCGTATTTTACTTTTCTCCGAATGGACAGGAAACCTTGCTGCATTTTACGGCCGAAAATTCTCCATTGCCTTCAAATGACGTTCAAGACATGGCTTTAGACCCACAAACAGGAACGATATATTTTGCGACTAATAGAGGGATGGTTTCTTTTGATGGATCTACGACACCTCCTGCCGAAGATTTAGAGAAGGTAATTGTTTATCCCAATCCGGTACGTCCTAGTTTTACTGGTGATGTTACCATTGATGGCCTAACCGCAAGATCCAATGTTAAGATCACAGATATTACTGGAAACTTGGTTTATGAAGACAATGCTGTTGCTGGAAATTTAACTTGGGATACCACAGCCTTTGGTCGCCATAAAGTGGCTTCTGGAGTTTATATTGTGCTCATTACTGGTCCTGATGCCTTAGAAACACAAATACGAAAATTGCTCATTATTCGATAATGCTCATTAAAACCAAAGCCATTGTAATCTCTTCCCTTAAATATAGTGAGGCAGATCTCATTGTCAAGTGTTTTACCGAGAGTAGCGGACTTAAAACTTACTTGCTACGCAATATTCTAAAGTCCAAAAAGGGCAAGCTCAGAACGGCTATGTTTCAACCCTTGACACAGTTGGAGATCGAAGCCTATCACAAAGACAAAGGCACCCTTGAGAATATCAGAGAAGCCAAGGTTCTCGAGCATTATCAAACATTACATACAGAGGTCGCAAAATCGGCTATTGTTTTCTTTATTTCCGATGTACTGAGATCTGCTATTCAAGAGGAGGAAGCAAATCCCGCACTTTTTGAATATCTCATTGCAGCCACCTCATGGCTTGATGCACACAATCACGTAGCAAATTTTCATTTGCTTTTTTTAGTTCGCCTTAGTAAACACCTTGGTTTTTATCCAGATGATAGCGATTTAAACAAGACCTATTTCAACCTAATTGATGGCACTTTTGAAAATGAAGAACGCAACAAATATTGTTATAGTGGGGAAACAATTAACGTTTTAAAACAGCTCTTGGGCATACATTTTGATGCACTGCAAAATGTTATACTCAACCAAAAACAACGGGCCGCGTTTCTCACTATGCTATTACAGTATTATGAGTTACATTTGCACGGTTTTAAAAAACCGCGCTCTCTAGCTGTTTTAAATTCAATTTTTACCTAAATGCGCCTAGTAACTTTCCTACTATTCTTCTTTTCAATGCTCCTCTCTGCTCAAGAAGTTACAGTGCTTGATGTTGATACTCGTGAACCTATAGTTGGGGTAGCACTATACAATCAAGAAAAAACTAAAAGTGTAGTAACTGATTTTGATGGGATTGCAGATGTTTCTGCTTTCGCGAAAGCGGAAACCATTTACTTCTCTGAGATCGCACATAAGAATGCCGAATTTACCAAGGCTAAATTAGCCACTTTTAAATACAAAGTATACCTAAAGCAAAAGGAGAATATGCTTGGGGAAATTGTTCTTTCCGCTAGTAAATTTGCGCAAAGTAAACGCAATGTGCCTCAAAAAGTGCTCGGACTTACTTCAGAAAACATCGCCTTTTCAAATCCGCAAACAGCTGCCGATCTATTAGAAAGTACTGGTCAGGTTTTTGTGCAAAAAAGCCAACTTGGAGGTGGTAGTCCGCTGATTCGTGGATTTTCTACAAATAGACTACTGATTACCTTGGATGGGGTACGATTTAACACTGCCATATTTAGGGGTGGTAACGTGCAAAACGTGATATCTATTGATCCTTTTGGTCTTGACCGCACCGAAGTTATTTTAGGCCCTGGTTCTGTAATTTATGGAAGTGATGCCGTAGGTGGGGTTATGAACTTTTACACAAAAAAACCTCATCTTTCTGGAGATGATAATCATATACTTACCGGGAATGCATTGGTTAGGTATTCAACCGCCAATGAGGAAAAAACTGGGCATTTTGATTTCAATTATGGCCACAAAGAATGGTCATTCTTAACAAGTGCCAGCTTTTCTGATTACAACGATCAACGCATGGGATCTAATGGACCTACTGACTATTTGCGCCCTGAGTACGTCACTCAAATAAATGGTGAAGATGTCGTCCTACAAAACAACGACCCAAGAACACAAATTAGCACAGGATTTAATTCCTATAATTTGATGCAAAAAGCGAGATATGTTCCCAACGAATTTTGGGACTTCAACCTCAATGTTCTCTATTCAAATACTTCAGATTTTGATCGTTACGATAGACTCACCCAGCTTGATGATGATGGAGAATTACGCTCAGCAGAATGGTTTTATGGTCCTCAGGAATGGTTGATGACTAATTTTCAAGTCAATCACGAGGGTAATGGAATAACTTTTGACCGCATGCAGGCTACCGTTGCTTATCAATACTTTAAAGAGAGTCGTAACGACAGACGTTTTGGTAGTACTCAGCTACGCACAAGAACAGAAAGGGTCAATGCCTTATCTACAGCATTGGATTTTACAAAAGGGGTTGGTCAAGGCCGCAATAAGATCTTTTATGGAGTCGAATATGTAGTAAACCACGTCAATTCAAATGGCGCTCTGCGCGATATTAATACAGGAGCCTTTGAAGCCACAGATACTCGTTATCCAGATGGGTCTAATTGGTCCTCAGCGGCTGCTTATATAAGCGGTCAGTTTACACTCAATGATAAGCTAAATCTAATCTCAGGCCTTCGTTATAATCATATCTTTACGTTTACCGATTTTAGCGGTAATAATGTCTTCTTTGATTTTCCTTTTGAAGAGTCTCGATCAGATTTTGGAAATCTAACAGGGAGTTTAGGAATCAATTATAAAGCCACTAAAACTGTGGAGTTGAAAGCTAATGCTTCTACTGCTTTTAGAGCACCAAACATCGATGATATAGGTAAAGTATTTGAAAGTGGTGACGGTGATATCGTAGTGCCCAACACCAATTTGAAAGCGGAATATGCATATAATTTAGATGCGGGTGTTACCTTAAATTTTGATGATGTTTTCACCTTTGATGGTGGAGTATTTTATACCCTTCTTGAAAATGCGCTCGTACGTCGTGATTATGAACTCAATGGCTCATCAACAATTATATATCAAGGCGAAGAAACCAATGTACAAGCCATTCAAAACGTTGGTAGTGCTACGATCAAAGGGCTTGAACTTGGAGCAGCTGTTCATTTTACAAAACACCTACAACTTACTTCACAATTCAATATTACAGATGGAACACAAGAAGAAGGTGATGGTACAGAAGAAGCTGTGAGACACGTTGCCCCTAGTTTTGGAAATACCCATATTAAGTATCAGAAAGGCAAATGGAAATTTGATGCCTATGCCGAATATAATGGTCAGTTTACAGCAGATGAGCTAGCGCCTTCTGAAGCAGAAAAGCCGTGGTTATACGCTTTGGATTCTAATGGGGATCCTTATTCACCTAGCTGGTACACCCTCAATTTTACGTCACAGTATCAAATCAACAAACAGTGGACAGCCACTGTGAATTTGGATAATTTAACTGATCAACGATACCGTACCTACTCTTCAGGGATTGCCGCTCCCGGAAGGAATATAATACTAGCGGCAAAATATACGTTTTAAGCGTTTGCAATAGATAGCGCTTTCGCGAAATTGCATATCAATAAGGAGGAGCCCTATTAAAAACGACTTTTGTATCCATTTCAAGGCTTCCCTTTTATTTCTTTCCTCCCACTATAATGACGATTTCTCCTTTTGGAGGTTTGTTTGTGTAATGCGCACATACTTCCTCGGCGGTTCCTCGGATGGTTTCTTCATGTAGCTTGCTTATCTCACGAGAGACAGAAACCGGTCTATCGGCTCCAAAATACTCGACAAAATGACCTAAGGTCTTTACAAGCTTATGAGGAGATTCATAAAAAATCATCGTTCGGCTTTCTTCTTGAAGTGCGAGAAAGCGTGTTTGTCGTCCTTTTTTAACTGGTAAAAAGCCTTCAAAAACGAAGCGATCATTTGGAAAACCGCTGTTAACTAAGGCTGGAACAAAAGCCGTTGCCCCAGGCAAGCAATCTACTTCAATACCGGCTTCAACACAGGCCCTAGTTAGCAAAAAACCTGGGTCAGAAATAGCAGGAGTCCCTGCATCGCTTATGAGCGCAATGGTTTCACCTCCTTGAATTCTTTTTACCACCCCTTCAACGGTTTGGTGCTCATTGTGCATATGATGACTATACATTTGGGTAGTGATCTCAAAATGTTTGAGCAGTTTACCACTTGTACGTGTATCTTCTGCGAGTATTAGGTCTGCTTCTTGAAGCACTCTAACCGCTCGAAAAGTCATGTCTTCGAGGTTTCCTATAGGTGTTGGAACTAAATATAATTTGGCCATATTAAAGATACATCGGCCTTACTTCTTTGCCGAAAAAATAAGATAAAACTAATAAAACGAGAGCAATGAGAGTAAAGGTAATATCATCATTTGCATGATTATGTGCCATCGCTGCTAAGACGATATCAAAAAAGAATCCCGCATAGGCCCATTCAGTGAGCCACGGAATACCTCTCCAAAGTAGCATAAGGACGCCTAGTACTTTGGAGACTGCTAATGGAATTACAATATATGCAGGGTAATTAAAGCTTTCAAAAAAGCCTTCCACCATTTCTGTATTTCTAAAATACATTTGAGCAGAATAGATCATTATCCCGCATAGGCCTATGGTTGTGAGCCAATAGATTATCTTTTGAACTTTCATTAGGTTGGTGTTAGATTGGTAATTGCAAATGAGCGAAGCGATTACACCAGCTCATTAATTTTTGCATATTGCAGTAACATGATGGTTTTACCATCCTTAATGGCTCCTTCGTTTATCATTGCATAAGCGTCCTCAAAATCAAGTTCGAGCACCTCGATGTTTTCTTGCTCTTCAGCGATTCCACCACCGTCACTTACTTTCATTTCTCGAGTGTATTTTGCTACAAAAAAATACAAGATCTCTGTGACAGATCCAGGAGACATATAAGATTCAAAAATTTTCTTGACATCTGTGACCTTATAACCTGTCTCTTCTTCTGTCTCTTTTCGAATACAATCTTCAGGATTATCGGCGTCTAGAAGACCCGCACAGGCTTCAATTAGCAATCCGCTCTTATTCCCATTGACAAAGGTTGGGAGTCTGAACTGTCTCGTTAAAATAATTTTTTTCGTTTCTGGATTATATAAAAGAATAGTAGCCCCATTTCCTCTATCATAAACTTCTCGTTCATGGGTCTCCCAGTTGCCTTCTTTTTTTTGAAAGTCATAGGTCACTTTGCGTAAAGTATACCAATGATCTGATAAAATTTCGGATTGGGTTACCTTGATTCCATGAGTCATTTGATCAATTTCCAAATTTAGCTTCAATAATGCCTAAAAACTTCTCCTCTTGAAGTTCTTTCCCTTCCCAGTTATTATAATCTGGCTTCACCATTTCAGTAACAAATTGTTTTGCCTCATCTGTTGTACGAAATGTACTCAACTGACTTAAAACACGGTTATAGTCTTCTGTACTTCCATTAAATAAATGCTTGACAAAGGTGATTCTATCATTGAGGCCTATTTTCAAACCACTTTTTAATTTGTCATTCAGATTTTTTGGCGTCTCATCTTCCACGATTGTTTCCACAGGGTCAAAAATTGGTGTTTGTGCATATTCCCCACCAATGTCGAACATATCATTTTTTTGATAATTAGAGGTTGGTTGAATTGCATTGATCATCTCATCAATTTCGGCTGCTTCTGGTGGCATTTCGGCGACCATATCCTTTATTTTTTCAATTACAGGCTCATGTAATGGCTCTTCTTGACTAAATTGTGTGCCATCAGGTCTATGATGATCATCGCTTCTAGCTTCAGCATATCGCGCTTGGTTGTCGGCTAAAATCTCTGCGGGAGTTCTGCTTACTTTTTTAGCCTTTGGCTTCGAAACTTGTTTTTCAATAATTGGTTGCTCAATCACTTTATCTTCATTGACTTCTTCTAAGGAAGATTCAATTTCTTTCATTCCTATGGTAGGTTTTCCCGACTTTTCCAATTTTTCTACATAAGCGAGCACCGTCAATTTTTCTTGTAATTCACGCGCTTTTTCCAACATAATCTCATAGTCCGAACCCTCACGTAGTTGCAAGATTTTGTGTGCGAGGCTTACCAATTCTGCCTTTATTGTTTTCTTCATAACTTTAAAATAAGTGGGGGAGATTCGTGCGTTTTTTGATACATTTACTCCCGACCTAAATAAAAACGCTTTATTATGCGTTTTGGTCTAGAAAAGTACGAAATGTTTCTCGAAAACACGGTAAATCATAAGGAGCAATTTGGCTGGATTGAGGTCATTTGCGGGTCGATGTTCTCTGGTAAAACCGAAGAACTCATCCGTAGATTGAAGCGTGCGCAATTTGCTAAACAAAAAGTCGAGATATTTAAACCGGCTGTAGACGTGCGTTATGACGACGAACTTGTGGTTTCTCATGACTCCAATGAAATACGATCTACACCAGTACCAGCGGCCGCCAACATTCCTATTTTAGCCGATGATTGTGACGTGGTAGGCATTGATGAAGCTCAATTTTTTGATGATGAAATTGTCAAAGTGTGTAATGATTTAGCAAATCGAGGGGTACGTGTAATTGTTGCTGGCCTTGATATGGATTTTAAAGGAAATCCATTTGGCCCCATGCCTGCATTAATGGCCACTGCAGAATATGTAACGAAAGTTCATGCCGTTTGTACCCGTACCGGAAATTTAGCACAATACAGTTATCGAAAAGCTCAAGGACAAGATCTTGTTTTACTAGGAGAAACTGAAGAATATGAACCTCTCAGTCGCGGTGCCTATTATAAGGCCATGTTACGTGACCGTTTACGAACAATGAAAGTGGAGGACCCTCAAGAGGTGAACACGCCTATTTCAAATACCCCAGATAAGAAAAGTTAAGATGGGTATAACGCGTTTAGAAATAGATCTTACATCCCTACGTCATAATTACGACTATCTAAAATCCAGACTAAAGCCTAATGTACGCATGATGGCTGTGGTCAAGGCCTTTGGATATGGCAGTGATGCGGCAGAAGTTGCCTTATATTTAGAGAAATTGGGTGTAGATTATATAGCGGTTGCCTTCACACAAGAAGGAGTGGCCCTGCGAGATGCCGGAGTCAGCACACCTATCTTAGTGTTACATCCACAGCCAGATAATTTTGAAAATATCGTTGAACGTTGTTTAGAACCAAGCATATATAGTGCCCGCATTTTAAAAGCGTTTAGCACTTTCGCGAAAGCGAAAAAGCAAAAAAATTATCCCATCCATTTAAAAATTAACACCGGCCTCAACCGACTAGGTTTTAAAAAGAGTGACCTAGAATTTATCGTAGACCAATGTCAGCAAACAACTGCTATCAAGGTAAAATCTATCTTCTCCCATCTCGCGGCAAGTGAAGATAAGAAAGAGGAGGCATTTACGCGTAATCAAATAAAAAGCTTCACGCAAACTGCTGAAAAACTAATTGAAAGGCTGGGATACCGTCCTTTTCTACATCAAAGCAACACCTCGGCAATTTTGAATTATCCAGAGGCACAGTTTGACATGGTAAGAGCAGGAATTGGTTTATACGGGTATGGAAACAGCCCTGAAGAAGACCTACATCTCAAACCTATTGCCACCTTAGTGTCTGTAATATCCCAAATTCATTCGATCGAACCTGGAGAAAGCGTTGGTTATAATCGTGCATTTCAAGCAGAAAATAAAAGCTCAACCGCCACTATCCCAATTGGACATGCTGATGGCATTTCTAGAGCTTTGGGTAATGGTGTAGGCTATGTACAAATTCATGGGAAAATTGCCCCTATTATTGGCAATGTATGCATGGACATGATTATGGTTGATGTCACAGAAATTGATTGTCAAGAAGGAGATGATGTCATCATTTTTGGACCAGATCATTCGGCAGTTGGATTGGCTGAAAGCATGAACTCTATACCCTATGAAGTACTTACTGCAGTCTCTCAACGTGTTAAACGTGTATTTCATCTATAGGAATGTCTACTTTCTAGCTTTTTACCTCAACAAATCCACTTTTTTGTAACTTCGAGGTCTATTCACCTAAAAACCATTATCAAAATGTTAAAAGAATTCAAAGATTTTATTATGACAGGCAATGTATTGGATCTTGCGATCGCAGTACTACTTGCTGGTGCTATGGGACTTGTTGTCAATGGCTTCGTAACTGATATCATGATGCCTATCGTAGGTCACTTCTCAGGAGGTATCGACTTTGCAGATATGAAAGTAGTCCTTGACGAGGCAGTAGTTGCCGCAGACGGAACTGTTGTTACTGCAGAAAATGCGATCATGTATGGAAAATGGATCAATGCGATTATCAACTTAATCATTGTTGGTTTTGTATTATTCATGATTGTAAAAGCATACAATAAATCAAAGAAAAAGAAAGCAGAAGCTGCTCCAGCTCCAGATCCAGGACCATCTGAAATTGACCTTTTAAAGGAAATAAGAGATGCTCTTAAGAAATAATCTTTCGTAGCAACCGCTACACTATATATTTCTAACTAGTTAAACCGTCATATCTAATCTGGATATGACGGTTTTTTTGACCACCATATTCTGAAAAAAGATGCTGTTTTTTTCCATTTTCCTTAACCGCTATTCACTTATTCCTTACTAACTTTGGGCTTTGTGGTAATTGAGTGTGAAATAGTTCATCCCCATAATAATAGATGAGGAAGATAAACCTCAAAGAAGTATTCTTTTAAACAATAAAGTAATGAAAGTAGCTGTTGTTGGGGCCACTGGGATGGTAGGCCAAGTCATGTTAAAAGTTCTTGCTGAACGTAATTTTCCTATCACAGAGTTAATTCCTGTTGCCTCTGCACGATCTGTTGGAAAAACTGTTGCGTACAAAGGAAAAGACTATGTCATTGCGAGCATGGCAGACGCTATTGCAAAACGTCCAGAGATTGCTATTTTCTCTGCAGGCGGAGATACCTCTTTAGAATATGCTCCTCATTTTGCCGAAGTTGGAACCGTTGTAATTGACAATTCTTCTGCTTGGCGTATGGATCGTACTAAAAAATTAGTAGTGCCTGAAATCAATGCCTCTGCATTGACCAAGGAAGATAAAATTATTGCAAATCCTAATTGCTCAACTATTCAGCTAGTTTTATCCTTAGCACCCTTACACAAAAAATACGGCATTAAGCGCCTTGTCATTTCTACCTATCAATCTATTACAGGGACTGGTGTAAAGGCGGTACAGCAATTAGAAAATGAATTTGCTGGCAAAAAAGGTGAGATGGCATACCCCTATCCTATTCATAAAAATGCTATTCCTGCCTGTGATGTTTTTGAAGAAAATGGCTATACAAAGGAAGAGTTAAAACTTGTCAATGAGACTCAAAAAATCCTTGATGATCGCAGTATAGCGGTTACGGCAACAGCAGTTCGTATTCCTGTTGTTGGAGGACATAGTGAAGCGGTAAACGTAGAATTTCATGCCGATTTTAATGTAAAAGACGTTCGGAAACTTCTGAGTCAAACAGATGGAGTAACCGTTCAGGATAATCCAGATACAAATACCTATCCGATGCCAATTTACGCTGAGGGAAAAAACGATGTTTTTGTCGGTCGTATTCGTCGTGATTTTTCTCAAGAGAATACGCTCAATATGTGGGTTGTTTCAGATAACCTTCGCAAAGGAGCAGCAACCAATGCAGTGCAAATTGCCGAATACTTGGTAGCAAATGATCTTCTTTCTTAACGGATGCAAACGATAGATGTCGACAGCTGGAAACGCAAAGAACATTTTGAGTTCTTCCAGAGCTTTGAGGAACCTTACTTTGGAAGTACCACAAATGTTGATGTAACCAAAGCATATACCTTTGCAAAATCTAAAGGCATTTCCTTTTTCTTGTATTATTTGCATGCTGCTTTATGTGCCGCAAATACAATAGAAAACTTCACCTATCGCATTAATGAATACGGACAACCTTTTATTTGTGATCCTATTGGTGCGAGTGCCACGATCTTAAGGGAAAACGAAACCTTTGGTTTTTCTAACATTCCTTTTCACAAAGACTTTGACGCTTTCGCGAAAGCGGCCAAAACTGAAATCGCTAGAGTTAAATCATCAAATTCCTTATTTCCGCCAGAGGATCCTATTAATGTAATGCATTGTTCCTCCTTACCTTGGCTAAATTTTACTTCCATAACCCATGCGCGTACTTTCCAACGAAAAGACAGTGTTCCTAAATTATCTTTTGGCAAAGTGAAGGAAGTCAAAGGTGTAAAAACTATGCCCCTCGCTGTGTATGTTCACCATGGTTTAGTTGATGGTTTGCATGTAGGTCGTTTTGTGGAAAGCTTCCAAAATCTTTTAAACGCCTAATTCAGGAATTATTGATCACTCCACACATGCTTGTAAGCAATTTTAACAATTGTCGTCTAAATGCGTGAACAACTCAAAAAATCAACCATCATGAAATTACTTAACACCATTATTAGAATTGGGCTTGGATTAATGCTCTTAGTTTTTGGACTCAATAAGTTTTTTTGGTTTATGCCTGACTTTGAATTTGGGGATAATATAGGGGCAGCAAACCTCTTTCAAGCCTTTACAGACAGTGAATATATGTGGCCTCTTGTAGGTGGTCTAGAAGCTATAGTTGGAATTCTATTTATACTTAAAAAAGCATTTCCTGCAGCTGTGCTAGCCTTGATTCCAATTTCAGTTAACATCGTATTGTTTCACGCGGTATTAGACCTGCCTAATATTGGTCCTGCCTTAGCGGTGGCAATATTAAATGGGTATTTTATTTATAAGAACTGGGGGCATTACAGACATTTAATGCAATAAGACATCAATTTCAATACAAATGAAACCTCCTAATCTTAGGGGGTTTTTTTTATGAGTCACTGTGTTCCGTAAAAGCAATCTTATTCATACCTTGAGCTATCTTTTTACTGAAATTATATTCTTATGAAAAAAATAGCTCTCATTGTCCTCGCTGCTACGACCTTTTCCTGTACACAAGAACAACAAACTAATACACTTACAATCCCAGTGAACTATACGGATACCAAAAAAGTAGATACAGTTGACACCTATTTTGGTGTTGAAGTCGCCGACCCATATCGTTGGTTGGAAGACGATAAAAGTGCCGAAACTGAAAGTTGGGTAAAGCGTCAAAACGGCGTTACCTATGACTATTTAGATAAAATCCCATTTCGCACAGCTTTAAAAGAACGTCTGTCGGAGCTATGGAATTATGAAAAAGTCGGAGCGCCTTATAAAGAAGGAGCCTACACTTATTTTTCCAAAAATGACGGTTTACAAAATCAATATGTAATGTATCGTTACAAGACTGGAGAAGATCCTTCTACAGCAGAAGTGTTTTTAGATCCAAACACCTTTGCAGAAGACGGAACGATATCCTTGGGAGGAAGGAGTTTTTCTGAAGATGGAAATATGCTAGCCTACTCCATTTCTGAAGGAGGAAGTGATTGGCGCAAAATTCTTATTATGGACGTGCTATCCAAAAAAATAGTAGAAGACACTCTTAAAGATGTCAAGTTTAGCGGGATGTCCTGGTATAAAAATGACGGCTTTTATTACTCGAGTTATGACAAGCCTAAAGGAAGCGCATTGTCTGCAAAAACAGACCAACATAAAGTCTATTATCATAAATTAGGTACAGCTCAGTCTGAAGACGCCTTGATTTATGGTGGAACCGCTAAAGAGAAACATCGCTATATCTACGGTAACGTTACTGAAGACAACCGTTATTTATTGATTTCCCCTCGCGTTTCAACTACCGGTAACAAATTGTATCTCAAAGATCTCTCAAAGCCCAAGAGTCAACTAGTTACTATTCTAGATAATACCGATAGTGATACCTACGTGATAGACAATGTAGGCACCAAATTGTATCTGGTCACCAACCTAAACGCTCCGAACAAGAAAATTGTTACTGTTGATGCCTCAGATCCTCGACCTGAAAACTGGAAGGATTTTATTCCTGAAACAGAATATGTTTTAAGTCCATCAACTGGAGGCGGATTTTTCTTTACCGAATATATGGTAGACGCCGTTTCCAAGGTTATGCAATACGATTATGAAGGCAAACTCGTTCGAAACGTTGATTTACCTGGAGTTGGAAGCATTGGTGGCTTTGGCACTAAGAAAGATGAGAAAGAATTATTTTACAGTTTTACAAATTATAATACTCCTGGAAGTACCTATAAATACAACATTAAAAATGGTATCTCACAGCTATATATAAAACCTAAAGTCGATTTTGACCCTGAACTGTTTGAGAGCAAGCAAGTTTTTTACGCCTCTAAAGACGGCACTAAAATTCCTATGATAATTAGCTATAAAAAAGGAATGAAGCTCGATGGAACAAATCCTACTATCTTATATGGTTACGGAGGGTTCAATATAAGTTTAACGCCTAATTTTAGCGTTGCTAATGCTGTTTGGATGGAACAAGGTGGAATATATGCCGTCCCTAACTTACGTGGAGGTGGAGAATATGGAAAAGCCTGGCATGATGCAGGAACCCAAATGAAAAAGCAAAATGTTTTTGACGACTTTATCGCAGCTGCCGAATACCTAATTGCAGAGAACTACACTTCTTCTGATTATTTGGCGATCCGTGGTGGTTCAAATGGCGGACTATTAGTAGGAGCCACAATGACTCAACGCCCGGATCTTATGAAGGTTGCATTACCGGCTGTAGGTGTATTAGATATGCTACGCTATCATACCTTTACCTCTGGGGCTGGCTGGGCTTATGACTACGGAACCTCTGAAGATTCAAAAGAAATGTTTGACTATTTAAAAGGATATTCTCCAGTTCACAATGTTAAGGAAGGTGTTTCGTATCCGGCAACCTTAGTCACTACGGGAGATCATGACGACCGTGTTGTGCCTGCTCATTCTTTTAAGTTTGCGGCCGAATTACAAGCTAAACAAGCTGGAAATGCACCCACCCTAATTCGTATTGAAACAGATGCAGGGCATGGTGCTGGAACTCCAATTTCTAAGACTATCGATCAATATGCCGATATTTTTGGATTCACCTTATACAATATGGGTTACGATGTCCTACCAGAACAAACCACAAAAAAAGTAAAAGGCTAATCCTGCTTTTTATTGAACATAAAGGGGCTGCCATCTAGGTGGCCCTTTTTTATGAATGAAAATTTTAGATAAAAATAGGAGCCTCAATCATACGTACTGATTCCTACAAATTGTCTCTAAATACTTTCAAAGAGCTTTCCGGGTAAGGCTCTTATCACGCCTTTCATTTCCATTTGAAGAAGTATGGAGGCAATTTTAAAGGTCGGTAGTTGGCAGTTGAGGGCAATGATATCCAATTGTTCTTTGCCGTTTTCTGAGAGGAAGGACCACACAATTTTCTCTATCTCTGTGAGTTCGATAAACAATTGCTTTTGAACAGGTCTTACGGCATCTTCTTCTATTCTCCAGTTTAAAATATAAAGGAGGTCGGCGGCAGAAGTCAAGAGGTGGGCTTTTTGATGTTTGATAAGATTATTACAGCCCAAACTTTGAGGGTCATCGGCGCGACCGGGTACTGCAAATACATCGCGATTGTAACCATTTGCAAAATCAACGGTTACAAGAGACCCTCCCTTTTTTGCAGATTCTATGACGATGGTTGCTTCACTTAACCCAGCGATGATGCGATTACGTCTTAAAAAATTAGTGTGAACAAAGGCATCATTGCTTGCAAAATCAGTGACAAAACCACCGTTTTCTTCAATACTCTTCATGTATTTGGAATGAACTTTTGGATACACTTGATTCAAGCCATGCGCAAGGACTCCAACATTGGGAATTCCCAGTCGCACAGCCGTTTTATGTACATGAATATCGACACCATAAGCAAATCCTGAGACGATTAATGGGCAGAGGGGTGCCAAATCTTCCAAGATATTTTCTATCATTCTTAATCCGTAGGATGTAATTTTCCGACTTCCTACAATGCTAATAATCCTTGGGTTGTTCCAATGTATATTTCCCCGAGAAAACAAGAGAACTGGGCCATCAATACAGTGCTTTAAACGTCGTGGATAGTGGTTTTCTGAATATGCGCTGACATTTAATTTGTGCGCTTTAATGAAGTTTAATTCCGCTTTCGCGAAAGCGTAAAAACGCTCCTCTCCGAATAATTTTAATTTGTGATCTCCAAAACCATCAATCTTTTGAATAGTATTCTTCGATTGTTTCAAGACTTCTTGTGCCGATCCAAATAACTGTATCAATTTTTTAATACTCCCATCGCCCAAATTAGGCGTTTGCTGTAAGCTGAGTAATGCCAAAAGCTCTTTTTCTATCATAGAAAATCCAAAGTACCATTTATCGAAACATTGAACTTCCACTACTTTGGAAGAAAAGTAAATCTTCCAAAGTTTCTAAAGTTTTAGGGGCTTAGAAGCCATAAGAGTGTAATTTTTCTGGCTGAATAATAGCGAGTATGCTGCTATTTTGGAACTTTGATATCTTCTAATAAACTCAATGAGAGTCTGTTAATAAATACTCCATTTTCTTCTTTTACAAGGCAAAAAATATTTTACCTTTAACCTATGCAGTTAGAACAATACATCAGTGACCTTCTTTATAGATATGAGTGTGTAATTTTACCTGGTTTTGGTGCGTTTCTTACGCAACATCAAAGTGCCAGAGTTCATGAATCAACACATGCATTTTATCCTCCTAAAAAGCGCTTATCTTTCAATGCGCAAATAGTAGATTCAGATGGTTTGCTTGCTAACTACATCGCAAAAACGGAACAACTGCCTCATGAAGAAGCAAATGTTCAAATTGCGTCTTATGTTCGTTTTCTATTTGATCGCCTTCACTCAGGAGAGCAATTGACGTTTAAGAATATTGGTCAAGTAAGCCTAAACGCTGAGAATAATTTGACCTTTGATCCATCTTACCATTTGAATTATCTTACAGATTCCTTTGGTCTTTCCACCTTCACAACACCACAGGTTGCCAGAGTAGTTTACAAAGAAGAAGTGGAAGCTTTAGAGGCAAAAGCACCTATTGCATTTACGCCTGAAAGACGTAATAGTGGTTTAGTAAAGTATGCTGCCGCTGCCGCCATTGTTCTCTTTGGTTTTGCAAGTATTGCGAGTTATTATTATTTAGAACAAGTAGAGAATTATAACTACGCTGCTAAACAAGAAGCAGATCAACAATTGGAGTCTAAAATTCAAGAGGCGACCTTTGTTATTGAAAACCCATTACCTGCGGTAACTTTGAACTTGCTGAAGCCGCAAGGAAGATACCACGTTGTTGCTGGTGCTTTTAGAAATAAAGAAAATGCTGCAAAACGTGTTTCTCAACTTCGTGCTAAGGGATATCAAGCTAGAGAGATTGGAACCAATAAGTTTGGTTTACATCAAGTAGTTTACGCTAGTTATTCAGATAGTCAAGAGGCATTACAAGCTTTACGTTCTATCCGAAAAGACGATAATAAAACAGCCTGGTTACTCAACCTGGATTTGAACTAAATATTAAGTATTTACTTTTCTTTTATTGATCTTTTGGGCTTATAGACACGTCCAAACACCTCCCCATTATTTCTAATTCTCCTTGTGTTATTCCTAGAGAAGAGAGTACCTTTGCCCAAAATTAGCTTTTTATGAACTCAAGAACACCTAGTGAATCAAAAACAATATTGACGGATCTTGTTTTGCCTAGTGAAACTAATCCTTTGAATAATTTATTTGGGGGAGAGTTATTAGCTCGTATGGATAGAGCCGCTAGTATTGCAGCGAGACGTCATTCTCGACGTATTGTTGTTACCGCATCGGTAAATCATGTTGCTTTTAATAAAATGATTCCTTTAGGTAGCGTTGTAACCGTAGAAGCAAAAATATCAAGAGCTTTTAAAACCTCGATGGAAGTTTTTATCGATGTGTGGATTGAAGATCGTGAAAGCGGTATCAGTAGTAAAGCAAATGAGGCTATTTACACCTTTGTAGCCGTAGACGAATCAGGTCAACCTGTTCCTGTTCCTCAGGTACATCCAGAAAGCGAACTTGAGATGGAGCGTTTTGATGCAGCTCTTCGTAGAAAACAGTTGAGCTTAGTACTAGCAGGAAAGATGAGCCCAAAGGACGCTACAGAGCTTAAAGCCTTGTTTATGTAGCGTAAAAATATAGTTTGATGTAGTCATAAAGAATAAGGCTGTAAGTACCCCAAATGCTCTGCCAATAGATTTTTACATATTTAACACCCACTGCGCAGGGTTCATTTTAGTGGTGTTCTTACGAATCCCAAATTTCAAAACAGTCTTTCCTGAAATATTAGAGGCCGCTACATCACCTATTACCTGACTTCTTTCCACGGTATCACCTTTTCTTACACGAATATTTTCAAGGTTATTATAAATGGTAATGTAATTTCCGTGTCGGATACTCACCGAACTATGGGCTCCACGAATTTTATGAATAACGATAACTTCACCTTTAAATACTGCTCTTGCCGTTGAATTAGGCGAAGTTTCTATTTCTACACCGCTACTATTTACAGTGATATTAGGCAATGACGGGTGCCTCGACACACCAAAACCTTTTACAATACGGCCACGTTCAACAGGCCAGATGAGCCTCCCTTTGTTTGATTCAAAATCGGCTGCTAATAATTTGGCTTCTGGCGTAAGAGCAAAGGTTGTTTTACTTCCTTTTGTAGTGGCTTTATTTCCGACCTCCTTATTACTCGCAGCAATTGCTTCTGCTATCAATCGGTCGATTTCTCGCTCAATACGATCTGATTCCTTTTGATTTTTATTTATCTGGGCAGCAAAAGTACTTGACTTCTTACGGATGAGTTTAAGTAACTCATCATGTTGACCTTTTTCTTTATCCAACTGTGTTTTGGCCTTTCGGTTTGCAGCTATTAGAAGATCCTTGTCCTTTTTTTGGCGTAATAATTCTTTGTTTGTTTGCTGTAAAAGTTCGGTTCGTTCTTTAATTTGTTCCCCCTGTTTTTTTCTGTAATTAGCGTATTGTTTCATGTATTGCACACGCTTATAAGCTTGCTTAAAATTTTCGCTGGAGAGCAAAAACATCACCTTACTTTCTCCTCCTTTACTCTTGTATGATTTCCGAATCATATCGGCATAGTCTTCTTTCAAAAGAGTGAGTTCTTCACGGAGGTTTTCCATTTTATTGAGATTCTCATCAATTTCACGACTAAGTAAATTTGCCTGTCTGTTTGTAACCTTAATAAGGTCCTGACGCACTTTAATCTGTTGATCTAGGTCTTCTACCTGATTCAATTCAGAGCGTTCCTTTTTCTTATTGCTTTCGCGCAAGAGCATTAATTGCTGCATCTCCTTTCGCAAAGATTCACGGCGTTGTTCAAGTTCTTGCTGCTTTTTAGATTGTCCCAAAACGGTAGTCACACTTCCCAAAAGGAAGCAAACAATGAGGATGCTATGTAGATGATTGCGTACGGACACTAAAATTTGATTTCTTTATACCCTGATGGAATGCTAAACGGAAATCGCAAATCCACATTGCGTTCAACCGACTTATACTCAAGGTCAATTGTTGTTCTATCTGACTTTTTTAGAACTTCTATAAATACGTTTTGAGGGAATGTAAGTCCGTCGAGCTTTTGTTGTTCTCTATAGTCTACGTTCAAAGATAGATTGTCTTTGGGTTGGGTCACTCGTTGTTGTTTAAGAATAAAGTTTTGAGGTTCTAAGAAAAAGAAAAGATTTAGAAGCTCTAATTGTTTTTTGGGTGTAATTTGATATTGGTTATCAACTTGATTGATCACATATTTCCCTTTGCGCAGATCATAAACTGTTTCTCCAACGAGTAAACGTTCCAATTGTTCAAAATCCATATCCACTCCAAAGTACTGACTCAGGAATCCAAAATCTCCATCAAAATAGGTGCGTCCAATTTTCTCATAATAGGAAACATGTGTAGGTGTAACCTTTGCTTTCGCCAAAGAAATTCCTAATATGGAGGCACTTAACCAAATAGTTTCCCCCTTATCCATACGCAGACTTACAGTAACACTTTGACTGTTCTTTCGGTCTTTGTATCGTACTTTCAATCGAGCCGCTAAGGTTTGGAATTCGAAAGCATTATTATAGTAGTTTGAAATGAGTTTTGCAGTAGCGATGTCTTCCACTTCTCCGGTGTTTTTTATGCTTTTAGTACTCCCGCAACTTGCGAAAATGAATACACTGCACAGAATTAAAAAAATATTCTTCATTAGTCTAACTGTGCTTTAAGTGATTTTGCTTTCTCCAGGAAGGTGGAGGCCTTAGTAGAATTACCTTTGCCAGCATAGGCTTCGCCTAATTGTTGGTAAAAATCAGATTCCATTTTTACATCTTCAATGATATAGTCAATTCCAATTTCTAGACTCTCAATAGCGGCATCGTATTTCTGAAGTTTATTGTATGCAACCCCTTGTATGAGGTATAAAATAGATTGGGATGGAAAAAGATCCAAAGCTTGTGAAGTCATCTTTGTGGCCTTTTCATACTGCTGTGTATCAAGCTGTAAAAGCACGGTATTTTTAATCAATTCTATATTTTCTGAATCTGATGCTAGGGCTTTTTCGAAATACTTAAGACTTTGTGTTTTATCTCCTTTTTTAAGGTGATAATCGGCCAATTGTTCATATACATTAGCGTCGGCAACCTGGGTATCAAAGATAGCGATGGCCTTTTCGAGTTGCGGTTGATAAGCTGGGTTATCATTTACAAAAGTGAGGAAATCGTTTAATACGATATGCTTTGCTTTTCCGTCCATGCGTTTACTTTTTAGCACGACATTCATGGATTTAATCGCTTCCTCAGTCTTGCCATCCTCCAAATAGAATTTATATAAGGCGAGTTGAACTTCTTCAGCCTCAGGATTGATTTTTTGAAGCTTTAAGGCCGTTTCGTATGCTTTGGCACTGTTACCCTCCTCGCTATACAAGAAAATTAATTTAAGATACTCTTCTTCGTTGTTTGGGTCTGCAGCAATCTTAGCCTCGGTGGCCTGAGTTCGCAAAGCCCCGTTTCCAGAACGTTGATAGATACTAGCACGGAGTCGCTCACGATATAAATCTTTCCCCTTTTCGATATCTAAGGCCTCTAGTAACTCTAAGGCTTCCTCGTATTTTTTGGTCTGTGAATAGATGCGTGCCAAATCTTCTTTGTACTGAGTGTCAAAGGGAATCAACTTTTTTACGATCGTTTCTGCCTTTGCATAGTCTCTGGTTTTATAATAAATATCATATAATAAAACCAACATCGATTCCCGGTTAGGGTCCAATTCAAGTGCTTTTACTAGGTCTTGTTCGGCCAGGTCATATTGCTTAAGGGCTCCTTGGTTTTTGGCGCGTTCAAAATAAAGAAAGGCGCGATCCGGTTCTTGTTGGATGCAGATGTTCAAAGCTCTAATTGCTCGATCGTGGTTCTGGATGGCCTTTTGCTTTAAGGCTTCAAAAAATGATTCTTGAAAGGCATCAGACACATCTTCTAGGTCATCTACATTTTCATCGGCAAAAGGTGTGGGTTCCTGCGCGTGCATACGCTTTCGCGAAAGCATACTCATACACAAGAAAAGTAATAATATAAATGTGTTTTTATTCATAATCCAATCCTTTTCGCCGAAAGGCTCCTTATTCTAAAACGGTATAATCACCCAAACTCACTTGGCTAAAATTCCCGTCGTATTTTACATGATTTCCTATCATAGCTTGGTCCAATTGCACATTTTTGATGAGGCTATTGGATTGAATCAAACTATTTTTGATAGTACTGTTTACAATTTTTGTGCCATCTCCAATAGAGACATTAGGGCCAATGGTTACATTTTCTAAAACTACATTTTTACCTACAAAACAAGGAGGAATGATACTCGCATTCTCCAGCTTTGCGCTAGGGGAAATAAGCTCTTCTTCACCGTCATCATGAAGAAATTGCAGCATGCGGCCGTTAGTTTCAACAGTCACTGCTTTATTTCCACAGTCCATCCATTCATCTACGGTTCCAGTTTTAAAAACCTTCCCATCTGCCATCATCTTTTTTATACCATCGTTAATTTGGTATTCACCACCGTTCATGATGTTCTCTTCCAATACTTCCTTGAGCTTCCCTTTAAGAACGCCAACATCTTTAAAATAATATATTCCTATCACTGCTTGATCTGAAACAAAGGTCTCTGGCTTTTCCACCAGTTCGATGATTTCTTGATCTGCGTTCAATTTTACAACTCCAAAAGCCTCAGGATTCTTTACTTTTTTGGTCCAAATAACACTATCTGCATCAGGATCTAGATTAAAAGTCGCTCGAATCAAGGTATCGGCATAGGCAATTACTGCGGGGCCTGATAATGATTCCTCAGCACACATTATTGCGTGCCCTGTTCCTAATGGTTGATCTTGACGATAGATTGAAGGATGTGCTCCAAGACTCTCTGCGAGATCTACCAAGCTTCCTACAACTTCATCTCCAAACCAAGCAGGATCTCCAAGTACAAAGGCAATCTCTTCGATAGGTTCGTTGAGCACTTTAGCGATGTCGCGCACAAGTCGGTGCACAATGGGTTGGCCAGCTACTGGGATGAGTGGTTTTGGTACTGTTAAACTATGTGGGCGGAGGCGGGAACCACGTCCAGCCATTGGGACTATTATTTTCATTGAAAACTATATTTTTCATTCCCGCGAAGGCGGGAATCTCTTTTAATTCGACATTCTATTAATTTCTTAACCTCTTAAAGTTAAAGTTCCAGTTCAGACTTAAATCAGACCAACTTGGATTTAGTTCTTCAATTAAATTTATTTTCCACTGACGCTTCCACTTTTTCATTTGTTTGTCACGTTTTGTGGCTTTAAGTCCTTCTTCAATCTCTTCAAAATAAACTAGTTTATCACAATTGAACCTCGCTGTGAAAGACTTAGGATATACTTTAAGCTTGTGTTCTTTTACTCTTTCGTCAATATTATCCGTAAGGCCAATGTATAAAACCTTATTAGATTTGTTTGTCATGATGTAAACACACCATTTCATTCAAAGATTCCTGTTTCCGTGTCACACGCCAAAGGCTCTTGCACTTCTAATGAGAGATTCCTGCCTTCGCAGGAATTTATTTTACCCCAGTACTCCCAAAACCGCCAGCACCTCTTTCTGTACTTGACAATTCTGAAACTTCTTCCCAGTCTGCGCGTGTGTGTTTGGCGATCACCATTTGAGCGATGCGTTCACCGTTTTCAATGGTAAAGGCTTCGTTGGAAAGATTAACGAGTATCACCCCTACTTCTCCACGATAATCGGCATCAATTGTTCCTGGTGCATTGAGAACTGTGATTCCTTTTTTGGCAGCTAAGCCAGATCTAGGCCTTACTTGTGCTTCAATACCCACAGGAAGCTCCATATAGATGCCTGTAGGGACTATTGTGCGCTCTAATGGTCCAATCGTTACTGCATTTGTAAGATTAGCCCTAAGGTCCATGCCAGCGCTTGCCAAAGTTTCGTAATGCGGTAGGGCGTGGTTTGATTTGTTGATGACTCTTATTTTCATAGCTGATAAAAGGTAGATATATAAATTATGTTCGTCTTAATAAGATTCGTATTAAGGCCTTTTCTCTAATGACAATAACCCCTATTAGTACAGTGGTCATTATTGTTCCAACAAGATACAATTGCCAACTGCCGATCCCAAAATAATCTCTCAAATAGTAAAAGAAAATACAGGAAAAAGCAACTGATACGCCAACGTACAAAATTAGATTTTTAATATCGTAGGGCACATCTAAATGTTTGCGCCCCATTAAATAAGAAATCACCATCATAAGGCCATAGGCCCCAAGGGTTGCAATAGCACTTGCCAAATACCCTATCCTTGGAATGAGTGCAATATTTACTACAATAGTTAAAATAGCACCAACTACAGAAATATAAGCGCCATATTTTGTTTGATCTGTCACCTTGTACCAAACTGAAAGGGTTTGGTAAATTCCAAAGAACAAATAGGCGATTAAAATAAGTGGGACGATATGCATAGCTTCCCAATAGACCTCTTTAGGGATTAGTATTGGCTTGATAATGTCTACCAATACGATATAAGCAAGTAAAACGACAGATCCCAAAACCACAAATACCTTTGTGATCTGAGCATACATTTGGTTTGCGTTGGTGTTTTTTGATTCACTAAAGAAAAAGGGTTCTACCCCTAATTTAAAAGCTGTAGCAAATAAGGTCATTCCAACAGAAAGTCGGTAGCAGGCTGCATAAATTCCTAATTGGGTCTCTCCAATATCTTCGGGCAATAGTCTTGGAAGCAGTATTTTATCAATTGATTCATTGATAGCAAAAGCGATACCTGCAATAAGTATTGGGATGCCATATATGGCCATTTTTCTCCAGAGCGCTTTATCAAATTCCCACTTCCTAAAATAAGCAGGGCTCATAATCACAAACATGACCAGACTTGCGACAAAAAAGGCAATGAATACGAGTTCTATTTCATCTTGAGGCAGCCATTGATTTATAATATCGACTTGAGGTAGGAAAACAAGGAAAAAGGTGGCAAGACCTACAGAAATCACCACATTTAAGAGTTTGATCAACGCATATTTCATGGACTTTTTTTGAGCCCTCAGATAAGCAAAAGGAATCACTGTAAGTGTATCTAATGCAATCACAGCAATTACCCATTTCCAATATTGTACTGCAACCTCGGTCCACTCGGCTATAGACACTATTCCTACGTAGCTTAGCATTGCAGCAAGAAGCGTAGTGACCAATAAGGAAATAAGGGCGGTACTTAATGCTTTGAGTCCGTATGTAGCGTCGCTATAAAATCTAAAAAAAGCAGTCTCCATCCCATAGGTAAGGAGAACATTTAAGATCATAATGAAGGCAAAGACCTCTGTGACCTTTCCAAAAGCCGCTGGATCTTCAAGATAAGCGACATATAAAGGCGTCAAAAGCATTGTAAGTAGTCTTGGCAACACAGTGGCAAGACCATAGACGAAGGTGTGTTTAAAAAGGCTTTTTAGCGTACTCAAAAAAAGTGGTGTTAAGTGCTCCTAAATGTAACGAATATATGAGTGTATTATTAGCCTTTGTCTATATCTCCTCTTGGAGGCGCAGTAGGTCTTGGAATACTTTCTTTTTGTATGATGTTTGTAAGTTTTGTGTATTTTAAAACACCATTTTCTTTGTAAGAGATACCGGCTTCATCAGTTTTTAATGGAAAGGGGAAAGACTCAGACAAAGACGATGTATTTACAGCCTCTTCAATTGCATCGGCATGCAGGGTCAAATCTCTTTCATTATTAAGGTCAGTAAAAAAATGAGCAACAAAAACTTTGCCTTCAGTAGCGTTTAGTGGAGCTACCTTTCCTTTAAAAAAGGCCTTCTCCAATTGAATTCCATCAGACATGTCGGTAATAGGAACATATAAGTCAATACCAGATCCGCCACCTTGAACACCGGCGATCCATTGTTTATAATAGACTTCAGCTGTTTGAAATGGGGGTTCTTGCAGGTCAGACTTTGTGGTTCCGCATTGGGTCATAGTAAGGGGCAGTATTAAAAAGCCAATTAAGGCGAATAAGGACTTTAGCATTTTCATAGGTTTTTCTATACAGGATTCAAAAGCAAGGCTGTAAAGGTATTAAAAAGAAAATCCCTAGTTGATGAAGAGGAGGGTCGCTTCAGGCTTAAAAAAAGTAAACCCCGAAGATAAGGACATCTCGGGGCTTACAACTCAAACCAAAATATTGTGAAGAAAGTTCTGTAAATATATAAGCAAAGGCAGTGTTTACGGTCACTCCCGATAATCGTTTCCTAGAAACAGTTTTGAAAAGCTTCTTAAAAAGCTCGAAAACCTTGCGAAAACAGGGTCTAATCAAAGTTCAAAAAAAATGCCCAATCTTTATAAGATTGGGCATTTACGTATGGAGATTCCCGTCTTCACGGGAATGAATTTAGTTATTCAATGCTTCAGCACCACCTACGATTTCTAATATTTCGTTTGTAATAGAAGCTTGACGTGCTTTGTTGTATTGTAATTTCAATGCATCTCTTAATTCTGTCGCATTATCGGTTGCTTTGTGCATCGCAGTCATACGTGCACCGTGCTCACTAGCTACAGAATCTCTAATTCCTTTAAAAAGTTGAGTTTTCAACGCTTTAGGAATTAAACCTTCTACAATCTCTGGCTTTGATGGCTCATAGATATAGTCGGCAGTTGACGCTTCTTCAGAAACTATAGGAAGAATTGGCAAGAATTGCTCTGTCGTTACGATTTGCGTTGCTGCATTTTTGAATTTGTTATAGATCACTTCGATCCTATCAACTTCTCCAGTTGCAAAACGCTCCATTAAATCTTCGGCAATCGCAGCTACATTATCAAAAGTTAAATCGTCAAATACTTGATTGTTATTTACAACGATGGTATTGTCTTTAACTAAGATATCATGTGCTTTCTTACCGATAGTCACAAAGCTCACTTCTTGGTTTGCATATTTAGTTGCAGCCAAAAGTTTTGCTTCTTTAATAATATTAGAGTTGAAAGCACCAGCTAGACCTCTGTTAGATGACACCGCAACGATGATCACCTTTTTAACCTCACGGTTGTCTGCATAGTTACTTCCAGAATCGCTATCCATACCTGCGCTCAAATTCTGCAGAAGCTCTGTAAGCTTATCTGCATACGGACGCATAGCCGTAATAGCATCCTGCGCTTTCTTCAATTTTGCAGCCGATACCATTTTCATGGCAGAGGTAATCTGCATCGTAGAAGATACGGAGGAGATTCTATTTCTGATTTCCTTAAGATTTGCCATTGGCGCTCTTGTTTATTATTCTTCAAATTTCCGCGAAGGCGGAAATCCCATTTCCTTAATCACGACTTGTATACATCTTACTTCACTTTAAGCTGGGCCAAAATGAGCATGATCGCATTTTCGCGAAAGCGAACTACTACTAGTTATACTTTGCGCTTAAGTCCTTTGCTACAGCGGCAAGAGTATCTGTTACCTCATCTGTAAGCTTTCCAGCTTTCAAAGTATCTAATACATCTCTATGCTTAGCGTTTAAGAACTCTAAGAAATCCTTTTCGAATTCCTTGATCTTATTTACAGGTACCGCATTTAACAAGTTTTTAGAACCTGCATAAATAATCGCTACTTGATCTTCTACGGTAAACGGATCGTTTTGAGCTTGTTTTAAGATCTCAACGTTACGCTTTCCTTTTTCAATTACGTTTAATGTTGCTGCATCAAGGTCTGAACCAAACTTAGCAAAGGCTTCCAATTCACGGAACTGTGCTTGATCTAGTTTCAAAGTACCTGCTACTTTCTTCATTGATTTAATCTGTGCGTTACCTCCAACACGAGATACAGAAATACCTACGTTAATTGCTGGACGAACCCCAGAGTTAAATAAATCTCCATCTAAGAAAATCTGACCATCAGTAATCGAAATTACGTTGGTAGGAATATAGGCAGATACATCTCCCGCTTGTGTTTCGATAATAGGAAGGGCGGTTAAAGAACCTCCTCCTTTTACTAGAGGCTTCAAACTATCTGGAAGATCGTTCATTTCCTTAGCAATATCATCATCATTGATCACCTTTGCAGCACGCTCTAATAATCTAGAGTGAAGGTAAAATACATCTCCAGGATACGCCTCACGTCCCGGTGGACGACGTAATAAAAGAGATACCTCACGGTAGGCAACAGCTTGCTTAGATAAATCATCATAAATGATTAAAGCAGGACGACCTGTATCACGGAAATACTCTCCAATCGCTGCTCCAGCAAATGGTGCATATACTTGCATTGCTGCAGGATCTGATGCGTTTGCGGCAACTATAGTTGTGTAGGCTAGTGCGCCAGCGTCGTCTAATACCTGAGCAATGTTTGCTACAGTAGAAGCCTTCTGACCAATTGCTACATATATACAATATACTGGTTCCCCAGCATCGTAAAATTCTTTTTGGTTAAGGATAGTATCGATACATACCGTTGACTTTCCAGTCTGACGGTCACCAATTACTAACTCACGTTGTCCTCTACCTACTGGGATCATTGCATCAATAGCTTTGATTCCTGTTTGTAATGGCTCAGTTACAGGCTCACGGAAGATTACCCCTGGTGCTTTACGCTCCAATGGCATCTCATATGTTTGTCCTGAGATAGGTCCTTTTCCGTCGATAGGAAGACCTAGAGTGTTTACTACACGTCCTACTACTCCTTCACCAACTTGGATAGAAGCAATACGCTCTGTACGTTTTACAATAGAACCTTCTTTAATATCATTTGCCTTTCCAAGAAGTACAACACCTACGTTATCTTCTTCAAGGTTCAAAACGATAGCCTCTAGTCCGCTTTCAAATTGTACTAACTCTCCGTATTGAACATTTGAAAGTCCGTAAATACGTGCGATACCATCACCTACTGTTAATACTGTTCCAACCTCGTCTAGTGAAGCTGATGCTTCAAAACCTGAAAGTTGTTTTTTTAAAATTGCTGAAACTTCTGCTGGTTTAACTTCTGCCATTTTGTATTTGTTTTAGCGTTCCTACCTACCGACAGGTAGAATCGCGAAAGTTTTATTATAAACTATTACTAAATTCTCTTTTCAGTTTGCCTAATTGGCTAGCGATACTTGCATTATACTGCTTATCACCGACACGTAAAATAAAACCACCAAGGATACTTTCATCGATGATGCTTTCTAATTTTACTTCTGTACCTCCTGTAAGTTCTTTCACCTTAGCAAGTACTTTTTCTTCTAATTCTGGCGTCAAAGCCACAGCCGTAGTTACGGTAGCTGCTTCAATACCTTTACTCTCATTATATAGACTGATAAAGCTTTTTGCTACATCTTCTATTAGACCTGGGCGTTTATTATCGATAAGAATATCAATAAGTCCGCTCATCTCTTTAGAAGAACTGTCAAATACTAGACGTAACACTTCGCGTTTATCCTCTCCTTTAATCACTGGGCTTTCTAAGGCCACACGAAGCTCTTTACTAGCTTCCAAGGTCGATACGACACTCTTCATGTCATTCAATACAGCCGCAACGTTCCCACCTTCGTTAGAAAGTTCTAGCATTGCTTTTGCATATCGTATTGCTGCTCTTGTACTACCCATTAGGATTTAGTTTAAAGTGGCTTGACCTAGCATCTCTTCTACAAGACCTAGTTGCTTTTCTTTATTTGATAGTTCGCTTTTTACAACCTTCTCTGCAATCTCAATAGATAACGAAGCCACTTGGCTCTTTAAATCAGCGATTGCCGATTTGCGTTCTCCGTCTATAGCTGCGAGTGCCTGAACGATCATCTTATCTGCTTCAGCCTTGGCTTCCCCTTTTGCATCTTCGATCATTTTTGTTTTGATCTCACGAGCATCTTTAAGCATTGCTTCACGCTCTGCTCTAGCCTCTTTGATTAGCTTTTGGTTGTCTGCCTGAAGGTTTTGCATTTCTTTCTTTGCATCTTCTGCAGAGGCAAGTGCATTACGGATTCCATCTTCGCGCTCATTAACAGCGTTTAAGATAGGTTTCCATGCAAATTTGCGTAACAAAAATAACAATCCAATAAATAGAACCGCTTGCCAGAAAAAAAGACCTAAAGAAAATTCTTGTATTAATTTTTCCATTTTATGATATACTAAAGTGGTGTGTTTCTTTTAAAAGTAAACAGGCAGCTGTAACCAACCGTTACAGCTGTCTGTTTGAATAATGGATGATTATCCTGCGAAAATCGCAGCAAAACCAATTCCTTCAATAAGCGCCGCTGCAATAAGCATTGCTGTTTGAATTTTTCCATAAGCCTCAGGCTGACGTGCAATAGCTTCCATAGCTTTTCCACCAATCATTCCGATACCAATACCAGCACCGATTACTGCTAATCCTGCACCGATTACTGAAGGTATCACTGTACCTCCGTCTTGTAACATCATTGGAATTGTCATAAAAATATAGTTTAAAAAATTAAAAATTCATTGTTGTGAGGATTTCGCTTCCGCGAAAGCCTACTAGTGAGCTACTTCTGTTTCATGATCGTGCCCGTGATCATGCTCTTCTACTGCAAATCCAAAATACAAGGCTGCAAGCATTGTAAATATATAGGCTTGTAAAAGTGCAACCAATACCTCAATTAAGGAAATGGCGAATGCTAATCCAAACGAAAGGGTTCCACCTATCCATGTTTGGAAGATATATATAAGACCAATCAAACTACCTAATACAACGTGTCCTGCAGTCATATTTGCATAGAGACGAATAAGAAGAGCGAAAGGCTTGATAAACATTCCTAAAATTTCAATAGGAACTAAAATGATATAAATAACGATCTTTCCAAACCAAGGCATTCCATCGCCAAGTGGATCGAAAATGTGTTTCCAGTAATCTTTCTTCCCAGAAAAAGTAGTAATCACAAATACGATTAATGCTAATGCTGTTGTTACGGCTATGTTTCCTGTTACGTTAACACCGAGTGGAGTTAATCCGAAAATGTTCAGAAACCAAATAAAGAAGAAAACTGTTAAGAGGTAAGGCATGAAACGCTTGTAATCTTTTTCACCTATGTTAGGCTTAGCGATATCATCTCTTATATATAATATGATAGGCTCAAAAAAGCGACCGGCTCCAGTTGCGATATTTCCATTCTTAGCATAACTCTTAGCTAAGCTGCTAAATAGGAAGAACATTAATAGTACAGTAAGCAACATCATGAATACTCCCTTGGTAATTGAAAGGTCTAAAGGCTTAGCGTTAGTAGCGTGATGCGCATCGTCGTACTTTATAGTACCAGCTGCATCTGTTTTGTAAATCTTAGCGTGCTCTAATTTATAATAGTTTCCATTTGCTTCAGCTACTGATTCACCATGGTGAAACTTAGAAGAAGAAAACACTTGCAAACCATCATCCCAAAGAATCACTGGAAGTGGGAAGCCATAATGATGAACGACACCTGCATCATCAGTAGATGAATACAAACTAAAGTCATGAGAATCTAAAAGGTGATGTTGTACATACTCTTTCACTTCCTCCTTACGTTCTTCGCGCGTTGTTGTTGCCTTTTCTCCACATGAGACAAAAGAAACAAGTACTAATAAAATAGGAAGTAATCTAATCAACGTTTTTCTTTGCATACCGAACAAATAAAATAGTGTCCTTAAAAATCGGTGCAAAAATACGGTTATAAATTCAAAAGCTAAAAGAAAAGATGGGCTTTTTTTTACGTATGAAAAATCGCTGCTTTTTATTGATTATTAAGTCGTTTTGAAAGTGTGTACACCTCAAAAATCAGACATAAAACATAAGGAACGAAAAAGGAGGCAATCTCTAATCCTGAAATCTCTCCATCTGCCTTAAATAGAGGTTTTATAACCAATAAGAACACCACAAACTTTAGGGCGCTTCCAAAAACAAATACGAATCCAGCTTGAGCACTCTGCTTTTCACTAGCTCTGTCCACCATAAAAAATACAACGAGGGCTAGCACAAAGTTTAATACATAAGAGAGTGTGATTTGAGCGCCAAACATAGGTAGTTGTCGAGCATATAACGCCAAAACATGCACTCCAAAAACTAAAACTAACAACCCCAACAATTTATATGCAAAGGAAAAAAAGGAGAGATTCATGCGCTAAAGATTCATTCTTTTTGTCTGTCGCACCACTAAAAACATAGAGAGTGCTACCCCGAGAAGCGTACCAAGAACGGTATACAACTTCCCACTATCATTATAATTTAAGTCTAACCACTGTCCGCCTCTTACAAATAGAAATATGATAACTCCCATCTGAATTGCAACACCAGAAAAGACAACCCAGCCCTTAAGCGGATCGTTCCCCTTGTTTTTTTCCATCTTTTGCCAGTGATTTTACACTACCCTTCATTTCACAAGAAGCATTGAAAGTAGCACCAGGCTCTACTGCAAGTCGGCCTACAATTACCTCTCCTTCAATACAGGCAGCAGATTTCAAGGAAAGTAAATTAGTTACTGTAAGCGTTCCTTCTACTAGTCCTTCAATATCGGCATCTTTACAGATGATAGTTCCTTTAACTACTCCATCTTTTCCAATAACCACTCTATTAGGAGTGTTCAGAGTTCCTTCAATTTCGCCATCAATACGAAAACCGCCTTGAGAAGTAATATCTCCAACAATTTTAGTGCCTTGACTTATTCTATTTTGCTTATTCGTTGGGTCTATTGCTTTTCCTTTTTTATTATCTGAAAACATAACCTAGGGGGTGTTATAGGAGGGTTAACGAAGCTACTATTTGATGTATTCTTCTAAATTCTTATGTAATTGAACCAATTTATAATTGTCGGACGATATGACCGTACTCGGATGTGTAATTCTTATATCCTTATTCTCTGCCAATAACTCTGCAAGACCTTCTGCTCTTGATCGCTCTTTTAAGTAGTGAATGACTACAAATGACTGTGAAGCGTTATACACATCTATAGACGTAGCAAACTCAGTAAATCCTAAAGATTCAAGAGCCGCGTCAATTTGATCTTTTAATGCTGTTGCTGCTTCCACTTCATTAGCATCAAAGGCGTAAACTACTTTCCAATTTTTTGATGCTGCATCTGCAGAAAATTTTCTAAAAGCTAATGAAGGCACGGCTGTTTGTAAAAGGTCTTGTGCCTTTTTCCCTTCATCTGTTCTTGGATAGGTCAAAGCGACAAAGTTCAATGCTTTTTTATAGGAGTCATATCCTTCATAACGCCCTAAAACTGTTGCTTTCAAAAGCTCAAATTTTGGCACAAATGGATCTCCGTAAAAACGTTCGATATTTTCATCTAACTTAACTAAAACTGAAGCGTACTGCTGATCTGCAAATTCACGATATAAGCTATTGTAAACAGCCTCTGCTCCTTGCGCATCTGACTCAAGTTCAACATCTGGGTTGTTGAGTATCGCTGCATACCTAGAGTCCGAATAATTTGACGTGATATCATTTTTGAAACCTTCTGCTTTCGCCCCTTCGTCCATCTGTTGATACACTTGGTAGAGGTTATATTTTGTAGGAAGGATCAATCGCTCTTCAGGATTAAAAGTCAAAACCCTTTCCAAACGATCAGCCGCACGAGGATACAGTTTAAACTTCTCCTTATAGATAAGACCTAATTGATAGAAAGCAAAATCCCGCTCGCGCTTTAAGCTGTCTAATGACTTCTCAGTACGCGGAATAGTAGCTAAAAAAGTATCTACATTCAAATCTTTTTCAAATTCCTTTTCTGGAACAATATCTACAGGAACTCCGCTTCCATTTAATTGTGTACGCTGCTTTGAAGAAAGTCTCCAATTATCAGCTAATCCACGGTTTCCCCAGACTTTTTTAAAGTCTTGTTTTCCATAGGCAACAGCCGTAGAGTTGTAGAAGTAGAATTCGCCAACTTGTGTTCCGCCAGATTTTCCGCTTCGACCGCCTTTAGAATTGCTGTCATTTTTACCACCAACAGCTACGTCCTTTTTAAAGAATTCGTTATTGCGAATAATTTCCGACTTACGAATTGAGTCTTGTTTGGCCCGTTCTTTTAATTTCTTAATATAATCTTCAAAGAATGCTCGCTGCTCATCTTCAGACATTGACGCAAGCTTCATGATACTATCATTGCGTTGCGAAAGATTTTCATACTTAATGACGTCTGTAAGATTATCGCGTTTCTTTTTAATTTGACGATGTTCCCGTGTTCGATTTTTTAATTGATTCAAAGTACTATCGTAATAAGCCCCAGCTATTTGATATTCGGTAGCATCAAAATTATATTCGGCTAGCGAAAGATAATCTCTCGAAACTAAGTATTGGTCTTGGCTATTCTGTCTCAGGGATCTATTGTAAAAAGCTATCGCAGAGTCTTCCATCCCAACGTTCATATAGTATTCTGCCTTGGTGTAGTATAGTTTATCTAAGAATGGCCTGTTTTCTCTGTTTTCTTCTAAGTCCTCAATGTGCTCTAATAGTACAGCAACATCTCCAGTCTCATAATCGAAGTTTTTGATTTTTTCAATCTGTGCATTGATCCAATACTTTCTCGGGATGCGTCTATTTAATGCAATCACCTCATCAAAAGCCATATTTGCGCTATCCTTGAATGTCAAGGCGTTGTATAACTGCCCTTTAATAAAATGGTAACGGCCACGTTCATCTGATTTTCGCGTCAAGCGAGCTGCATCCTTCATATAAATCAATGCAGTGTCATGTTGTTCAAGATTTGTGAATGCCTGGCTTAACATCGCATATGCGTCTGCTTTATCCTGATCTTTCAATTTCTTTTCAACCTTAAATAACTTGCGTAAATTATCAATCGCTAGTTGATTATTACTTAAACGAATATTAGTTTTTTCTTTCCAGATTTTGGCCTGTGCGATATTGTTACTCGCTGGGTAATATGCCAGAACATAGTTAAATGACTCAAGAGCTGCTATAAAGCGTTGGGAATAATATCTAGACTTTCCGAGAAGGATAAAAGCTTCATCCATTTGCGGGTTGCTTTCTTCTCCGTCGATTTTCATGGAATGGCGTTGGATGGCTTTAACTGCCTTTTCCTCTGCCTTATCAAAATCAGGATTCTTAGAATCTCCTGGCTTCGTAACATCCTCAAATAATTGAACACGTTCAACGGGAAGAATATTCCAATAGTTATCATTATAGGTATTTGCCAATCCATCTAGACCACGTTCAAGGGCTACATGCCCATTGTACAAGGGATTAAACTCGGCGGTAACTGCGTGAAAGTTTCGACTGACAAACGAATTTTTCTTTCGCGAACAGCCAACAAGTGTTGCTGTAGCCAGCACTACTAAAATTGCGTAACGTACGTTTTGCTTCAAAGCTGATAGTTATTTAAGATAAAAACAGTAAAACACTGCTTTTAGTATCGCAGTCTGTAAAAATACGTTTCTTTTTGAAAAAATGAGAATTTAGGGCTGCAAATTACCAGATTCCCTTGTGTACACGATAGATAAGAGAATTCTAAAACACATAAAAGCGTCTAATAAGACGCTTTTATGATAGTTGATTTTATCTAATACTACTCCTCCTCCGAAGCAACCAAAAGCGGTTCCTTTCCAGAAAAATAATGTTCTAACTCTTTCAATGTTTCAGGAGATGTCATGATATCCTTCACTTGATTTCCTTTTTCAAGAACCACGATGCGTTCGCAAACCTCTGTAACATGTTGTAAGTCATGACTTGAGACTAAAACCGTCACATCTTGATCGGTGGCCATCTTTTTAATGATTCCTTTCAGTCGAATTTGTGTTGTTGGATCTAAATTTGCAAAAGGTTCATCTAGGATTATCACCTCAGGATTTCCAATAAGTGTTGCTACAATACCTACTTTCTTTTGGTTTCCTTTTGACAAATCTCTTAGGTATTTACGCTTTCCAATGATTTCGTCATTGAAAAAATCTTCAAAAGTTGCAAGCAGAGCATCAACATCTGCCTTGTTTTGTCCTCTCAAATCTCCGATAAAGTAAAAATACTCTTCAGGAGTCAGGTAGCCAATCAAGAAAGACTCATCAATAAAAGAAGCAGTGTGGGACTTCCACTCTTCACTTAAATTGACAATATATCCTTTGTTTTCAATGGATCCTGTTGTGGGTTGAATCAAATCTAAGAGACTACTGAAAAGTGTTGTTTTACCAGCGCCGTTATTTCCAACTAATCCAAAGGCTTGTCCTTTTGGAATTTCAATATGTTCTAGGTTTAAAACGGTTACTCCGTTATACGTCTTTGAAAGGTTCTGTATCTTGATCATCGTCTTAATTTTTTTGTTTGTAAGCGTCTAATGTTTTGTACTTCTCAGTTTTATAAATCTTGATAATCATATTGAATACCTTGTCTCTAAAGGCAAATCCAATTAGTCCAGCAAGTGCTACTAATGCATATCCAAAAACAGGGCCAAGTGTAAAATGTCCAATCGCATAAAGCGCCATCGGGCCTAACATTTTAGGCAGGCTAATTAACATGGTTTTTACATTGAAAGAACTCTTATCTCCAAATGCTTTCTTTCCACTGGTCAAATCGATGGGTGTTTTAATAAAAGCTCCTCCTAAGAGTACCAAGTGTGCATTGACACCCATATTAAATATACTTCCTACGGCAATGGCCGCTAAAGTCTCCCATCCAAAATAAATGTAAGGGATACACAGTACAAAGGAAATTGCAGTTCCAATAACCACTAACCACCATTTAGAACGCAAATACTCCTTGTATCGAATGTTTTGGGTCATCATTAAAGGATAATAGGCACTGTCCCAACTTGGCACAAATTGCCCGAAACTAAAGAGGAATCCACCAGTCACGAAGACCGCTGCAAACATCCTCCAGAAAGGACCTTCATATACTTCGATAGCACCACCAAAAAATAAGAGTCCATAAAATAAGAACATCACACTCATAAGAATGGTCGTCTTCGAGCGCTTGTTCCGTCGAATCAGTTTAATATCATTTTTTAAGAAAATGGCTAGTTTACCAAAACGGTTGAGCCAATCGTAATTTTCATTGGTAGCAATATCTTCCTTCTTTGCAAATCCAGCATCTAGGTATAAACGCTCTAAGAAATATTTAAAGGCATAATAACTTACAGCTATCAGAGCAGCAATAGGAATCAATACCATCCATGAAGATTCATAAAGCCCTTGGAAAAATGGTTGTGTATATGCGGTTATATCAAAATATCCGTAAAAATGAAGTCCGCCAAGACCGGCAACAATTAATCCTACTACGACCACGACTGCAGTGACATCATTTAAGAATACATTGATAAAATTATTAAGATATATCAAAGCAATCATTCCTAAGTGCCAAGTTAAAACTCCTATTGGGTCGTACCCTTGAGCAATTAACACCACACTGAATGGAATAAAGAAAAAAGCATACATCCAATTAAAGAAAGAAAGCACTGTTTTACCTAGGGCAAACTGTACAATTTTGTTCTTCCTAAAAGGCATTAGTAGCAAGGGCTTAATATTGAGCACTGGCATCTTCTGAAAAAAATATCTGAAAATGAGATCAATAACCAAAAAGTAAATCATAAACTGATTTACCGTTTTTAACGGTTCTAAATCCTGATCCTCCAGAAGAAAATAAAGGCCTACTCCCATACCACCAAAGATGAATATGAAGTACAAAGCGCCAAATACCATCAGGATTTTCAGGGCGAGATTGGTTTGGAAGGAAGCGCTTCTAAAAAATGCTTTCCACTCCAGGTTTAAAAAGTGTTTAATCATTGCTCTTGATTGTTTACGGGTTGTTAGTACTTAAAAACTCACAATTGTTACAAATGAATCCATACTCATTCGTATTTTTGCCCAAAAATTACCAATGTCCCAATTTCATAAACTTACAATTCAGACTATAACTAGAGAAACCCCATCTGCCGTTTCTATAGCATTTGAGGTTCCTTCTTCCCTAAAAGACGACTTTCGTTTTGAAGCAGGACAATATATTACCATTAAAGCAACTGTAGACGGCAAAGAAGTTCGTCGCGCTTACTCTCTTTGTAGTACGCCTCAAAGTGGTCTACTTAAAGTTGCAGTAAAGGAAGTGGAAGATGGTACTTTTTCAAAAGTGGCCAATCGAGAACTAAAGGAAGGTGATGTTCTTGAGGTACACCCTCCAGAAGGTAAATTTAAAGTGGACAATACGACGGCCTCACAACCGCACAACTATGCAGCCTTTGCAGCAGGATCTGGAATCACTCCAGTTATTTCAATAATTAAAACTGTTCTAGATGCATCTCCAGAAAGTACTTTTGTACTTGTCTATGGAAATAAAACACCTAAAGAAACCATCTTTAGAGAAGAATTACTCAACTTGAAAAATACCTATAAAGGGCGTTTTTCAATGGAACTTATTTACAGTCAGTCACGTGAAGACGGGGCTCATTTTGGACGCATAATGAAGTCTACTGTCAATTTTGTAGTCAAAAACAAATATGCAGACAACAACTTTGACGCCTTTTACCTCTGTGGTCCAGAACCAATGATAAAAGAGGTTACTACCGTTCTTAAGGAAAACGGGGCCCCTGAAGAAGCGATCCATTTTGAACTCTTCACCACAAGTGATGATGCGGGTCATGTAGATGCTGCTTTGGATGGTCAAAGCGCCATTAAGGTAATCGTAGATGATGAAACTTTTGAGTTCAAAATGAAACAGGATGAAGTCATCTTAGACGCTGCACTAGATCAAGATATCGACGCTCCTCACTCCTGTCAAGGAGGGATTTGCAGTAGCTGTATCGCTAGAGTAACTGAAGGAAGCGCTACCATGCGAAAAAATCAAATCCTTACCGATAGTGAAGTCGCAGAAGGTCTAATCCTAACCTGCCAAGCACACCCTACCTCAGCGAGCATTGTGGTAGATTATGATGATGTATAATTGAGAATCATTAACCACATTACAAAAGCGCTTTTTAATAACAGCGCTTTTTTTGTGTCCTAATCTACTGTTAAGAATCTGTTCTATTGGACTGCATTTATGTATTTTGAAGCACAATCCAATAAAAAATTACGATCAAATGTGGATGTATTATAGAGATGTAACCTTATACGCCTTGGTGGCAAGTCTGTTTCCTGCTGTAGGATTGGCAGGAATCTATGACAGCCTAGGCGCCTGGTTGCTTAACTTACTCCTCATCTTTGGAGTCTTCGGAACCGGTTTTGGAATCCTTGGTTTTTGGTATTTCCAAAAACAGCAGTACTATATGTATTTTAACTTAGGCTACTCCAAAATGCATTTGATCTTGGCTAGCTGGGGAATTAATCTTGGACTTGCAATTATACTCGCACTAATTACTCAGATTTTCTAATGGAAAACTCTCTCGAGCTATACTTTGCGCGGAAACGCTATGGACGGAAAGAGATTCTAACTCAGGTGTCTTTTGAGCTCGCTCAAGGCGAAATCTTAGGCCTCTTTGGTCGCAATGGCTCGGGAAAATCAACCCTCCTGAAAATCCTTTTCGGAACACTCAAGGCAAATGCGATTGACCTTCGATTGAACGGAATTCCATTAGCTCCTAGAAAAAACATAGAGGCACAACACATTGGCTATTTACCGCAAGAAAATTTCTTGCCTCGGCACATGAAAGTAAGAGATGTTATTCCCTTGTTTTATACAGATGGTGATGAACAGGACAATATTTTCCGTGCTCCTTTTATTGAGAAAATTGCCGCCCAAAAAATAGGCACACTTTCAATGGGTCAAAAAAGATATTTAGAATTATTGCTCGTAGCACACTTACCGCATCCATTTCTATTGTTGGACGAGCCTTTTTCTATGATTGAACCTTTTTATAAAGAGGCAATTCAAGAGTTTTTACTTTCGCTTAAAACGAAAAAAGGAATCCTCCTAACCGATCACTACTACACAGACGTTCTAAAGGTCTCCAATCGTAACATAGTGTTAGTTGATGGAAGTTCTCAAGTGGTTGATAAAGAAGAAGATTTAAGAGCTTTGGGCTATTTAAGGTAATTTTTTTAGATAAAACGCTTGATGATAGTCGCGACAGGTTCAATGGCTTTGGTCTCTTCAATGGTAGGACCAGCAACCCACACCGTTTTATACGTTGCCCCTTGAGCAGCTTTAGTGGTGTCTCTCATGCCTTTGGCAAAACGGATCATTTTGACCCATTTTTTAAGTTTCTTGTTCTTGTTGAGCAGCCCTTCTATCCAAGTTTGCTTTGTGCCTATTTTCTCAACATAAGGTGTATTGATAACGGTACAAGGTGTCCCAGAAATTTTTTGTGTCATTACGATATCTTCTGCCCCATAATCTACACATGCTTGCTTATACTCTTGAGAAACGGGAGCTTCAACGGAGGCAATAAACGGACTACCAATACTAGCGCCAACTGCGCCATAAGAGATAGCGCGGTCTAGGTCGGCTTTATTGCTTACCCCACCAGCTGTAATCACTGGGATATTACAATTTGCGTCTAGCTCTTTTATAAGATCCTCAGGAGACATATCTCCTCTATGTCCACCAGCAAGATTATTGACTGCAACGACAGCATCACAGCCCATTTCTTCTACCTTTTTAGCATAGGCTAGATCAACAACATCACAAAAAACCTTGATGCCTTTAGGCTTAGCTTTCTCAATAACTAGGCGCGGTGAGCCAAGAGAAGTAATAATAAAATCTACTCCTAATTCGCAAGCTGCATCCAATTGTGCCGGATACTTCATATTTGATTTATTGACAATCAAATTGATCCCAAAAGCACCTCCAGGAACTTTGGCAGCCTTTAGCTCAACAATCGCGGCTTTGAGTTCATCAATGGTTCTATAATTTAATGCAGGAACGCAGGCTGCAATACCATTTTCCATTCCTGATTTAAGCATCGCAACATTGGACACCAAAAACATAGGAGCCATAATTATAGGATGAGTGATTCCGAGAATTTCAGTTAATAAAGGTTTCGTTGTCGCCATTTTAATAGTGCATTAGGTCTCAAAGATAGACATAATACTACTATGCGCGCACAGTAAAATTTACAAAAGTGATTTCACCTTTTCGATCACCATTTCAGGAGGAATGGTTTGCATTACATCTTCGTAACCATCAGGAATTACATTTCCATAAACGCTTGTTGGAATGCGAGGATACTTAGTACGGTCGGAGATAAGGGTATGTTCCTCCTGCCCAAAAGGCGCAAATCCCAAAACAGGATGTGTTACTCCCCATAAAGTTATTGTAGGCACGCCATACATAGCAGCCAAATGGCCATTTCCACTATCCATTGAAATCATTGCATCTAGTTGGCCAATGAAATTAATTTGATCTCCAAAAGAGAGTTTTCCAGCGACAATAGTCACTTCATTGTTGTCTCCCGCGAGATCTTTAAGCTTATTTTGCTCATTGGGAGCTCCAAAAAGAAATATCTGGTAGTCGTTTTCCTTTGCAAGTTCATCAATTACTTTTTTCATCAAAGAAGCAGGATACTGTTTTCCTAAGTGAGCAGCAAAAGGTGCAATTCCCAGCCACTTTTTAAGACTTTTTTGAGCAAAAGAGCCCACTTTCTCAGTGGGATTAGGGCGACCTAAGGTTTCAGGTGTAATCTTTGAGAAATCTAAAGCTTCCAGAACATCCTGATAGCGAACAATTGTTGTCTTGAGGGCTTGCAGAGTGTTCAAATTGCCCACTGTTTGCTGCTTTTTTTCTTTTCTCCCCTTATCAATAACGGACTTAGGTACTTTAAAAAAGCTCCGCAGCATTTTTGAACGCAGGACATTGTGCATATCTGCGACATGGGTAATTCCGCTGGCTTTTAGTTGGCGTGATAATTTCCACAATCCGAATATTCCTTTATGCTTGCCATCTACTTCAGCGACTATACAGTTTACACCAGGAATAGTGTCGATTATAGGTTTATGAAATGGTTTTGTAAGGAATGAAATTTTTACTTCAGGGTTCGCTTTCGCGAAAGCGTGCACCACAGGAACCAACATCGCTACGTCGCCCATCGCAGAAAGACGAATGACGAGCAAATGTTTTAATTGTGGTTGTACCATCGAGTAGAGCTTCCCAGTAAAAAAGAAACAGGAATTTTATTTTTTAATGTTACGAAGAACTGGATTCAGTTCGTCGTCATTGTACATTTTCATTTGCTTATAAACCTTCATATACTTATCTCCGTGAGCAATATCACTAAGCAAAGTGTCAATAGCTGTTGAAAGATCAACACGTTGTTCTAACAAGATATCTAATTTTGTCTGACAAGCATCCCGATGTGCTTGGGAAGCATTTTCGCGAGTCGCTTCTTCGTGCATATGATACACCTTCAAAGCCAAAATAGATAAACGATCAATTCCCCAAGCTGGGCTTTCGGTATTGATAGTTGCATTTTCCTTAACCACCACATCCTTGTATTTATCTAAGAAATAGCTGTCAACATATTCCACCATGTCGGTGCGATCTTGATTAGAGGCATCGATCTTACGTTTTAATGTTAAAGCGGCTACCGGATCAATTTGCGGATCACGAATAATGTCTTCATAATGCCATTGTACAGTATCAATCCAACACTTTCGGTATAAAAGATGCCCTATTAGATCCTCTTCCTTATCGTACTTATTGTAGAAAGGTTGGTCAACTGTATTTACAATGTGGTAGGATTCAATGACTTCTCTGAAAATTGCATTGGCTTTATTTGCAAACATATCTTATCGTTCTATAAGGGTGATTTCATTAGAAATTACTTGGCCTGAATGACTTTTAAATTTCCGTTGGGCAAAGGTATCATATTTTCAAATAGTATGCATCTATCATTGAAAGGGGTTTGGGATTCAAGATTCAAGATTCAAGATTCAAGATTCAAGATTCATGTACGTCCCTGATATAGGTTGACCACTAAAAGAGTGGAAAACT
>TARA_R110002051_G_scaffold266986_1_pt1 | contig 45399 bp, 37 predicted proteins | sample TARA_R110002051 | Tara Oceans TARA_R110002051 (sample SAMEA4397023) | marine metagenome | biome: Polar Biome; feature: [MES] marine water layer (ENVO:01000295) within the mesopelagic zone...; material: water (ENVO:00002006), including particulate matter (ENVO:01000060) such... | reverse complement strand
TATGATACCGAAAAAGTAGCAGGTGATGAAGAAGCATATGATGGTTTACCAGGTTGTTGTAAATACGACCACGAAATGATGATGAATCAATCTGGTGAAGAAAAAAGTGATGACCATTCAAATCACGACCATTAATGGGTTTAGTTGTCCCTTATAGTGTCCCTTTAAAATGAAAAAACCCTGTAAATCAAATGTTTACAGGGTTTAAAGGTGGTGCCTCCAGGAATCGAACCAGGGACACAAGGATTTTCAGTCCTTTGCTCTACCAACTGAGCTAAGGCACCAATTGCTTAATTAAGCGGATGCAAATATATATGCAATTTTATTATTCACAAAAGGAAACTTGTAAAATTTGATTTTATAAATTTGTATTTATAACTTTAGCTTATGAATCTCATTGTAGATGTTGGAAATACCTTTGTTAAACTAGCTGTTTTTCAGTACGATAAACTGATTTATAAAATTAGTTTTGATATTTCTGAGTTTAAAAAAGAATATAAAAATTTAAAAAAAGAGTACCCAAAACTAAGATTTGCTATCATTTCTTCGGTTGGTAGGTTGTCAAAAACACAAATAGAACGCATAAAAAACGACTTTGAAGTCTTAGAACTCAGTTCTAAAACTAAGCAGCCGTTTACTAATTTATACAAAACACCTGAAACCCTAGGTGTAGATCGTATAGCTTTGGTGAGCGCGTCAGTAAATCAGTTTCCTAATACTAATGTATTAATAATAGATGCAGGTACTTGTATTACTTACGATTTTGTAACTACAAAAAACGAATATTTGGGTGGTGCCATATCACTAGGCATTAGACTTAGGTATAAAAGTTTAAATAATTTAACAGCAAATCTTCCGTTATTAGAAACAATGCCACCCAAACATATTATAGGGGACACTACAGAAGCAGCAATTCATTCGGGTGTTGTTTTTGGTGTTATAAAAGAAATAGATGGTGTTATTGAGCAATATAGAGCTGAACACCAAGATTTAACAGTTATTTTAACAGGAGGTGATGCCAAATTTTTGTCAAACCAATTAAAAAATAGCATATTTGCCAATTCAAATTTTCTTTTAGAAGGTTTGAATTTTATACTAGATTATAATTCAAAATAATGATAAAAAGACTCATTGTAATTTGCATTACAATTATTGGTTCTTGTGCATTTGCACAACAAGGCACCTCTTCTCCATATTCATTTTATGGTATAGGGAGCCTAAAATTTAAAGGAACCGTAGAAAACAGAAGTATGGGTGGTTTAAGTGTTTACTTAGATAGTATCCATGTTAATTTAAGAAATCCGGCATCTTATGCTGGTAATAATATTAAATCTGGCCCTTTTGATGGCGAAAGCAGACCTGTTAAATTTACGGTTGCTGGTACATCAACAGATTTAAATTTAAAAAGTAACTCAGGCGAGTCAACAGGTAGCAACACTTCTTTTGATTATTTAGCACTATCTATTCCTATTGGTAAATTTGGTTTTGGCTTTGGTTTATTACCTTACACATCGGTTGGTTATAAATTAGAGGACTTTAGTGATGATGGCGATTTGCAAAGCAGATACCGTGGTGATGGTGGCCTAAATAAAGTGTTTGCTGGTTTTGGGTATCAAATTACAGATAAGTTAAGTGCCGGTTTAGATATGAGCTATAACTTTGGGAATATAAGAAATACGGCAATATCTGTAGCTTACACACCAGAAGGCGATGTTGTAGAATTGCAAACAAGAGAAAATAATAGATCTGACCTTAGTGGTTTAAACTTAAATTTTGGGTTGTCTTACAAAACCATGATTACAGATAAGTTAGAGCTTTCTGCAGCAGCAACTTTTTCTCCACAAAGTAACTTATCTTCTATAAATGAACGTTCTATTTCTACAGTAACCATTAATACGGTTAACGAGAATGTGTCTGTTTTTAATACTATTGAATCCGATTTGGAAGAATTAGGTCTTAGGAATACAAAATTAGTTTTGCCTGCACGTTTTTCTATTGGTGGTGGTATTGGTAAGCCAAAATCTTGGTATGTAGGTACAGAATATACGTTTCAGAATACATCAGATTTTTCTAATCCTATTTTTACAAATGAAATTTCAAGTTTCGAAAACTCATCACAATTTACATTAGGAGGTTTCTTTATACCAGACTATAATGCCTTTTCGGGTTACTTAAAGCGTGTGGTATATAGAGCAGGTGTTAATTTTGCAGATACAGGTCTTGTAATAAAAAATGAAACAATTAAAGAGTTTGGCATATCTTTTGGTCTAGGTTTACCAGTTGGAAGTCGAAGTTTATTTTCTAATGCTAATATAGGCGTAGAATTTGGACAGCGCGGAACAACTAACCAGAACCTTATTCAAGAGAATTTTGTAAACTTTAATTTAAGTTTGTCTCTTAATGCAAGATGGTTTGAACAACGTAAATATTTCTAATATAATTAATTACAACATGAAAACGAGAATTACAATATTTCTAATCGCACTTTTTGTAAATTTCAACTTGGCAGTTGCTCAAGATGATGAAGAATGCAGAAATAACTTGTCAATTTTTGATAGTTACGCTAATAGTAAAAAATACGATGACGCTTACGAGCCTTGGATGAAGGTGAGAAAAGAATGTCCTAGATTAAGTAGAGCATTATATCTTACTAATAAAGGTAAAGGTGGTAGAGCTATTATAGACTATAAGATAGAAAATAGCACTGGTGCTGAGAAGTTAGCATTCATTAAAGATTTATTAAAATTAAACGAAGAATACCAGTTAAATTTTGCTTCAAAATATACTGTAGGCGATTTAGCAATGGAGAATGCAAACTTAAAGTACAAGTATAGAAACGAGCTAGGCTTAGCTGGTGATTTACTTTATAAAGAGTTTGATAACGTCTTTGTTAACCATAAAGGTAGTTTTGATAGCGCTGTAGGGTTATATACTTACTTTTCATTAGCTGTGGATTTGTACGATGCAAGTTCAAAATCACCTGCAGAAGCACAACAGCTTTTTGATAAGTATGATGACGTTAATGAAATTATTGAAGGTGTTATAGAAGATTACACAAAAAAGTTAAATATCTATGCTGAAAAAGAAGCAGCTGGTGAAACGTTATCTAAAAGAGAGCAGAGTTATAAAAATAGCTATGAGTCTAATATAGATGTTTATGAAACTAAGATTTTATCTAGTATGGATAAAACATTAGGTGACAGAGCAAACTGTGAAGTTTTAGTGCCATTGTATCAAAAAGATTTCGAAGAAAACAAAAATGATGCTTTATGGTTACAGCGTGCCATGAATAAAATGGGTGAGAAGGATTGTACAGACGATCCTCTATTTGAAAAGCTTGTAGTACAGAAAAACAGTATTGATCCAGATGCAAAAACAGCATTCTACTTAGGGGTTCTAAAAGAAAAGCAAGGTAAAAACGCAGAAGCAGACCGTTACTATGACCAATCTTTTGAGTTAGAAACTGATCCTATTAAAAAGTGGAAATTGGTAATGAGAGTTGCTGAAAAAAATTACAAAAGAGGAAGTTTTGGTAAAGCAAGACAACAATATATGGAAGCCTTAAAGCTTAACCCATCTAACGGAGGTCCTTATTTAAGAATAGCAGCTATGTATGCAAAGAGTGCTAATAACTGTGGTGACACTAACTTTAACAAAAGAGCTGTGTTTTGGTTAGCAGCAAACGAAGCTGAAAAAGCTGGTAAAGTTGATGGTCGTCTAAGATCTACAGCTACCAAAACAGCAGCAAGTTATAGAGGTAGTGCTCCAAGTAAAGCAGATATATTTAACTGTAGTTGTGCAGGTACAACTATAAAGATTGGCTGTTGGATAGGTCGCTCAGTAACAGTGCCAAATCTTTAATGAAAATAAAGAAACTAAATATTATAAAAAACCTAGTCACAGCAATTGCTGTGACTTTGTTTTTTGCATGCGAAAACAATTATAACGATGTGCAAAATGTTGGAGTTTTGCAAAATCAGCCCATTGGTGAAGCTACAAACATAAATTTAAAATATACAGAGTATAACGATAGTGTTGTAGACCTCTTAGCAAATTTAATAAGTCCAAAAATGTTAGATTATTCTAATAGAAGCTTTAGCTTTTCTGAGTTCCCAAAAGGAATAGAACTTAAGGTGTATGATGATGAGCAGCAAGAAACCACCATCTTAGCAAATTATGCTATTTATTACACAGATAAAGATATAATAGATCTGCAAGGTAACGTAAGAGTTGCAACACCAGAAAAGGACACCTTGTTTACAGCACAGCTCTACTATAACGAAAAATCAGAATGGGTCTTCACTAATGAGCCTTTTATATTTAAAAGAACTACTGGTATTACTCATGGTATTGGTTTTGACTCAGACAAAACATTTAAGAAATTTCAAATGTTAGAGATGGGTGGTGATATAGAGATAGATAATTAGCTATCTTTGTTTTTTATTATCTTATTATTTATTTAGACCATGAAATTACTATCACTTTTTCAATATGCATATTTAATATTAGGTGTACTATTTCTTTACAAAGGTGTTTCAGAATGGAATACCGATAGAAATGGAGCTTATATTAGTCTGTTTTTTACAGTATTGGCTATTTTTATGTTTTTCTTTAGACAACGTTTTAGAAAAAAGTTTGACGACAAAAATAAAAAGTAACAGATGACTTTAGATATAGTCATTATTGTAACTACACTTATATTGTCTGCTTTTTTCTCTGGTATGGAGATTGCTTATGTGTCCTCTAATAAAATTCATATAGAATTAGAGAAAAAGCAAGGAGATTTTTTAGGAAAAATTTTAGACAAACTTACAGCTAAGCCTTCAAAGTATATAGCTACTATGCTTATTGGTAATAATATAGCTTTAGTTATTTACGGACTTAAAATGGGTGATGTTTTGCTGCGATGGTTTCAGTCTATGATGCCATTAGAAAGTACAACACTCTATTATTTAGTTAATGATTTGCAGTTACTGTCTCAAACCGTAATATCTACTTTAGTAATACTTATAACTGCAGAGTTTTTGCCAAAAGTTTTCTTTCAGATTTATGCCAATACCTTACTAAAAGTATTAGCAGTACCAACCTATATTTTTTATGTAATATTTTCATGGGTTTCAGATTTTATTATCTGGATTTCTGATGCAGTATTAAAATATATTTTTAAAGCAGAAGGAGAAGATGCTGTTTTAGCTATGACCAAAGTAGAATTGGGTAACTACATTAGTGAGCAGATGGAGTCTGTAGAAGACCATGATACTATAGATAGTGAAATTCAGATTTTTCAAAATGCATTAGATTTTTCTGAAGTTAAAGCCCGAGAGGTTATGATACCACGTACAGAGATTACAGCGGTAGATATATCTGACTCTATAGAAGATCTAAGACAGCTTTTTATTGAAACAGGGCGTACCAAAATTATTGTTTATAAAAATAATATTGATGATATTTTAGGATACGTACACGCGTTTGAGCTTTTTAAAAAACCCAAAACAATTAAGTCTATTTTAATTCCGGTTGGTTTTGTGCCCGAAACAATTCTTATAAAAGATGTTTTAAATATTCTTACCAAAAAACGGCGTAGCCTATCTGTGGTTATAGACGAGTATGGTGGTACTTCTGGCATAATGACTATAGAAGATATTATTGAAGAACTTTTTGGTGAAATAGAAGATGAGCACGATAATATTGCCCTTATAGAAGAGCAAATAGATGAAAATACGTTTAAGTTTTCTGCAAGACTAGAGGTAGATTATGTTAATGAGAATTATAAACTTAATCTTCCTATAGGTGAAAATTACGAAACACTTGGTGGTTTAATAGTAAATAAAGCAGAAGAAATACCTCAAGAAAACGATGCTATTGTAATAGATAATTTTAAGTTTACAATTACCGAAGTTTCATCTACAAAAATAAATGTAGTTCTCTTAAAAATCCTAGAAACCGACTAATAAGACACTGCTTAAGTAAAAACTATTATTCTCCTTTTATTATTTACTAGAAAGTACTATTTTCGCAACCTTATTTGCACAAAATATCCACTAAGATAATCGTTTTAAGTGTGTAACAAATTATCTAGGATGTGCACAGCAATTAATATTAAACAAACAAAATAGGCACACTAAACAAAAACGACATGGCAATTTTAAATAAAATTAGACAACGTTCACTAATATTAATATTAGTAATAGCATTAGCGTTATTTTCATTTGTAATTGGAGATTTATTCAAAAACTCTGATGCTTTAACTGGTGGTTCTCAAGATGTAATTGCAACTATAGAGGGTACAGACATTAATAGAAACGACTTTATGCAGAAGGTTAAAAATTACCAAGAACGTTTTGGTGGTGGTCAGTCTTCTACACAAGCAATGAATGCAATATATAATCAAGAATTGCGTAAAGTAATTTTAGATGCAGAATTTGATAAATTAGAGCTTTCCGTAGAGAAAGATGAAATGAGGGATTTATTAAAAAATAGCTTTTCATCATATCCTGAGTTTCAAGACCAAAATGGTAGTTTTGATGTTAACCGACTAAATGCGTTTATTGCTAATCTTAAAGATGTACAGCCAGAGTCGGTGCAGTTAAGTAACTTTCAAGTTAACTACGAGAGTTGGGCAAATAACGAAAACACTATAGCCTCTAACGCTATACAACAAAGTTATTTTAATATGATAAAAGCAGGTGTTGGTTCTACAATTGTCGAAGCTAAAGATGAATATCTTGGTGAGTCTAAAACTGTAGATATCTCATTTGTGCAAATACCTTATACTTCTATAGCTGATAGTTTGGTTAAAGTAACTAAAAGTGAAGTGCAAGATTATATAAAGAAGAACAAGGAAGATTACCAGGTAGAGGCTACAAACGAAATCGTTTATGTAGAATTTAAAGAGGAGGCTTCAAAACAAGATGAAGATAATATTAAGGCTGGCCTAATGGCTTTAGTTAATGATAAGATTGAGTTTAATGATATTACTAAAGCTACAGACACTATTCTTGGTTTTAATAACGCAACTAATATTGAAGACTTTATTAACTTAAACTCAGATGTAAAATATAGTGATACTTATATAAGAGCATCTCAATTACCAGCTGTTGCAAAAGATACATTAATGAATCTTGAAGTTGGTAATTATTACGGGCCTTATAGAGATGGTGAGTTTTTTAAATTATCTAAAGTTGTTGGCATTAAGCAATCTCCAGACTCATCTAAAGTGCGTCATATCTTAATACCTTATGTTGGCGGTAATAGAGCAGATGCGAGTGTTACTAAAACAAGAGAAGAAGCAAAAGCTACGGCAGACAGTATTTTAGGGAAAATTAAAAGCGGTACTAGGTTTATGGATTTACTTGAGTTGTCTTCAGATAAAGTGAGTAATGAAAGTAATGGAGAAATAGATATGGCATTTAATTCTTCTTTTGCACCAGAATTTAGAGCGTTTGGTTTTGATAATGAAGAAGGTGATGTAGATGTTGTTGAAACATCTTTTGGATTTCATATTATAGAAATTTTAAAACAGTCTAACTTTAGTAAAACAATTAATATTGCAACCTTAGCTGATAAAGTTGAACCATCAGAACAAACACTTCAAGATGTGTTTAACAAAATGTCTAAGTTTGAAATTGCTGCAAGAACAGGTGACTTTAACACTTTAGCAGAAGAACGTAAGTTAACAGCCAAGCCTATAACATTTAAAGAACTAGACGAAACTATTCCTGGCTTAGGTAGTCAAAGAAAAGTTGTACGTTGGTCTTTTAATGACAATACAGATGCTGGTGATTTTAAAAGTTTTTCTATCGCAGGTTTTGGCTTTATAGTTGCAAAATTAGTAGAGAAAAACGAAAAAGGGTTAATGAACGTAGAAGATGCTTCTATCACTGCAATACCTGAAATTAAAAAAGAGAAAAAAGCAAAAATGATTCGCGAAAAAATCTCTGGATCTACCGTTACAGATATTGCTAAAAACCAAGGTTTAAGTGCAAGAACAGCTGCTGCGGTAAGTATGAGTAACACAACATTATCTGGTGCTGGTGTAGAGCCACAAGTTGTTGGTGCTGCTTTTGGCTTAAAAGTAGGTGCAACGTCTAAGCCAGTAAATGGTGTAAAGGGTGTTTATGTTTTAGAAGTGACCAAGATAAATGAAGCTCCGGCTTTAGATAATTACACGTCTTACATTAATAGACTTAATACGGCTAGAAACGGAACGATACAGAGCAAAATATACCAGGCTTTAGAGAAGTCTGCTGTTATAGAAGACAACAGAGCTAAAACTGTATATTAATTAGCTGTTAATTACATGATATAAAAAAGGCTTTACATATTTGTAAAGCCTTTTTTATGCTGTTAATTTTGTGATGTGTTTATGTGAATGTCACTTTAAGCTAAAATTTAGTTTGCCGATTGTTCCAAAATCATTTTACCAAAAGGAATCACAACATCAAATCCTTTAGTGGTAAAATAATCCGTTGGGTCTTCTGTAGATGTTACCATAACAAAATCACCTCCCCAAGCTCCTAAACTTTTAACGGTGCCTTTAAAATCTTTAAATAGTCTGTTTTTTATAGGCTTAGAGTCAATTAATTCGGCAATTATAGCTTCATGTTTAACAATTAATGTCTCAAACACAGATAACGACTCGCAAGTAATCATACTATTGGTAATGGCGTTAATACTTTCTATAATTTTAGCGTCAATACGACCTTTCTTTTTGTAAGCTGCTATAGCATCTCTACTATTTTGTTTCTCATTTAAATAAACAAAGTAAAGTTGGTCTTTAAAATCGGGATTAAATAATACAGGCTCCACCAAAGCTTTTTGGGCATACCTTAATTGATATGTAATGGCTGTGTTATTTTTTGCACAAGCAATGTCATAACCACTTCCTTTAAATGTTTTTTCTAAAAGTTGGTAAGCATCAACTTCTGCCCAATTTGCTATATTATTAATAAGTGTAGAAGAGGTGCCAAGGCCCCAAAGTCTATTAAAATCTTGATCTGTTGTTATGGTGTACCCTTGGTCAGAGTTTAAAAACTCAGGGTTTAAATCGTGAGCAACAGTTAAGATTTGTATAAGTCGTTTTGAAATATCGGTATAATGCTTCGCTTTTAATCTAAGTTTTCGAGAAGTATTATTAATTGTAAATTCATCTTCAAACCAAACTTCGCCGAGCTCATTACTACTTTTCCAAACAATTTTTTTTCTTGTATTTTTTTTGACACTCAGTGATTGTCCGTATTTTGTAGGTATGGCTAATGCTTTTGCACCATCTAAAACGACATACTCAGCCGTTAGTAATAATTTTCCGTTGCTACGGTATGTTTTAGCTTTAGAATTCAAAGTTTTTATTATTTAGTATTAGTTTCTTAAATTTTTTAAAGCGTCAACCACAGCACTGTGTGTAACGACATTAGTTTTAAAATGATTAACAATTTCAGCTTTTTCAATGACAGTAGCTTCAAACTGATTTAGAATATTCATTAAGTGCATTTTCATGTGCCCTTCTTGTATTCCGGTAGTGGTTAATGATTTTACAGCTGCAAAATTTTGAGCCAATCCTGCAACAGCCACTACTTGCATTAACTCTTTAGCGGTGGGTTTCTCTAACAATTCTAACGAAAATTTAACTAGAGGATGTAAGCCAGTTAAACCACCAACGGTGCCTAGAGCTAGTGGTATTTCTATCCAAAACTTAAAAATACCGTTAGTAATAGTGCAATGTGTTAAGCTTGCGTATTTTCCGTTTCTAGAGGCATAAGCATGCACGCCAGCTTCAACGGCTCTAAAGTCATTACCAGTAGCTAAAACAACAGCGTCAATACCATTCATTATCCCCTTGTTGTGCGTTACGGCTCTGTAAGGTTCTATTTCTGCAATATTTATGGCTTGCTTAAATTTTTCTACAAAGATTTCGGGATTCTCTATGTCTTTACTTTTTAAGTCTGTTATAGGGCAAGACACCTCTGCTCTAACTAAACAGTTAGGTACGTAATTAGATAGAATACTCATTACAATATCTAGTTTGCCATCTAAGATGTCTTCAGCTTCGCTTTTAAATGTTTGTGCAAATTGCTCTAAGCACGAATTAATAAAATTTGCGCCCATCGCATCTAAAGTCTCAAACGTGGCATGCAATTGGTAATAGTTGGCTAAATCTTCAGTCTTATTTTTTAATTCAATATCTAAAATACCTCCGCCACGACGTTGCATGTTTTTGGTAATGCCAGATGCAGACCCAATTAATTTTGGTTTTACTTTATTAAAAAAAGATTGTAGTGCTGTAAAATTACCATCAAAAGTAAAGTGAACCTGGCCAATTTTTTCTGTTGCAATTACTTCAGCTTTAAAGCCACCTCTGTCTAACCAAAATTTAGCAGCCTTACTAGCCGCAGCTACTACAGAGCTTTCTTCTATAGCCATTGGAATGGTGTATAATGCATCATTTATTAAAAAATTTGGTGCAACACCCAATGGTAAATAATAGTTTGTAATGGTGTTTTCTATAAACTCATCGTGTAATTTTTGGAGCTTTTCATCCGAGTTCCAATACTGAGTAATGAGTCGTTTAGCGCTGTCTTTATCCGTAAAATACGTGCTAATAAGCCAGTCAATTTTATCTAGTTTTGAAAGCTTACTGAAGCCAGAAATAGCGTTAGGCATATTTGTTTTGGTTTAAAAAGACAAAGATACTTAGGATTGGTATAAAAAGCGTCTTTAAACAACTATTATTGCTGATTTACTGTTAAGAATAGCTATTTTTTGCATTATTTTTAGTAAACTTGGCATAGTTTTATTTAAAAAATAAAAGATGAAATTAAGACACTTTGTTGCCCTTGTAGGTTTTTTAACAACTTCACTAATTTATTGTCAAGACAAACAGATTACACTCAATGAGATATGGGGTGGTGAATTTAGAACCGAAGGTATGCAGGCTTTGCATTCTATGAACAACGGTAAACAATATTCTGTGCTAAATGTAGATAGGCAAACCAGAAACGCTACTATAGATATTTACGATTATAAAACATTAGAAAAAGTTAAAACCTTAGTGTCTTCTGCAGATATCGCAGAGATTCAAGGTTTTTTTGATTACAGCTTTAGTGCAGACGAATCTAAAATTATATTAACTACAAAATCAACACCAGTTTTTAGACGCTCTACTTTGGGTGAATATTATATTTATGATATCGCTTCAAAAAACGTAACTAAAGTATCAGATAATTTGGTGCAAGAACCAACATTATCACCAGATGCAACTAAAATTGCTTATGGATTTCAAAATAATTTATATGTAAAAGATTTAGCTTCTGGTAACGTAGAACAAATAACATCTGATGGTGAAAAGAATAAAATAATTAACGGTATTACAGACTGGGTTTACGAAGAAGAATTTGGTTTTGTACGTGCTTTTGATTGGAATGCAAATAGCAATCAAATTGCTTTTATTCGTTTTGATGAAACTGAAGTACCAGAATTTTCGATGGATGTTTTTGGCTCTAGTTTATACCAAACACAACAAGTTTTTAAATACCCTAAAGCAGGTGAAGCCAATTCTAAAGTGTCTCTTCACTTATACAACACCAATACTAAAATCTTAAAAAAATTAACGGTTAATAAGTCTTATCAAGATTTTTATATCCCGAGATTAGAATGGACAAATGATGCAGATGTATTAAGCGTTCAGTTTATGAATCGTCACCAAAACGAATTAGATCTTTGGATGTTAAACACTAAAAATAATACCTCAGATTTGGTTTTAGCTGAAAAAGATAAAGCGTATATAGATGCTACATTCAATTTAACCTTTTTAAAAGATAATAGTTTTATTTGGACGAGCGAAAAGGATGGGTATAATCATATTTACTATCATGCAAATAATGGTAAATTAATAAACAAGGTAACGCAAGGCAATTGGGAAGTGACAGATTATTATGGTTTTAATGAAAAAGAAAACACTATTTATTATCAATCTGTTGAAAATGGATCTACTAACAGAGATGTTTATTCTATAAAATTAAATGGCAAAAATAAAAAGCGTTTAACTAAGCTTGACGGTACAAATAGTGCCTCGTTTAGTGCAGATTTTACATATTTTATAAATACATTTTCTAGTACAGCACTGCCACAAAAATATACGCTAAACAGTGCTAAAACAGGAGAAGTTTTAAAGCTGATAAAGGATAATGACAAGCTAGCCCAAAAAGTAAGTAACTATGTTATGTCTAAAAAAGAGTTTAGTACCATTGCAATCAATGGTAATGATCTAAACATGTGGATGATTAAACCCGCTAACTTCGATGTAAATAAAACGTATCCGTTATTTATGTACCAATACTCTGGTCCGGGTTCGCAACAAGTAGCCAATAGATGGAATAGTGCCAACGATTATTGGTACCAAATGTTAGCACAGCAAGGTTATATAGTTGCATGTGTAGATGGCAGAGGAACAGGTTTTAAAGGTGCTGATTTTAAAAAAGTGACACAAAATGAACTGGGTAAGTATGAAATTGAAGATCAAATTTCTGCGGCTAAAATGTTAGGTGCTTTGCCTTATGTTGATGCCTCTAGAATAGGAATTTGGGGTTGGAGCTACGGTGGCTTTATGAGTAGTAATGCCTTATTTAAAGGTAATGATGTTTTTAAGATGGCTATAGCTGTGGCGCCAGTAACTAGTTGGAGATTTTACGACACTATTTATACAGAGCGCTATATGACAACGCCTCAAGAAAACCCAACGGGTTATGATGAAAACTCGCCTATAAATCATGTAGATAAATTACAAGGTGATTTTTTATTAATACACGGCTCTGGCGATGATAATGTACATTTACAAAACACCATGCGTATGGTTGAGGCTTTAATACAGGCAAATAAGCAATTTGAATGGATGATCTATCCAGACAAAAATCATGGCATTTATGGGGGGAATACAAGACTTCATTTATACTCTAAAATGACTAATTTTTTAAATAAAACCTTAGGAGACAAGCTAGAAGCTAACAAAAACTAGTATACCAGACTTTTTTAAAATTAAACTAATTAATACTAACTAATATAATTATATATGGAATTTAAATTTGGAGGTTCAGCAGAGAACCAAAAAACCGTCTTAGGTCATCCCTCAGGACTATTTGTCCTTTTCTTTACAGAAATGTGGGAACGTTTTTCTTATTATGGAATGCGTGCATTATTGGTATTGTTTTTAGTATCAACAATTATTGATGGTGGTTGGGAATGGAGCAGAGCTGATGCTTTAGTTCTCTATGGCTGGTACACAGGTTTAGTTTATATAACACCTATTATTGGTGGTTTTATTGCCGACAAATTTATGGGCTATAGAAGAGCTGTTGTTCTTGGGGCTTTTATTATGACATTAGGACACGCTTCAATGGCATTAGAAGGAATGACTTCTATGTTTTTCTACGCTGGTTTATCTTTCTTAATTATTGGAAACGGTTTTTTTAAGCCTAATATTTCATCAATGGTTGGTCAGCTATACAAATCTCAAGGAAAGGAAAAAGATGCTGGTTATACCATATTTTATATGGGTATTAATGCAGGTGCATTTTTAGGTATATTATTATGTGGTTACATAGGTGAAAATATTGGCTGGCATTATGGATTTGGACTTGCAGGTATTTTTATGTTTTTAGGAATGTTACAATTCTATTTTACACAAAGTATTTTTGGTAAAATAGGTTTGTCACCAAAACAATCAGATGATTTTGATGATGTAATTGAGGACAGTATAGAAAAAATTGAGGATAATTTAGAAGATGTAGTACAAGAAGCAGAAAGCTCTAAAGTAGTAAGAGATAGATTATTTGTAATAGGAATATTTTCTTTATTCGTTATTTTCTTTTGGTGGGCATTTGAGCAAGCAGGTGGTTCTATGACCATATTTGCAGCAGATTACACGGATAGAGCTTTAGAAGGAAGTGCTGCTCTTACATTTAAAATTGTCAATACAATAATTACTGTTGTGCCAATGGTTGTAATAACTTGGGTTTTGGCCATGCTGTTTAAACAGACATTTAAGAAATATGCATTGGCTAATATATTATTGGCATTGAGTTTTGTTATTATTTGGGGAATTGTAATTTGGATGTTAAATAGAGAATTTCAAGCGGATACTACAGAAGTGCCAGCATCTTGGTTCTCAGTATTAAACTCCTTATTTATTATATTATTTGCACCTTTATTTTCTAAAATATGGGAAAGTAAATTAAATCCATCAGGACCAATTAAATTTGCTATTGGTTTATTTCTAGTTGGATTAGGTTTTGCAGCATTAGCTTACGGTTCTGCTGGTATTCCAGATGGTGCTAAAACAGCTTCAGTGAGTTTAATATACTTAGTAGTAGCATATTTTTTACACACTATGGGTGAGCTTTGTGTGTCACCAGTAGGTTTGTCTTATGTGAGTAAATTAGCACCAGTTAAACTAGTGAGTATGATGTTTGGTATTTGGTTTACTGCAAATTTTTTCGCTAATCTTTTAGGAGGTTTTACAGGAAGTTACATGGATCCAATTATGGAAGAGCATGGCTTATCTACCTTCTTTTTAATATTTACCATTATTCCCATAGCTGCGGCTGTAATAATGTTTTTATTAAACCCTATGTTAAAGCGTAAAATGCACGGGATTGATTAAGTCTATAAAACCGTTAAAATATATTAAAAATGCTCCTGAAAAGGAGCATTTTTTGTAAGTTAGACACAACATTTGCAACTCATCTAAATATGAAAAATATACTATTTGTTTTTACATTGGCATTATTTACATCGTTTAAGCCAATTCCAAAAGAGCCTACAGAAAATAAAATAAACTGGATGACTATAGAAGAGGCTGTAGCCCTTCAAAAAAAGGAACCACGTAAAATTATGATGGATGTTTATACCAATTGGTGTGGTCCTTGTAAAATGTTAGATAAAAATACGTTTCAGAATCCAGATGTGGTAGATTATATGAATAATAACTATTATGCTGTAAAGTTTAATGCAGAAGGTAATGATACTGTAGATTTTCAAGATAAAACGTTTACAAATCCAAATTACGATCCTGCCAAGTCGAACAGAAGAAATAGTCCACACGAATTTGCAAGATTTTTAAAGGTAAAGGCCTATCCTACTATGGTGTTTTTTGATGAAGAAGCTAATTATATTACTCCAATATCTGGTTATTTAAAGCCACAACAATTAGAGTTATATCTAAAAATGTTTAAAGCAGATGCGCATAAAGACATGGATACGCAAGAGAAGTTTAACGCATACTACAAAGCGTTTAAACCTAAATTTAAAGAATAACAAATCACATTATTTTATAATAAAAGCTCCCTTTTCGTTAGTTTGATGAAAAGGGATTTTTTTGCTTTTACAAGTCGCTTTCCAGCGTTTTATATAAGATTTATAATTACTTGCATCTGTAATAATTTGCAGTGGTTGTAAACTATCAATCACACGATTTAAGTTAATCTTTGGCGAGTTTCTCAGTAAAATATACGTTGGTTTAAAACTAAGGTTTTTATAAAGTCCTAAACTGTCTATTACTAAAATAGACGAGTCTCTAAATTGATAAAAGGATTTGATACTGTCCGTTAAGACAGAATCTATAGTTTCGCCAACCCTATAATTTTTAATGACATTATCTGAGCGCAATTTTGTATTATCCAAATTATGATGTAGTAACAATTGTGCATTGTATTTGTGTCCAATCATTGAGTAACGACTTTTATTAAAAATAATAAACGCTTCGTTTTGTGTATTATAAGTGTTGTAAAACGAAATGCCTTGAAAACAAATAATACCAATTAAACTAAAGGCAACCCATTTAAAATTTCTGAATTTGTAAATCTGCACTAAGCTTATAATTATAAAATAAGAACAAAGCACTTGTAGGGTTGTAAACGGAATATCTTGCAGTAAAAAAGTTTCAAACTGTGCAACCCAAGCAATAAAGGCATTCAAACTATCAATAATGAAACTATAGCTAGCAACAATAAAATTTGGTAGTATATTCAGTAGTGCTAAGGCAATTACTAAGAGACCAAAACCTAGTATTAATCCTAAAAACGGAATCACTACAAGGTTAGAAACAAAGAACAAACCAGAAAACTGATGAAAATAGAATAAACTAATAGGTACAACACCAGCTTGTGCTGCTAGAGTTACTGAAAATATTTGCCAAAGTTTGTCAACTACTAAAAATCGAGGTTTCCATAATTTATAAATTATAGGTTGTACACTAACAATACCTAAAACAGCGAGATAACTCATCTGAAAACCGACTTCAAATAAAAAGGTAGGCTTAATTAGTAAGATAAAAAAGGCAGAAATCACCAATGTATTGTAAATATTGGTTGGGCGCTTTAAATGCATCGCAATACTAATAATACTAAACATGGTGACGGCTCTTGTCACAGATGGAGATAAACCAGCAATTACAGCAAACGACCAAAGTATTGTAATAAGCATAATTGGTCTTATATAATTACCGTATTTAAAATAGAGTAGTGGTTTAAATAGAAAGTTAAGTATCCAAAGTAAAATACCAACATGAAGTCCTGAAACTGCTAAAATATGAATGGTACCAGAATTTACATAATTAGTATACGTGGTTTTATCTATAGTTTGGCGTTGCCCTAGTAAAAGGGCGTTCATTATACTTAATGCAGCATCTTTAAATCCTGTTTTTATGAGTTTAGAATTAATGGTGGTTCTTAAAACATCTGCATAACCATAAATGGTGTTTTTTGACGTTGATATTAACTGTATTTCAGTCTTATTAAGGTAGAGTTGGTGATAGACTTGTTTTAACTCAAGATACTTACTGTAATTAAATTGATGTGGGTTTAACGGCTGTTGAATTTTTTGAAGTTGTGCAGATGTAACTAATACGTCATCAACAGAAAGTACTTTGTCTAAACTATCTTTCTTAATATTAATTAGTAATTGACCAGATGCAGTTTCACTGTTGAAGGCAATAACAGAAACAATGTATTTGTTGTTATAATTATCGGATTTTAAGCGTTCTTTTATTTTGAAGGTAAGCGTATTATCGGTTTTAAAAACACTAAGATTTGTATAATGATTTGGTTGTAGTTTTTCATTTTGTATAGTGTATGAAAATGCACCAATACCAATCATGCACACATAAGAAAGTGAAGCAAAATGAGGTAATCTATCTATTTTAGATTTTAATACAAACCAATATATACTTAAAAGTGTGGTTAGAGCAATGGTTGTATACGCAATTAGTGTAACACTAAGCTTAGCAAAATGAGCTAAAGTTATGCCTGTAACCAAACAGATGGTTAATTTTATGAGGGTAAAATTTAGTAACTTCATGGTAGTCAGTTACTAATATAAGAAAATTTTTACAAAACACGCCGTGCCTGCACAAAAGCAAAGTACCAATACTTTTGAGATATAGCCGAAATCATAACACCTTTACTAGATGAGGCGTGTATAAACTCTACATCGCCTTTGCTGATATTACTTACAATACCAACGTGGTTAATCTTACGACTATTCTTTTTTGTTGCAAAAAAGACCAAGTCACCAACATTAACGTCTTTAAGATCTATCCAATCACCAGCATTTTTTAAGCCAGACGTCGTTCTTGGTACACTAACATTATATTTATTAAAACTCGTGTAAATTAAGCCAGAACAGTCCATACCTCGTTTTGTAGTACCACCATATTTATAGCGTGTGCCATTAAAGGTTTTAGCGTACTTTACAATGCCTTGTGCTTCGTAAGATGCTTTTTTGTTGGTATTAACTTTAACACCATGTGCTTGTGTTTTTTTACTAGCATAAACTTTTTTTGATTTACAACTGCTTGCAAGAATAACGATTAACAATAAGGGTAGAAGTCGCTTCATTTCAATTTTTAATGGAAAAGAATTCCTTTTGAGTCGAAAATAATAAAAAAGATATTGAGTTTTTTATAAATTTATAGAATCATGAAATCAATTTCATATTATTCACCTGTAGAGAGTTTTATTGTAGCAAGTATTTCTGCTATTCTTGTGGTTATGCTATTTAGATTTTTAGCTAAAAAATTCAAATCTCAACAAAAAGAATCCTTAGAGAAGTTAAACGCAACGGAAGTTGAAATAGATTTAAGTAATTATATATTAGATTTTAAAATGATTTTAGTGGATTCAAAATCTATAAGTTTCACATTTAAAATAATACTAATTATGCTTTCTCTCAGTATTATATTTATTCCTCTTTATGAATTTATAAAAAACTCACGTTAGAGTGGTTCATCCTTAATAAATATATTTTGTTTTAAGTATTAGCTTGAAATAGCATTATAAATCAATTGTGCAGTAGTTTCACTAGCGCCTCTTCCACCTAATTGTTTTTCTAACTCGTAATAGTCTAAGAAGAGTTGTTCGCGCTTTTTGGCTTCTAAAATGGCTGTTAATTCTTGTTTTAGACGTTTTTTATTTAAGTCACCTTGTATTAGCTCAGTAACTACCTCGCGATCCATAATTAAATTAACAAGAGATATATATTTTAAAGTAATAATACGTTTTGCAATTTGGTACGAAATAGCATTGGCTTTATAACACACCACTTGTGGTACTTTAAATAATGCAGTTTCTAACGTAGCAGTACCAGAGGTGACTAAAGCGGCATAAGAGATGCTTAAAAGGTCGTATGTTTTATTAGATATAAAGCTTACATTATCTTGTTTTATAAATGTTTTATAAAACTCAAAATCTTGACTCGGTGCGCCAGCAATAACAAATTGGTAGTCTTTAAAGTCATTTACCAAACTTAACATAACACCAAGCATTTTAGTGATTTCTTGTTTTCGGCTTCCTGGCAACAAAGCAATAATAGGTTGGTTGCTAAGATTGTTTTCTTTTCTAAAGGCATGTTCATTTACTTGTGGTCTGTCTGCAATAGCATCAATCAGTGGGTGGCCAACAAAATTAACAACGTAGTTATAGGTTTTATAGAAGTCCTTTTCAAAAGGCAGTATAACATACATGGCATCTACATCTTTTTTTATTTTTTCAATACGACCAGCTCTAGAGGCCCAAACTTGTGGTGAAATATAATAGTGCGTTTTATAGTTTTTTGCTTTAGCCCATTTGGCTATACGAAGGTTAAAACCCGAGTTGTCAATAAAAATAATAACATCTGGTTTAAAACTTTCAATATCATTTTTGCAAAACTTTATTTGTCCAAGTACTTTTCTGAGGTTAAAAATAACTTCAGCAAAACCCATAAATTGTCGCTCTTTGTAATGTACCACTAAGTCGCCGCCAACAGCTTGCATTAAGTCGCCACCCCAAAATCTAATATCGGCTTTGTTATCTTGTTTTAATAAGGCTTTCATGAGATTAGAACCATGTAAATCTCCCGAAGCTTCGCCAGCAATAATGTAATACTTCATTAGTTTAGCTCTTTTCTAATCATTTAATTTCCATGTATTAATAGTTTGCATGGCGTAATGTGCTGTTAAATCAAACTGCACTGGTACTACAGAAACATAGCCGTTTTGTAAAGCCCACTCATCGGTGTCTTCTCCTTTATCCATGTTTACAAATTTACCTGTTAGCCAATAGTAATCGCGGCCCATTGGGTTGGTACGTTTGTCAAATTCTTCTTTCCAATTGGCTTTGGCTTGTCGGCATACTTTTATACCTTTAATTGCTGATTTTTCTAAATTAGGTAAATTTACATTCAATACCACACCGTCTGGTAAACCGTTTTCTAATACTTGTTTGGTAATGGTTTCTATAAATGAACTGCAATGTTCAAAGTTAGCGTTCCAGTTGTAATCTAATAACGAAAAACCAATTGCAGGTATTCCTTCTATACCAGCCTCTAATGCCGCACTCATAGTGCCCGAGTAAATAACATTTATAGATGAGTTTGAGCCATGGTTAATTCCCGACACGCAAATATCTGGTCGCCTGTCTAATATTTCGTTAACAGCTAATTTTACGCAGTCTGCAGGTGTGCCAGAGCAGCTATATTCAGGTTGTTTGCCATCAATAATTACCTTCTCAATATGCAGAGTAGAGTTTATTGTTATAGCATGTCCCATAGCACTTTGCGGACTATCTGGTGCGACAACCACCACATCTCCAATGGTATTCATAATAGAAATTAATTTTCTAAGGCCAGGAGCTGTAATGCCATCATCATTAGTTACTAAAATTAAAGGGCGTTGCGACATGTGTAAATATGCATTTAAGTTGCTGTAAAAATACTAAAAAGCATAAGAATAGTTAGTATTATGACCTTTAACAAAAAATTAGTGTCACGATTTTTTATGGCACGGTTTTTTCTCTTAATTTAGTGAATTATTGAAACTTGCTATAAAATAAATTATATGAAAGGAAATTATAAGTTTTTACTATTGGCGCTGTTAATAGCTTTTGCGTCCTGTAGTTTTACAAGTAAAACATTTAACGATCCAGATAAAGATAAGTTACTTATTCAATTAATTACCTATGTTCTAGATCAAGGGCATTTTGATCCGCAAGAACTAAATGATGATTTTTCTGAGAATGTTTTTGGTGATTTTTTAGATCAGTTAGATCCATTTAAGCGTTACTTCTATGCGTCAGATATTAAAGAATTTGAAGTTTATAAAGATAAAATAGACGACCAGCTTAAGGCTTATGATGTTACGTTTTTTAATATAACCCACCAGCGTTTACTTCAACGTATAGAAGAATCAAGAAAAGTGTATACCGAAATTTTAGAAAAACCTTTCGATTTTTCTAAAGATGAAGTCTATTCTTCAGATTACGAAAAATTAGAGTATGTTAAAAATAAGCGCGAGCTTAAAGAGCGTTGGAGACAACAGCTTAAATTTTCTACTATTGCTAATTATGATGATTCTGTAGCAAAGAGGTCCCTTAATATTGAAGGAAATGAGCTTCCTGAAAGCGCATTTTCTGCAACTAACGAGACTTCTAAGTCTGAAGACAAAAAATCTTTAAAGGAGATAGAAGAAGAAGCGAGAACAGAGACAAAACAATCACTAGATGATTTGTATGATTTTATAAACGACAGACAAAGAAAAGATTGGTTTGCCGTTTATATAAATGCAATTGTAGAAGAGTTTGATCCACATACTTTTTATTTTGCACCAGAAGATAAAGACCGTTTTGACGTGGCTATGTCTGGTAATTTTGAAGGTATTGGTGCACGTCTGCAAAAGAAAAGAGATGCCATTATGATTAATGAGATTATAAGTGGTGGGCCAGCTTGGCGAGCTAACGAGTTAGAAGTTGGTGATCAAATTCTTAAAGTAAGACAAGAAGACGAAGACGAAGGTGTGAGTATTGTTGGTATGCGTTTAGATGATGCTATTAAGTTTATAAAAGGCCCTAAAGGAACCGTTGTTACCTTAACACTTAAAAAAGTTGATGGTACAACTCAAGATATTTCAATAAAAAGAGATATTGTAGAGTTAGAAGAAACTTATGCAAAATCATCTATAGTAGAAAAAGATGATAAGAAATTTGGTGTTATTAATTTGCCTAAGTTTTACATAAATTTTAAAGATTACGATAAACGAAATGCAGCTTCAGATATAAAACAAGAAATTATTCGTCTTAAAGAAGAGGGCATGCAAGGTTTGGTCTTAGATTTAAGAAACAATGGTGGTGGTTCGCTTCAAACCGTTGTTGATATTGTAGGTTTATTTATAGAGGAAGGTCCTGTGGTACAAGTAAAGACTACTGGTGAGCCTAAAGAAGTTTTAAGCGATAAGGATAAATCTATTATTTGGGATGGCCCTTTGGTTGTTATGGTAAATGAATTGTCGGCTTCAGCTTCAGAAATACTAGCCGCTGCAATGCAAGACTATAAAAGAGCTATTGTTATTGGGAGTAAGCAAACTTACGGTAAGGGGACGGTTCAAAACGTATTAGATTTAAACCGTATGGTGCGTAACAATTCTAACGGAGATATGGGCGCCTTAAAATTTACAACTCAAAAGTTTTACAGAATCAACGGTGGTTCTACACAGCTAGAAGGTGTAAAGAGTGATGTTGTAGTACCAGACCGTTACAGTTATATAGATATTGGTGAAAAAGATCAAGAAAACCCATTACCTTGGGATAAAATAGATTCTGTAGGTTATGATGTTTGGAGTAACTATTTTGATTATGAGACAACCATTAGTAAGAGTAAAGCAAGAATGGCTAATAATGAGCAACTAAAGCTCATAGATGCCAATGCACAATGGTTAAAGAAAATAAGTGACCGCGAAATTTATTCGTTAAATTATGCGGAGTATAAAAAAGAAATGTCGCTTAATGAAGAAGAGGCAAAACGTTTTGAAAAACTATCACAGTACAAAACCGATTTAACTTTTAACTCACTGCCTTACGAGCTTAAATTAATGGCTAAAGATTCTATTTTAATGGAAAAACGTAACAGATGGCATGTAAGTTTAGCTAAAGATGTCTATATCGAAGAGGCCTTAAATGTGCTTAATGATTTAAAAATGACCTATGCGATAAAAGCTAAGGTGGCAAACGTGAAGAATTAATTCTCTACATGAGAAACCAGAATACGTCATTAACAAGATTAGCGCTTCAAAAGTTTAAGAAAAACTTTTGGGGCGTTTTTAGTTTGGGTATAATTACGGTAATAGGCTTGGTATCTGTTTTTGCTTATCTTTTTGCACCAGATGCTTCAAAAAATGCAAATCAAATGCATTTGTCTATCCACTCAAAGTCACCAGGTTTTGAAATACAAATGCTAACCGTGCCTTCGGGCATTTCATCTAACCAGAATTTTGTGTCAAAACTATTTTTTGGTAAAGAAAATACAGATACAGAATTCCCCATACAATCTTATCGTATAAATAATGACGTTTTGGTCTATTACGAGTACACTGCAGATGGTGTGCAAGGTGTTGAAAAAGAGATTGAATTACATAAGTTTCCTAATAATGACTATAGGGTATTTATAGAAGATCGAAGCTTTGTTTTTGGTACAGATAAATACGGACGCGATTATTTAAGTAGAATCCTCATTGGCTCTCGTATATCCTTCTTTATTGGTTTTGTAGCGGTTTTTATAGCGCTTTTAGTTGGACTTTTAATGGGGAGTTTAGCTGGTTATTATGGCGGAAAGATAGATGCATTTATTATGTGGATTATAAATATTACTTGGTCAATTCCAACACTATTGCTAGTTATAGCCATAACATTAGCCTTAGGTAAAGGGTTCTGGCAAGTCTTTATTGCTGTAGGTTTAACCATGTGGGTAGAAGTGGCAAGAGTGGTTAGAGGGCAAATTATAAGCGCAAAAGAAATGCAATATGTCACTGCAGCAAGAGCTTTAGGTTATAATGATTACAGAATAATTACAAAACATATTTTACCCAATGTTATTGGCCCTTTAATTGTAATTTCTGCAGCTAATTTTGCGGCTGCAATTTTAATAGAAAGTGGTTTAAGTTTTTTAGGTATTGGCGCACAGCCACCAATGGCAAGTTGGGGAGCTATGATAAAAGACCATTACAATTATATTATTTTAGGAAAACCATATTTAGCACTCATACCAGGTCTTTGTATAATGTTATTAGTAATGGCATTTATGCTAATAGGTAATGCGCTTCGCGATGCGTTAGATGTAAAAACTTAAGTATGTTTAGTAAATTAGCTGCGGTACTTTAAAATAGAAAATAATGAGAGCATAGTAAATTTAATTTAAAAGCTTCAATTATATATGGTATGATAGCAGCGTTAATATTTATGCTGATTCAATATTTTTTTGACGAAATATTTGGTTTAAAGTTGGTGAATAGTGCTCTAATTACAACTGCTATATCTGTAGTTGTTTATAATTTTATTAAAAAGCAAAAATAAAAAAAGCAGTAATTTAAGATTGTTGTTTTAAAGTATCAATCTCATCATTTGTAGCTTCTATAAAATCTAAAACAGCATCTTGTCCAATTTTCTTGCTAGACGAGGTTACAAAATAATGTGGTAATTCTTCCCAGGTGTTTAAAAGCACATCACAATAATCCTTAACATGGTTTTCTATTGCCTTAGGTTTTAATTTATCTGCTTTGGTGAAAATAATAGAAAACGGAATGCCACTTTCACCAAGATATTGCATAAACTCTAAATCTATAGGTTGAGGTTTGTGTCTAATATCTACTAAAACAAAAGCAGAAACTAATTGTTGACGCTTTTCAAAATAGTCGGTAATAAATGCTTGAAATTTACGCTTAGATGATTTAGAAACACGTGCATAACCATAGCCAGGTAAATCTACCAAATACCAACTTTCGTTAATTAAAAAATGATTAATAAGTTGTGTTTTTCCTGGTCGTCCTGATGTTTTTGCTAAACTTTTTTTGTCGGTTAGCATATTAATTAAAGACGATTTTCCTACGTTACTTCGTCCTATAAAGGCATATTCAGATAAGTCGTTGTTTGGGCATTTTGCCACTTCAGAATTACTAACTTTAAATTCGGCTGATTTTATTTTCATCTTACTTACTGCTAAAGCAGCAATCGTTTTAAATCCTTTTTTGTCTTTTGGGACATCCTCCCAAAGGGAAGAAAGGTGTGAGTTAAACGTCTTAGTGATTTTTACTTTACATCGCTGCGACTTTGCGAGCTGTTTTTATTTGTGTTACTAACTTAAATCTTCGTGTGCTCTAAAACCCACGTTTCTCTAGCCATCCGTTTAAAATTTCATTAAACTCAGTAGGGTGTTCCATCATTGCGGCATGGCCACATTTGTCAATCCAAAATAATTCAGAATCTGGTAATAATTCATCAAATTCTAAAGCTACTTCTGGCGGTGTAACATGGTCATTTTTACCCCAAATAATACAAATTGGTGTTGTCATGTTCGGCAAATCTTTTGCCATGTTGTGTCTAATTGCACTTTTAGCAATAGCTAGGGTTTTTATAAGTTTGTTACGGTCGTTTACGGTTTCATAAACCTCATCAACAATTTCTTTTGTAGCTACAGCAGGATCGTAAAAAACATCTTGTGCTTTCTTTTTAATCACTTCGTAATCGCTACGTTTTGTGTAACCACCTCCCATAGCACTTTCATACAAACCAGAGCTTCCGGTAATAATCAATGCTTTTACTTTTTCTGGGTACAGTTTTGTGTGGTATAAACCAATATGACCACCTAGAGAATTGCCAAGTAAAATAACGTTATCAAGCGCTTTGTGTTCAATAAATTTTTTGAGATAATTAGCAAAACTTTTTACATTAGTTTTTAGTAGAGACATACTGTAAATAGGTAGTTCTGGTATAATAACTTTGTAGCCATTACTACTAAAATAATCTGTAACAGCACTAAAATTACTTAACCCTCCCATTAAACCGTGAAGCACAATAATTGGTGTGCCTTCGCCTACTTCAATATATTTAAAATCCTTTTCTTCTTTTAAAAGGTGTGCCATGTATTAAGTCCGTGCTTAGTGTTAAAAACAAATATAACTAAATCCTTTTGATTACAAATATAACATGCAAATTTCGATGCTTTTTTGGTATATAAAAATAACCAATGGCTATTTATAATTACCACACGTTATAATTTTAGCTCCATGCAGATTTTACTAGTGTTACTAAAGTTTCTGTAATAACCTGTGTAAAACTTATTAACAAAAGTGGGAGTTAGTGGTAAAATGTGGTGATTTTTTCAATATATTTGAATCATAATGGTTAAAGTCGTAACATCTTTATTTTTAAAAAGATGAAAACATAACGGTAATTTTTTCTTTATAGGACATAAAAAACGAAAGCACAACCTCAGTTAAAGTTTCTTGTTTTTTACTGAAATAGAAAATGTAAATGCATGTTTTATCGACGCTATTTTAAATTAAAACTGGTATAGAAATAAACCCTTTTGAATTCATTTATAGGAACATACGAGTGTAAAGCAGATGCCAAAGGACGGCTTATGATACCTGCTGTGCTTAAAAAGCAGATGGCTGTGGGCTTACAAGACGGTTTTGTGCTTAAGCGTTCTGTTTTTCAGCCGTGTTTAGAGTTGTATCCTATGTCTGAGTGGAACATCTTAATGCTGAAAATTAACAAGCTCAATAGGTTTAAGAAAAAGAATAACGATTTTATAAGACGTTTTACAGCTGGTGTTAAGGTTGTTGAGGTGGATAGTGCGGGTCGCCTATTAATACCAAAAGATCTAATTAGTTTTTCGGGTATTTTAAAAGATGTTGTTTTGGCATCTTCCGTAAATATTCTCGAAATATGGGATAAAAATAAATACGAGCAAGCAATTGATGATGCAGCATCAGATTTTGCGGATTTAGCAGAAGAGGTAATGGGACAAGAGGATAGTGACGATGGAATATCATAATGCAGTTTTACTTAAAGAAACCGTAGATGGTTTAGCTATTAGACCAGATGGGGTTTATGTAGATGTTACGTTTGGCGGTGGTGGTCATAGTCGCGAAATATTGTCTAGGCTAGGTCCTAGTGGCAAGTTATATGCTTTCGATCAAGATAAAGATGCTTTAAATAATGCTATTGAGGATGACCGTTTTGTGCTCATTAATGAGAATTTTAGATTCGCTCGAAGATTCTTAAGATTTTATGGTGTTAAAGAGGTTGATGGTGTTTTGGCAGATTTTGGTGTATCGTCTCATCAGTTTGATGTTGCAGAACGTGGGTTTTCAACCCGTTTTGAGGCAGATTTAGATATGAGAATGAATCAAGATAGTAAGTTATCTGCTTTTGAGGTTATAAATGAATACACAGAAGATCAAATAAGAGATGTCTTATCGCAATACGGTGAGTTAAGACAAGCACCAGCAATGGCAAAATGTATTGTTGAAGAGCGAAAAAATGGTGAAATAGTAACAAGTACACAGTTAAAATCTGTGTTAAAAGCATTTTTAAATCATCAACGAGAGAATAAGGTACTGGCTCAGATTTACCAAGCTATACGTATTGAGGTAAATCAAGAAATTGAAGTATTAAAAGAGTTGTTATTACAAATGCCCGAAGTTTTAAAAGTTGGTGGGAGGTTAAGTTTTATTTCTTACCACTCGTTAGAAGATAGGTTGGTAAAGCGTTTTATTAGAAATGGTTTGTTTGAAGGTGAACCAGAGCGCGATATGTTCGGCAATTTTGAAGTACCTCTAAAAAAAGTATGCGGACTTATAGTGCCATCTGCAGCAGAGATTAGAGTTAATAATAGGGCAAGAAGTGCAAAGCTTCGTGTTGCTAAGAAGTTATAAGCTTAGTAAATTAAAAAAAAGATTACCGTTTTGGTGGTAATTACGGAATGAAAAAAAACATCTACAGCATATTGCGCGGTAAGTTTCTAATCAGTGATGATTCGTTTAAAAATTGGCGTATCATCATTTTTATTTCATTCTTAGCTATAATAATGATAGCAAGTTCGCATAGTGCAGATAAGAAGGTGTATGAAATTGCACGACTCTCAAACGAGGTCAAGGAATTAAGATCTGCCTTTGTAGATGGGCGTTCAAAATTAATGCGATTAAAAATGGAGTCATCCATAATAGATAAAGTGGAAAAAAAGAATCTTCAGATTTCTGAAATACCACCAACAAAAATTAAAGTAAAAAGTTCGAGTAAGTAATTCAAATAGTAATTAAAAGAATTTACAATAAACTCATAACTATAGAATCTCGATTATCGAGTAAAATTATAACAGTAATAAGCTTTGGCAACAACAGAAACTAACATATTAAACAGATTGTACTTCGTGTCTGGCTGCATGTTTGTATTTGCATTGGCAGTGGTGTTTAAGTTGTGTACTATTCAGTTTGTGCAAGGCGACCAGTATAGGGCTTTGGCCGAAAAATCAACCTCTAAAGATTTCGAAATAGAACCAAATCGTGGTAATGTATATTCTGCAGATGGTAGTTTATTGGCAACGTCAATTCCTAAATATGATGTTAGAATTGATGCTATACAGCCTAAGTCTGTGGTGTTTGACAAGTATATAGGTGCTTTAGCAGATTCACTTTCTGTGTTTGGTAGTAAGTCTTCAGCACAGTATGAGAAAAGTATTAGAAAAGCACGAAAAAACAAAAATCGCTATTTTCTGCTAGCGCGAAATATTAGCTATTCCGATTATATAAGGTTAAGAAATTTCCCGTTGTTAAAACTTGGTGCAATTAAAGGTGGTCTTATTATAGAACAAACAACAAGACGAGAGCACCCAATGGGTGAAATAGCTTCTAGATCTATCGGTTATGAGCGTCTCGATGGTGATGGGCATTATTCTAGAGCGGGTATTGATGGTGCTTTTGGTGCCAAATACTTACAAGGTGTAAAAGGTAAGCGACTAAAACAAAAAATTGGTAATGGCCAATGGAAACCCATTGCAGATTATGACCAAGTTGAGCCGCAAGATGGCTATGATGTGTATACAACTATAGATGTAAATATTCAAGATATAGCACATCACTCGCTTTTAGGACAGCTCGAAAAATACGATGCAGAACACGGTTGTGTCGTCGTTATGGATGTAAAAACAGGTGAGATAAAAGCCATTTCTAATTTAGCCAAAACATCTAAAGGTACGTATTACGAGAAAAGAAACTATGCCGTTTATGAAGCCCACGAGCCGGGTTCTACATTTAAGGTAATGGCAATGATGGCAGCTTTAGAAGATAGAGTTATAGATACATCTACTATTATTGATACTAAAAAAGGCACAAAATATTTCTACGGAAGAACGATCAGCGATTCGCATCGTGGTGGCTACGGTAAAATATCTGCAGCTAAAGCGTTAGAAGTGTCTTCTAATATTGGTTTGGCTTCTATTATTGATGATAATTACTCTAAAAACCCAAAGAAGTTTATAGACCATATAAAACGTTGGAAACTTAATGATTCATTAGATATTCCGATAGTTGGTGAAGGAAGGCCAGATATACCAGAGCCAGGTAAGTCTAACTGGAGTAAAAATGCATTACCATCAATGGCTTATGGCTATAACCTTACCATAACCCCTTTACAAACTTTAGCGTTCTACAATGCTATAGCAAATAATGGCGAGTTAATTAAACCTCGTTTTTTAAAGGCTGTAAAATCTTTTGATAAGGATATTGAAGTGTTCGAAAAAGTGGTAATGGTAGATAAAATATGCTCTGAAAGAACTTTAGCTGAAATACAAGATATTTTAAAAAACATTATAATTCGTGGTACTGGTAAACGTATGTATTCTGAAACCTTTTCTATGGCAGGTAAAACAGGTACGGCAAGAACAGACTATTCTAATTTTGAAGAATGGAAGAAAGACAAAAAGTATATATCATCTTTTGCAGGCTATTTTCCAGCAGACAATCCTAAATATTCGTGTATTGTGGTTATTCATAAACCAAGTACTAAGGTTGGTTATTATGGTGCAGATGTATCTGGACCTGTATTTAAGCGAATAGCCCAAAAAATATATACAGATACTCCAATTATTGATGAGGTTAAAAGCTTAGCATTTAATAGTGTTACTGCAAATAAGGATTTTGAATCCTACTTTAAGAAAGCTCAAGATTACAAAGCGCTAATGCCAAGTGTTGTAGGTATGCCTGCTATGGATGCTGTAGCGTTACTCGAAAATCTTCAAGTTAATGTAAAGGTGAAATTAAATGGTGGTGGTGTTGTAAAGGCGCAATCGGTAACAAAGCATCAAAAACTACAACCTAATCAAACCATAATTTTAGACGCGTTATGATGGTTTTAAAAGACATACTGTATAAGGTTACTATAAATGCTGTAATAGGTAGTACTAATATTGCTGTAAGTAACATTGAGTTCGACTCGCGCAAAATAGAGAATAACGCTTTATTTGTCGCTATTTCTGGTACAATTACAGATGGGCATAATTATATAGAAAGTGTTATTGAGAAAGGTGCTACTGCTATAGTTTGTGAGCGCTTACCAGAGGTGCTTAAAACAGGTGTGACGTATATTGAGGTTGCAAATTCTAACCAAGCCTTAGCATACATGGCAGCCAATTTTTACCAACATCCTTCCGAGAATTTAAAATTAGTCGGTGTTACGGGTACTAATGGTAAAACTACAGTAACGAGTTTGTTGTATCAATTATTTAAAAAAGCGGGTTATAAAGTTGGCTTGTTGTCTACTGTAAAAATTATGGTAGATGATACAATCTATAAAACTGCGCACACCACACCAGATTCGCTTACCATTAATAAGTATTTAAAGTTGATGAATGATGCTGGTGTTGAGTTTTGTTTTATGGAGGCTAGTTCTCATGGCATTCACCAAAGCAGAACAGAGGGTTTAAAATTCACAGGTGGTATTTTTACCAACCTGTCTCACGATCATTTAGATTATCACGACACTTTTGCAGAATACAGAGATGTTAAAAAAGCCTTTTTTGATCAGTTGCCAAAAGACGCCTTTGCGTTGTCTAATGTCGATGATAAAAATGGTTTGGTAATGCTTCAAAATACACAAGCAAAAAAATACACCTACGCTTTAAAAACATTTGCAGATTATAGAGCACAGATTTTAGAAAATGAATTTAGTGGGTTGTTGTTAAAGTTGAATGATAACGAATTATGGACGCGTTTAATAGGTAGTTTTAATGCTTACAATATTGTGGCTATTTATGGTGCAGCAGAGCTTTTAGGTTTAGAGAAAGATGAAATTTTACCCATAATAAGTGAGCTCCAAAATGTTTCAGGTCGTTTTGAGTATTTAATTTCAGATACAAGAATAACTGCAATAGTAGATTATGCACATACGCCAGATGCTTTAAAAAATGTATTAGAAACCATTAATAGTATTAGAACTAAAAATGAACAGCTAATTACCGTAATTGGTTGTGGTGGTGATAGAGATAAAACCAAGCGCCCAAAAATGGCACATATTGCTTCTGCCCTAAGTACAAAAGTGATTTTTACTAGCGATAATCCACGTGGTGAGGTGCCAGAAACCATAATTGAAGATATGGAAAAAGGTGTAGCTCCTCAAAATTTTAAAAAAACACTATCAATAACAGATAGAAGACAAGCTATAAAAACAGCTTGCCAAATGGCAGGTGCAAAAGATATAATTCTTATTGCAGGTAAAGGGCATGAGAATTACCAAGAAATTAAAGGTGAACGCTTTGATTTTGATGATTATAAAACAGTACAAGAGTTGTTAAAACAATTACAAAAATAATACAGCGAATAAGACGATGCTTTAAGCATAGTCTACAAGTAAATTAAATAGAGCATATGTTATACTACCTATTTGAATATTTAGAACAACAGTTTCAATTTCCTGGAGCTTCACTCTTTGGTTTTTTAACCTTTAGAGCCGCAGTTGCCATTATTTTGTCATTATTAATTTCTACAATATTTGGTAAGCGTATTATTAGATTTTTGCAAAAACAACAGGTTGGCGAAACCATTCGTGATTTAGGTTTAGAAGGCCAGGTAGAAAAAGCAGGGACACCAACTATGGGCGGAATTATTATAATTCTTGCAACGCTTATTCCTGTTTTACTATTAGCTAAACTAGAAAATATTTACATTATACTGCTTATTGTTACAACACTTTGGATGGGTACCATTGGGTTTATTGATGATTATATAAAGAAATTTAAAAATGATAAAGAGGGCTTAAAAGGGAAGTTTAAAGTACTTGGCCAAGTTGGTTTAGGTATAATAGTGGGTGCAACGTTGTTTTTTCATAACGATGTTACAATTAAAGAAAAGTTGCCATTACAAGAGCAACGTGTGTTGTTGGCTGAGAATCCAGACGTATCACCTTCAAAATTATTTAAAGCCGAAGAAAAGTCTACAAAATCTACAATTCCTTTTATGAAAAGTAATGAGTTTGATTATTCAGATTTAATTACTTGGATTAGTCCAGATTTAGAAAAATATGCTTGGATTGTCTTTATTTTAGTTGTCATTATTGTTGTTACAGCAGTCTCTAATGGAGCAAACTTAACAGATGGTATAGATGGTCTCGCTGCTGGTACCTCAGCCATAATAGCATTAACCTTAGGTATTTTTGCATGGGTTTCTGGTAATATTATATTTTCAGAATACTTAGATATAATGTATATACCTAGGGTCGAAGAAATTACAATTTACATAGCGGCCTTTGTTGGCGCACTAATAGGTTTCTTGTGGTACAATACATACCCAGCTCAAGTTTTTATGGGTGATACTGGGAGTTTAACTATTGGCGGGATCATAGCTGTAATTGCTATAGCAGTTAGAAAAGAATGGTTAATACCCGTATTATGCGGCATATTTTTAGCAGAGAATTTATCTGTAATTATGCAGGTGAGTTACTTTAAATACACCAGAAAAAAATATGGTGAAGGACGTCGCATATTTAAGATGTCGCCTTTACATCATCATTACCAGAAGTCAGGATATCACGAAAGCAAAATTGTAACACGTTTTTGGATTGTAGGAATCTTGCTTGCTATCATTTCAATAGTAACATTAAAAATTAGATAAAATGTTTTATCCTCCAAGGTTTTAAAATCTTGTAGGTATTGAAAATAATATGATAAAAGAAGAGAAAAATAAGCAGCCGAGTACAATGTCCTTTTCTTCTGAGGAAGGATTTAAGAAGGGGTTTCTAGTCATATTAGGTGGTGGAGAAAGTGGCGTAGGTACTGCACTTTTAGGTAAAGCAAAAGGATACAATGTATTTGTATCAGACAAGGGTAAAATTAAAAATAAGTATAAAGACGTTCTTTTAAATAATAAGATTGAATTTGAAGATGAACAGCATACAGAATCAAAAATTCTTAATGCAGATCTCATCATGAAAAGTCCTGGTATACCAGATAAAGTGGCTTTGGTAAAACAAATTCGAGAAGCGGGTATTAAAGTCGTTTCCGAAATAGAATTTGCATCCAATTACACAGACGCGACTTTAGTTGGTATTACAGGTAGTAATGGTAAAACAACAACGGCAACACTTACGCATCATTTGTTAAGGCAAGAATTAGATGTGGGCTTGGCGGGTAATATTGGTGACAGTTTTGCAAAACAAATTTTAGAGAAAAATTACGATAACTACGTGTTAGAGATTAGTAGTTTTCAGTTAGATGATATTCATAGTTTTAGACCAAAAATTGCAATTTTAACCAATATCACACCAGATCATTTAGATCGCTATGATTATAAGTTTGAAAACTATATCGCTTCAAAATTTAGAATTGTAGAAAATCAGACAGCCGATGATTATTTTATATATGATGCAGACGATGAGGTAATTTTAGAGTGGTTAAAAACAAATTCAATACAAGCTAAGGCACTCCCTTTTTCATTAACTAAGGTTTTAGAGGAAGGTGCCTATTTAGATACTAACAAGATAATAATAACAATAGATAATAATCAAATAATTATGCCAACAGACAATATAAGTTTAGAAGGAAAGCACAATATTAAGAATGCAATGGCAGCTTCTACTGTGGCGCATTTACTAAAAATTAGAAAGCAAACCATTCGCGAAAGTTTAGAGAATTTTCAAGGTGTAGAGCATCGTTTAGAGCACGTGTTAAAGATTAATAAGGTGCAGTACATTAACGATAGTAAGGCAACCAATGTTAACGCAACCTATTTTGCTTTAGAAAGTATGGATGCACCAACAGTTTGGATTGTTGGTGGTGTAGATAAGGGTAATAATTATAAAGAGTTGTATCCGTTTATAAACGAAAAAGTTAAAGCGATCATTTGTTTAGGAACCGCTAACGAAAAATTAGTTGAAGCCTTTGGTAACATGGTAGATGTTATTGTAGAAACACAACAAATGAATGAAGCCGTAAAAATGGCTTATAAGCTTGCAGAAGCAGGCGATAGTGTACTGTTGTCCCCAGCATGTGCTAGTTTTGATTTGTTTGAGAACTATGAAGATCGTGGACGTCAATTTAAAAATGCAGTACGAAATTTATAAGGGTAATTTAAAGAGGATGAATTAAAAATTCGTCTACAAAAGATTAAGTATGCAAAACATGTTTACACAAATAAAAGGGGATAGAGCCATTTGGGCTATAGCTACACTTTTGGCTATTTTTTCTTTTTTACCAGTGTATAGTGCTGCAAGTAATTTGGCGGTAAGCTCAAGTAACACATTTTCTTTTTTTGTAAAACATTTTATGCATTTAGCACTTGGTTTTGCAATTATGTATGGTGTGCATCGCGTGCCTTACAAATATTTTAGAGGTTTATCTATGGTAATGGTGCCTATAGTTTTTGTGTTGTTGTTAATTACAATGCTTCAAGGTACAACTATAGATGGGGCTAATGCTAGCCGTTGGATACAGATACCGATTGTAAATATGTCTTTTCAAACATCAACGTTAGCTGCTGTAGTGTTAATGGTCTATGTTGCACGTTATCTTTCAAAAATTAAAGATAAAATTATTACGTTTAAAGAGACGGTATTGCCACTTTGGGGTCCTGTTTTTTTAATTTTAGCACTTATTTTACCAGCTAATTTTTCTACCACAGCTATTGTGTTTACAATGATAATGATGTTGGCCTTTGTAGGGGGTTACCCTATAAAATATTTATTGGTAATTATAGGTTCTGGTTTAGTAGCCTTAACCTTATTTATACTTGTAGCTAAAGCTTTTCCAGAAGCTATGCCTAACCGTATAGATACGTGGATAAGTCGAGTAGAAAATTTTTCTAGTGGTGAGGATACCGAAGCAGATTATCAAATAGAGAAAGCCAAAATAGCAATTGCGTCAGGTGGAATTCAGGGAGTTGGTCCGGGGAAAAGTGTGCAAAAGAACTTTTTGCCGCAATCATCTTCAGATTTTATTTTCGCCATTATTATAGAAGAATATGGTTTAATAGGAGGTTTGTTTTTATTGGTTTTGTACTCATGGCTTTTATTTAGAATTGTAATTGTGTCACAAAAAGCAGATACTATTTTTGGTAAATTATTGGTGTTGGGTGTTGGTTTACCCATTGTTTTTCAAGCACTTATTAATATGGCAGTTGCTGTAGAGTTGTTTCCTGTAACGGGCCAAACTTTACCATTGATAAGTAGTGGTGGTACCTCAATTTGGATGACCTGTTTGGCTGTAGGTATTATATTAAGTGTAAGCGCAAAGCGCGAAGAAATAAAAGATAAAGAAACATCTTTAGAAGAAAATCCGTTAGACATTTTAAGCGAAACAATTTAATGAGTACTTATAAATTCATATTATCAGGTGGTGGCACAGGCGGACATATTTATCCGGCTATTGCTATTGCAGACGAGCTAAAGTTGCGTTACCCAAATGCCGAGTTTTTATTTGTTGGTGCATCAGACCGTATGGAAATGGATAAAGTGCCACAGGCAGGTTATAAAATTGAAGGTTTATGGATTTCTGGTATTCAACGAAAATTAACATTAAGAAACTTGGCGTTTCCTCTAAAGTTAATAGTGAGTTTGTTACGTTCAAAAAAAATAATTAAAACATTTAAACCAAACGTCGTTATAGGTACAGGTGGTTTTGCAAGTGGCCCTTTATTGCAGATGGCTACTTCAAAAAAAATACCAACTCTAATACAAGAACAAAATTCATACCCAGGTGTTACTAATAAATTATTAGCGAAAAAAGTAAATACGATATGTGTAGCTTATGAGGGTTTAGAGCAGTTTTTTCCAAAGCAAAAAATAAAAATTACAGGTAACCCTATTAGAAAAGACTTGTTAGAAGTAAAAAGCAAACATATTGAGGGCAAGGATGCCTTTACGTTAATACATAGTAAAAAAACACTTCTTGTTTTAGGTGGTAGTTTGGGTGCTAGACGTATTAATGAACTTATAGAGGCTAATATCGGTTTTTTTGAAAGCCAAAACATACAGGTTTTATGGCAGTGTGGTAAGCTTTATTACAATCAGTATAAGCACTATAATCAATTACCAAATGTGCAAGTGCATGCATTTTTAAATACTATGGATTTGGCTTATGCAGCGGCAGATGTTATTATATCTAGAGCAGGTGCCATTTCTGTTTCTGAGTTGTGTATTGTAGGTAAACCTGTGATTTTTATACCGTCGCCTAATGTTGCAGAAGATCATCAAACAAAAAACGCAAAATCGATTGCAGATAAAAATGCGGCCATTCTAATAAAGGAAAAAGATTTAGATTCTCAATTTCAGACTGTATTTGCAGCCCTGTTTTTAGATGACGAGCAACAGCATCAGTTAAGTAAAAATATTAAAAATTTAGCATTTGTAAATGCTACGAATGCAATAGTAAATGAGGTTGAAAAATTATTACAGATTAAATGAATTTAAGTACCCTAAATAGTGTTTATTTTATAGGTGTCGGTGGTATAGGTATGAGCGCGTTAGCACGTTATTTTGTGGCTAATGGTAAAGCAGTAGGCGGGTATGATAAAACGCCAACAGCGCTTACTGATGCGCTAGAAAATATAGGTGTTTTAATTCATTTTAAAGATGATATTAAGGCTATAGATAGTGCGTTTTTAAATCCTTCTACAACGCTTGTTGTTTATACACCTGCGGTGCCTAAAGAACATTCAGAATTAAATTATTTTATAGCGTCTAACTTTAAGGTTTTAAAGCGTTCTGCTATACTTGGCGAAATTACAAGACAAACGCAATGCTTGGCTGTAGCGGGTACTCATGGTAAAACAACAACTACCAGTATCTTAGGGCATCTTTTAAATGTATGTAATGCGCCAGTAACTGCTTTTTTGGGTGGTATAAGTGAAAATTACAACTCTAACTTAATACTTAACGGTACAGAAGTTACCGTTGTTGAGGCAGATGAGTTTGATCGTTCATTTTTAACCTTATCACCAGATCTAGCTTGTATTACCTCAATGGATGCAGACCACTTAGATATTTATGGTGATGCTTCAGAGCTTATAAAATCATTTGAAGATTTTACTAAATGCATTAAGCCAGGCGGAAAACTATTTGTTAAAAATGGGTTGCCATTACCAGGTATTACTTACGGTGTTGAAGATGATTCGGATTATAGTGCGCAAAATGTAAAAATAGATAATGGCTGTTATGTGTTTGATGTGCAAACGCCAAAAGGGTTGTATAAAGATTTTAGATTTAACCTGCCAGGTAGGCACAACTTATCTAATGCAATAATAGCTTTGGCTATGGCTATTGAGTATGGTTGTGCTTATAGCCAACTCTCTAAGGCATTGGCATCGTATTTGGGTGTAAAACGCAGATTTACATATCAAATTAAAACAGATGATTTTGTTTTTATAGACGATTATGCACACCATCCCGAAGAAATTAATGCAGTGCACCAAGCTGTAAGAGAAATGTATCCAAATAAGAAGGTGTTAGCTGTTTTTCAGCCCCATTTATTTACAAGAACACGCGATTTTGTAGATGGTTTTGCAGAAAGTCTTTCAAAATTTGATGAGGTTCTGCTCTTAGATATCTATCCTGCAAGAGAATTGCCAATAGAAGGTGTAACATCACAGTGGTTATTAAGTAAGATTAAAAACCCAAATAAGGAGTTGATTTTAAAGTCAGAATTATTACAGAAAATAAATACATCTCAAGCAGAAGTCGTTTTAACTATTGGTGCAGGAGATATAGGTGAAGAGGTTAAATATCTAAAGGAGGCGCTTACTAGTGAAAATTAATTATAACCACATAAAAGTCATAGGTTTGCTAATTGTTGTTGGTGGGTTATTTGCATTTTCTAACCAAAGAAATAGTGCGCGTAAGGTGGGCGAACCGCATATAACCTTCTTGGGCGGAAACACCTTGTTTATTACAGAAGCGACTGTTAGTAAATTGTTAATACAAAATCAGCAGACTGTTGCAGACCAACCCAAAGATATTATAGATTTGAATGCACTAGAATCTGTCCTAAATTCTAATGCAATGATAAAGGGAGCAGAAGTGTTTATGTCAGTAAACGGTGGGCTTTCGGTAGAAATTGAACAAAAACGACCAATTGCAAGAGTGAGTACAAATGCGTCTTATTACATAGATGATTTAGGTTCTTTTATGCCTTTGTCTTCTAATTATTCTGCAAGAGTGCCATTAGTTACTGGTTTTATTAACAAAAATAAGCTCAAAACAGTCTTTAAATTTGCAAAAGCTGTAGACGAAGATGAGTTTCTAAAAAAGCATGTCATTAAAATTCACGAGAATGAAGATGGTACTATTAACTTTCAAGTTAGAAAAAGTGATTTTACAGTTCATTTAGGAACTTTAAATAGGTTAGAAAAAAAAATTAATAATTTTAAAGTCTTTTATCAAAAAGCAATGAAAGACAATATATTAGATAGCTACAAGTTAGTAAATCTAAAATTTGATAAACAAGTTATATGCACCAAAAAGTAAACTATGGACAAGCATAACATTTCGGTAGGTTTAGATATAGGAACCACAAAGATTGTAGCCATGATTGGTCGCAAAAACGAGTACGGTAAAGTTGAAATTTTAGGTGTAGGCAAATCTAAAAGTATGGGTGTGCATCGTGGTGTGGTAAATAATATTACACAAACAATACAGTCTATACAGCAAGCAGTACAAGAAGCAGAAGCAGCTGCATCAGAAAAAATAGAAGAGGTTACTGTTGGTATTGCTGGGCAACATATACGTAGTTTACAACATAGTGATTATGTCACTCGAGCAAATTCTGAGTTGGTTATAGATGAAGACGATATAGACCGTTTAATAAACCAAGTTCATAAATTAGTAATGCTTCCAGGTGAAGAAATTATACATGTGTTACCACAAGAGTTTAAGATAGATGGTCAAGGCGAAATAAAAGAGCCCGTTGGTATGTATGGTGGGAGGTTAGAGGCTAACTTTCATGTTGTAGTTGGGCAGGTTTCTTCAATCAGAAACATTGGCAGGTGTGTTAAAAGCTCTGGTTTACAACTCGAAGGTATCACCTTAGAGCCCTTAGCATCTGCAAACGCAGTGTTAAGTCAAGAAGAGAAAGAAGCTGGTGTTGCTTTAATAGATATAGGTGGTGGTACTACAGATTTAGCTGTTTTTAAAGATGGTATAATTCGCCATACTGCAGTGATTCCTTTTGGTGGAAACGTCATTACAGAAGATATAAAAGAGGGCTGTTCTATCATAGAAAAGCAAGCTGAACTTTTAAAAATGAAATTCGGATCTGCATGGCCAGGTGAAAATAAAGATAACGAAATTGTATCTATTCCTGGATTAAGAGGTAGAGAGCCAAAAGAGATTACACTAAAAAATCTTTCTAAAATAATACACGCTCGGGTTGTTGAGATTATAGAACAAGTGTATGTAGAAATAAAAAATTACGGACACGAAGAGCAAAAGAAAAAATTAATTGCTGGCATTGTTTTAACAGGTGGTGGTAGTCAATTAAAGCATTTAAAACAATTGGTAGAGTACATCACAGGTATGGATACCAGAATAGGGTATCCTAATGAGCATTTAGCGGGCGATAGTGATGAGGATATTGCTAGTCCGTTGTACGCTACAGCCGTTGGTTTGGTAATGGATGGTTTAAAACGCCAAGACAGAAAAAAAGCAGAAGAAGTTTTAGAAGATGTTATTGATGCCGATGAAGAACTAACACTCGAGACAGAAGAAGACATTATACAAGCACCAATAAAAGAACGCCGATCGTTTTTAGATAAGCTAACAGAACGTGTTAAAGATTTTTTGGATAATGCCGAGTAGGGACAAGTCGAGACTTATCTGTACACAAAATAGAATAAAATAAAAATATAGAATCCCATAATTACAAACAGTATGAGTAACAGCAACGAATTTGGAAGCATTTCATTTGATTTGCCTAAGCACCAATCTAACGTCATAAAAGTTATAGGTGTTGGTGGAGGTGGTAGCAATGCCATAAATCACATGTTTCAACAAGGTATTAAAGGTGTTGATTTTGTAATATGTAATACAGATGCACAGGCGCTACATAATAGTGGTGTACCCAACAAAATACAACTAGGCGTAGCATTAACCGAAGGTTTAGGTGCAGGTGCAAACCCAGATGTAGGTGAAGAGGCTGCTGTAGAAAGTTTAGAAGACATTCGTAGAATGTTAGATACCAATACAAAAATGGTATTTATTACTGCTGGTATGGGTGGTGGTACAGGTACAGGTGCAGCGCCAGTAATAGCTAAAATGGCCAAAGAACTCGATATTTTAACTGTTGGTATCGTAACCATGCCGTTTCAGTTTGAAGGTAAAATGCGTAACGAACAAGCGCAACGTGGTATCGAAAAATTACGTTCGCATGTAGATTCTTTAGTTGTAATTAATAACAATAAACTTCGTGAGGTTTACGGTAATCTTGGTTTTAAAGCTGGTTTCTCTAAAGCAGATGAGGTGTTGTCTACAGCATCTAGAGGTATTGCAGAAGTCATTACCCATCACTATACACAAAACATTGATTTACGTGATGCTAAAACCGTATTAAGTAATAGTGGAACAGCGATTATGGGATCTGCTGAAGCCTCTGGGCAAACCAGAGCACAAGAAGCTATAATGAAGGCTTTAGATTCACCTTTACTTAATGATAACAAAATAACAGGAGCCAAAAACGTATTGTTGCTTATCGTTTCTGGTTCTCAAGAAATTACTATAGATGAAATAGGTGAAATTAATGACCATATTCAATCTGAAGCTGGTTTTGGGGCCAATATTATAATGGGTGTTGGTGAAGATGAATCTTTACAAGAGTCTATCGCGGTGACTATTATAGCAACAGGTTTTGATATAGACCAACAAAATGAAATATCTAATACAGAAACAAAAAAGGTAATACATGCCTTGGGAGAAACTACAGAAGAAGTCATTAGCACCCAAGATAAAGAGCCAGCTATTATAACACCAGATATTGTATTAGAAGAAGTAAAAGAAACACCAATAGTAAGACATACATTAATAGAAGAAGAAGATGAGGTCGTAAGACCTGTAAAGGTAACACCTAATGTTGAGTCAGATTTAATACTTACTACAGATACAATTAAAAGTATAAATGTAATTTACGATGAGGTTTTAGACACAAAACCACAGATAGAAACAAAGCCAGAATCATTTGTAATTACACCAGCAGAAACCACGTCTAAAACTAGTTCGGTAGAACCAGAAGAGCAAATTACATTAACATTCGATTTGCCATTATCTACTAAAGCGGTAGAAGATGTAAAAGTGCCAGAAGTTGAAGAAGAGAAAATGTTTTTTAGCTTAGATGAAGAAGCGAAAGCAATTGATGTTGTAGAGCCAATAGAGATTATTGCTGTTACAGAAGTAAATGAAGAAGGTGAAAAGCGTTATGCTTTAGATGATTTTAAAACCTTCGATTCTACAATGAATACAAAGACAAATGCTGTTGAAATCAAAGAAGAGATTGTTTTTGAGAAGAAAATTTTACCAGTAAGCGAAGCAGAAGTAGTTACTCACGAGGAGGTAGATCCTATGAATAGTCCAATTTCTGAAATGCTTATTGCAAGAGCAGATGAGCGTAGAAGAAAAATGAAAGATTTTAACTATAAATTCAATACCGCTAAGATTGATGAAATAGAAAAAGAACCTGCTTACAAAAGGCAAGGTGTTAACTTAGAAGATGCGCAGCATTCTTCAGAGTCTAGTACTTCTAGAATGTCTGTAGGTAAAGATGATAACGACGATATTCAATTAAGAAGTAATAATTCTTTTTTACACGATAACGTAGATTAATAGCAAATTTAAGTTGTCTATTAATGCATAAAAAAATCAAAGTCCAAAAAGTTAAAGATCACTTTTTGGACTTTTTGTATCCAATAGTTTTGCTTAATAACTGTAAAGGGCAACACGACTTTTAGTATCTTCGCATTCTAAATTAAACTAAAGAAATCATGAGTTTACAAGTTAATGTAATGGCTGCTATGAAAACAGCTATGAAAGAAAAAAACCAAACAGCATTAGCTTCATTAAGAGCTGTAAAAGCTGAAATTTTATTGGCACAAACAGCTTCGGGTTCTAAAGAAGAGATTTCTGAAGATCAAGAAATAAAGATTTTATCTAAAATGGTGAAGCAACGTAAAGATAGTGCAGCCATATTTTTAGAACAAAACCGCAAGGATTTGGCTGAGCCAGAGTTAGAACAAGCAGAAATTATTAGCCAGTTTTTACCTGAAGCCTTAAGCGAAGCCGAAATAGAAAAAGTAGTCGAAGCTACTATAGTCAAAGTAGGTGCAGCAGGTATGAAAGATATGGGTAAAGTAATGGGTGTTGTAAGTAGTCAACTAGCAGGTCAAGCAGATGGTAAAACTATTTCTATGATTGTAAAGGCTAAATTAGCTTAACTAGTATTATAATAAGACATAGCTGCTTTCGCAGTAATTTGGCCTCGTAGTTCAATTGGATAGAATATCAGATTTCGGCTCTGAGGGTTGGAGGTTCGAGCCCTCTCGAGGTCACAATTTTATTTAAGACGCTTTAAGATAGTTGTTTAAAGCGCTTTTTATTTGCCCAAAATTGTAAGTTTTAGAATGTATTTTAAAATTCAAACTATTTTTTTGTTTATTTAATTTTGAATTATTATATAAATAATGAGTAAAAACTTGCCTGTTATAGCATAAAATGCAGTTTTATAGGTTCCTTTTTTATTTTTAGACATAGGTTGTTTTTTAAGGTAGGTGCATTTGTACCTATCTTAGTTTTTATTCCAACCATAACCAGGTGGCCCACCAGTTGTGTTAATACGAAGTACTATTGTTGTAGTATTATTGTACTCATTAGATGACCAATAGAAGTTATTTGGATAATCTGTCCTAACCACTGTAACACCATTAGCTACCGATACGTTACTTATTTGACTTTTATAAGCCATATTTTAACTTAATCGCATTGTAATTTTTCTCAATTTCTGCAGCAGTAAGTACTCTATTATAAATTAAGACTTGTGCAATAGTCCCATTAAAATATAAAGAAGAGCCAGCTCTAGTCGAAATATATAGTTTGTGACTTGTAAAATTGCCGTTATTGTCATTAATTAAATTCGCTACATTTACTTTATTTGCTGTGTTTCCATCAATATAAATTAAATTTTGATCAGCAGCATTCAGACTTCTATCTGTTGTTGCTGTAAACAAATGCCAATTATTATTATTTATAGAAGCTACAGAATTAGAAACATTATAGCCTTGATTATGGTCAGTAATTTGCATTTTATTACTTAAGTTATTGGATATGATGCCAAACGCATTGTAGCTATTCCAATCGGTACTATGCTCCATAACCATTTCTGAGCTAGAAGATGCTGTTTTTAGTATAATTTGAATGGTTAACTTATCGGTATTAGATAAATCTAAATTATTGTTTGTTACAAAATAATCATTAACACCATCAAAAACCATAGCACCATCATTAACACTGGTAAAAGCAACACCGTTTTGTAAGGTCCCATGATTACTATTACCACTTATATCTGTCCAAGCTGTGCCATATCCTGGGTAACTTGACATATTACCTGCATCTAAATGCATGACTAATCCTGATGAAACAATATCTCCCAAAACATATTCTTGCTTTCCGTATTTATCAAGACCTAAGCTACCACCCACGGTTCCTGTCGCACTTATATAATTAACATCCGTACTAGAAATACCTCCATATTTTGATACCAAATCTTTACCTATAACCGTCAGTAAGGCCGAAACTGAATTGCCTTCATAATTAGCATCTGCGGCTTGTGTGGCTGTTATGTTTGCGGTGCCAACACCTGTAAACATAATTACAGATCCGCTTATGGTCGCTACAGCTGTATTATCACTAGTGTATATAATAGGATTTGTATTGTTTGTAGTTGGTGGTGCAATAGTATGTGTGCCTGTAAAATAGTTTTTGGTAATGGGTGCAAAAGTTCCAAAGGTTGAATTTGCAATATCTAAAATGGATATGGTAAGGGTTTGTGTGTTAGTATTGCTGGCCGTATCTGTCGCGATAACCTCTACAACATAGGTATTCGAATTTAGAGTACTTAAAGGCGTTTCATAATCGGGTGCCGTTGTAAAAACTAAATTACCATTACTGTCAATGTTAAATAAACTTTCGTCATTGGTATTGCTTAAGGCCCAACTAACCGTTTCATTTGCAGAAAAGGTAAAAACAGAAGCTATATTTTCATGTAATGATATCGCACTATTTACACCCGTTTCACTACTTGGACCAGTTATTACTGGTACCGTTACATCATTTAATTGGGCCGTATTATTGCTTTGTGTTGTAGTTGCAGCATTTCCAGAACTATCAAAAATCGCATTTAATACTGGTGTAACGGTTAACACTTCTGTACCATCTGGTGTTCCATTAATATCAAGACCTAGTTCAAAAGTTAAATTAGTTGTTGTTGTAATACTATTTGGTATCGATGAATTTAACGTTGCCGTACCTCCTGATAATGAAAATAAAAAATCAGTAGTTTCTAAAACACCACTACTTACATCGGTTCGATAGACGTTTTCACTGAAAGTAATATTTATGGTTGTATTATCAGATGCCAAAGCATTACTAGCTATTTCCGGCAAAATAACATCTGCATCCATACCACCATCTGTAATTGTCCAATTTTTATTTGCTATTAACGTAGTGTTTCTAGCTGCTAAAACAGCGGCGGTATCCGAATATTTACTACTACCAAAATGCGCATTTAAATTTATAGGGACTTGAGATTCTCCAGCATCTAAAGTAGACCAACCTAGTAACAATGCATCATAATTAGCTCTTGATAATTTACCTCCTGCTAAAAAAAAGTATAACTTAGTTACTCTTGATATATTCCATGTACCAATGTCTTGATTAAAGGACGTTGCATTATAAAACATGTAATCCATATCAATTGTTTTGTTGGATTCATTATTAAATTGCCAATTGGTTAGACTTTGATTAAAATTAGTTGCATCATGAAACATCTGCCTAAAGTTTGTTACTTTAGAAACATTCCAGCTATTAATGTTTTGATTGAAAAGGGGTGTGGCATAAAACATATAACGCATATTGGTTACGTTTCCTGTCTTAGTTCCCCAATTTAATGCCGCATTAAATAGAGGCATTTGTCTAAACATTCCTTCCATATTTGTAACACTAGAGACATTCCAATTGCTTAAATCTTGATTGAATACATTATTGGCATTAAACATATTTGCCATGCTGGTTACTTTCGATACATTCCACCCACTAATATCAATATTAAAAGCATCGGCATTTTGAAACATAGAACTCATATTGGTAACATTACCTACATTCCAATTACCAATATTGAATGTAAATGAATTAGCATTATCAAACATAGAACTCATATTGATGACGTTAGCAACATTCCAACTGCCGATATTTTGATTGAATGAGGTTGCACTTCTAAACATAGCAGCCATATTGGTAAATCGTTCCACATTCCAGTTGGAAATATCTTGGTTAAAAGCCGTTGCACTTTGAAACATGGAAGCGGCATTAATAG
>TARA_R110002051_G_scaffold4551_3_pt1 | contig 45421 bp, 50 predicted proteins | sample TARA_R110002051 | Tara Oceans TARA_R110002051 (sample SAMEA4397023) | marine metagenome | biome: Polar Biome; feature: [MES] marine water layer (ENVO:01000295) within the mesopelagic zone...; material: water (ENVO:00002006), including particulate matter (ENVO:01000060) such as...... | reverse complement strand
AACGGATAAGTCGAGCTTGTGCTCGATCAGGTAGTGCACCGCGTGTTCAAAGGTGCCTGGCTGGAGCTGATCCTGGTAGTTGATCACCACCATGGCGTTCTGATCGTAGTTATAAGCCTTGAAGCGCGGCATGCTGACCACTCCTCGTCTGTTTCCTCGATCCTACCAAAACTTAGCCGTCAGCGGAGTTTTTCTACAGGCTCAACGCCTCTCTAACACCCGACTTCACCCCCAGATTGAGTAGCGCTACACTTTAGAGTCCGATCCTATGGGTAAGGAGATTGGACATGAAGAAGCGTTTCAGCGAAGAAGAGATCATTGGCTTCCTGGGCGAAGCCGAAGCGGGACTGCCTATCAAGGAGCTATGCCGTCGGCACGGTTTCTCAGAAGCCAGTTACTATCTATGGCGCAGCAAGTTTGGCGGCATGAGCGTGCCCGATGCCAAGCGACTCAAAGAACTCGGAGCCAAAAATGGACGCTTGAAAAAGCTGCTCGCTGAGTCGCTACTGGAGATGGAGGTCACTCGCGAGGCGCTGAGAAAAAGGTGGTGAGTGCCCCTGCACGCCGAGACGTGGTGCGCTTTATGGTGTCACGTGGCCTGAGTGAGCGCCGAGCGCTCCGTGTCATCCGTATGAGTGCCAGTGCGTTACGCTATCAGCGAATGCCGGACCGCAACCAGGGCTTGCGCGAACGCATCCTGGCGCTCGCGCATCGGTATCGTCGCTATGTGGCGGGCATGATCTACTTGAAACTGCGTCAAGCCGGTGAACAGGTCAATCATAAGCGCGTCGAACGCCTCTACGCGGCGGCTCGGTTGCAGGTTAAACGCCGCAAGCGCAAGAAGGTTCCCACGTCTGAGCGAAAGCCCCTTGGTCGTCCTGGTGCCGCCAATCAGGTCTGGTCAATGGATTTTGTGTTTGATCGTACGGCTGAAGGACGGGTCATCAAGACCCTGACCGTTGTTGACGATGCGACTCATTAGGCGGTGGCCATCGTGCCGGAGCGCGCCTTTGGTGAGCTGTTTTTAACACGTATTCTGGATCATCTGGCTTTACAACGTGGCCTACCTAGCGCCATTTGCACGGATAATGGCAAGGAATTCTGTGGGCGCGCCATGCTGTCATGGGCTCATCTACGGGGCGTTGCACTGTTTTTAATCGAACCTGGAAAACCCAACCAAAACACCTACATCGAATCGTTCAATGGGCGTTTTCGAGATGAATGTCTGAATGAGCATTGGTTCACCAGTCTTCATCACGCCCAGGTTGTCATTAAGGCGGGAGTACAACGAAGAAAGACCGAAGAAGAGTCTTGGTGGGCTGACACCTTCAGCCTATGCCGAGCAACTGGTGGTAAAACACGCTAAAGTTACTTCTGACTCTAAACCCGGCTGCTACTGAAGATGGGGTGACGTCGCTGCCCCTTTTGAAAATCATTATTTTTTGAATTTACTCCTATATATAAGAACACTTATATTTAATAATTTTACTCACTGCTTTTTTCTTAAGTTTCAAGGGAACAATATAGCTTTTGTTTTACGTGCTTTTTCTTCGGATTTGCCGAAGTCCTGCTTTGCCACACTAGCCTCAGAGTTTCTGAAGCAGTAGAGCAGAATTTCCTTTTTTACTTTCTGAGCCGGTGCTCCATACAATCAAGCTCGATAAGAGAATGAGTGTGACTTATTTATAATTCATAAAATGACGGTAGCATTAGACTTTAATTATGGCTCGAAACATTGTTGTGCAATTTTTTGCTACCAATATAGAGAGCTGATAAAAATTGGTGCAAAAAAATGCACCATGATACGACATTAAAATTCTTCTTATGCAGTTTTTTGACGAAACATGCTGAGAAGTTCAACGATGATAATGCTGTAGTGCGCAACTTTAACGACAAACGAGGAAAAATCATGTTGAAACGGAAATTATACTCGTGTGTTTTGGCGTTGGGCCTGGTGGCACCGATGCATGTAGCCTTGGCCCAGACGGACCAGACTACGCTCCGCCTAGCAGTCGAGACGACACCCGGTGACCCGCTGAACGTCATGCTTGCCACCTTTCGCGATGCCCTTCAGGAAAGTGCTGAGGATAGTATCGAACTTGAGTTTTTCGAAGGTGGGGCGCTTGGCGATGAGGCGGCATTGATGCAGCTGATCCGAGCAGGCGAGGTACAGGTGGTTCCGCTGGGGTCGGACGTAGTCGAGCTCGATAACAATTTTGCTCTCTTCGACATGCCCTTCCTATTTGCCGACAAGGAGTCTGCCCGTGCGACGCTCGACGGTGAGCTGGGCGATCTGCTCTCCGCCTCCCTGCGCGACAAGGCTAACCTAGAGGTTCTTGCATACGGAGAGTTGGGTTTTCGCGTTATCAGTAACAACCGGCACCCGATCCGCACTCCAAAAGATCTCGACGGACTGAAGTTGCGCACCCCTGGGAGTGAAACACGCTTGCTTGCTTTCGAGATGCTCGGCGCCGCCCCGACGCCCATGGCACTGGGAGAGGTCTACGTGGCCTTACGTCAAGGTGTGCTTGATGGCCAGGAGAACCCTCTATCCGTACTGGAGGAGTTTTCACTCTACGAAGTGCAGGATTACGTCTCACTTACCAATCACGTCTATACGCCCATCACTCTCGCCATGAATGCATCGGCATATGATTCGTTGTCTGCGGAACTGCAGGAGAAAATGGCCCAGGCGGCACAGGAAGGCGCTGAGGCAACACGTCAACTTTCAGATGAAAGTGATGCGACACTTGTCGATGATTTTACCGAGGCCGGGGTCAGCGTAAACCAGCCCGATCTCGACAGCTTCATATCAGCGTCCGTGCCGATTCGGGACGAAATTGCAAAGAGGTTATCAGGCGATTTCTGGTCGCAGGCACAAACATTACTGGAGCAGAAATGAGCGCGAATGAACAAGCAATAATGGGGGCGGCCGAAGGCGGCCCCCTCCCCCAGTTTCGTTACGACGGCAGCGGCGATAATGCGCGTATCGGGCTTATATACATGGCTTCGAGCGTGGTAATGGAGTCCGAGATGTGGGCGATGGCGGCACAGGGCGTCTCCATACATACGACAAGGATTCGTTTACCTAAAGTTACCTTTAAGGGCATCGATGCCATGATGCGCTCGCCGGAGATCGAGCAGGCGGCTCACCTGCTCGGGTCAGCGCCGATTGATGTATTGTGTTTCGGCGGCACCAGCGCCTCGTTCTTGCATGGTACTGCTTATGATCGTGGCTTGATTGAAAATCTCAAGCAGTGGGCACCCGGGCCGCTCGTGACTACCGCGTCTACCGCTACCTTGGCGGCATTGGCGGAGGTTGGTGCAACCAAGATCGCGTTAGCGACGCCCTACGTGGATGAAGTACATGATCGGGCCATCAACTTCCTCGAAGAGAACAATCATGCCGTGCTTCGTCACGCCAATCTTGGTATCGATGATGACCATGCTCTCGCTGAAGTGCCTTTAGATGAAGTATTCGATTTCGTTAAATCCGTAGACCATCCTGACGCCAGTGCCATTTTCATCAGTTGTACCAACTTCCGTACCGTCGGGGTAATCGAGGCCCTCGAGGCTGAGCTGGGCAAGCCAATAATATCGGCCAACCAGGCATCATTCTGGCACTGCTTGGAGCTCCAGGGTATCTACGGCGCGCGTGCAGGGTATGGTCGTTTATTCGACCGGCGCCTCGCTGGAGGAGATCAAAATGTTGGAAACATCTGAGCAAAAGATTCATCTGTCCGATGAGGTGCCAAGAGGCCTCGTCGCTGGGCTACGTCGGTTCCGGCTGGGAGCCGCGCTGGTCCACATTATTGAAGGTTGTGCAGTGGCCTTCATGGGAGGCATCGCAATACTTGTCTTCGCCAATGCATTTAGCCGCTATGCATTTGGTCGGCCTCTGCCCTGGACGGATGAGGTCGTACCGATGTTATTGGTCTGGGTGACCGCCGTCGGCATCGTTTTAGCCTCTCTGCGGGGTGCGCTTATCTCCTGCGATATACTGACGAGCCGCCTGCCGGGAGTCGTGGCGCGAATCGTATCTCGTTCCTGTGCTATTTTCGGTGCACTCACCATGGGGGTTCTGGGGTGGTACGTATGGCAATACATGGGCCTGTTCGGCAGTGACCTGACGCCCATGTTACGACTACCCAAGAGTGTCATATTTAGCGGGTTGCTGCTCGGCGCGGTCGGAATGGTCGTTTCGCTTCTGCTCCGTATTCGCCACTGAGGATATCTTATGCTAACGCTTGCAGCCATTACAATTTTAATACTGTGTGTATTGGTATTAGTCGGCCTTCCCATCATCGTATCCCTTACGGCGTCCGTGCTCTTTTATTTGACCATGAGTGAAGGTTGGTCGCTTGCGTTGCCACAACAGACTCTTGCAGGTATCAGCGATTATATCTTGATCACTATGCCTCTATTCATATTGGCAGGCGGCATCATGAATGCGAGTGGAATAGCGGACCGGCTGTTCGACTTTGCCGGGGCGCTGGTCGGGTGGATGCGAGGTGGTCTAGCTCATGTCAATGTGGCTGCCAGCGTTATGTTCGGTGGTATGATCGGGACCTCCGTGGCTGATCTTGCGGGTACCGGGTCGGTCCTAATCCCTAAGCTAAAGGAGAACAACTATCCGGGGCCTTTCGCTGCGGCACTTACCGCCACCTCATCGGGTATAGGCATACTGATTCCTCCAAGTTCCCCCATGATACTTTATTCAGCGGTGACGGGGGTCTCACTGGGTGCCCTATTTCTTGCTGGGGTATTGCCAGGCTTGTTGATGGGACTAGTGCTGATGCTGATCATATCCCTGCTTGCTCGTCGTAATGGCTGGCAGCCCATGGCAGGTTTTGCCTGGCGAGAAGTCGCTCGTACCGGCATGCGGGCCATCCTGCCTCTCGGGCTCCCCGCTCTCATTCTGGGGGGACTTGTATTCGGGCTTTTTACTCCCTCGGAAGCGGGAGCTTTTGCGGTCGCCTACGCATTGGTGCTTTCCATGCTGGTTTACCGCACCCTTAGCTGGGCGAAGCTATATCGGGTGACTATAGATTCAGCGATCCTCACCGGTGAGATCCTGCTGGTCGTTGGTCTTTCGACTGCGTTCGGATGGGCATTGTCACAGGCAGGGGTTCCCGGTGCACTTGCCGCCGGTCTGGATACTCTGCTTCCCTTTGAGTCGGTAACCATGAAGATTCTGGTGCTGCTCTTGCTGGCATTAATAGCGGGCATGATTCTTGATCCCCTTATTCCCATGATCATGCCCCTGCTACTGCCTTCGCTGATGATGATGGATGTGGACCTACTTCACTTTGGCGTTCTGATCGTGGTTACCGTGGTCATCGGACAGATAACGCCGCCTGTAGCGCTGGCGCTTTTGGTGGCGGCAAAAATTGGTGACGAGGAGGTAACGAGCGTCATTCGTGCCAATACCGTTTTCCTAATAACACTGTTCGGTTTTTTGTTGCTATTGGTCTACGTGCCGGCACTGTCCACTACGCTGCCGCGATTAATGCAATAGTCTTGATGCTTTGCCTGAGGTATGGCCATTCTCGAGTACTGAGGAAAAAATGAGTATACAAAACGCGCAGTTGGAACCATTCACTCATAGCCATGTGTTCGGACTCGATCAGCCTCGCCCGGGTGAACGGCGTACCATTTTGGTTACCATGATAACGCTGGCAGCGATGGCGATCGAAATCGTGGCGGGGTATCTGTTTGGCTCGATGGCACTCCTTGCCGACGGCCTGCATATGGGGTCGCACGCCATCGCGCTAGGCATTAGTGCGTTCGCCTACGCCTACTCTCGCCGGCATGCAGGAGATAGTGCCTTTACCTTTGGTACCGGCAAGGTAGATGCTCTCGCGGGCTTTGCGGGAGCCGTACTTCTGGCGTCATTCGCTGGCGTCATAGCTGTAGAGAGTGTCTCTAGGATTGCCCAGCCGCGCCCCATCGACTTTGACATGGCGGTGCTGGTTGCGGGTGTTGGGCTTATCGTCAATGTCGTTTGCGCGGTCATTTTGGGGGGGCATGGTCACGGCCACTCCCATACGCACCAGTATGACCATTCCCAATCAGCACACACCGGACGGGACCATGCACTGAATTCGGCTTACCTCCATGTTCTCGCGGATACCCTGACCTCGGTATTGGCGATCGTCTCACTCTTGGTGGCCAAGTATACCGGTCAGCATTGGGTCGATCCGCTGGTAGGCATCATCGGTGCAGTAATGATTGCTCGCTGGTCCGTCGGGTTGCTGCGAGCCACTTCCAGCATACTACTTGACCGTAGCGCTGGCGAACCGGTCCTTGGCACTCTCCGGGAAGCTATCGCGAGAAATGAGATGGATCGGCTCGCCGATCTCCATGTCTGGGCAATAGGGCCGGAAATTCATGGTGCCGCCATTTCGATCATTTCATCCGCGCCGCTTACTCCCGATGAGTATCGCGCTCGCATTCCCAAGCACTTGGGCATCGTTCACGCCACCATAGAGGTCCATCGGCTGTAGAGCAGTCAAGCTATAGCAGGCTGTGCTTTCCTATATTTCTATAAGGCTATTACTATGTTGGGTATCTTGTATGATCGCCGATTTCGCCACCTATTCGGGGCTCAGGTTTTTTCTCTGCTTGGAACCGGGCTGGCAACCATCGCGCTGGCGTTACTCGCTTATGACCTTGCCCAAGACAACGCAGGGATCGTACTGGGAACTGCCTTCGCCATCAAGATGGTAGCCTATGTAGGTGTTTCTCCTTTGGTGGGCGCGTTTGCCGCCAACTTTCCGCGTCGAACCATGCTGGTTACGCTGGATCTATGCCGTGCCGGCATGGTCGGACTGCTTCCGTTCGTTTCGGAGATCTGGCAGGTCTATGTGCTGGTATTCTTGTTTCAGAGCTTTTCCGCTGCGTTCACGCCCACTTTCCAGGCGATGATTCCCGATATTTTAAAAGATGAAAAGAGCTATACGAATGCGCTGTCACTGTCGCGTTTGGCATATGATCTTGAATCGCTAGTGAGTCCTGCGCTATCTGCACTTTTCTTGATGTTCATCTCCTTCCACTGGCTGTTTCTCGGAACAGTATTAGGTTTTATCGCCTCGGCAGTATTAATAATGTCCATAACCTTGCCGGTCTCTCAAGATAAAGCCTACGTTCGGGAAGAGGGCCTGTCACGGTTCACCAAGGGCTTCCGTATCTATTTTGCAACCCCCCGCTTGCGCGGACTACTGGCGTTCAGTTTTGCCGTTTCGGCAGCAGGAGCGATGGTCTTGGTCAATACGGTGGTCTTGGTTCAGGAAAAGCTTGCGGGAGGCGATCCTCTTGTGGCGCTATTTTTTGGCGCCTATGGTGTCGGTTCAATGTGCGTTGCTCTAGGCTTGCCTTCGTTACTGACTTATTTTACCGACCGGCAATCCATGATGGCAGGTGCCGTTACATTGGTTGTCGGCCTGGTCTTAGCCCTCTGGATGTCCGGCATAGGCACCGGCCTGGTTATCTGGGCCATATTGGGTGCAGGCGCCTCGCTCATATTGACTCCTTCGGGTCGCCTTCTGGCACGTTCTGCTCATCCCGGGGATCGCACGGCCCTGTATGCCGGGCACTTCGCATTGTCTCATTGTGGCTGGCTGATCACCTACCCTATGGCGGGATGGGTGGGCGCTACGTTCGGCTTGCCCGCCACCTTCATGCTTATGGCTATTCTGGCGGCCGTAGCGGGTCTATTTGGAATGCTGCTATGGCCAGCTGAGGATGGGAAGACCCTCACGCACGATCATGAGGCCACCATCCATGAGCACCTGCACGTCCACGACGAGCATCATCAACATCGGCACGAGGGGTGGGAGGGACCTGAACCTCATCACCACTCTCACCGGCACGCCCCTATTCGTCATCGGCACGTTTTCATAATCGACAATCATCATGCGGCTTGGCCAAAGGCCCGTTGACTTTTAACTTGTTGTTAATTCTTCAGTTGTAAATAATCATCGAGAGATAAGGTGATGCTGCTGCCCCTTATCCGCTAGCGCCTTACCCAGTGATAGTACTGGGTGACACGTTGGTGAAACCTTCACCAGCGGGACCAGTGCAACGCATCTTCCAGTCGTCTTCGTCGCTTGGCAACGGGGGGCATAGCCATCGCCGCATTTCGGCCAGGGAGAGAACGACCGGCCTTGCCCACCCAGGCTCAGCAATAGGTCTTTTACAGCTGGTGTCGGCGCAACGTGGCCAGCAGGACATAGGCCGCCATCACCAGTGTGTTATGGCGATACCAGCCTCGCCAGATGTGCACCTTATATTGATCCAGCCCCAGTTGCGATTTGCCTTTACTGGAAACAGCGCTCGATATTCCACTGGGACCCAGCCGCCAGGGCGAGGTCGTCGATCGACGTACCGCAGGGCGCGAAGGTGAAATACGCTGTCATTTCTTCCTGTCCGGTGCCAGGGAACGACGGACCAGCAACCCACGCTGCCATCCCTCAAAAAGACCCGGATTCACTGACCCAGTCATACTCCCGCGGACCCTGTCTACCAGCACCGGCTCATCGTCCTGATTCAACGGGGTAAGTCTATAAGCATAACGCAAAATTTTAGTTTAGATACTTATCAGTATTCTGACACAGAAGTATCTCCCGATTAACGGCGTTGATATCCGTTCTGCCGCAGAAAGCCATAGAAAGGTCCAGTTCGTTTCTGATGATCTCCAGCACTTTGCTCACGCCTTTTTCCCCTTGTGCGCCTAGTCCGTAAAGCATGGCTCTGCCGATATAGGTGCCTTTTGCGCCCAAGGCGATCGCTTTGAGAACATCCTGACCTGAGCGTATGCCGCCGTCCATGTGTACTTCCACCTGGTCTCCCACTGCATCGATAATCGCCGGTAGTGCGGAGAGAGAGGACGGCGCGCCATCCAACTGTCGACCGCCGTGGTTGGATACGACGATTGCGTCGGCACCGGCCGCGATGGCAAGGCGTGCATCTTCCGGATCCATGATTCCCTTGACGATCAGCTTGCCACCCCAGCGTTTCTTAATCCATGTCACATCCTGCCAGGAGAGTGTGGGATCGAACTGCTCTTCGGTCCATTCCACCAGCGAGGCGATATTGTCTACACCTTTGGCATGGCCGAGGATGTTACCAAACTGGCGGTTTTGGGTACCCAGCATTTGCAGGCACCAGCCCGGTTTGAAGGCGATGTCGATGATGTTTCTTAGCGTGGGCTTCGGTGGTACAGACAGGCCGTTCTTTTTGTCCTTGTGCCGTTGGCCAAACACCTGCAAGTCCATGGTTACGACCAGTGCGGAGCAGCGAGCCTCGCGGGCGCGTTCAATCAGATCGGCAGTGAAGCTGCGATCCTTGGTGACGTACACCTGGAACCAGAATGGGTGACTTTGTGTCGCTGAGGCGACCGCTTCAATGGAGCAGATGCTCATGGTAGACAGAGTGAAAGGTATACCAAAACACTTTGCTGCGCGGGCCGCCAGAATTTCGCCATCGGCGTGTTGCATACCTGTAAGCCCGGTGGGGGCAATTGCTACAGGCATGGCGACACGCTGCCCCAGCATCGTTGTGGTCGTACTGCGCTTGGTGATATCGCAGGCGACACGCTGGCGAAACTTTATTTTCTGAAAATCAGCCTCGTTGGCCCTATAGGTTGATTCGGTCCAGGAGCCTCCATCAACATAATCGTAAAAGATGCGCGGCACCCGCTTGCGGGCCAGACGATGTAAATCTTCAATGCATGTGATTTCAGCCATATAAACTTTGCAATATGTTGCGAATGATGGAAATAACCGCAATAAGCTGCTGATCGTTGTTAATACAGCAGCTTTTGTGATCGGACCGGTTTTCACTTGGCTCAGTAATCAGGCCTCAGGTTTTTCATATGACATGTAGCTATTCTGTATAACAATATGGTCGGCGATATATTTCGCATCGTGCCATACACCGTAGATGAACGATGAGGCGCGGTTAACGAGGTTGGGCAGACCGAGGAAGTAGATTCCGCTTTCTGCACTGATACCGCGTTTATGGAACGGCTCGCCATTTTCATCGAAGGCGTTGACCTGCAGCCAGCTGAAATCGAATTTAAAGCCGGTAGCCCAGAGCACGGTGGTTATACCGGCTTCTTCCGCATTCAGGCTGAGGGTCGGCTGCTTGATGCAGTCCGGGTCCGGCAGCAGTTCCCAGGCTTCCTGTTCTTTCGGGAAGGGGAGGCCGTTACGCTCGATGTATCCATCGGCATCACGCAGCACGTCAAAATAGGCCTGGTCACCCTGAGCGATGTTTTCGGCGAGTCCCTCTTCAAACTCGATCACGCCTTCCTTCCAGCTTTTGGTGATGCCGACTAGATTGATCCCCATGTGCGCCAGACGACGGAAATCTACGGTGCGGCCACCTTCATAACCGCTGACGGCGAAGGCCACATGCTGTTTTTTAGGTTTGATTTTTACTTCGTCCCACAGGCCCAGGGCACCCAGCCACCAGACGTAATCGCGACCGCGATAAGAGCGAGGCGGACGGTAATGTTCGCCCACAGAAAGGTAGACTTTTTTGCCTGCTTGGCGCAGTTCTTCAGCAATCTGTGTGCCCGAGGCTCCGGCACCGACCACCAGCACCGCACCTTTCGGCAGTTGGCTGGGATTTTTATAGGCGGATGAGTGTAGCTGATGAATGTTGCTGCCTTCTGGAACGATATTCGGATAGGATGGGCGTTGGAACGGCCCCGTGGCGGCGACCACATTGTCGGCTTCGATGATGCCTTCAGAAGTGGTAACGGTGAACCCCGGGCGGCCCTCGTTGTGCTCTACCTTGATGACATTAACGCCGGTGCGCACGGGGGCGCCGAGCATTTTGACGTACTCTTCGAAGTAATCGACTATGCGCTCTTTGGAGGGGAAGGCTTCTGGAGAGACACCTTCAAATTTTAGTGTCGGAAAACGGTCGTGCCAGGCTGGTCCATTAGCTACTAGTGAATCCCAGCGTTCGGAACGCCAGCGCTCTGCTATCCGATTTCGCTCCAGCACAAGGTGCGGCACTTTCATGAGTGAGAGATGCTCGCTCATGGCGATTCCCGCCTGACCTGCACCAATAACTAAGGTGTTAATTTTTTCGACTGACATTTGAATATCCTAAAGGTGATAGCCCCTGATTTAATTTGCTGGCGCTTGGTCATCGACTGTGTGTCGAAGAAGTCAGGAGCCCGAGAGAAACCGTTCATCGACAGGATAAAGTCTGAGCAAACATCGATCGCTTGGAAACCACGCTTTTCGAACCCAATGCTTAGGAAAAAACATACCGGGTTTTAGGACGAACCTGTTTTAACGCAAGTTGCTGCCAACTTGGTTTATTCGGTTACTGCAGAGTTCAGGATAATCAAATGAGCTATAGGAGTTATCCTCTGCTGGCAGCCGAGGAGCTTCTACAGTATTTCAAGGAGCAGATTTATGGACATCAAATTGCATAAGCAGGCGACCACGACATCGAAGGTCCGTGCCGAGATTCAGGCAGCGCCCGCCAGCATCAGTGATAGTGAACTGGTCCGTCAGTATGGCGTATCCAACTTGACTATTCGCATTGGCGTTACCTTGATGATCTGCTGATCGTGGCACGCGAGTTCTTGAATCGTCGCTTGTCACGCTCCGACCCGCACCGCATGCTCAAGCGACGTGAGGTGCCAACGTTTGGCGAGCTGGCCCGACAGGATGCCAGCGGTTACAAGATTCCCCCGGGCACAAGCCCTTCAAGGACTACGTGTCAGGATTCGGGCACATCGAAAGCACCTGTCCCAAATACCCGGAGAGCAGCAAAAAAACGCTACTTGTACATGGCCCTCATTCGAGCGACGCGCTGGCTGTATCTGAAAATCAGGAGCAGCTAGTCCGCGAAGGACACGCGAGCGCTCATGAAGCGAGTGGAAGAGAAGACTTCCTTCAATATCCAGGCAGTGCTGACCGACAACGGCAAGTCCTTCACGGATCGCTTCACCCGAGCCGGTGAGCGCAAGCCAAGCGGCGGCCACCTCTTCGACCAGGAATGCCAAGCTCATGGCATCAGGCAGCGCCTGATCAAGCCGGGTCGGCCACAGACGAACGGCATGCTGGAATGCTTCAACGGCCGTATCAGCGGCGTGTTGACCACTCAGCGCTATATGTGTCAGGCGAGGACTTGGAACAAGTCAAACGCTATTGTTGGCTGAAAATCACCATATCTCGCATGAGCCGCTGTACCATCAACCACCGATTGCAGCGATGAAGGAGCGACAGGCTAAACGAACTGAGTTATTTACCAAACGGTTAACCAATCACGCGGGATCCGACAATTTTACAGTGTCAATGATATGCGGATCGTAGAAGCTAGGTGCAGACATGCCTGGAATATACTGATTTGATATGAAGGTACGGCATCGGTGGGCAAACGCTTCAACTACTCGGGGTTGGTTGACTTCCTTGAGCATGGCATAACCCAAACGCATAGGGCGATGATCGCCCGCTAAACGCACGCGTACAATTCTTTTACCATCCTGAGAGCGGTTGACTTTGGGACGAACGTTGGCAATGGAGTAGCCTAGGCCATTTGCGACCATTGAACGGACGACCTCAAGCTGACTTGAGCGCATCATAATATTGGGGCGAACGCTCTCGTTCATGAATAAACTGATGAAGTACTCCCTGCTATAAGGGAGGTCGAGTAACACCATTGGAAAATCTTCGGTATCTGAGATGGAAACGGCTGACAATTCAGCGAAAGGATGCTGTTCCCCAACGATGATATGGGGAGGCAGGTCTGCTAAAGGTAGAAAATCTACATCTTCAACGTCGTTAAGGTCATAAGTAAGTGCGATGTCTAGTTGAGAACGGCGTAAGCCTTCTAGTAATTCTTCGTGGTCACCTTCGATCTGAGTTATTTTTACGCCAGGGAAGGCCCTCGCAAAACCATAAACCAATTCTGCCGAGATCATAGGAGCCAAGGAGTCAAAGCAGCCTATACGCAGCGGCCCTCGGATAGTATTTAGCGAGTCCGAGGCTAGTGAGTACAAGTTCCTTGTTTGTTCGACGATCAACTTGGCTTCTTGAAGTACTCTCTGGCCGATAACTGTCAACGATATGCCTTGCGCATGATGGCGAATTAACAGTTGTATGCCGAGTTCTGACTCGATATGAGAAATAGCAGCGGAGATGGAGGGAGAAGAAACATGAATCTGTTCGGATGCCTTTACGATACTGCCAGCCTCTCCACAAGCTATAAAGTACTCAAGTTGACGCTGTGTAATGCGACTTAGCATGGCCATGCTCCTTTGCCTTTACTTCCCATCGTCCAACATTCTATCCCATTTGTGAAGCTTGGCATGACGCGTTATGAAAACAAAGGTTCGCCTTCTTTTAGACCGTAAGGAAGTACATGGTTCCTGACGCGCTTTGCGTATATGACATTATCCTATGCCTAGACACTCATGTGCACATACATCTCGGTGCCTTAGAGATTACGTTATTTCGTTTTAGGTGTCGGGCTTTTCCGGTGCAATGGCCGATCGCTCATGCCTCAGGAATCCTGAGCTACTAAAAAGGCAAAAGCATTTTTACTTGGCGCGCATCCGTCATCCAGAATGAAAGCAGTCCTATACAACAAGGATTGCGGAATGATTCGTACGGTTGAGCACTATCGAGAAGGCATCAAAGACGGTCGAGATATCAGGATAGATGGAAAGCGGGTCAAGAACGTGGCGACACATCCAGCTTTCAAGCCGATCATCGACTTCAACTCATGCATTTTTGACACGGCTCACTAGCTCGGCCACACGGATGTCATTACCTATCGCAACGGCGATCAGGTGAATTTTATTTTCTACCGGCCCCCGATGCAGAACTCTGCGCCGATATTCAAGGATGCTACCTGCAGCTTCGACTGCCGGTTGGTCGATTACAAGGATTCGGTGCACACCGCATTCTGCTTGGGTGAAGTGGTCGCGCTGGTTAGTAATGCAAAGTCGCCGCTGATTTACTTCGACCGTGCCCTTCATTGTACAGAAGCATTGATCACCGTCTAGGGAGCCTCGCCTCCCGACGAAAAAAGCAATAAACCACATCTGGAGATGAAAATGTTCAAGAAGAACCTTTTAACCACCGTAGTCGCTCTGGGTTTTTACACAGCTACAGTCTCGGCTCAGGAGACGCTCGTAGTCGATACGTGGGGTGGAAGTTTCCGTGATCTGATAGACGAGGCGATTGCCCAGCAGTTTACGGAGGAGACCGGTGTCGAGGTTGTCTACAACACCGGGGGGACCATAGATCGCCTGAACAAAGCGAAACTGGCGGGTTCTGCCGAGAGCGATGTTACCTTCACCACCTCCCATGTAGGTTGGATGTACGTTAATGACGGGCTGTTCGAAGAGCTGGACATGTCCAAAATTCCCAACGCGGAGCATCTGGTTGATCAGGCGCGTATCAGCCCCAGCCACTTGGGTGTATGGGGATACGGTTACACCATCGCCTATCGGCCCGATCTCATTCCGGAGGGTATCGCTTTCGATAGCTGGGAAGACTTATGGGACCCCCAGCTTGAGGATAGTATCGCCCTGCCTGATTTCGACCCCAGCCACATCATTGCTGTCTCAGCGTTACTGTCGGGTTCCGATGCGGAGAATTGGGAGGATGGGCAGGAGAAGCTGGAAAGTTTGAAACCCAACCTGAGGGCTTTTTACACTAATGACGCTAACAGTCAGCAGCTGATCTCTACCGGCGAGACTCCGGTACAGCTCATGCTTACCATGAATGCGCACCACATGATGAGCGAGGGCATACCCATCGAGTTGGCCCAGCCTAAAGAAGGGATGGTGCTTGGTGTTGATACGGTAGGCGTTACCAAGGGGTCGAGCAATCAGGAGCTGGCTCATCAGTTTATCAATATTGCGCTGTCTCCTGAGGTCCAGGCCAGAATCGCCGAGGTCAAGCACGGTAGCCCTACGGTGGATAACGCCGAAATCTCTGATGATCTGGCTGACTCCCCCGCCATGCTGTCCACCCCAGAGCAATGGGCGCAGACGATCGACGTCGACCCCCGCTTGCGTGCCCAGAAAATGGGTGAGTGGCGTCAGTGGTTTACTGAAAATATTATGAACTGATTTTAACCTTTCCAGCGAAGCATCTGATGATGCTTCGCTAATTCTTATGGGTCTCTCATCATGCAGAAAAAGCCCAGATTTTTTTATTGGTTCCTACTCCCCTCTACACTGACCGCGTTTGGCTTGATTGTCGCTATGCTGGCTATCCTTCAGTACAGCGTTAGAAGTTATATTCCCGGGTCGCTGGAAGTAGGAGGGTTCACTTTCGACAACTTTATATCACTGCTTAGGCCTCTTTATGCCAGTGCATTTCTGGAAACGGTATTGCTTAGCCTGTATACGGCGATATTTACCCTTATCATCGGGTATCCGCTTGCATATGCAATGATAAGAGCGCGTAAATCATGGTGTCGATCGACGATACTTATCATTTCGATAACACCATTATTTCTCGGTGAGGTGGTGAGAACCTACTCATGGATCATTGTCCTCGGAAGCACTGGTTTTATTAACAGCTTGTTGATGGGGGTAGGCTTGATCGAGCGTCCTTTAAGGTTGATGTTTACCCAGCTTGGAGTGGTTATAGCCTTGGTTCACGTGACCTTGCCGATAATGGTGCTCATGCTTGCTGCAGGCTTGTCCCATATAGATCGTAGCTACGAACGCGCGGCGATTAGTTTGGGTGCCGGCCCGGTACGCGCTTTCCTGACCGTCACTCTGCCACTATCGATGCCAGGCATTGTCGCCGGCACCATGACCTCCTTCGCTTGGACGTTCAGTGCGTTTGCTACGCCTCAGTTGATCGGCGGCGGCCAAGTGAATACCATTTCGACGCTGGTGTATCAGTTGGGCTTTTCCTCTCTCAATTTTCCATTCGCGGCCAGCCTGAGCATAGCCGGTCTAGTGCTTACCGTTATCGTCTTATGGCTAGCCAAGCGAGTAACTAACGCCGTAGAACGGTTAGGAGTCAATTGAATGAAACGCTCACGCTCGGATCAACTGCTGTTACGCTGCGGCCAGATTGGTATCGTGATGATTCTGCTCTTTGTCATGTTACCCGCAATAGTGGTCACAATCGCCTCGTTCAATGCATCGTCGGTGCTCGCTTTTCCTCCACGCGGCTACTCATTGAAGTGGTTTCAAAACGCTATAGCGTATCGTGACTTTCAACAGGGCCTATGGAATGGCTTGATTGTAACACTGTGGGCGTCCACGTTGGCCACGTTAATCGGGACGACCCTGGCCATAATAATCAAGCGCTACAATTTCCAGGGTAAGCAGTTTCTCGAAGGCTTGCTGCTATCTCCGTTGTTCATTCCGCATTTCATGGTTGGCTTGGGGCTGTTGATGCTGGTTTCGCAATTTAACCTTACGCGAGGCTATGCAGTGGTCGTGTTCTGCCATGTGCTGTTGGTGCTTCCCTTCGTGCTCAGAAGCGTTTATGTGTCGCTGCATAACCTGGACCTGCGTACCGAACTGGTGGCCGCGAGCCTGGGTGCAACCCCATTACGGGTCGTGACGTCAATCACGCTACCTCAGCTCTTGCCCGGTCTGGCCGGCGGCTGGTTGTTCGCGGCCATCCTGTCGTTCAATGAGTTCACCGCTTCGCTGTTCGTTACCTCGCAGTCTACTCAGACGTTGCCGGTGGCCATGTACAACTATGTACGTGAGTATGCAGATCCGACCTTAGCGGCTGTTTCGGTCATTTATATCGTGATTACGGCTACGCTGATGATCGTTGCCAATCGCTTTATGGGCCTGGGCGGGATCCTGAATGTAGAGAAGAAGTGACGTCGCACACGAATCCCACCGGCCGAGACGGTCGGTGGGGTTATTAGTTTTTCCAACGGTGATCGGAGCCAGCCGCTGTGGAGAAACGCAGTCAAGGTTAGTACTACTGTGTCATAAATAGACATGTTACCAATTCGTATTTTGTCATCTGTATATTGATTTCGCATTACGGCAAACGACGCACTTCACGACCGTTTCGAGACCTGTCTTGACGAACTGTCACCTCGACTAAAACATGCTGATCGGGTGCAGGGTTTCAGGATTAAGGTCGCGGCTTGATGCTGCCGCTGTAACATAAGAGTATCGAACCCATTGCTGCCAGTGTCGATCCGAATAACGTTCAAGCCCGCCATCAGTCGCTGCATCACCTGGTGCCCGTGCCGGGTGGTCTGATCGCGAGATGCTCACTGGCGTAGCGCAGCGTGCTCCCCTACCTTCTGGCCCTCGAAAGACCCCGTTCTGAATTATCGGCGACACCGGTATTCGCAAGAAATGACGGGACTCGGTGGGCGTTTGTCACTAATACTGTGGCGAGAATAGAAAACAAGACAATTTTCAGATCGCCGTTACTTATCAGTAGTCATCGAGCAGGCCAGTTTTCCGGTCACATGGCGACTCCATCTGCCGACATCTTGGACAGACGATCCCGCGCGCTGCCGCCGCGTTGGCATTCCGGAAGAGATCGACTTTGCCACTAAACCGTAGTTCGCTCTCCAGCAGGTGCGCGAGACGCTGGATGCCAGTATCACGCCCAGTATCGTGGGGCAGAGCAGATGCGGAGTATGACAAGGTGCCCTCCCCGGCGAGAACAGTTTGAGGAATAGGGGGCTGGATTATTGCGTTGACGTGCCCGAGAGTATCAGTGCTCGGCAGCGAGCCTCTGCCCCCGCAGTGGTCCGGCAAGGGGCGACCACCGACACAGTGGAAGAGGCCACAGATCATCACCCGGTTTCGGCACAGGCATTGGTCGAGCCGCTGGATACCAATGACTATCAGAACGTTACTTGGCGGGAAGGTACCAACAAGCCGTTGGTCTCTGGATTTGCCGCTGTCCAGGTGCGTGTGGCGCGAGGCAAGCAGAAGCGCGAACCGGCGTGGTTGGTGATCGAATGCCCTCAAGGTGACGATGCTCCGGCGAAGTACTGTTTAAGTAATCTGCCGGAAGATACGTCACTGGCCACCCTGGTAGCCATCGCGAAAGGACGCTGGCGGATCGAGCGGGATTATCAGGCACTCAAGCAGGAGTTGGGGCTGAATCACTACGAAGGGCGCAACTGGCGGGGGCACCACCGTGCCACCCTTTGTACGGTCGCTTACGGCTTTCTGTTCATGGAACGCCTACGCTGCGGGGATCAAAAAATCAGGCTATGCCAAGCAGTTACTGTACCCGAAGGTTACTGGCCGCGGGGCCATGCAACGCGCACAACGCCACGTGGGTAACTCCAGCGCTACCCTACGCTGGGGCTATATCAGGCCATCATGATGGCGCTGTGTAGTAGATCACGACGTTAATTACACAGTAGAGCTAATAACCGCGCTGAAGATCGACACGGTGATGAGGTGGTTTGCCTTGACGCAGGCGTCGAATATTCTCGGCAATCTGGGCGGCAGCCGAGTCGGGCAAAGCCACTGAAGCCAAGTGCGGCGTAATCAAGACCTGCTGCATTCCCCACAAGGGGCTGCTGACCTCAAGGGGTTCTTTTGCGAACACATCCAGTGTAGCCGCCCCCAAGTGGCCTGATTGTAGCTGTTCGATGAGGGCGGTCTCATCGATGATATCGCCTCGCGAAACGTTAATCAGGCTTGCGCCACGGGGCAGTGCGGCCAACCGCTCCGCATCCAGGAGACCTCGGGTGTCGGGCGTTGATGGCAGCATCACAACCAGTATCTCGCAGTCGGTCAGAAAAGCGCTCAATGAGTCTAGGCCGTGATAGCACTCGATTCCTTCCAGTCGCTTGGGGCTACGCGACCAGCCCGCGACACTAAAGCCTTGTCGGGCCAGCTCCTCTGCTGCACGCTTGCCGAGCTCGCCCAGCCCCATCACCCCGATACGTAAGGTTTCGGGACTGCGAGGATGGCGATAGCACCATTGAGCTTCACGCTGCATGCGTTCGAAAAAAGGGATTTCACGGGCGTAACGCAACACGGCGAAAAGTACGTAGCCAGCCATCATACGCGCCATGTTGGGGTCGGACAGCCGGGTCACGGCCACGTCAGGCAGATCGTCTCGTGATACCAGCGCGTCGACACCGGCCCCTAAGTTGATTACTAGCTCAAGGTTGGGCCAGCGATGGAAAAAGCGAATAGGAGGTTTCCAAACTAGAGCATAGCGCACTTGGGAAGGGTCCTCGATATCTTCGGCACGCCTTACATCGAGGTCGGGAAGTTCCCGTTGTAGCAGCTGCTTCCATTGGCTGTAATTATCAAAATCGCTATAGAAAACTAAGATATCCCGCATCGTCACGCCTCCTTCGTGGCCAATAATTGAGGTACTGCCTCAAGTGCTTGGAGATAGCCGACGACCCCTAAGCCCGCTATCACGCCGGTCGCGGCTTGAGAAATCATCGAATGCTGTCGAAACGGTTCGCGTTTCCAGATATTGCTCATATGGACTTCGACGATCGGCCCTTCGAAGGCCAGCAGGGCGTCGAGGAGAGGGATAGAGCGGTAGCTTAGCCCGGCAGCATTGATGATTATCGCGTCATAGCTCAGGCGTGCTTCCTGTATCCAGTCGACCAGCACACCTTCATGGTTGCTCTGGCGTAAATCCAACTGCATGCCGAGTGATTCGGCGCGGGTTTGGCAGCTCTGACGAATACTGTCAAAGCTCTGCGTACCATAGGTCCCGTTACGATCTAGACCATAAAGGTTGGCATTGGGACCATTGAGAAACATTACTCGCGGGGTTATATCTGAAGTAGGCATGTTGGGCTCGTTGAGTCGTTACACGTGTGGTCGGGTTGCGGCCATGGCCGGCTGGTGATCGAATTTGGCAAACCAGCGTTCGGCCTGCGGATGGTCGCGACGCCAGTCGAGCTCCGGGAAACGGAAATCGAGATAACCGAGGGCGCAACCCAAAGTCAGGGTGCCGATCTCCAAGGGTAGAGCCTCTAATATGTCTGCCTGTCGTTCGATCTCGTCCAGCGCAGCATGGATTTTTTCTAGCTGGGCCTTATACCAAGCTTCTGACTGCAACTTGGGGTGGCGGACGAGACCTTCGTAGCGAGCCAGCATGGCGGCGTCCAGCATGCCGTCGCCAAGGGCTTGGCGCGTCAGGCTGGCCCAGCGCCGCTCGCCGGTGGGGAACAGCTTGCCTTGGCCCAAGGAGTCAAGATATTCACAGATCACGCGGCTGTCGTACAAGGGCTCGCCGGCTGCCGTCCGTGCGGCGGGGATCTTACCTAGGGGGTTGAACGTAGCGATGCGTGCATCGCGCTGAACGGGATGTGCGGCGCTTTCCAAGCACTCGATGCGACTCACTAGCCCGGTCACATGCGCTACCGCCATAACCTTGCGGATGTAAGGCGAGGTCGGGGCGTAATAGAGTTGTAGCACGGGTTGAGCGTTCATCAGGTTTCCTCCGTGAAGGTGGTGGTCAACAGGACTTTACCGATGTTGCGGTTCTCCTCAAGCGTGCGGTGGGCCTCGGCAGCATCGCGCAAATCAAACTGTGCATGCAGAGTAGGCAGCACGCGTCCGTTGGCAATGAGTGGCAGCAAATACTTAGCGACACACGCGGCCAGACGACTCTTCTCCTGACTGCTCTTGGGCCGCAAGGTAGAGGAGGTCATGGTTAGTCCTTTTCGCATCAGGGAGGGCAAGTCTAGAGTCACCTCCGCGCCTTGGAAGAAAGAGAGGCTGACATGACGGCCATCGGGTGCCATGACTTCAAGATTCCGCGCAATATAATCTCCGCCTACCGTATCCAGAACTACATCGATAGCATTTTCGCCCCACTGGTCGCGGATAACCGCAACGAAGTCCTCTTCGCGGTAGTGTATGGCGAGCGCGGCACCTAGCGTTTGTAACGCTTTAACTTTCTCGACGCTGCCTGCAGTAGCCACGACGCGGGCTCCGGTAGCGGTAGCCAAGGCCACTGCCAAGGTGCCTAGGCCGCTGGCTCCACCATGGATCAGCAGCGTTTCGCCTGGCGCAAGGCGTCCACGTTCATAGAGGTTGTGCCAGATGGTGAACAGCGCCTCAGGCAGTGCGGCGGCTTGAACCAGAGTAAGGCAAGGTGGCACGGGCAGGCAGTGATCGGCGAGCGCCAAGCAGTGAGTGGCATAACCGCCACCGTTGAGCAGCGCCATGACGCGGTCTCCCGGCTGGAATGCCGTAACATCTTCCCCCACGGCTTCCACGACGCCAGCTGCTTCGAGCCCATAGACGTCGGGGGCTCCGGGTGGCAGCGGCATGCCGCTGCGCTGCATCAGGTCGGGGCGATTGACCCCTGCTGCAGCGACCTTTATGAGAATTTCACCTGCTTTAGGGATGGGAATAGGACGGTCGACGATCTGCAAGACATCCGGCGGACCTGCCCGCTCGGCGATGATGGCGCTCATAGTTTTCATAGTTCCGGCTCCTCGGAAATGAGAGCGGCGGCCTCGGCATTTGCGATCACTATGCCCTGTTGTCCAGTACTCGAGTCGACACCGGTGCCGCCTACGCAATAATTCGCTACAATGAGCGCCTGACCACCCTCAATGTTTATCAAGCGTCCCCCAGCGGCAATGATTAGCTCGAGCTCCAACGTTGGGTTGAGCTGTGCCATGGATTTGCGGATGGACGTCGTGCTCATGGCCTTGGATATTGCGGTTTCCTTGGACAGCAGTTTGGTGCCTTCCATACGAACAAAGGTAAGAAGGTTGCCACCGTCATCGGTTATGGCGATATTTTGTGCGACGCTTAAGGACTCCGCTACGTTCATGTCGGCTTGAAACACACGCAATACACCTCGATTGCTCAGGCTGTGCTTAGCCAACGTGGACTCGCTCATGTATTGGCCTCTTTAGTGGCTCTGGTGAAGGCAGACGCGTCTTTCTCCATGAAGTTGATGCCGACTCCGGCGCCGGTTGGCCAGTCGTCGATCGCTTGCAAGCCTAGCGCCCTCACGGTGATCGGCTTTGGGATGCCTAGGTCGGGTATGTCTACGAACATGTCGGCATGATCCCCTTGGAAAACATGGCCGACGACGGTGCCGGTTAACAAGGCGCTGGGCTGTAACGGCACGAGGTGAATATTTTCGGGGCGGATATAGATATCCACGGCTTCGCCTACGGACGCCTGGACACGATCAATGCCCAGGCGTAACTGCGCACTGCCCAATTCGAAGTGCCCTATATTGCCGTCATGGCTGGTATAACGCGCAGGAAGCACATTGACGTCACCGACGAAGGAAGCCACGAACGGGTCATGCGGATTGCGATAGATATCGCTGGGTGGGGAGACTTGACGAACATGCCCGGCCGACATGACCACGACTCGGTCGGACATGGCGAGTGCCTCGCCTTGGTCATGGGTAACGAATACTGTCGTTACGCCGAGCTTGCGCTGAATTTCCTTGAGCTCTTGCTGCATGTCGAGGCGTAGATTCTTGTCGAGAGCCGAGAAGGGCTCGTCCAGAAGAAGGACTTTGGGGCGGATGACCAGTGCACGCGCCAGAGCAACACGCTGCTGCTGCCCTCCGGAAAGCTCACGTGGGCGCCGCTGACTGAAGGCTTCGAGCTTTACCAGCTTGAGAATCTGCTTCACTCTTTCTTGGATTTCCTCCTTAGGTATACGACGCATGCGTAAGCCATAACCAATGTTGTCGGCTACGTTCATGTGCGGAAACAGAGCATAGTTCTGGAATACGATGCCGATATCGCGTTGATAGGGAGGCGTATCCGTCACAAGCAGACCGTCGATGAAGATTTCGCCATTGTCGGCCTCTACGAAACCTGCCATCAAATTCAAGAGCGTCGTCTTTCCGCAGCCCGAAGGTCCCAGCAGCGTCAAGAACTCGCCCTGATAAACCTTCAGTGACACTTCATGCAGAGCCGTAGCGTCACCGAACTGTTTCCTGACGCCATCGATCTGCACTGCAATCTTGGGTTTGGCGGGGGGGAGCTGCACCTCCAAGGAGGCCTCTTCTTTTATGGTTTCAGTCATACACTTCCCTCTGGAGTTCTCTCAGGCAAAAAAAAGATTAGCCCAGCATACCCGCTTGGGTTCATGAAGCAGTTAATGCTTCTCGAAGTTGGGCTTTGAAAAAGCGGAAGCAGACTCAAGAGGAGAAGGTTCTTTCTCTGGTTTTAATTTGTAAGCAGACAAGAGGCTGCATCGGTTTTATCTAAGTACTGACAAAGAGAATATGATTTTCTTCGCAGACGGATATGCAATAGCGTCAACAACCTCACGGCATGACAGCGAACAGGACTGAATATGAACGATAAAACTAAACAAATAACGCACGAACGCATTCGTATGTTCAATACCAAGGAGACTTACCCCAACCAGTCGTTGGATAACGATCTATGCCAGGCGGTGCGAGCAGAAAACACCGTTTATGTACGGGGCCAGGTCGGCACCAACTTCGAAGGCAATTTGGTCGGGCTGGGTGACCCGGCGGCTCAAGCTGAACAGGCCATGAAGAATGTCGAGCAGCTGCTTGCGGAAGCGGGCAGCGAACTCTCGCATATTGTGAAAACCACTACCTATATTACGGATCCTCGCTACCGCGAGCCGGTCTACCGTGTGGTTGGCAAGTGGCTGAAAGGAGTATTTCCCATCTCCACTGGGCTGGTGGTATCAGGACTCGCACAGCCGGAATGGCTGATGGAGATCGACGTCATAGCCGTGATTCCGGAGGAGCGCGCATGACTTTTTCAATCGCAGCCGTTTGTGAGAAGACCGGCGAGACTGGCTGTGCCGTGAGTTCGTCGAGCATCTGCGTAACGAGCCGTTGCGCTTTCGTTGGCGATGGCGGTGCGGTGCTTACCCAGAATGTCACCAACCCCTCTCTAGGTATTAAAGCTTTGCGCCTGTTGCAAGAGGGCTTCACGCCGCAGGAGGCACTGGATCGCCTGTTGCTGAACGAGCCCTACCCCCAGTGGCGGCAATTACTGATTGTAGATCGCTACGCACGGACGGCAGCGTTTGATGGAGACAAAGCATTGGGTATAGTCGGAAAGGCCAAGGGCGGACACTGCATTGCTGCCGGCAACCTGTTGGCGAAGCCCGACGTGCCTCAGGCGATGGTGGCGGCCTTTGAAGCTTCACAGGGGGCACTTGCAGAGCGTCTGATCAAGGCGATGGAGGCCGGGCTGGCTGCGGGGGGCGAGGCCGGTCCAGTCTATTCCAGCGGGGTAAAAGTCGCCCGTCCTGGGTTTGGCTGGCCGATTGTCGACTTGCGCATTGACTGGCGGGACGCCCCCATCAATGAGTTACGCTTGCTTTGGGAGCAGTACGCTGGGCAAATGGAAGATTACCTTATGCGGGCAAAGAATCCGAATGCGGCGCCCAGCTACGGCGTACCTGGCGAATGATGACAGAAGGGGGGGCTCAACAACGCGAGGAAGAAAAGATGGATAGCCGGGCCCTGTTGGAAAGACTTATCGCGTTCGAGACTGTCAGTCGCGACTCCAACCTTGCACTGATCGAGTTCGTACGAAGCTACTTGGCCGGTCTCGGCGTGGAGAGCGAACTGATCTACAGCGACGATGGCCACAAAGCAAATCTCTGGGCCACCATCGGTCCGCGTGACCAGGGGGGCGTCATTCTTTCCGGGCATACCGATGTTGTGCCGGTCGAGGGCCAACGATGGACGGTGCCACCCTTCAAACTGACCCAGCGTGATAGCAAGCTCTATGGTCGGGGGACTGCGGACATGAAGGGGTTTATCGCCTGCGTACTCTCGGCGGTTCCTGCGTTTCTCGCTTCGCCACTTAGCCGTCCCGTGCATATTGCGCTCTCTTATGATGAAGAGGTTGGTTGCTTGGGCGTGCGTTCTCTAATCGAAGTCTTGCAGCACCGCTCACCTAAGCCCATTGCATGTATCATCGGTGAACCGACTCAGCTTAAGCCGATACTGGGACACAAGGGAAAACTCGGCGTACGTTGCGAGGTACGCGGTTTGGCGTGCCATTCCGCTTATACGCCAGACGGCGTCAACGCCATCGAATACGCAGCCAATATCGTCGTAAAGCTCAACGAAATGGCTGAGCGACTCAAGGCGCCTGACTTACATGATGCTCGCTTCGAACCGCCCCACTCGACCCTTCAAGTAGGGGTGATAAAAGGCGGGCAGGCACTTAATATCGTACCTTCGGAGTGCAGCTTCGATTGGGAAGTGCGTACATTACCTGGCCAAAATGCATACCAAGTAGTTAAAGAGGTGGCGGAGTATGCCACTCTCATTCTGACGCCTCGCATGCGAGAGATATCCGCGGCGTGCGATATCCATTTTCAACCGCTTGTCGCCTATCCGGGGCTTGCGACGGAGAAACACAGTGAGGTGGCGAAACTAATCGCAACACTCACTGGTCTTCAAGAGTTCGGAACAATCTCCTTTGGTACAGAAGGCGGCCTCTTTCAACAGGCGGGAATCCCTACTGTTGTGTGCGGTCCAGGATGCATGGATCAAGGGCATAAGCCCGATGAATTTATTGAAGCGGCCCAGTTAGATGAGTGCGATACGGTTATGTCGAATTTGGCGGAGTATCTTCGGGCAAGGTAGGCATCCATGAGGCGAAATGCGCACGATTATTTTTCAGCCTTGCCCTTGGCTAATTTCGAATGATTTCTGTCGCTCGCCGCCGTAGCTAGGAGTGACTGGAATATACATAGTTCCGAGCGTAGTAATGGAGTCCGAGATGTGGACGATAGCGGCACAGGTTGGGGCAGGTGCTTGATGTCGATGTGAATGCACCCCGAATCATAGTCCTTGAAAGGACTGAGCCATGGCTTCTCGTCATCGCCGACATCCCGCCGAGCCAGCTCCATCAGCTTTGGCACTTCTCGCCGCTTGAACATGCGCTGCAGGCTGGCTCATAAACATGCGCGCCAAGACCAGAAGGTCATCTGAGCCGAGCCGAAGGAACTGCAACCAGTACGTTCTCCTACTCGGATGTGAGCGTGGCCAGCACCAGCAGGTTTTGGTAAGTGCGTGGCTAGTCATGGATATTTTCACGGTAACGCCAACAGCGAATGGTCGAGCCGGACACGCCGAACTGCTTGGCCAACGCACTATCATTAATGATAGCGGGCGCTGCTTGTATCTCGGCACGAACCTTCGGTGTTGTGTTGGCTTGTTTGTCTAGCTTGATGTCTATGAACCTGCTCCCGGATGAATTGCTATAGAAGCTCGCTTGCTGTCAGCATAGGATAACTCCTATAGCTCGTTTGATCATCCGGCCTCTTACAACTAGCAACTGCAGGCGCTGCACTTATTAGTTGAATTCAGGGCCTAATGCCGGATTATTGGTTCATAGCAACCGCGGTAGCCAGTATGCGTCGGACAACTTCCAGCAGCTGCTGACGCAAAATGGTTATCGATGCAGCATGAGTCGTAAGGGAAATTGTTGGGATACTCAATGCCCCGTCAGAAAGCTTCTTCCACTGGACTGCCCTGTGTTCTCCGGATACTTCTAGCCTATTATTTGAGCATAGGAGGGAGTGATTCCATTTCCACTCAATGCCCATGTGGTTATGACGATCTTGCATTAACGATGACGATATTTTGTGACCCGGTAGAACTAGTCACTGATATGCTGTAGTGGTGCAATAATTCCCGTACTTCCTTGTTTTAGAGGGGAAACTTCGGTTGTTCGCTATAGAAGCTGGTTAGAAACTTCTAACTAAGTAAGGCTCTATTCTTTCCAACTTTTCCATACTACCGATCCCGAACTCGTTCCCGAGACTAGTATACCCTTGATCCACATTATTTAAAAAATCGCATAGCTCGCTGCGGAGAGGATTAGGATTAGAGTCTACTTCCAACGCACCATCCCCACCTACAGCCGCAAGTAAGTGTCCAGAGGCCAGTAGGCCAACTCCTCCTCCTAAGTAATGCGGGAAATACTTTAACCCAGAATAGTTGATCAACTTTGCCAGAGGCAGGCAATGACTAATACCACCCCATTTTGCTGCGTCCGGTTGAATAATGGACAATGCACCACTATCAATTCCTGCCTGAAAACGATCAATACCCATCAAATTTTCTCCAGCTGCTACCGGAATGTCAGTGAGACTAGCGAGCTCACGCCATTCTAGCCAAGAAGCTGTACAAAGCAGGGGTTCTTCAATCCATTTGAGGTCTAATGACTCCATCAGCGGTAACTGTTCTCGAGCTTGCTCCAAAGTCCAGCCCTGGTTCACATCTACCATGAGATCTGCACTTTCACCCAAACTCTCGCGCAAGATAGACAAGTTATCCAAGTCTCGACTCAAGCCAAAACCTATTTTAAGCTTGAAACGGTTATAGCCATTATCAGCCATTTCGGTGGCTAGACGCTCCGGGTTGGTGGGATTTAGCCCGCTAGCATAAACGGGAATTCGATCCGAGGTGCCACCTAAATGACGCCATAGTGGTAGTTCCGCCTGTCGCGCAGATAGGTCCCAGAGAGCCAAATCAATACCCGCAAGACATTGTGCGAACGGTCCTGGTTCCGCAGATTGCAAGGCTAATACCTGAGTCTTAGCCTCAAGAACAGAGAAAGCATGCGTGGGGGATTTATATGAAGCTCCGGCCATTAACGGTCGAAATACACTTTCCACTAGTTTCGCGCGGTGCTCGGCACCAACTATAGGGAAATTGCACCAGATTTCTCCCCAGCCGCATCGGCCTTCCTCGTCCATTACTCTCACTAAGACCATGGGGCGGTCTTTCATAATTCCAAAAGAGGTTTCGACTGGGTTTTCCAATGGGCAACGGTAGACAAAAGCCTCTATATCACGGATAGAAATAGTATTGTTCATGGTTTTAAATCCATCTCCAAATGAATGTAGTCGCCGCGGTATACCGCTTCCGCTACATAGATAATATTTTTGTTAGGATCCGCCAAGACCCGACGTACATTGGCGATAGGATCGCCAAGAGAGATATCGAGAAGATGAGCTACCTCCAAGTCAGCTTTGGAAATAGTAATGCTCTGCTTGGCGTGGGCTACTGTTACGCCCTCCAAGGACATGAGTACTGGTAAGATAATTTCGTTGCGGAAACGTTGCTCCGCTTTTTCAAATAAATGTTTTTCTAAATAAATAGAAATCACACAGTATTTAACGCCCTCTCTTGCATGGACGCGGCGTAAGTGATGGTAATCAGCTGCTGCTACTCCCTCATTTTTATTAAGTATTAGTGGGGTACTCAAGTCAGAAATGTTAGTCACCACGGGCGTATCGTCCCGATAGGCCTCTACCAAAGCATCTAGAGTGGTAGTCACCTTAACTGGACGTCTTTCTTCAGGGCTCTTGGTTACGAGTGTTCCAACTCCTCGCTTCATCACTATCAAACCTGATTTGGCCAGTAGTTGCAGCGCCTGACGCACCGTGATCCGGGAAACCGAGAATTCTTCCATTAACAAACTGATGGGAGGCATCTTAGTACCTTCTGGCCAGACGCCGCGATCAATTCGATAGCGGAAAATGTCCGCTATTTGCACGTAAAGTGGAATCGGACTCGAGTAGAGCACCTCTTTACTACCGTTATGATGATCCATCAATTTCTTTGCCATCGTAGGTGAAAGTATGAACGCTAATCCTGCCGCATGCGTGTGGAGCGATAGGATATCTGTATATCTACTCTAGCTGCGTACTCCCCTTAAGTTGATGTTATTGTTGACATATAGTATCAGCTCCTTATCCCGATACTCCGCAGCTTGGCTCCCATAGCTTATTGTCTTCTTAGGGCATGAGCGTCTTCTTCTATCCCTTGATCAGTTATCAGAATATCAGAGAGGACAAACCTCATCATTTTTTGGTCCTGAGCTTAGTGACACCTCCAAAACAGCCATTTCCAAGAAAGTATTGACAGAGAGACTATCATGTGAAAAGTTAATGTTCAATAAAGTCCTAACAATAGGACTTTAAGATTTCAAAAACAATATAGAGGATGTCAAGGGTGTCCGATAATGAATACGATTACATCGTGGTAGGCGCCGGTTCTGCTGGTTGTATCGTTGCCAACCGACTTTCTGCCGACGGAAAGAACCGTGTATTACTTCTGGAGGCGGGGGGATGGGATCGCAACATCTGGTTGCACTTTCCAGTGGGCTACTACCGTTCAATTTATGACACTCGGGTCGCTCGGTTATTCGATACCTGTCCCAACGAGGGAACCGGAGGACGCAATATCGTCTGGCCCAGGGGCAAAGTGATCGGTGGATCAAGTTCTATAAACGGGCTGATTTTCATCCGAGGCCAGAACGAAGATTTTGATAGCTGGGCCGAACAAGGCGCTGCAGGTTGGTCTTACAAGGAGGTGTTGCCTTATTTCTGCAAGCTAGAACGCAATAATGGCAGCCAAAGCGAGTGTCGGGGCGACAAAGGTGAGCTTCACGTATCCGATATTCGAACTAATAACCCGGCTTGTAGTGCTTGGCTTCGTGCTGCTGAGGAGTACGGCTTGCCTTTCAACCCTGACATGAACGGCAGCAGTACCCGCGGAGTGGGGCACTATCAATTGAGTCTGAAAGGACGTTGGCGATGTAGCTCTGCAAAGGCCTTCCTCACACCTGTTAAGAGGCGTGAAAACCTCACTATCTTAACTGAAGCCCCCACTAGCCGGGTATTATTTGATAACAAACGAGCTGTAGGCGTGGAATGGAAGAAGGAGGGGGCAAGACATCAGGCACGCGCAACTCAGGAAGTAATACTTTGTGCCGGTGCTATCCAAACTCCACAGCTGCTTCAATTATCTGGAATAGGGCCAGGAGAACTCCTTCGCGAACATGGAATTGAAAAAATCCAAGAAGCACCCGAGGTAGGGGCTAACTTGCAGGATCATTACCAAGTGCGCGTTGTTTATCGCCTGAAGAAAAATATTTCGCTCAATACCGACATTCGCAATCCGCTCAAACTCATGAGTATGGGATTCGATTGGCTGTTTCGAGCCTCAGGCAGTCTTACCGTGGGTGCTGGTCAAGTGGGTGGCAGCGCCTGTACTCGCTATGCTGAGGACGGCAGGCCTGATGTTCAATTCAACGTAATGCCGCTGTCCGTGGATAAGCCCGGGACACCTCTGCATGACTATCCAGGTTTCACGGCATCAGTATGGCAATGCCATCCGCATTCGCGAGGTTCTGTTCGGATTGCTTCCGCCGATCCTAATGACGCGCCAATTATCAACCCAAATTACTTTTCTGTCCCACATGATCGCAAGGTAATCGTAGAAGGGGTGAAGATCCTCCGTGATATCGCTAAACAGCCGCCTTTTAATGAACTCTGGGATGAAGAAATGGAACCAGGTTCCCAGGTAGACAGTGATGAAGCTATCTGGAATGCAGTGCGCCACAAGGGAGGTACCGTATTTCACTGCGTAGGTACATGTCGTATGGGCAGCGATGACAAAGCAGTAGTCGATCCACAGCTGCGTGTACGCGGTGTAGAAGGGCTGCGGGTGATAGATGCATCGGTGATGCCCGTAATAACGTCAGCTAATACCAATGCCCCTTCACTGATGATCGGGGAGAAAGGTGCCGATCTTATACTCAACCCCTCATCAATACAGGAGAATACTCAATGAAATATGATTATCGACATCCTCACGGCATAGGCGAAGTTTTCGAAACGCATAATCCAGCGCGTCCCGCTGAATCGGTAGGCGCCTACACTGAAGTAGGAGATGCTGCCGAAGTGGATACGATGCTCACTTCGGCTAGCCTTGCTCAGAAAGAATGGGCTGATGTGCCTGCTGTTTCCCGAGGCGATCGGCTTTTAGCTTTCCTTGATGACGTAGTAGCTAATGTGGAATATCTCGCCGAAGCAATTACCTTAGAACAAGGGAAACCCTTGGCGGAAGCGCGCAACGAAATTCTCAAGGGATGTGCGGAAGGTAAGTTCATGGCCGGTGAAGCTTCTCGGCAGCAACTTCAATCTACTGCTGCCGCACGCCCACGTGTGAGAAATCTTATATTGCGACGCCCTCGCGGTAATTTGCTGGCGATTTGTCCGTGGAATTTCCCTGTAATGACTCCGCTGAGAAAGTTATGCCCAGCTATTGCCTTTGGTAACTCACTGGTAGTGAAGCCATCGCAGTTTACTCCAGCTGCGGCTTTCTTACTGACTGAAATATCTGAACGGCACTTTCCCGCTGGCTTGGTACAGGTGATGCCCTGTAGAGGTGCTTTTGCCAGTGAACTGGTTGCCGACGGACGCTTTGACGGTGTGAGCTTTACTGGTTCAGTGACCATTGGTAGGAAGGTAGCTCAGGCCGCCGCTGCTAGCCTGATTCCTGCACAGCTGGAATTGGGAGGTAAAAATGGCGTGATCATCAACGATAGCCAAGATCTGGAGAGCTGTTTGGACCAGGTATTCGCTGCCGCTTTTCAGACCGGAGGGCAGCGCTGTACTAGCTTGAGCAGGGTAATTGTAAAACGAGATCTACATGAGTCGGTGATTGAGGGCCTAGCAGCCAGGGCTCGACAATTAACGCTGGGTGATGGTTTAAACCAGAAAACCTCCTTGGGGCCACTTTGCAATAGAGAGCATTTCAACAGTGTTAAAGAGGCTACCTCAAGAGCTTTGGCTGAAGGAGCCACCCTGATTACCGGCGGCAATATCGCCACTGTAAAAGAGTGCGAAGGCGGTTACTTCTATCAACCAACCGTCCTCGACAATGCAGGGATGTCACAGACGGCTAGCCAAGAGGAAATCTTTGGTCCAGTGCTATCGGTATTACCCTATGACAGCTTCGATGAAGCCCTTTCGTTACTTAACGAAACTGAATATGGGTTAAGCTCAAGCTTTTTTTCAGACTCTCACTCGTTAATTCAGAGATTTCTAGACGAGAGCAAACATGGAATGCTGCATGTAAACAATGGAACAGTACCTGACGTCAATATGCCCTTCGGCGGCATAAAGAAATCTGGTTTAGGTGCATTCTCTGTGGGCGCATCCGCATCAGCTTTCTATACCAATGAGCAATCCGCTTATCTAGCTTGGTGACAGTACTAATAATTAATATAAAAAATCTGTTGGCAACAGATAAATATACCTCCCAACCATAAAAAAAGAGGCATGACCATGAAAACAATCACCAAAAATATCGCCGCGCTAGGCATGTTGACCTTCGCAGCTAGTACTCAAGCAAACACTCCAAATCCTTTTGATTGGCAATCGATCCCGGAAAAGGAAGACCAGATATCCATGCGCTTGGGCCACTCCGTTAACATGGAATGGAGTCCGCAAACTGTGGCACTCAAACGCTTCGCGGAACTAGTCGCAATCTATACTGACAATCACATCAAACCATCGATATTTCCAGGTTCGCAGTTGGGCAGCGAGAAAGAAATGCTTCAACAGGCTCGCCAAGGAATGCTTCAGGTAACTATTCCGGCGACAAATAACATGGCTCAAGTGGCCCCCAGCATGAACTTGCTCATGCTTCCCTACCTCACTCAGAGCACCGAAGAGAATAATTATCTGCTGGATGAGTTAACGCCTATTCTAAATCCTCGCGTAATCGAGGAATCGGGCGTACGCATTGTTGGTTGGGAAAACACGGGCTGGCGACACTTCTTCTACAACTCAGAGAATCCAATAGAAGGACCTGATGACTTGGCAGAGCTAAACATGCGAGTTCCACCAAATCCAATCATGCTTGGAACTTATGAATCTTGGAATGCCTCACCGGCACCAATTGCATGGAATGAACTTTATAGTGCATTACAGCAGGGTGTCGTAGAAGGTGGGGATAATCCAGTCAGCGACATTATAGGAATGAAGTTCAATGAAGTGATAAATCGTATTACACGTCTAAATTACACTCTCCTTACCCATCCTATAGTTGTATCCGAGCGCTGGTTCCAAGGCTTAGAGCCGGAAATTCAAGAGGCAGTATTACGCGCCGGACGCGAGACCACCGAATACGTGCGCTGGTGGCAGCCATTGGATGAAAGCCGTTGGTGGGAAATAGCTAAAGAAGCTGGCGTACAGATAACCGAAATCGAAGATGAAACATCTTGGAAGGAACAGGCTCGTGACTCCTGGCCCAACTACTATGAAATGATCGGAGAGGACGGAGAAGAGCTAGTGGATACTGCATTAAATATTCTTGAAAACTACGAAGAAAGTAACTAATAAAAAGTAATCTCAGCCCCCCTTCAGTTTAAAGTGGGGGCTGATGACTGGTAAAGACCGATGGAGATAAAAATATGCAGGATATACTGAGAAAAACACAGCTAACAATGTGTCATTTCTTCCTTGCTGGAATGGTATTAGTGGTTTTGCTACAAGTTATCGGTCGCCGGTTTAATATTGGAGTAGAATGGACCGAAGAGGTATCTAGGTTTTTTTTCGTCTCCTTCGTATTTATCAGCGCAAGCTATGCAACATTGACCAATTCGGACCTTAGAATAGGTATGTTATACGACCTTCTAGTCCGGTTAATAGGTAAAAAGCCAATGAGGCTTCTTATATTTTTATTGTTAATAACATTCGACTTTATGATGGTAGTGTTCTGTTTTCAAAACTTAATGGATGGAATAAGGTATCCTAGTATTTCTCCATCATTAGGCTTTAATACTAATTATTTATACGCTTTGGTTATGCTCGGATTTTTAATGTCAGCAATAGGCCGACTACTTAATATAAATACTGATGATAAATCAGGGGAGCAACTACAATGACTGACGTACAGTTAATTCTGATTGTTGCCCTACCTCTACTTCTTCTAGTAGGTGTACCTATATATGCGGCAATAGGCTTGGTTGGTTTTGCAGCATCCTGGACCATGGGTAGCGACTTAGTATTTGCTGCCCAAAGCATATTTAATGGTGTAGATAATTTTGCACTATTGGCGATACCGGCTTTTATCCTAGCCGGGAATATCATGGAAAAGGGAGGCCTTACTCACGATATTATTCGTATATTTCGAAAAATGTTTGGTCATGTCCACGGCAGTCTAGGCATTATCACTATTCTATCTTGCATGTTCTTTGCGGCTATTTCCGGTTCGGGACCGGGTACGGTAGCGGCAATTGGATCTATCATGATTCCTTCTATGATACGTTATGGTTATCCAGCACCATATGCCGCCTCAATTACCGCTACCGGTGGTTCGCTAGGCATATTAATTCCACCCAGCAACCCAATGATCATATATGCCATTATAGCTAATGTCTCTATTGCAGATGTTTTCGCTGCTGGTATGATTCCGGGTCTACTGATGGGGATCGTCTTGGTAGCTACTGGCTATTTTACAGCAAAGCGTTCTGGGGCAGTGGTTGCTTCGATTCATGAAGAAGAAGATGGAAGTGATAGCCTAGGTTCACTAATATGGAAGGCGAAATTTGCATTGTTTCTTCCTATCTTAGTTTTAGGTGGTATCTATTCAGGACTTTTCACACCGGTAGAAGCCTCAGTAGTTGCTGTAGCCTATGCATTTTTAGTGGCTAAATTTGTTTACTCTCGTTTAAATATCGCCGCTTTAAATGACGCATTCGTATTAACGCACAAGATTTCTGGTGCCTTAATGATTGTAGTGGCATGTTCAGCGCTACTGGCGAAGGTGATCACCTTTGAAATGATCCCTCAGCAGCTTTCCGAAGCTATGTCTGAGATTTCAACCAATCCTTTGATAATTCTGCTATTGATTAATATATTTTTAATTTTTATCGGAACTTTCATGGAAACAATGTCGGCAATTATAATTCTTGCACCAATTTTAGTACCACTTGTTACATCTCTCGGTATTAATCCGGTGCACTTTGGCATCATTCTGATGGTTAATACTCAGATTGCGTTCCTAACCCCTCCGTTGGGAGTTAATCTCTTCGTAGCAAGTCAAATTTCTCAAGTTCCAATAGAGAAAATTTCTCGCGCTATTCTTCCATTTTTATTCGCTCTTCTAAGCGTACTTGCTCTAGTGACACTTGTACCGCAACTCAGCCTAGCCCTTCCCGAGTTTCTGAGGTCTTTACGCTGATCTTTCCGGGGCACACGGAAAAGTGTGCCCCTTTCGATATGTTGGTTGATTTTTTATTATGATATGTCTCTCACTTCATATGCGGTTAAAGATATATTTCGGGGTGCTGGCCCATTAATTGGATCATGCTGACTATTTGTCCATTTTAAAGAATTACAGCTTATATTAAAAACTCAGTTTAGAGAGCCGTTTTTTGGCACTATATAATATTAGCCCAATTTCTGCCCTGTCAGTAAATATCCAGCGGTGGCTCAACGTAGGATGAACACAAAGAGTAAGCGTTTATTTTGAAATGTCTTGAATCTATGCTAAATAATTTCTTAAAATAACTTCATATTAGTCAATGAAAGGTTGCTTAAAATATTAGAGTCGCTTGCTTATTGGTATTGAAACAGTAAGGAAGCTCTGAAAAACTCACTGCCATCAGCGATAATACGGCTATCGACAACTGCATAGGGTTCAGTGCTGCCATGGATCAAATCACCTTCTCCGAAGCCGAGTAACAGAACAAGAAGCGAAAGACCCGCCGCGAGCTCTTTCTGGAGCGGATGGACAAGATGATCCTCTGGACGTAGCTGGAGAAGAAGGTAGCCCGTTATTACCCCAAGGGCGAGAGCGGGCGGCCTCCGTATCCATTGTCTGCCATGCTCCGCGTCCATTGCATGCAGTTGTTCTACAACCTGAGCGATCCGGCTATGGAAGACGCCCTCTACGAGATCGAGTCCATGCGTCAATTCGCCGGTTTGAAGCTGGACCGATTGCTGGACGAAACCACGATCCTCAAGTTTCGCCATTTTCTGGAACACCACGGCCTTGGCAAGGTGTTGTTCCAGGAAGTGAACAAGCACCTAGAGATAAATGGCCTGATGCTGCGCGAAGGGAGCATTGTCGATGCCACGATCATTTCTGCGCCTAGTTCCACCAAAAACAAAAAAGGCAAGCGCGATCCGGAAATGCACCAGGCTAAAAAAGGGGGCTCTTGGCACTTCGGCATGAAAATGCACATAAGTGTCGACGATAAGCTTGGGTTGATTCACAGCATCGAGACCACGGCTGTCAACGTCCATGACATAGTGTCTGCCGGTCAGTTGCTTCACGGGGAAGAGCAACGCGTCTTCGGTGTTGCCGGTTACCTGGGCATTCAAAAACGAGACGAGCACAAACATCGTAGCGACGTCTCTTGGTATATAGCCAAACGGCCTGGCACCCGTAAGACGCTGGATGCCAGGCGACAGAAAGTCGAAAAGATCAAAGCCAGTATTCGTGCCAAAGTGGAGCACCACTTTCGATACATCAAACACGTTTTTGGTTATGGAAAGGTTCGCTATCGTGGACTGACCAAAAACACCCAGCGGCTGCATTTGTTGGCGGCGTTCAGCAACCTACTAATCAGTGAGAAACACCTGTGGGAATAGGTTTATTGCGCCCGTTTCCCGCTCAATGAGTGGGAAACGGGCAAAAATAGACAAAGAACGGGAGAAGAGTGTCTGAATTTTCGATTTTATTGTCAGCTCAAGCGAGCGTTGATGAATATCGGCAATTATTCGGAGCTTCCCTAAGTCTGGGATTCATATTGTACGGAGAGGAATGCGATTGTTTCTTCCCTTATCACACTCGTTGAAGATGCGATAGCAGCATGTTTGACAAATGATAGGGTTCAGCCTTGATGCTGTGTCGGTGATCGCTGCTTGTGGGACTTCGAAAAATCTCTCTTCTCCAAGCCGCTGTAGGTCTCCTCGCTGGCGCAACTCATCCAGGACAGTACCCTTGAGTGAGCTGATGATTAGGTCGCCGCCCTGCTGACGGAGACGTTGGATTTCTTGGAGCAGCATTTCGATGCTGGCAGTATCGATGAAGTTGATGCCTTTGCCAATGAGGAGCACGTGAATGCCCGGCTCGGCGCTGAGCTCTCGAAGGCGGTGTTGTACATAGTCGCTGGCACCGAAGAACAACGAGCCGTCGATGCGCAAGATCTTCAGTTGAGGACACTGGTCGAGCGAGTAACGTTGGACGTTGCTAAGTTGCCGACGGGGATGGCTCTGTCGAGGTGCCACTTCCAGGACGGTGGGGCGCGAGGTGCGCTTAAGATAGAGCACTAGTGAGAGCAACACGCCGATGTAGATAGCGAATTCCAGTTCTAGAAGCAAGGTGGCCGTCATAGTGGTCGCCAGGATCATGGCTTCGTGGCGGCTGGCCCGGATCAACTGTCCTATATGGTGGAAATCGATCAGGTTCCAGGCTATCAGCAAAATGCTCCCAGCCATGGCAGGCAGCGGTAAATAGGCAGTGAGGCCTGGGAGCAGCACTAGGATTAGAGCCAGGATCACCGCGGCGAAGATGGCTGCCAGCGGACTACGTGCACCGGCATCATAGTTGGCGCCGGAACGGGTGAAGGATCCTGAGCTGGCATAGCAGGAGAAGAAGCCGCCGACGATGTTGGACAGTCCCTGACCGATGAACTCCTGGTTGCCGTCGATCACCTGATGCGAGCGCAGAGCAATGGCGCGGGCGATCGACAACGCCTCGATCAGGCCCAGCAGGGCGATGGCAAAGGCACCAGAAGAAAGTTGGCGTAGGTTGTCTGGCGACAGGTCGGGCAGCGTCAGTGGCGGCAGGGAGCCGGGCAGAGCGCCGACTAGGTTCACCCCGTGCCCCACGCCGTCCAGTAGCAGGCAGGCCAGGCTACCGGCGACCATGCCTAGCAGCAGATGAGGTAAACGCCGATTGAGCCGTCGCGCCAGAAGGGACGTGAGCAGCGAGATCAGGCCGATGGCCAGAGCAAAGGGGTTGGTCTCGGGCAGCAGTTGTATCAGGGCAATCAAGTCTGGCAGGAAGCCCCCTCCAGTGGCAATGGAGGCCCCAAGCAGATGCTTCAGCTGGCTAGACGCGATGAGAATCGCCGCCCCCGCCGTGAAGCCTATGACCACCGTATGGGAGATGAAACTGACCAGGCTGCCCAAGCGCAGAAGTCCCATCGCCAATTGAATCAAGCCGGCCAGCAGGGTGATAGTCAGTGCAATAGCAAGGTATTGGGATGGATCTTGGGCGCCCAGTCCTCCGACCACACTGGCAAGCACGATGGAGATCGCAGCGGTGGGGCCGGACACCATGTGCCAGGAACTGCCAAACAGTGCGGCGACAGCGGCAGGGACAATAGCGGTATAGAGCCCTACCACTGGGGGCAAGCCGGCGATGAAAGCATAGGCGACCCCCTGGGGCAGCACCAGAAAGGCGCCGGTGAGGCCGGCCATCAGGTCGGCGGCAAGAATCCGTCGATTGAGTGCCCTGCACCAGTGGAGGAAGGGCGTGCAGCGTGAGAGTTTGGACTCCATTATGTAAACCTCAAAACAGGTATGGAGGCCAGCCTAAAGAAAGCTTTGAATTTTGAAAAACAAAAATTTTTGGCGTTCATGAACACAAAAACCGAAGGTGAATGTGAGTGGATACACAGTTGTTGGAAACCTTCCTTGAGGTCAGTCGGTTGCGTAATTTTGGTAAGGCTGCGGAGAGCCTCTGTATCTCACCATCAACCGTCAGTGCTCGCATTCGTCAGTTGGAGACCCATCTTGGTTTGGCGCTTTTTTCGCGCGGACACCACCGGATCGGCGTGACTCCAGCTGGCGAACGCATGGAACGTCACGCACGATTTATTCTTGGCGCCTGGGAGCTCGCGTATGAGGATACGGCACTCAGCGAGCGGCATCAGCGACGCCTAGTTGTGGCAGGGGTACCCAGTCTTTGGGATATCTTCCTACAGGACTGGCTCACCTCCATCTACCGGGCCTACCCGACGCTGGGGATACGAGCAGAAGAGAGCACGCCGCTTCGGGTTGTCGAGAAGCTAGAACAGAGTATGATCGACGTCGGGTTCCTCTACGAGACTCCTAGGATTAGGGAGGTGGGCGTCGAGGAGATTATGACAATCCCGTTGTTAATGGTTTCGAGTCGTTCCTGTATTACAGCCGAGCAGGCGGTCGGTGATGGCTATATTCGGGTGGAATGGGGTACTGAGTTCGCCAGCGTTCATGAAAGCCATTTTCCTCAACGTCTGCTTGCGCGAGGCAGAGTGAACAGCGGACGGATTGCCCTGCACATGCTGCTGAAATGCGGAGGGGCAGCCTATTTACCAAAGGGCATCGTGATGCCATGGTGCCATAGAGAGCAGTTATTCACCGTCGAGGATGCTCCGATGATTGAGCTCAAGGCTTATGCGGCTTACCGTCTCCACAGCGAGCACCGCGAGCTAATCTGCGAGTTACTTAAACGACTACGATAATATGAATCATGAAATTACCTCACATTGTCTCACTTAATACCTTGGAATAATCTCGGGTTATATATTTGAGAATGGGGTCTTACAAGAGAGAGATTTTCGATATCAGGGTGCATTGAGTTCACGGCAGCAACTTGATCAATGCCAGCAGCGGCAGTACTAGGCACAAGAAGCATTCAGTTCGGCACCAACCGCTTGATGAGATCGAATAGTTCAGTTTTGTAGGGGTAGCTGTCACTAAGCAACACCTGGATTCGGCGCGTATTAAGGATGATGACCGCGACTACCTTGATGAGCTTTAGCCGTAGGCTGCTCGGGCTCATGTGCGCGACAGGCGTCTTCTTTTCAGGTAAGTGCGTAAGCTCTCAAATAGCGTGTAGGCCATAACAGACTCATGTCGGTCGATTTGAGGCGGGATCGAAGGTTAACGTTTCGGCGGGCAGGCTGAATTGCACGCTTGTGTGGATAGCAGTACTGAATTCGTCGTCGATGCCCGAGCAGCCGCGGAAGGGTTCCATTTCAATTCAACGGCTATCCAGGAAGGAGTGACGTTCGAATATATCCACGGGCTCGCCAATCCAGACATTCGACGTGGCACTCAAGTCGAGTCGAAGCTGCAAGTTAGCGCCGAGAAGGTACTTCGATTTGGCATGATAGATGGAACAGCAGTAATTGATGCAGAGTATGCAGTGTTTGACCCACAGAATGCTGACGGCCCGGAGCTCTTCAGGGCTAACGGCTCCAAAGCCAAACATCTGGCTCTGGCTTTGAACCGCCATGAGGCCAATCTGTTAGTGCTCTCTTCTAGTAAATTGAAAGCACAAGAGCTTGCTATTGCGCTGGCAAAGCAGGAAGACGCGGAGGTAGTTGTCATCAAGATGGGGCCGCTGGGTGCCCTGGTGTATGACAATGGTGCTATCTCTACGGTACCCGCATACCGTACTGAGCGAGTCTGGAAAATTGGTTCTGGAGACACCTTCGCCGCCCATTTTGCACTGGGCTGGATGGACAACGGTCTTACGGCTCATGGTGCGGCCTCGATTGCCTCTGTAGCTACGGCCTTCTTTTGCCAGAACCAAGGCTTTCCAGACCCAGCCTTGCTTGACAACTTCAAGCCGCAGGAGCTGCAGCCGTCAGCGCGGTATCGTGCTGGATATGCCCCTAAAATATATCTCGCTGGCCCATTTTTCACACTTGCGGAGCTGTGGATGGTTGGGCAGGCTCGGAGGGGATGGCGGCCTCAAGTTCCAAGTGCAACGCTATTGAAGAGTGCTCGGACCGGCGACGGATTTCTTAAGTACCTCAGCGTAGACTTCTAACGGCGTGCGCCAGTCCAGTGTCTTGCGTGGTCGTGTATTCAGTGAGTCGGCGATCTCGTCGAGTTCTTCCTGGCTGTAGACTGACAGGTCCGTGCCCTTCGGCAGGTACTGCCTCAACAGCCCATTGGTGTTCTCATTGGAACCCCGCTGCCATGGGCTATGCGGGTCGGCAAAGTAGATAGCTGTACCGGTCTTTTGAGTGATCTCGGCATGTTTCACCATCTCTTTGCCCTGGTCATAGGTCATGGACAGGCGCAGAGCGCGCGGCACCTCATTGAGCTTGTCGCTAAAGCCAACAGCCGCCGCTGTAGCCGTGGTGCCATCCACTTTCGCCAGGATCACTAAACGCGTCGTGCGCTCCACCAATGTACCAACGGCAGAGCAATTGTTAGCGCCAATGATGAGATCCCCCTCCCAGTGGCCAGGCATCAGGCGGTCTTCAATCTCAGGTGGCCGCAGGTGGATACTCACCAGGTCAGGAATCTGTTGCCGCCTATCCTTGCACGGCTGCGAGGGCGTCGTTTACCGTTACCCTGGCGCAAACAGGCAATCAGCTCCTTCTTGAGCGAGCCGCGCGGCATGAGGTAGAGCGCATTGTAGATGGCTTCGTGCGAGACGTGGCGGTCAGTGTTATCAGGAAACATACGCTTCAGTGTGCGAGCTATTTGCTCTGGTGACCAGTACTTGCGCAGCAGGTAGATCACCAGCTCAAAAAGCTCACAATCGAGAGGTAGCTTTGGGCAACGGCGAGGCCGACAGCGGGTCAGTCGGGCTCTGTGTCCAGCGAGGCTGGCGTCATACGCCCCGTCAGGCTTGACTGTATGGCGCACCAGTTCGCGTGAAATAGTACTAGGTGCACGTCCCAGTTGGTGGGCGATAGCGCGAATCGAGTAGCTAACCCGCATCAGCATGATGGCGGCTCTGTCTTCAGCAGAAAGATGGCGATAACAGTGAGTCATGGCAATACCCTACCTGATAGGTTAGGTGTTGCACTTGGTCATTGAGACCGCCGATCTACTGGCAATGGGGCTAGATGTTTTTTCCCCCTATCACGACGTCGGTATTGGCTCAGCAGAGGATGTAGTTGAGAAGGATCTTGAGGGGGTGCGTGATTGCGACGCTCTCTTTGCGATCGGTGATGGGCTTGATTCGGGCACTATCTACGAGATTGGTTATGCTCGGGCATTGAACAAACCCGTTGTCTATTATGCGGAAAATGAATCTGATCAGGATAATAAAATGATGGAAGGCTCTGGTTGCCGAATCACAGATGACTACGTCAGTGCAATCTACCAGACTGTTTGGGAAGCGATGGTGCTATGAAGTCAGGATTAATGCTGTCTGGTGGCATGGATTCCTTGGCGCTTGCTTGGTGGAAACGTCCGGAAATCGCATTCACCTTAAACTATGGCCAGCTCGCGGCTCAGGCTGAAATCGAAGCTTCGATGAACATCTGCCAACAATTAGATATTCCCCATCATGTAATTGAGATCGACTGCCGCCAACTGGGGTCGGGAGATATGGCTGGCAGGCAAGCCGACAGCTTGGCTCCAGCGTCGGATTGGTGGCCATTCAGGAACCAGATGCTTGTTACGCTGACGGCGATGAAAGCTATCACGTTCGGCGTCACGCACCTGTGGCTGGGAACCGTAAAGTCAGATGGATTTCACAGGGATGGCTCACCTGAGTTCATGTCGGCTATCAGCCATCTGCTCAGCCTACAAGGGGGCGGCATGGTAGTAGAGGCACCTGCCATCGGGCTCTCTACTGTAGAATTGATCCGTGAATCACGTATTCCTGCAAGCCTACTTGCTTGGGCTCACAGCTGTCACAAATCGCATGTTGCATGTGGCGACTGCCGTGGTTGCAACAAGTACATGGAAGTATTTCAAGAGGTAGGGTATGACTTGGATCGATTTGGGTGATCCTCTGCCAAAGCCCGTCCCAAAAAGTTACGAACCTTTTGAATGGAAATTAGGCGAGGTATGTTCTCTCCCTGCTCCTAATGAGGCACTAGCCCGGCCGTTTAGCGAGGTTCTGGATGCACGTTCGTCGCAACGAGAGTTCGGCGTTGTTCATGACCAACAGCTCGGAACTTTCCTATGGCACGCCTGCAGAACCCGTGGAATAGGTTCGTCTAAACTTGGTTTCGCCCTAGAGCATCGAGCAGCGCCCTCAGCAGGCGCGATCCATCCAATTCAAATTATTTTGAAACGACCTAATGATGATCGATGGTGGTTGTATGAGCCCAGGGCTCACCAACTGGTCGAACTCATATATGCGATCAACAGACTTTCAGGCCTTTATGGGCTCAGCCTGCAGGTTCTGGGCGGTGACGAAGCAATACGTATCTTGTTTTTAGCCGAGCCGGGAAAAACATTAGGTAAATACCAGGACGGTTCCAGCCTAGTTTGGCGTGATGCGGGGGCTCTGCTTGGGGTCATGGCATTGACTGCAACAGCCCAGGGACTCAACTTCTGTCCGCTAGGTATCACGGGTGAGCCATGGGCAAGCTCTTTAGCCGATAAGGGGAAGTTGGCTGGAGTTGGTCTTGCTCTTCTTGGCACGTCTACGGGGGATTGATACAGGCTTACGGTACCCCATGCCCATGATGCTATGCACTGTGTCAGGCGAAGACATCATTTCCAGCCACATCAAAGCGTCAAGCTCGGACGCCCTGACACCTAGCCCTTTGCTAAAACGGATAAATTGCTCTTCGAGCTCTAGATAATGGCGCTCTACGGTCAAATTGCTTTCAAAGAAGTTGCCTAACAGCCCGGCGCGGAGAATGTGGATATCCAATATAGCCACATCGTCTGCGTCAAGCCAATTACGAGCTACCCATGATGCAGTCTTATAACCGATGCCTGGAATAGCTAGCAGCCAGTCACGCAGTGCCTTGCCAGATCCTAGCGGGGGATGTTCAGCAGACAGCTTTTGAAGAGCCGCATATAGGTACCGAGCTTTCTGTTTGGCGAAACGGTATCGCACTTGGCGGCTATCAATCGCAAGGGGATCTTTTAGCCATTCAAGCAGACTTTCTTCAGCCGGTGGTTGGTTACCAAAAGCACCGCGTTCTTTGACATGTTGAAAGGCGGCGAGACCAACGTTTGCGGGGATTCCATGACCTCCTAACAGACAGGCACCCACTTCTTCTTTTAGTGTCGTCCCAAGCTTGTAGTTGACCCGATCTCCAGTGAGACGGCGGGCGTACACTTGGTAGGCCCAATAAGCCGGCGTTGGAAACGCTTCCATGGCTCCCCACGGAACGCCCGGAATGACTTCAGAGTCTGCCTTTGGCAGCTCAATGTTGAAGACCACTTGATTTATAAAAATAGCTCCTAGCTGCATCAAGCGGACTCCTCGGCATTGCCGTAGTGCTTCTGTATCCATTGCAATAGCTCATGTCGCTCAATGGGGGCTAGGTTCTGTATACGATTACGGAGCCTATTTTGCCGACGTTGTATGGTTTGGCGTTCACGGAACGTTTCGCCTAAGTAACGGCTGTCGTGTAAATGACTTGGTGACTCGAAGTTCATCCACACCTTTTCCTCGCGCACCCCTGCATGTGTCTTAGCCGGAAAACTCACCTTGCGCCATCCGACAAGCTCACGATTGTAAAGGTCACAGTCATAGCCTGAAAGCATCACGTTGCAAGGTAGTGAGACCAAACATCGCAACAAACGGATATGATCCTCTTTTGAATAATCGCAGCGATAGACCTTCGCTCGACGACGGGTTTCTGGAACGTAAGGCGGATCGACATACACCAGCTCCTGGCCTTCAAACGAATACGCTTCAAGGAAAGCGACTGCGTCGACTTGATAAAGCTCGCAAGCGTCTGAAAGTTCCATCTGCCAAAGTTCAATAACTTTGGCATCGAGATCCAAGCCAATATTTCGCTGCGCAACTTTTTTGTTGCGCATCACGGCTCCACCACCAAGGTGAGATTCAATATATGTCTGATGCGGTGGCATCAGATTGATCAAGCGCTGATAGCACTTGCCTTTTCCGCCTGGATATCTCATGCGCTAAGCATCGTCAGAAATGACGATGCTGTAAAGGTTAAGCTCTTAAAAGACAGCATGAGTGGAATTCGGTGGAGGGGACATTTATGAAGTACTCCAAATGGTCTCCCTTGATACCTGGATATTAAGTTCTCTAAAAATGGTGGATGTCGCTCCACCATAAAGCAACACGTCATCTAGCATCAGTTTCTTTCGAATCAGGCTGCATTATTACAACAGTACAAATAGTGTCGACATCCTAGCTGCTGTACACTGTGCAAAACATCTTTTCTATACATGGTACATGCATTAATTATGTCATTTGAGCGAGCGGGGGGCTGTAACGCTTGCATAGGGGGTGATACAGCTAACCCACCCAGGATATGATGTAAATATGGAATGCACTACCTTTTTAAGTGCACTATTCACCCAATAGTGTAGAGCTGAGCGTGAGTAAGGGGAAAGCGTCTTGAAATTGCTAATATTGGATGCCGGACACTGCTTAAGCTTGGCACTGGCCCGGGAAGCAAGTCGTCGTGCCGATACAGAATTAGTTATTGAACAAGGGACGACCATTACACCGTCGCGCCTTGCAGCGATTGCGCCTGACGCTGTGGTTATTCCACCGTTAGCACATCCCTTAAATATGGCGCCAGCAGATGTCACTGCTCATGCGGATGCAGTCGATATCTGCTTAGATGCTTGCCTATCTGAAAATGTAGCGTTGGTATGGTGTGTGTCTGATCAGCTCTATGAGGATGGCCTGGAAGTCCCTATTGATGAGCATGTAGTGCCTGCACCACGAGACGACAGCCTGCGCCGTCTGGTACAAACCGGCGACCGTATACGGGCGGAGTATCA
>TARA_R110002051_G_scaffold301924_1_pt1 | contig 45616 bp, 39 predicted proteins | sample TARA_R110002051 | Tara Oceans TARA_R110002051 (sample SAMEA4397023) | marine metagenome | biome: Polar Biome; feature: [MES] marine water layer (ENVO:01000295) within the mesopelagic zone...; material: water (ENVO:00002006), including particulate matter (ENVO:01000060) such... | reverse complement strand
CGTAGCCGCCATATTCGTTGTTCTCGGTCTCGGTGTTCAGCCGGAAGCCGGGGCCGACACCCGGATAGGTGATGTCGGGCTCAACCAGGCTATAGGGACTGAACGTATTGATGTTCTGCGTGCCCAGCGAGAAGTCGAAATTCTGCTTCATGTCCTGCTCGGAGCGCCGGTAGTCCGTGCCGACGGAAAACTCGCTGCGCCGGCCGAAGAAGCTGAACGGGGCGGAATAGTTCGCATCGACATAGGAGGACACCTCGTCGTACCGGCGGGCAAAGACGAACATGTCGAAATTGCCGGTGGTCGGGTCGACCGAGGTCGAGGCCAGGGCGTTCTTTATGTCGGTATCCCGGTTGTAGACCCGGCTCGTCACCTTGAAGACGCCGCCATTGTCGAAGGCATATTCGGCTTCGGCAAAGCCTTCGGCTGTGTTGATCTCGCGCTGTCCCCAGGGGGCGCCGAAGAAGGTTTCCACCGGAACATTCAGCAGGGAGCCGTCCGAATAGGTCGGCTGGCCGCTCATCGAGACCGCGTCCTCGCTTTCGTGGATGCCGCCGAAGGAAAGCGTCAGCCGGTCCGTCACGTCATATTCGAAGCTCCCGTATCCGCCGCCTTTTTCCTGCTCGGCAATGTCGAGATAGGAGCCCTTAGTGTAGCCGTAGCCGATGATCCGGCCGCGCAACTGCTTGTTGTCGCCGGTGGCTGCCTGCAGGTCAGCCTCGCCACGGAAATGATCGTCCGTGCCGGTGATGCCAGTGACCCGTCCGGCATTCTGGCCGGTCGGCCGCTTGCGGACCAGATTGACGGTGCCGACCGGCTCGCCCGATCCCTGAAATACGCCGGAGGGGCCGGACAGCACCTCGACCCGGTCGAAGAAGACAAGGTCCGGCGCGGTGCCGTAAAGACTCAGGAAGGGACGTGGCGCGCCATCGACATTGTAGGTGAAGACCTCGTGGCCCCGGGAATAGAGCGAGCCGTCGAAGCCGTTGCCGGTTGCCGTGGTGACGTTGGGCAGCAGATAACCGGCTTCCTCCAGCGTATTCACATTCTGGTCGTCCAGCCGCTGCCGGGTCAGGACATTGACGGTCTGCGGGATCTCCCGGATATCCGTCGGCTGCTTGTAGCCGACCGTGGAGCGGCTGGTTGCGTAGGAGCCGGTATCCTCCGTGACCACGCCCGGATCGCCTTCGACCACGATGCTGTCGAGAACAACCGGCTCGGTGCCCGCTTGCTGGGCCTGTGCGGTGTCCGAAAGGGCAACAACGCTCGCCATGGCAGTGCCGAGCAGGAGCGCACGCATGACGCGTCGATTGCAATCTTCGCTTTTCCGAGCGTAAACCATGGTCTGAACTATCCCCCAAAGCTCTTGTAAATTATGATCTTTCGGTATCTGAAATTGACAATCATTCGCAATTGATCGATCATTTGCGGGATCGTCAATCCCGTTTGCCTGCTGGTCAGGGCCGATTATCTCTCCACGGGTAGGTTGTCCCGATGCTTGATGCAGATCTCAGTTTTGAAGACCTGTTCCGCCAGGTTGAAGCGGATGCAAGCTTTTACCGGATGCTTGGCAGCACGGGAGAAGAGGCGCCGGCCGTACTGCGGGGCGGCTTTTTTATCGAGAGCTTTCGCTCCGGATTGCACATCCATGCAACGGATGCGGTGGAGCAGAGCGATACGGTAACGGAGCTTCGCCTCGACCCGCAGGTCTCGGTTTCCATTGTGTTCGCGGGAGCGCCCTTGGCGGCGATCGACGGTGTAGAGCTCGATCTGTCCGTTCCCGATGGTGCGCAGGCGGGCGGGCTTATCTGGTCCGTCGCCAGACCGGCGCTTCTGAGGCGCACCATCCGGACCGGCCAGACGGTGAAGAAGGTCAATGTTTCGGTCAGTAAGGGGTGGATCGAGGAATTTCTTGGCCCGGATGTCGGGCAGGATCATACCGTCCGGCAACTCGCCGAAAGTCATCTTGAGATACACCATTGGCGCCCTGCGGCGGATACGGTGCAGTTTGCCCGCAAACTGCTTGAATGCCTTGGCAGCGATGGTTTGCTGAATCGTCTGTCGCTTGAAATGCTTGCCCTCGGCGTTTTACGGGATGCTTTCGCCAGTATTGGGCAGCCGGAAGGATCTTCCGAGGACAGTGACCGCGCAGCGCTGGTGCATCGCTATATATCGGACAATCTGCAGGGTACGCTCACGCTGACGTCAATCGCGGCGGCTAACGGGATGAGCGTCAGCACCATGCAGAGGGTTTTCAAGGAAGCATACGGGGTTCCCGTTGTTGACCATCTCAGACGCGCCCGCCTCGATCTGGCGCAGAAAGCCCTGATAGAAGAGCATCTGCCCATTCAGCAGGCGGCACATATCGCCGGATATACATCAGCGGCAAATTTCGCCACCGCCTACCGCCGGGTTTTCGGCCATGCACCGTCGGAAGCACGGCGGGCGCTCGCCTAGCCGGTTGCCGTTCGCGTTTTCCGCACAGGCTGATTTTAGTTCAAGTAATTAAATAAATTTTGAAATAAATTGAGTGCCTTGTTTACGTTTTTTACAATCTTTGATGCTTTTCTCCCTACATAGGCTGTTTCGCTGAGGCGGAGACTGAATGTTTTAGTTGAAATACCTCTCGAAAGCCTTCTAGATCGAACAAAAATAAAGTCTACGGGGCGGAATACGTGAAGAACATCAATCTATCGACGAAGATTCCAGCGCTCGTTGGAATAGCGACCGCGCTTTCCATTCTGGTGGTCGCATCCTTCAGCTATTTTCAGTCCGCGCATCAGCTTGAAAAGCGCGCGGTCGATCAGTTGCAAGCCATGTCGGTGGCGCGTGTCGATGCTCTGAAGACCCTGCTTGATACCATCCGCGACGATATGCTGATCGTGGCCGCCAACAGCGGTACGGACAAAGCGCTGAACGGATTCAAGTTCGGCTTCCGGCTGTTTGCCCGGAAGGGCGATCCGACAGAGACGCTGCAGAAGCTCTATATCGTCGATAACCCCAATCCCGAGGGCAGCAAGCAGCTTCTGGATCTGGCGGAGGATGGCTCCGGTTATTCCAAATATCACGGCGAGAACCATCCCTGGTTCCGCAGGCTGCAGGAAAGCCGCGGCTATGCGGATGTGATGCTGATCGATTCCGACGGAAATATTGTCTACAGCGTTCTGAAGGCTGCGGATTATGCAACCAGCCTGGCGGAAGGCCCGGCGAAGGACACGGAGCTGGCGACGATATTCACCCGGCTGACCGAAAACCCCGAGCCGGGGCAGGTCGTGATGAGTGATTTTCATGGCTATGCACCGCGCGGGAATGCGCCGACGGCCTTCATCGCGACGCCGCTTTTCGTCCGGGGCGAGTTCGCCGGTGGTCTTGTGATCCATATCCCGGCGGAAATGATCGACCGGCTGATGCGGGATACCACCGGCATGGGCAATACCGGGGAGACCATCCTGGTCGGTGCCGACAAGTTGCTGCGCAGCAGTTCCCGTATTTCCGGCGCCGACGCCATTCTGAAAGCCGAAGCGAACACCGAGGCCTCCGAAAAAGCTCTCGCGGGTGAGGAAGGCATGGTGCAGGACCTCAATTATCTCGGTGAGCCGGTTTATTCGGTGTTCAAGCCGCTGGAGTTCGAGGGCGTGCGCTGGGCAGTGCTTGGCGAGGTGAGCGAAGCCGAGATTCTTGGCCCTGTACAGGATATGCGGAACATTCTCGCCGGGGTCGGCGTGGTGATGTTCCTGCTGCTTGCCGGTATCGGTTACACGATCGCGCGGAAGGAGCTGCGTCCGGTGGTGCAGATGACCGGGGTCATGCGCTCGCTCTCCGAAGGCGATCTCGGTGTCGAGATCCCCGGAACGGGACGCGGCGACGAAATTGGTCAGATGGCGGAATCCGTCGAAGTGTTCCGCGCGAACATGATCAAGAACGAGGAGATGCAGGCCGAGCAGGAACAGGCCCGCGAGCAGCGCGAGGCCCGGGCACGCCGGATCGAGCAGATCACCGAGACGTTCGACAATGCGGTGAGCGAGGCTTTGCGCAGTGTCGCCAGCGCCACCACGGAGCTCGATTCCACGGCCCAGTCCATGGCCAGTATCGCGGATAACACCCAGTCGCAGGCGGGATCGGTGGCTGCAGCCTCCGGTGAGGCATCTTCAAACGTGGAGATGGTTGCCTCCGCAGCGGAACAGCTTGCCTCCTCGATCCGGGAAATCGGCCAGCAGGTCAGCGAATCCACCCGGATCAGCGCGGAAGCCTCCCAGCAGGCGGAACATACCCGTGAGTCCGTTGTCGGCCTCGATCAGGCGGCCCAGAAGGTTGGCGAGATCGTCGGGCTGATCAATGACATTGCGGAGCAGACCAATCTGCTGGCCCTGAATGCGACCATCGAGGCCGCGCGTGCCGGCGAGGCGGGCAAGGGCTTCGCCGTGGTGGCCAGCGAGGTGAAGAACCTGGCGACCCAGACGGCCAAGGCGACCGAGGATATCACCGCCCAGATCACCGCCATGCAGTCGGAGACGACCAGCGCGGTGAGTGCTATCCGGACGATTTCGGAAACCGTGGCCCGGGTCAGCGAGATCGCGACCGGGATCGCCTCGGCGGTGGAGGAGCAGAACTCCGCAACCAGCGAAATCAGCCGGAACGTTCACGAGGCGGCGCAGGGCACCCAGATGGTCTCCGCCAATATCGCATCCATGACCGAAGGGGCGCAGGATACCGGTGCCGCCGCCAGTCAGGTGCTGGAGACGGCGCGCGAGGTCGCCCAGCAGTCGAACACGCTGAACGACACGGTGCGCCGCTTCCTGGAAGAGGTCCGCAACGCCTAGCGGGCTGTAATTCCTGGTGTCAGAACGGGTTTCGGTTCCAGCCGGTCGCGGAACCAGCCCAGCAGGCGGCGCCACAGCTCGTCGCCGAGGACGGCGCCCTCGACGCTGGTATCCAGGTTCGGGTTGTCGTTGATCTCGATGACGAACACCCCGTTGGCATTCTGCTTCAGATCGACGCCATAGAGGCCGTCGCCCATCAGGGCGGCGGCCTTTACCGCAATATCGATCACTTCCGCCGGTGCCTGTTCGACCGGCATGGTCTCGAACCCGCCCTCACGGACCTGGCCGTCCGGGCGGTGATGCACGATCTGCCAGTGTTTGCGGGCCATCAGATATTTGCTGACGAAGAGCGGCTGTCCGGCCAGCACGCCGACGCGCCAGTCGAAATCCGTCGGCATGAATTCCTGCGCCAGCAGCAGGTCCGTATCCCGGAAAAGCTCTGTCGTCAGTGCCTTCAGATGCATCAGATCGGTGACCTTGTGCACCCCCCGGCTGAAGGAGCCGTCCGGAATCTTCACCACCATCGGGAAGTCGATCACATCGGTCGCTTTCGAGAGATCGCTCGCCGGTGACAGCACGACGGTCTTCGGGATCGGCAGCTTTGCGGCTTCCAGTTTTTCCTTCAGGAACACCTTATTGGTGCAGCGGATCATCGACATCGTGTCGTCGATCACCGGCATGCCTTCCTGCTCCGCCCGGCGGGCGAAGCGGAAGGTATGATCGTTGACCGAGGTGGTCTCCCGGATGAACAGCGCGTCGAACTCGGCGAGACGGGGCAGGTCCTTTTTCTGGATCGGCTCGACCTGGATACCCATTTTTTCCCCGACCGCGGCCATGCGTTTCAGGGATTTGAGCTGCGAGGGCGGCAGCGCTTCCTTCGGGTTATGCAGGACGGCGAGACTCCAGCGCAGCGGCGTCTTGGATTTAGGGCCGGACCAGGAGCGCCGACAGTGAATGTCCATGGCCTCGATCAGGAAGGCTTTGTTGTCCGCATTGACCCGTTTCAGGGAGAGCGGCTTCAGGTGCCGGATGCGGGTCCATTCTCCGGCATCCACTTTCACGGTAATGCCGGGGCAGCGATACCAGTCGAACAGCAGGCGGGCGAATTTCTCGTAGCCGGGGCGGGACGGGCGGCCGAAGGCGACGATGAATTCGAAGCCTTCCGCGCCGGTATCCCCGGCACGGGCGCGATCCTTGTTCAGTGCTTCCTCAAGTTCCGGCAGGGACGCCGCGTAGAGGCTCTTGCGTGACAGCTCGAGCATGGTCTGCACACTCGGCATGACCCGGTGGCCCCGGGCTTCGGCCAGCAGCGAGGCGTAATAGCCTGCGCTCTGGTAGGCATAGCTGCGGGCCATGTTGATGACGACCGGGCGCGACCGTTCGAACAGGGCGGGTGCGGCGAGATAGTCGCGCACGGACATCACCTTGTGCTGCGTATCGGCCTGGTCGATATCCTTCCGGCCTTCGGTAAGAACCAGCCAATCCGTCATTCCGCCTGTTCCTTTCGAACAATGATCGCGGCCCGCAGCCGCCCGCGCCCCCAGCGGGCCATCCGCTCGAAGGCTTCCTTGGGGACGGGCAGGGCCGCTGCCGCGCTTTCGGTTTCGAGCGCATCCTTCTCGACCCATGGATCATGGATCAGGAAACGCCCGTTCTCTTCTCCGTAAACCAGGACCCAGTGTGGCGTCCGGCTGCCGAGCATCTGATAGAGGCTGACCAGCACGATTGCGTAGGCGCCCTCGCCGAGGGCGGCACTCAGGGCAATATTATCCAGCGGTTCGATATGAACCGGGATATTCAGCTCATCCGCCTCGCGCCGGTAATCTTCCTGGATCAGGGTCAGGGCCTCGCGCTGGTCCTTGAGGCGGACGCTGTCGATGAAGAGCGGCGGCTCCTGGCTGAGGAAGACCTCAACCGAAAGCCCCTTGCGGGCCAGCGTCACCGCCATGCCGACCGGCTCGCAGCCGCCGTGCCCCGTTTGCATGAAGACCGTCGTGGATTCCCGCCAGAGCCTGAACTCCTCAACCCGGCCAAACTCGAGCGCGGGATCGAAGGCTTTCAGTGCCATCATCATGCAGGCAGGACCGCAGGTGAATTCGGATGTCTGCGAATAGTAGGACGGCGCCGTCGCAGACGGCATCGGCCGCACCAGCCGCTTTTCGAAACGGAGCGCGTCCGCGTGATCCTCGTAATAGTCGAGATAGGTGCCGAACTGCTTGTATCCGAGGTCTGTATAGAGGGCTATGGCCGCCGCATTGTCCGGCCGGACTTCCAGCCGGAGCGAGAGGCAGCCATGCTCGCGGGCGACATCCTCGCCGGCGGTCATCAGCACCGCCGACAGACCGATACCGCGCGCGGATGGCATCAGGGCGATGGAATACAGCCGGGCCAGTGCCGTGCCTCTCCGGTAGAGCACCAGGATGTATCCTGTAAGGCCGTCGCCGCCTTCGGATACCAGCAGCGTGCAATGGCCATGATGGATGAAGTCGCGGAAGCTGCGGCGGCTGAGCCGGTCGCTGTCGAAGCAGGCGGCCTCAATGCCGACAAGGGCATCCAGATCGGACAATGTGGCGGCACGGACCTGCATTTCCGCCGCTTCCGCGGCTGGATTGTGCAGGCGCTTTTTCTCACCCAGTGACGAGGCCACCCCGCCATACTCCGCAAATGTCATTGATCGAGGGCGCGGGCATTGGCCGGCATCGCGCCGCCTCCCGCTTTCCGTGCGGGAGATTAGCGATAGTCGCGGTTGCTGTCTTGTGGATATGCATGCCGGCGCCCGCGAAAAACAGAGCTCAGCATTGCATAAACGGCATCGGTTTGCAGCGGCCCTTTCTGCTCGTTAAACTGGCTGTCCAATCTCTTGGGAAAACGGATCATGGATATCTCGTCGCTATTGGTTTTCGCCATCGCTCTTGCGCTTGCCGCCGGATCACCCGGACCGAGTCTGGCCGCACTGGTGGCCCAGGTTCTGGCCCGTGGCTGGCGTGCGGTGATGCCGTTTCTGGTAGCGATGTGGCTGGGCGAGCTTGTCTGGCTGACCATGGCTGTTGTCGGGCTGGCCGCGGTCGCGGAGACTTTTCACGCGGCTTTCCTTGCCATCAAGTGGCTTGGCGTCGGCTATCTCGCCTTCCTGGCCTGGAAGATGTGGACCGCGCCGGTGGATACGGCGGGCGAGCGTCTGCCGGAGCCGCGCAGCGGGTTGAAGATGTTTTTCTCCGGCATGTCGGTCACCCTCGGTAATCCGAAGATCATGCTGTTCTATCTTGCCCTGCTGCCGACCCTGATCGATCTCGGCTCGGTGTCCTTTGCCGACTGGGCCTCGATCTCGGTCACGCTGGTTTTCGTGCTGGCGGCGATCGATCTCAGTTATGTCGTCATGGCGGCGGGCGCCCGGACGCTGATGCGCAGCCCACGGGCGGTGCGGATCGCCAACCGCACGAGTGCCTCGGCGATGGGCTGTGCCGCGATTGCTATCGCGATCCGGGAATAGGCGCGGAAGGGGGCATTAACCGGCTGGCTTGTCTTGCTCGCCGCCGGTTGTCTCCGCGTCCTCATCATCGACAGGCGGCAGCGGGTCCACGGTGGAGAGCGTTTGCGCCAGCACCACAGCATCGCCGAAAGGAATATGTTCTTCCGTCGGAGCCGGGCTCCGGACGCCCATGCGATAGGCGCAGAAGGCAGCGGCCAGGACGTGGATGGCCGCCGTATAGGCAAACAGGTACTTGATGCCAACCAGATCGATCAGGGCCGATGCTGTGAGCGGCCCGGCGATGGCCCCCACGGCGAACACCAGCAGCAGTCCGCTGGCGGCCTCGACGTAGTCCGACGGCTCGGTGATGAAGTCGTTCAGATGGGCGACACTCAGGGAATAGACCGGGAAGGCGAAAACCCCGAAGGCAAACCCGAAGATATAGAGCCCGTAGGGCACATCATTTGCGAACAGCACCATGCAAAGGCCGGAGGCCGCCGCACCGAGGCAGGCGCCAATGATCACCTTGCGCCGGTCCATCCGGTCGGAGAGGCGGCCGATCGGCCATTGGCCCACGGCGCCCGCGATCACCACGATGCTCATGAACCAGGCGACGTTTGACACGGATGCCGCGCCCATCGAGGTCAGGGCATAGACCGGGGCGAGGGACCAGAAGGCACCATTGGCGAGGCCGACCGCGACACAGCCGACAACACCGACCGGGGAAATCAGGAACAGCCGTTTCAGCCGCAATTGCACGATGTCGAGTGGTGCCGGCTGCTCTATCCGGGTCAGCGCAATCGGCACGGCGGCGATGGACACCAGGATCGAGGCGAAGGCGAAGAGCGGGAAACTCGCGGGGTCTGCCGTCATCAGCAGCATCTGGCCGGCGGTGATCACGGTCAGATTGATGATTGTGTAGACGGAAAAGACGAGGCCGCGCGTCTCGTTCGTCGATTTCTCGTTCAGCCAGCTTTCGATCACCATGTAGAGCACGGCGAAACAGAAGCCCGTCGTTGCCCGCAACAGCCACCAGACGGCGGGCTCAAGCACCAGCGCATGGATCAGCACGACGGACGAGGCGACGGCGACCATACCGGCAAAGGTCCGGATATGCCCGGCGACCCGGATGACGCGCGGGCCATAGACGCACCCGGCCATGAAACCGCAGAAATAGGCGGAACCCAGGATACCGATCTCGAACGAGCCGAAAGCCTCCATGCCAGCGCGGACAGGAAGCAGGGTGCCCTGCAGGCCGTTGCCCATAAGCAGGATCGCAACGCTGAGAAGCAGCGGAAAGAAGGGGGATATGGATGCCATCGGGGCCGGACTATAGGGGGCTGGCGGGCCCGACTCAAGGCAGACCGGACTATTCCGCCGCTTTTCGTTCCTCATCCTCCGGCGGCGCCGTGGGATCGACGGAGGAATAGGTCTGGGCCAGCATGAAGGCGTCGGAGAAGGCTATGTGTTCTTCCAGCGGCGCCGGCTCCCGGATCTGCATGCGATAGAGGCAGAAAGCGGCGGCCAGTATATGGACCACGGCGGTATAGGCGAAGAGCGTGCCGATCCCGATCAGCTCGATCAGGGCCGAGGCGACCAGCGGTCCGGCAATCGAGCCGATGGCGGAGACCAGCAGCAGCCCGCTCGCCGCCTCCACATAATCCGAAGGCTCGGTGATGAAATCGTTCAGATGGGCGATGCTGACCGCGTTGACCGGGAAAGCGAAGGCCCCGAACAGGAACCCGAACAGATAGACGCCATAGGGAATGCTGCCCGCGATCAGCGTCATGCCAAGCCCCGTGGCGGCGGCGGCGAAGCAGGCGCCGATGATCACCAGCCGCCGGTCTATCCGGTCCGAAAGCCGGCCAAGTGGCCATTGCCCGATGGCACCGGCAATGACGACGGTACTCATGAACCAGGCGACGTTGGAGACCGTGGCGTCCACCACGGTGCCGAGGACATAGAGCGGGGCGAGAGACCAGAAGGCGCCGTTCGCCAGCCCGACCGCCAGACAGCCGACCACGCCGACGGGCGAGATCCGGAACAGCCGCACCAGCCGGAGCTGCGCGACCTCGAGTGGCGCCGGCTGCTCGACCTTGATCAGGGCAACCGGCACGGCGGCGACCGACACCAGGATCGAGGCAAGGGCGAAGAGCGGGAATGTCGACGGATCGGAGGTCATCAGCAGAAGCTGGCCGACCGTGATCACGGTCAGATTGATGATGGTGTAGACCGAAAAGACGAGGCCTCTGTTCTCGTTGCTTGAGCGCTCGTTCAGCCAGCTCTCGACGACCATATAGAGCACGGCGAAGCAGAACCCGGTGACGGCGCGCAGCAGCCACCAGATCGCGGGCTCCATCACCAGCGCATGGATCAGCACGACCGAGGAGGCAAGCGCGACCATTCCGGCGAAGGCGCGGATATGGCCGACGATCCGGACCACGTGCGGGCCATACAGGCAGCCGCCCATGAAGCCGAGGAAATAGGCCGAGCCGAGAATGCCGATCTCGAAGGAGCCGAAGGCTTCCATTCCGGCGCGCACGGGGAGCAGGGTGCCTTGCAGGCCGTTCCCCATCAGCAGCAGGGCGACGCTGGCCAGCAGGGGGAGGAAGGGAACGAGAGTCGCCATCATGTTCAGTCTCCTGACACGGGCGTTTCCCTCGATATTTATTGATTATGCGCCGAGCCTGCGGCGGTGAATGCGACCACGTATCCTGAGTGCCTGTGATGCATTCGCTTTTTTGCCACTATAGGGGGCGATCCGGAGCCACTCAAGGGCGGCTCCGGAAACGGGTCCGTTCGTAACCTCAGGCGGCGATCACGTTATGCGCCGGCCCGTAAGGGAAACCGGTGATGTTTTCCGCGCCATTCTCGCCGATCACGAGGATGTCGTGCTCGCGGTAACCGCCGACGCCGGGCGTGCCTTCCGGCACCCACAGCATCGGCTCCATGGAGACCACCATGCCCGGCTCCAGCACCGTTTCGATGTCCTCGCGCAATTCCAGTCCAGCCTCGCGCCCGTAATAGTGCGACAGGATTCCGAAAGAATGGCCGTAGCCGAAAGAGCGGTAGTCGAGCAGGCCTTCCTCATGGAAGAACCTGTTGATCCCGGCGCAGATCTCGTCACAGCGGGCGCCGGGCTTGATCAGCGAGATACCGAGTTCATGGGCCGCCACGTTCGCTTCCCAGAGCCGGAGCGTTTCCTTGTCCGGCTCCCCCAGCGTCAGGGTGCGTTCCAGTGCGGTGTAATAGCCGGAGATCATCGGGAAAGTGTTCAGGCTCAGCAGGTCACCCGCTTCGAGCCTGCGCATGGTGACCGGATTGTGGGCGCCGTCCGTGTTGAGCCCGGCCTGGAACCAGACCCATGTGTCCCGCATCTCGCTGTCGGGAAAGGCGTCCGCGATGGCCAGCTCCATGGCGTCCCGCCCGGCCATGGCGACATCGATTTCCCGCGCTCCCGGCCGGATCGCATCCCGGATCGCGGCCCCGCCGATATCGGCAATGCGGGCTCCCTCCCGGATCAGGGTGATTTCCTCCGCCGATTTCACCATCCGCTTGCGCATGGCGGCGGGGGCGATATCGACGATCTGCGCGATGCCGGCGATTTCCTCCAGGGCGCTGCGCGCCTGCAGGGTCAGGTGATCTCCCTCGATGCCGATCCGGTCGGCCGTGCCGATCAACTCGCGGATCGCACGCCAGAAATTACCCCGCTGCCAGTCCGTGTAGATGACGTTGTCGGCGATGCTGCGCCGCCAGGGTTGCCCGCCATCGATATTCGCCGAGACGGTGGTGCAGGAATCCTTGGTGACGACGCAGCCGAACGGGCGGCCGAAGCTGCAATAGAGGAAGCCCGAATAATAGGCGATGTTGTGCATCGAGGTGAACAACACGGCGGGCAGGCCAAGCTCGGCCATGACCACGCGCAGCTCGCAGAGCCGGCGCTCATATTCCGCCGTCGAAAAGGGCAGCGGCGCCTTCTCTCCATTGTGCCGGGTGAAATGCGTGGGGCGTTGTTGTGGTGTCAGCATCCTATCCTCTTATCCGAAACGGACGCGGGCGCGCCCGGTAATCCATCCGGGCGTACAGGATGCTGGATCACCCCCGATTTCTCCCGGAGGCCGCATGCGTGAACCACGTTCGCGACGACGCCATCGCCGCACATGCTGGACGGAGATTAAATCCGTGAATCCGCTCTGGTCAACGGCAAGTCTCGCGACGAAGCGGGGGCGGAAAATTTTCTGCTTGCCGACTCTTCTAAACGCATATCAATATATCATTTAGCGTTTAGGGGATTTCATGACGGATCGGTCGGTCAGTATTGGTGTGCAGGGGGCGAGCGGGGCATTGCGGATGCCGCTTTACCACCAGATCTTCCTGATTCTGCGGCAGCAGATCATGGATGGCTTGCACGAATATGACGCGCTGATCCAGGGCGAGCAGGAGCTTGCCGAGACCTATGATGTCTCCCGTATCACCGCGAAACGGGCGCTGGACGAGCTGGCCGCCGAAGGTCTTGTCGTCCGGGAGCGCGGGCGCGGGACGCGGGTGCGCTACAAGCCAAAGGCCCGGGCCTATCAGGCTTCGATGGACGGGCTGCTGGAAAATCTCATTGCCATGGGGCTAGAGACGGAAGTGAAGCTTCTGTCCTTCGGTTATGTCCCGGCGGCGGAAGAGGTGGCGGCGGCGCTGTCCTGCCCGATCGGCCAGGAGGTGCAGCGCTCGGTCCGGGTGCGCAGCGTCGAGGGTCAGCCCTTTTCCTTTCTCACCACCTTCGTTCCCGCCGAGATCGGCCGCCGCTACGGCGCCGAGGATCTGGCGAACAAGCCGTTGCTGTCGCTGCTGGAGCGCGGCGGCATTCAGGTCGATGCCGCCAACCAGCTGATTTCCGCGACCCTCGCGGATGCCGAAGTTGCCGGGCATCTCGGGGTCGAGGCCGGGTCCGCCCTGCTGAAGATCAACCGCATCGTGCGCGACCGGGACGGGCGTCCGGTCGAGTACATCACCGCCCTCTATCGCCCGGATCAATACCAGTACCGGATGGTGCTCTCGCGGGTTCAGGGCGAGACGCACAATACCTGGACACCAAGCCAGGACGCGGCAACGACCGCGGCAGAATGAACCGATAAATCAAACGCGCTTACCAAACAGGGGAATGGCTATGAAAAAGACTTACACATTCACGCATCTCTCGCGCCGCCAGGTGCTGGCCGGTGTGGCCGCGGGTGGCGCCGTTGCCGCTGCCGGAACGCTCGGCATGCCGCACATCGCCCGTGCCGCCGACGCCGTGAAAGTCGGCGTCGTGCATCCGGTGACCGGCTTCCTGCAGTTCTCCGGCACCCAGTGCCGCTTCGGCGCGCTTGCCGCGCTTGAGGAAATCAACGCGGCGGGCGGCATCAAGGCGCTCGGCGGTGCAAAGCTTGAGGCGGTCCTGGGCGATGCCCAGTCGAAAGCCGAAATCGGCGCGGCCGAGGTCGAGAAATTCAACGAAGCCGGTGTTGCCGCCATCGTTGGCGCCTATGCTTCCGGTATCTGTCTCGCCACCACCCAGACGGCCGCGAAATACGGCATTCCGCATGTCGTTGATGTCGGGGTGAGCGACAAGATCGTCACCCGTGGCCTGGAAAACACGTTCCGCTTCGGTCCGGGCTTCGGCACCATCACCAAGGAAGGTGTCGATCACCTGATCGCCATCAACAAGGAAGCCGGCAGCCCGACCAAATCCGTTGTCATCGTGCATGAAAACACGACCGCGTTCGGCAGCGGCATGGCTGGCCTCTTGGAGAAGAACCTGACCCCGGCCGGTTTCGAGGTGAAGGAAATCCTGCCGCACCCGACCGGCAACAAGGACTTCAACAACATTGCCCTGAAGATCAAGGAGCTGAACCCGGATCTGGTCATCCCGTCGCACTATTACGGCGATGGCGTGCTGTTCCTGCGCACCCTGCAGCGTCAGCGGGTGAAGCCGAAGGCGATTTATTCCGTGCTCGGCGGTGCGTCCTCGCAGTACCGCTTCGTGAACGAGTTCCCGGATGCGGCCGATTATGTGATGGACTGCAATCACTGGTTCGACCCGCGCAAGGAAGCCGCCCAGGCCCTGCGCCAGAAGACCGAGACGGCAGGCCTGTCCTATTCCTACGAGGTCTTCCTGGCTTACGAAGCCATGATGTTCGCCGCTGATGCGATGGAACGTGCCGGCTCCGCCGACCGCGCCAAGATCACCGAGGCGATGGCTTCCAGCACCTGGTCCGATCACTTCATGCCCTATGGCCCGACCAAGATGGTCAACGGCCAGAATGAAGGCGCGCAGGCCATGGTCATGCAGGTTCTGGACAAGGAGATCGAAGTTGTCGCGCCGAAGGCATTCGCGACCAAGGCTCCGGTCTTCCCGCGTCCGGCCTGAGGCCCTGCCTGACTTGAACTGGCGGCGGGGGCGTCCAGCGCTCCCGCCGTGCCACGCGGCCCGAACGCGATAGCAATTCATGGATTTTCTCGGTATCAGCCTGCCGTCCTATTCTCTTGAGACGGTCTTCGGTTCCGCCATCAGCGGTGTTTTCCTCGGTGCGATCTATGCTCTGGTCGCGCTCGGACTGACGCTGATCTATGGCGTCCTGCACATCATCAATTTCGCCCATGGCACGCTTCTGATGCTGGCCATGTATGCGGTTTTCTTCCTGTGGAGCATCTTTGGGATCGATCCCTACCTCGCCATGCTGATCGTCGTGCCGGGGGGGTATCTCTTCGGCTACGTGCTGCAGCGGAGCGTGATCGGCCGGACCAATCACGGCCGGGACGAGATCATCCTTCTCGCCACCCTCGGCGTTTCCATCGTGCTGGAGAATTTCGCCCTGTTTGCTTTCTCCGCGAACGAGCGGAACGTGCAGGTGCCCTATGATTTCGACGGTATCGATCTCGGCGTTGTCTATGTCGTCTGGCCGCAGGTCGCGGCGCTTGTCGGCTCGCTTGTGATCACCGCCGCGCTTTGGTGCTTCATGAGCTTCACGGATACCGGCAAGGCCATTCGCGCCGTTGCCAAGGAGCGGCATGGCGCCCGCCTGATGGGCATCAATGTCGAGCATATCTTCGCCGTCAGCTTCGGCATCGGCACGGCCTGCGTTGCCGCCGCCGCCAGCCTGCTGGCACCGACCTATGCGGTGTTCCCGCAGGCCGGATATCTGTTCGTGCTGATCGCCTTCACCGTCGTCGTGCTCGGCGGCATGGGCAGCTTCGTCGGTGCGCTGGTCGGCGGCCTTGTCATCGGCGTGACGGAACAGATCGGCCGGCTCTATCTTGGTGAAAGCCTCGGGCTGATCACCATTTCGGTGATCTTCATCCTGATCCTTCTGTTCCGGCCCACAGGCCTCTTCGGGCAACGGCTATGAGCGCGGCAACGATGAGCGGCAGCAACATGCAACGGATCGGCTGGGCCGTCCTGATCGGCGCTTTGCTGGCGGCACCCTTTGCCATCAGCTCCGGGCGCTGGATGGATTTCATCGAGATCACCCTGTTCGCCGCTTTGCTGGGGCAGGGCTGGAACATTCTCGGCGGCTATGGCGGGCAATATTCCTTCGGTCACGCGCTGTTCTTCGGCACGGCGGCCTATCTGCAGGCGCTGCTGCAATACAAGCTCGGCTGGAGTCCGTGGCTGACCCTCTGGATCGCCATCGGCGGCTCGGTCGCGGTCGGCGCCTTCGTCGGCTTCCTCAGCTTCCGCTACGGGCTACGCGGGTCCTACTTCGCGCTGGTGACGCTGGCTTTCGCCGAGGCGTTCCATGTGCTGGCCCGTTCGCTGGTTTCGGTGACAGAGGGCGGGCGCGGGGTGCAGCTTCCGTTGAACCAGGATCCGGAGCAGGCACTGGCCACCTTCCAGTTTACCTTTGCCGGACCGTTCCTGTCGGAAGCCGGCTATTACTACACGATCCTGGCCTTTCTGCTGATCGGCTTCGCCGTCACCGGCTGGCTGAACCATTCCCGTTTCGGCGCGCAGCTTCAGGCCGTGCGCGAGGATGAAGACGCGGCCTCGGCACTCGGCATCAATCCCTTCCGGGTGAAGATGGGCGCGATCTGCCTGTCCGCCGCCGTGACCTCGCTTGCCGGGATCTATTACGTGCAGAAATTCCTGTTCGTCGATCCGGGCATCGCCTACGGACCGGGCAAGTCGGTCGAGGCGCTGTTCGCGGCCATCATCGGCGGTGTCGGCACCGTGCTTGGCCCGCTGCTCGGCTCCGCCTTCATTCACATTGTCGGCGAGTTCGCCAAGGAGACCATCGGCGCCATGCTGGGGGATCGGCCGGGCGTCGACCTGATCCTGTTCGGGATCATCCTTGTCCTGATGCTGGCTTATATGCCGCGCGGACTTGTTGGATTGCTGGAAATGCTCTGGCGGAAATTCATGGCAAAGCGGGGAGGCGGCAATGCTTGAGGTTTCCTCCCTGACCAAACGCTTTGGCGGCCTCGTCGCCGTCAATGGCGCCAGCCTGAGCGTTGCCGAGGGCGAGATCGTCTCCCTGATCGGCCCGAACGGGGCGGGCAAGACCACGCTGTTCGCCACCATCGCGGGCTTCCTGAAGCCGAGCGAGGGCAGCGTCCTGCTCGGCGGGCAGGACATCACCGGGCGCAAGCCGCACGATATCTGCCGGCGCGGCATGGTCCGCACCTTCCAGGTGGTGAAGCCCTTCGCCGGTCTCAGTGTGCGGGAGAATATCGCCGTCGGCGCGCATACACGGATCGCCGGACGGGCCGAAGCGCTGGCTTTTGCCGGGAAGATCGCCGAGCAGGTCGGCCTTGGCGCCATGCTGGATCAGTCGGCGGGGGATCTCACCGTCGCCGGACGCAAGCGGATCGAGCTTGCCCGGGCGCTGGCGACGCAACCGAAGCTGCTGCTGCTGGACGAGGTGATGGCCGGGCTGAATGCCACGGAGATTCTGGAGATCGTCGAGATCATCCAGCAGATCCGAAAGAGCGGCGTCACGATCCTCCTTATCGAGCATGTCATGCAGGCGGTGATGAAACTGTCCGACCGGGCCTATGTGCTGAACTATGGTGAAATCATTGCCGAGGGCAGTCCTGTCGAGATCGCGCACGATCCGAAAGTGGTCGAGGCCTATCTCGGGCACGGGGCGAGCGAGCGGATGAAGTCCGCGGGAGGCGCCAATGCTTGAGGTCAAGGATCTGAAGGCCGGATACGGCCAGGCGAAGGTGTTGCACGGTGTTTCGCTGAAAATCGGCGAGGGCGAGCTGGTCGCCCTGCTCGGCAGCAACGGGGCCGGCAAATCCACCCTGAACAACAATATCTCCGGCCTTTACAAGCCGTTTGGCGGCAGCATCCGGTTCGACGGTATCGAGATTGCCGGTGCCCGGACCGAAGAGGTCGTGGATCGCGGTCTGATCCAGGTGCCGGAAGGCCGCCGGGTTTTTCCGAACATGACCGTGCGGGAAAACCTGGAACTCGGCTCCTACCGGCGGGCCACACCGAACAGGTCCCGGAATATCGACCGGGTGGTCGGGATCTTTCCGCGTCTGAAGGAGCGGTTCGATCAGTATGCCGGCACGCTTTCCGGCGGCGAGCAGCAAATGCTTGCCATCGGGCGCGGCCTGATGGCCGAGCCGCGCCTGCTGATCCTTGATGAGCCGTCTCTGGGTCTGTCGCCGCTGCTGGTGGAGGAGATGTTCGCGCTGATCCAGAAGCTGCGCGCCGAAGGGCTTGCGATTTTCCTGGTGGAGCAGAATGTCGTTCAGTCGCTGGAAATCGCCGACCGTGCCTATGTCATGGAGAATGGCCTGATCACGGTCGAGGGACCGGCGCAGGATCTGATGCATGACGAGGAGCTGCGCCGCTCCTATCTGGGGATGTAATCATGGCTATGACGCTGGCGGAAAAGATCATCGCGAAGGCGGCCGGGCAGGCAAGTGTCCGGGCGGGTGAAATCGTCACCTGCAACGTCGACCTCGCCATGATCCATGACAGTGGCGGGCCGCGCCGGGTGAAGCCGGTGCTGGAACGTCTTGGCGTGAAGGTCTGGGACGCGAAGAAGGTGGTCGTGATCTCCGATCATTTCGTCCCGGCGGTGGACCAGCAGAGCGCGGCGATTCTGAAACTGACCCGCGACTGGGTGAAGGATCAGGAGATCGAGGGCTTCTACGACCAGCAGGGCATCTGCCATGTGGTCCTGCCGGAGCGCGGTCATCTGAAGCCGGGCATGTTCGTCGTTGGCGGGGACAGCCACTCGCCGACGGGCGGCGCGTTCGGCTGCTACATGTTCGGCGTTGGCGCGACGGACATGGCGGGTGTGCTGGTGACCGGGGAGACTTGGATCCGGGTGCCGGAGACCATCCGGATCAACTGGACCGGCGCGCTGCCGCACGGCTCCTCCGCCAAGGACATGATGCTGAAGCTTTGCGCCACCCTCGGCATGGATGGCGGCGATTATCAGGCGGTGGAATATACCGGCAGCACGATCGCGGGCCTCTCGATGACCGAACGTATGACCATGTCCAACATGGCGGCCGAGCTTGGCGCGCAGGCCGGATTGATCGCGGCGGACGGGACGACGGCGGATTATATCCGTGCGGCGGGTGCCGATCCGGACGAGGGCAAGGCCTTCGCTGGGGACGAGGATGCGGCTTACCGCGTGGTCCACAAGTTCGACGCTTCCGCGCTCGGCCCGCAGGTCGCGGCGCCGGACAGCCCGGCCAATTCGGGTCCGGTAGAGGATGCCGACGATGCGCCGGTTGACCAGTGCTATATCGGCGCCTGCACCGGCGCGAAGCTGGAAGATTTGCACATGGCGGCCGAAGTGCTTGGCGGCCGCAAGGTTGCAAGCGGGACACGTCTTCTGTTGGCACCAGCCTCGACTCGGATTACCGCCGCCGCTGCCGCTGACGGCACGCTTGCGAAGCTGACGGAAGCGGGCGCCATCCTGATGCCGTCCGGCTGTGGTGCCTGTGCCGGTTACGGCGCGGGCGTGCTGGCCGAGGGCGAGACCTGCATGGCCTCGACCGCGCGGAACTTCAAAGGCCGGATGGGCGCGCGTTCCTCGAAAGTCTATCTCGGCTCGCCCTACACCGTCGCCGCGACCGCCGTACGCGGCCGTGTCGCCGATCCGCGCCCCTTCCTGGCGGAGAACAGGTCATGAGCGGTAAAGCCTGGAAATACGGCGACAATGTCGACACCGACCTGCTCGCCCCCGGCGCCTATATGAAAGGCCCGGTGGAGGAGCTGGCGAAACATTGCCTCGAAGCCATCGATCTTGAATTCGCACCGAATGTGCAGCCTGGCGACGTTATCGTCGCGGGCCGCAATTTCGGTATCGGCTCCAGCCGCGAGCAGGCGGCGGAAGTGCTGGTCCTGCTGGGCGTGAAAGCCGTCATCGCCAAGAGCTTCGGCGGAATTTTCTACCGCAACGCTTTCAATCTCGGCCTGCTGGCGCTGGTCGCCGATGCCGAGGCGGATGTCGAGGCCGGGCACGCGCTGGATCTCGATCCGGCCAGCGGCACCATCACGAACATAACAACCGGCGCGCAGATCGCCGCCGAACCCGTTCCCGAGCATCTCCGCCGCATCGTCGCGGCCGGCGGGCTCGTTCCCTATCTCGAGCAGAAACTGGAGAAACACTCATGACGCCTTCAAGCGTCCTGAAACAGCGGCTGAAACAGCCCGAGATCCTTGTGGCGCCGGGCGTCTTCGACGCCTTCAGCGCCATGGCGGCGACCAATGCCGGTTTTGAGGCGCTCTACGTCTCCGGTGCCTCAATCGCCTATACGCGGCTTGGCCGCCCGGATATCGGCCTGTTCGGGCTGGAGGAAGTGGCGGACGTGGTCTCGCATATTTCCGAGCGCGTGGACCTGCCGCTGATCGTCGATGCCGATACCGGTTTCGGCAATGCCCTGAACGTGCAGCGCACCGTCCGCCTGCTGGAGCGCTCCGGCGCCGCCGGGATCCAGATCGAGGATCAGGCGATGCCGAAGCGCTGTGGCCATCTGGATGGCAAGGCGCTGGTCTCCAAATCCGAGATGGCGGGCAAGATCCGCGCCGCTGTCGATGCGCGCCGGGACGAGGCAACCCAGATTATCGCCCGCACCGATGCCATTGGCGTCGAGGGCTTTGAGGTCGCCCTGGAACGGGCTGCGGCCTACAAGGAAGCCGGTGCCGATGTGCTGTTCGTCGAGGCACCACGCGACGAGGCCGAGATCGCCGAGGTGATCTCCCGCTTCGGCTCCGACATTCCGCTGCTGGCGAACATGGTCGAGGGCGGCAAGACCCCGGCCATGTCCGCGGAAGAACTGCAGGAAGCCGGATTCGATATCGTGATTTTCCCGGGTGGCCTGATGCGGGCGCTCGCCGTGACGATCACCGACTATTTTCAGAGCCTGCATGCCAACGGCAGCACCAAGCCGTTCCAGGACCGGATGCTTGATTTCAAGCAGCTCAACGATCTGCTCGGCACGCCCGGCATTCTCGAAGCCGGTAAAAAATATGACGGGGAGGGCGCGTGATGGCGGCGCTCGATCCGGTCACACTCGCGGTTCTGAAAGGGCGGCTTGAACAGATCGCGGACGAGATGGACGCGACCCTGTTCCGCAGTGCCTTCAACCCGATCATCGCCGAGGCACACGACGCCTCCCACGGGCTTTACCATGCCGAGACAGGCGAAACGCTGGTGCAGGGCAAGTCCGGCCTGCCGATCTTTGTCGGCGCCATGTCCTTCGCGGTGAAAGCCGTGATCGACAAGTTCGGCGCCACCGGCGGGATTAGCGAAGGCGATGTCTTCATCTTCAACGATCCCTATGAAGGCGGCACACACCTGTCCGATTTCAAGCTGGTGCAGCCCTTCTACCGGGACGGCAAGCTGTTCTGTTTCCTCGCTTCGGTTGGTCACTGGCACGATGTCGGCGGCAATGTTCCGGGGAACTATAACCCGGTCGCGACCGAGAGCTTCCAGGAAGGTATGATGATCCCGCCGGTGAAGCTGTTCTCCAAGGGAGAGCTGCGCCAGGACGTGATCGATATCATGCAGGCCAACTCCCGTCTGCCGGGCAGCCTTTATGGCGATCTCAACGGGCAGATCAACGCGCTGCGCCTCGGCAACGACCGGCTGGGCGCGTTGCTCGGCGAATATGGAGCGGATACCGTCGCGGGCGCCATGACCGAGCTGCGGGACCGGGCGGGTCAGCTCATGCGCAGCCTGATCGCGGACATGCCGGACGGACGCTATTCGGCGGACGATTTCCTCGACAATGACGGGATCGTGGACGAGCCGCTGCGCATCGCGCTCGATATCGTCATCGAGGGCGAGACGATGGTTCTCGACTTCTCCCGCACCTCGCCTGCCTGTGCCGGCCCGGTGAACATCTCCCGCTCGACCGCGATTGCCTCCTGCTATGTGGCGCTGAAGCATGTCTTCAAGGACGTGCCGGCCAATGCGGGCGTGCTGGAGCCGATCACCTTTGTTATTCCGGATGACAGCCTGCTGAGCGTCAAGGCGCCGAAGCCTGTCGGCGGCTATACCGAAACCATTCTGCGCATCATCGACACGGTGTTCGTTGCCCTCAGTACGGCAGCGCCGGAGATGGTGAACGGTTGCGCCTACGGCACCATCAACGCGCTGTCGCTGGCGGGACACCGCAAGAACGGCCAGCGCTGGGTGATGTTCTCCTTCTTCGGCGGCGGCCATGGCGGCAACCCGGAAGGGGACGGGCTGAACCACGGCAACGCGCCGATCTCGACCGCGACCATCCCGCCGATGGAAATCCTCGAAGCGGCCTATCCGGTGCGCTTCACCCAATGGGCGCTGCGGCCGGATAGCGGCGGTGCCGGACGTCATCGCGGCGGCCTTGGTGCGATCTACGAGATCGAGCTTTTGGAAGAGAAGGCTGACGTCTTCCTGTTCGGTGAGCGCGGCCGTTTCGCGCCGCACGGCGTGGTCGGTGGCGGAGACGCTGCCCTGAACACATTCACCTACGAGCAGGTGGACGGCGATCATACGCCTCCGATGGCCTCCAAGATGGTCGGCATCAAGCTGACGCAAGGCCAGAAGGTCCGGCTGGAAACGCCGGGCGGTGGCGGGTACGGCGATGTGCTGGAACGCGCGCCCGATGCCGTCGCGGAGGATGTCCGGCTCGGCTATGTCAGCGCCGATGCGGCCGCCAAGACCTACCGCACTATCATCGCTGGCGACGGAACCGTCGACACAGCGGCTACCGAAAACCTGCGCGCGGAGTCTGCGCAATGAATGATCTGAGCCGGAAGACCGTCGTCGGAGTCGATGTCGGCGGGACGTTTACCGATCTGTTCTTCCTCGACGAAGCAGCCGGAACCTGCGGCGTTGCCAAGGTTCCCTCGACCAAACCGGACCAGTCTGTCGGCATTCGCGGCGGTATCGGCGAGGGCGGGGTGGAACTTGGCGCCATCGGCACCATCGTGCATGGCACCACGGTCGGCACCAACGCGCTGCTGGAACGCAACGGCGCCCGCACCGGGGTCATCACCACGACCGGTTTTCGCGACGTTCTGGAAATGCGCCGCCGCGACCGGCCGCAGACATGGGGCCTCTGGGGCAGTTTCGATCCGGTGGTGCCGCGCGACCTGCGCCTTGAGGTGGATGAGCGCGTGCTGGCGGACGGCTCCGTTCATACCGCCGTCGATCCGGAGGCGGTGAAGCAGGCCGCGCAGACATTGCTGGAGCGGGGCGCGGAATCCGTTTGCGTCTTCTTCGTCAATTCCTACGCCAACGACGCGAACGAGACGGTGGCTCTTGAAGCCGTCCGTGAGGTCTGGCCGAACCCGCATATCACTGCGTCCAGCGTGATCCTGCCGGAAATCCGTGAATTCGAACGCGGCTCGACCGCCTCTCTCAACGCCTATCTCCAGCCGCCCGTGGGCAACTATCTGGAACGGCTGGAAGACGGTCTGCGGGATGGCGGCTTCGGCGGTCAGGTGCTGATCGTGCAGTCGAACGGCGGCGTCATGTCGGCCAAGGTGGCGCGGGAGCTGCCGGTGCGCACGGCGCTGTCCGGCCCGGCTGCCGGTGTCATCGCCGGGGCCTATATCGCCGAAGCGGCGGGTGAGCCGAACATCATCACCTGCGACATGGGCGGCACCAGCTTCGACGTCTCTCTCGTCGCCGACGGCCAGAGCGCATTGACCGCCCAGACTTCCATTGATTTCGGCATGGTCGTCCGCACCCCGATGATCGAGATCACCACCATAGGCGCCGGTGGCGGCTCCATCGCCTCTGTCGACCGTGGCGGGTTGCTGCAGGTTGGCCCGGAAAGCGCAGGCTCCGATCCGGGGCCGGTTTGCTACGGACTGGGCAACACACGCCCGACCGTGACCGACGCGAACGTGGTCATGGGCCGGATTAATGCAGAGCGCCCGATTGGCGGCAAGCTCGACCGGCTGGACGTGGAAGCCTCGAAAGAGGCCATTCGCGTGCATGTTGCCGAGCCTCTCGGCATCGAGGTGATGGAGGCGGCGGAAGCCATCGTCCGGGTTGCCAATGCCAAGATGGCGGGCGCCATCCGCCTGGTTTCCATCGAGCGCGGGCACGACCCGAAGACCTTCACCGCCATGCCGTTTGGCGGTGGCGGCTCGCTGCATACCGGCGCTTTGATCAAGGAAGTCGGTCTCGCCCGTGCGCTCGTCCCCCGCTATCCCGGCGTTACCAGCGCGCTCGGCTGCGTCATTGCCGACATGCGGCATGATCGGGTGCAGACCCTGAACACCATGCTGGACATGCTCGATCTCTCGGCCCTGAACAAGGCCGTCGAGGAAATCGTGATCGAGGCTGAAGGCCTGCTGGACGGCGCCAATGTCGCCTTCGAGGGTGTCGAGCGGCTGGTGGAGTTCGACATGCTCTATCTCGGCCAGACCCATACGGTGTCCGTCCCGGTTCCGGACGCGATGAATGGCTGCCGATCTGAACTCGATACGGTGAAGATCAAGGCGGCGTTCGAGACGGCCTACAAAGCCACCTTCGGCAGTCTGCTGGACGGGATCGGCATCCGGGTGATGAACCTGCGGGTGGCCGTGATCGGTACGCGTCCGAAATTCGATCTGGCACTGCTGGCACCGTCAGAAGGCGGCTCGGTCGACGCCTCCCGCACCGGGGCACGGCAGATCTGGTTTGACGGCAAATGGTGGGACAGCCCGGTCTATGATCGTCTGTCATTGCCGGTCGGCGCGGAAGTGCCGGGCCCGGCGGTGCTGGAGCAGGCGGATACCACCATCCTGGTCGATCCGGACCTCACGGGCACAGTCGACAGCTACGGCAATTTCGTCATTGCGAGGAAAGCCTGATGAGCGGGGAATTCGATCCGAAGACAACGGCGCTGCTGCTGGTCGACATGCAGAACGACTTTCTGCATCCGGCAGGTGCCTATGCACGCGGCGGTGCCGGGGCGGCGGAGATCGCGGCCCTGCCGGAAAAGCTGAAGCCGGTGGCGGACCGGATGCGGGAAGCCGGTGGCTGGATCGTCTCCACCCATTTCACGCTGGTTCCCGGCAAGGATGGCGAGCCTTTCATCTCGCCGCACCTCAAGCAGCTCCGTCCGTTCCTGCGGAAAGGCGATTTCGAGCCCGGCAGTTTCGGTCAGGATCTGATCGAGGGGCTGGCGCCCGCCGATATCAAGGTCGAGAAGGTGGCTTTCTCCGCCTTCTATATGAGCCGCCTTGAATGGGTGCTGAGCCGGGCCGGGATCGACCATCTGATTGTTGGCGGTATCGTCACCAATGGCGGCGTCGCCTCGACCGTGCGCGATGCGCATGTCCGTGACTTCCACGTCACCGTCCTGTCCGATGGCTGTGCGGCCTTCTCTCCGGAAGTGCACGAAACCAACATCGCCGCGCTGAAAAGCGTTGCCGGGATCGACACCTGTGCAGACGTGATCGGGCGGCTGAAATCATGATCGGTATTGCATCCCCGGAAGATGTCGAGTTCCCTGCCTGGGTTCAGACCATTGTCATCGGCGCCGGAGCCTGCGGGCTGACGGCGGCACTGGCGGCACAGGATGCGGGCGGCGAAGTGCTGGTGCTGGAGCGGGACGAAAGCCCGTTCGGCTCCACCTCCATGTCCTCGGGCTTCATCCCGGCGGCGGCAACGCGCTGGCAGCAGGAGCAGGGGATCGACGACGACCCGGGGGTGTTTCTGGAAGACATTCAGCGCAAGTCCCACGACCGCTCCGATCCGACGGTAGCGGCGGAGGTGGTCGAGGCCATCGGCCCGGCGCTGGAATGGCTGGAGGACGAGCACGGCATCCCGTTCGAGGTGCTGGACGGTTTCCTCTATCCCGGGCACAGCCGGCACCGCATGCACGCCGTGCCGGAACGTACCGGCGAAGCCCTGCTGACGCGGCTTTTGCAGGCGGTGATGGCGGCCGGTATTCCGGTCATGACCGACGCGCGTGTGACGACGCTGTTCGCCGATGAAGACGGCCTGATCTCCGGCGTGGAGGTGACCCGGCCCGATGGCGGAACCGAATTGATCGGCTGCGACAGCCTGATCCTGGCCTGCAACGGCTATGGCGGAAATCCGGAGATGGTGGCGGCGAACATTCCGGCCATGGCAGAGGCGGAATATCACGGCCATGCGGGCAATACCGGCGATGCGGTGCTGTGGGGCGAAGCGCTGGGCGCCGAGGTGCGCGATCTGACCGCCTGTCAGGGCCACGGCTCGCTTGCCATGCCGCACCGGATCCTGATCACCTGGGCGCTGATGATGGAAGGCGGCATCCAGATCAACAAGAACGGCGACCGGTTCGCCAACGAGCATCAGGGCTATAGCGAGCAGGCCGTCGACGTGCTGCAGCAGCCGGACGGTGTGGCCTTCGATATTTACGACGCGCGCCTGCATACGCTCGGGCTGGAATTTCCCGATTACAAGGACGCGGTGAATGCCAGCGCGGTGCGCCAGTGCAACAGCGTCGAGGCACTGGCCGAGTTTACCGGCGTGCCGCTGGAAAACCTGATGGCGGCGATCTCGGAGACCCACGAGCACGGGGTTGACCGGTTCGGCCGCGATCTCGGCAAGACGCCGGGGCTGCAGGCGCCGTACTTTGCCGTTCGTGTCACGGGGGCGCTGTTCCACACCCAGGGCGGTCTCGCCATCGACGGTGAGGCACGGGTGCTGCGGGATGACGGCAGTCCTTTCCCGAACCTGTTCGCGGCGGGCGGTGCCGCCGTCGGCGTCTCCGGGCCGGACATTTCCGGCTATCTCTCCGGCAATGGCCTGCTGACTGCGGTCGCGCTGGGCCGGATTGCCGGAGAGGCCGCGGTTTCTGCAAGATAAGCGGGCGGAAGCCGGGGCGCTTTCTCCGCCACAGCCGACATTGACATGCGGGAAAGGGGAGGTAAGTTCGTGCCCGTGAGGTAACGTCCTCACCCCAGCATGGGAATAAACGTCCGGGAACGGCCCGGCCCATTTGAAAGAAGGGGCCGTCCATGGCTTGGCTAGATCTTGTTCCCGCAGGCATTTCTGAAACTGGTCGGCCTGTCGGGCTGAAACTGACCAGCGCTTAGCTCCCGTCATGACAAACCATACCGATATCCAGTCCGGCGGCTCCGGCCGTCCGCTTTCTGAAACCGCTCTCTCCGATCTGCCTCCCGGTCGGTGGGCATTGCTGCGCTGGTTCATATCGTCCGCGACCCTGAACGTTCCGCAGGCGGCATCACCGGTTGCGTTTTCATTGCTCACCCTGAGCCTCACCGGCGACTCCAGCCGGGGCGCCGCGCTGATTCTCGCCATGACGCTGGCCCAGGTACTGGGTGCGGTGCCGATCACGCGCCTGGGCCGGAATTTCCCGGCGGCAAGGTTCCTGCAAGTCCTGATCGTGGTCCGTACGCTGGCCCTGATCCTGATGGCTGCTATGGCCGCGCATGGAGTGCCCTTTGTCTGGCTGTTCGTGTTCGCGGCGCTCGCCGGGTCGGTGAATGGCGCGGCTTTCGGATATCTGCGCTCCATCCTCAACAGCCTGACATCGACGACAAGTCTGCCCCGGGCACTGGGTATCTCGGCGACCCTCAACGAGGTCACGTTCGTCCTTGCGCCGGTGGCGGCCTCAGGGCTCGGGACGATCTCGCCGGTCTTCGCCATCCTGGCGCTGGCACTTCTTGGTGCCGTCCCCATCCTGCTCGTTCCGCATATCCAGTCGGTTCACGGTGAGAACGTGCGGGCGGCCAAGACCTCGGTGCTCACCCCGGCGATTGCCTTGTGGCTTATGTGCGGGGCGGCCGGCGGCGCCACCGTCGCGGCCATAGAGATCGGCGCTGTCGCCCTCGCTCTGGAGTTCGGATACGAGCCCGCGCTCGCCATCCTGTTCACGGTCCCGCTGTGTCTGTCTTCGGTTACGGGCGGCATCCTGATCAGCATCTACAATCGCAGCCTCGCCCGCCGGACGGTGGTGCTTCTGTTGTCGCTGATGGCTGCCGGAGCCGCGCTTGCCGCGTTTCAGCTGTCTCTCACGGCGACCATTATCGGAGCGGTCATGATCGGCTGCGTTCTCGCGCCTCTGGGAACGTATTACTCCCTTATCCTCGATACGCTTGTTACGCCGGATAAACGCCCGGAAGTGTTCGCCCTGTTGCGTACATCGAACGCGGTCGGGGTGATCTTCGCGAGCGGGGTGCTGACCGCTTTCTCCATCTCGGCGGCGCTGGGTGTTGTCGCGGCGCTGATGCTTGTCGTCACCATGGTGGTCGGGGTCGCGTCACTGCGGCGGAGCTGAGACGCGCGGAGAAGCCGTTGCTCCAGAGCCTTGGTGCGTTGCCGGAAAAAAACTTAGTGACTTGACTAAGTTTTTCTTGCGTTACCGGAAAATCAGCTAATACTTAGCAATATGACTAAGCATGATCCAAATCTCTCGCTCCTCTTCCACGCCCTCTCTGATCCGACCCGCCGGTCGATCCTGACCCGGCTCGCTGAAACACCTGCGCGGGTAACGGATCTGGCTGAGCCCACGGGATTACGGCTGCCCACAGTGATGCGGCACCTTTCCGTGCTGGAGGAAGCAGGGTTGATGACCACGTCCAAGGACGGGCGGATACGCACCTGCACTCTCGTACCGGAGGCACTGGATCCGCTGCGGACATGGCTCGATGAACAGCGGGGCATCTGGGAGGCTCGGCTTGACCGGTTCGATGCCGCTGTGATGCAGGTGATGAAGGAAAGCAAAGAATGACACAGAATCTCGTTACAGACAGTGCGACCGGTGCGGTGCCTGATGATTGGACGGGCCGCTTTGTGACACTCACCTTCGAACGGGACGTGGCCGTGCCGTTAGCCGTACTGTGGAATGTATGGACGGCCCCGGCAGCGCGCGCGGTCTGGGCTGCGCCATCTCCCTCGGTCACCGTTGAGTTCCTGGAGGCCGACACCAGGGTGGGCGGACGCGAGATCTCCATCTGCAGGGGAGAGGGGCATCCGGACATCCGATGCGAATGTGGTTGGTTGGAGTTGCAGCCAGCGCGGTGCAGTGTGAATTACGAGGTGATCTCGTCCGAAGGCGTGACGCAATCGGTTGCGCTGGTGACGGCGGATATCTCGGGAACGCACGAGAGCAGCCGGTTGGGTCTGACAGTGCAGCTGTCCTCGCTGGCGGAGGACATGGAAGCAGGTTATCGGGAAGGCTTCAGCGCGGCACTGGACAATCTGGTGAGTACGGCTGAACGGACTATGGTGCTGCAGCGGGTGATTAAGGCGCCGCGGTCTATTGTGTGGAGTGTGTGGATGAACCCAGAAACGTTGCCACAATGGTGGGGGCCGGAAGGTTTCTCCTGTCGAACGAAGAGGATCGACTTGCGCGCTGGCGGCGAATGGGTATTCGACATGATCGGGCCTGACGGCACGATCTTCCCGAACCACCATCTCTATAACGATGTCCTGCCCGAGGAGAGAATCGGTTATGCGTTGCATGCAGGTGAAGACGGGCCGAAACATGCAGATGCTTGGGCTTCGTTCGAGGATCTGGACGGGGCAACGAAGGTGACGCTGGGCATGGTATTCAGTACCTCAGCCGAGTTCCAGGAGGCAAAGGGCTTCGGTGCCGTGGAACTGGGGTTGCAAACCCTTGGCAAACTGGAACGCTTCGCCACTTCCCGCTGATATGCTTCGACTTCCCCGGGCGTCTTCGGCAGCGCCTGCCGACCGCGATCGAGATCGCGGCCGGACAGATCACCGGAGAGGCGCCGCCTCTAGGAGGTAAGCGCGCGCAGGCAGAGGGACGCGTTCACTCCGCCGAAGCCAAAGCTGTTGCAGAGCGCGCTGCGGAGTGTCTTCGCCCGTGCTTTCAGCGGAATGAAATCCAGATCTTCCGCGCCATCGTCGGGGTTGCCGAAATTCAGCGTCGGCGGCAGAATCCCGCGCAGCACGGCGAGGGCGGAGAAGACCGCTTCAACGCCGCCTGCGGCACCGAGCAGGTGCCCGATGGAGGATTTCGTCGAGGAAATCGGGATGCCGGCAAGGGCCGCGCCGAACACCCGGCGCAGCGCGACGATCTCGCCCCGGTCGCCGACCGATGTGGATGTCGCGTGGCCGTTGATATAGCCGATAGCGTCCGGGCTCACCGCTGCCCGCTTCAGGCAGGCATCAATGGCCAGCGCCGCGCCGGACCCGTCTTCCGGCCCTGCCGTCAGATGATAGGCATCCGCGCTGGTACCGTAGCCCGCGACCTCGACCAGCGGTGTGGCGCCGCGTGCCTCGGCATGGCTCTTCCGTTCCAGCACGACCAGCCCGGCGCCTTCGCCCAGCACGAACCCGTCCCGGTCCCTGTCATAGGGCCGTGAGGCCTGCTCCGGCGCCTCGTTCCGGGTGGAGAGCGCGCGTGCTGCCGAGAAGCCGCCGATGGTCAGCCTGTCGATACAGGCCTCCGTGCCGCCCGCCAGCACCACGTCGGCCTCACCCGCGCGGATAAGGCGCATGCCGTCGCCGATGGCCTGAAGCCCGGCGGCGCAGGCGGTGACCGGCGTATCGATCGGTCCCCGGAAGCCGTAGCGAATGGAAATATTCCCGGCGGCGAGATTGCCGAGAAAGGCGGGGATGACGAAGGGGGAGAGGCGCCGGTAGCCGCGCTGGTCGAGGGTGGTCTTGGCTTCCGTGATCACCGGGAAGCCGCCAATGCCGGTGGCGACGGCGGTTGCCGTGCGGTCGCGGCTTTCTTGATCTTGCGGCTTCCATCCGGCTTGGGTCAGGGCCTCTTCGGCGGCGGCGAGCGCATAGATGGTGAAGAGATCGACCTTCTTGCGGTCCTTCGTCGATATCACGGCGTCGATATCCAGGCCTGCTTCCGGATCTTCCTCGATGGAGGGCACCAGTCCGGCAATGCGTGTTGGCAGATCGGAGACGTCAATCCGGTCTATCGTGCGAATGCCGGAACGGCCTTCGAGGAGCCTGTTCCACACCGCATCGACACCCCGTCCAAGAGGCGTCACGAGACCCATGCCGGTTATCACAATCGGATCGTCAGACATTTTCTTCTCCAGTTATGTATATGCACAACTTTGCTCAAAAATAGTCACTCAAGCTCGGCCAGGATCTTCAGGGCATCCTGCACCTGGTTCCATTTCTCCTCACCGAGTTCAGCGCGCACTTTGTCGTGTGCCTCGAACCAGACCGGGATGAACTCCTCGACCCGGCGTTCGCCTTCCTCCGTCAGAGCCACGCGCTGGGAACGGCCGCGACCCTCGCTGTCCGAGCTGATCAGTCCTTTTTTACGTAACGCCTGCAGGTTCCGGGTCATGGCGCTCCGTTCGATGACCGTGCGTTCGGCAAGCTCACTGATGGAGTCGAAACCGCCGGCGGAGATGGCGAACAGCAGGCCGATCTGGGTGGCCTGAAGGTCGTATGTGCGGGCGAGCTTGTTGTAACGCCGGGTGATCGACCGGGCTGCCCGCCGTGATTTCACCATCAGGCAGTAGGTTTTCATGTACTCGGCGGTTTTCGGGTCCATGTACTCTGCTTAATGTGCATATACACTTCTGTAAAGTCCCCGGATTGTCCGGCGGTAATTGCGCGCAGAGCAGGGCCGGAGGCACCATCCGGTTGCGGCAGAGGCGCAAAACGGCTAGGACAAGGCGATTTCCAAGCCTTCTTATCCGGAGAGACCGCGTGTCGCATCCCGACAGCGAGAGCGAATTGACCAAGCGTGCCCTGCTTCCCGCGGGGCTGCGCGATGTGCTGCCGCTTGATGCGGCGCATGAGGCGGCCATCATCGAAGCCCTGCTGGCCCGCTGTGCCTCGCATGGCTACGACCGGGTGAAGCCGCCGCTGGTGGAGTTCGAGACCTCGCTCTTCGCCGGGCCGGGTGCCGCCATGAGCGACAGCACCTTCCGGCTGATGGACCCGGTCTCGCAAAAGATGATGGGCGTGCGCGCGGACATGACCGTGCAGATCGCCCGGATCGCGACAACCCGCCTGAAGCAGGAACCGCGTCCCTTGCGGCTGTGCTATGCGGGCGAGGTGCTGCGTGTCTCGGCCAATCAGCTTAACCCGGAACGCCAGCTGGTGCAGGTCGGCGCGGAGCTGCTTGGCGGTGACAGCGTGGCGGCCGATGCGGAGCCGGTGCTGCTGGCGGTGGAAGCCCTGCGCGCCATTGGCGTGACCAGGCTTTCCGTCGATCTGACGGCGCCGCGCGTGATCCCGATCCTTTTGGCCGGCTCCGATCTGCCGAAGGATACGCTGCGATCATTGCGCACGGCCATCGACCGCAAGCATACGGCCGAAGTCCGTCGCCTGGCGGGCGATCTGGAGCCGGTTGTAACCCAGTTGATGGATGCTGCCGGTTCCTGGCAGGAAGCGCTCGACGAATTGTCGGGTATCGAACTGCCGGAAGCGGCGCGCGCCGCCATCGACCGTGTTGCGGCCATTGCGAGAAGCGTCGCGGAGATTGAGCCCGATCTCGCCATGACCATCGATCCGGTGGAGAATCGCGGTTTCGAATATTACACCGGCTTCGGCTTCAGCCTGTTCGCGCGCGGTGTGCGCGGCGAGCTTGGGCGTGGCGGACGTTATCAGGTGGATGGTGGGGACGGCATCGGCTCGACCGGTTTCACGCTATACATGGAAACAGTACTGCGGGCTCTGCCGGATCCCGTGCGCCCGGACCGGCTTTATCTGCCGTCCGGGACCACCGTGGATCGGGCACGTGCGCTCCGGGAGCAGGGCTGGATTACCATCGCAGCATTGGACAAGGACCCCGATCCGGCGCTAGAAGCGTCCCGCCTCGGCTGTACTCACATTTTGAAAGACGGAGCGCCGGTGGCGCTTTGATTGCTGAAACACGGAGTGCCGGTGGCACTCTGATTGTGCCGGTGCCGCATTGCGCGGCCGGAATTCAAGAAAGACGAGACGACACATGAAAAATGTCACGGTGATCGGCGCCCAGTGGGGCGACGAAGGCAAAGGCAAGATCGTCGACTGGCTCTCGGAACGCGCCGACGTGATCGTGCGCTTCCAGGGCGGTCATAATGCCGGCCATACGCTCGTTATCGGCAATCAGACCTACAAGCTGAGCCTGCTGCCGTCCGGCGTTGTCCGCGAAGGCAAGCTGTCGGTCATCGGCAATGGCGTGGTCGTCGATCCGTGGGCACTGGCCAGCGAAATCGAGACGCTGGGCAAGGCCGGGGTAAAGATCACCACGGACAATCTGGTGATCGCGGACAATGCCTCCCTCATCCTGCCGGTGCATCGCCGGATCGATCAGGCCCGCGAAGCGGTTCTGGCGGAAGGCAAGATCGGCACCACCGGGCGCGGCATCGGCCCGGCCTATGAAGACAAGGTTGCCCGCCGTGCGGTGAAGGTTTCCGATCTCGCCGATCCGGAAACACTGGAGAAGCGCGTGCGTGCGCTGATCGCGCACCACAACGTGTTCCTGAAGGGCGCCGAAGAAGAACTGATTGACCCGCAGGAAACCCTGGACCAGCTGGCGGAGATCGCCGGCACGGTTCTGCCGTTCGTGAAACCGGTCTGGCGCGAGCTGGAAGCAGCGGTCGCCGCCGACAAGCGCATCCTGTTCGAGGGCGCCCAGGGCGTCATGCTCGATGTCGATCACGGCACCTATCCGTTCGTCACCTCCTCCAACACGGTGGCGGGGCAGGCGTCTGCCGGCTCCGGGCTCGGCCCGCGCGACGTTGGCTATGTGCTCGGTCTGGTGAAGGCCTACACCACCCGTGTCGGCTCGGGCCCGTTCCCGACGGAACTGGAAGACGAGATTGGCCAGAAACTGGGCGAGCGCGGCAAGGAATTCGGTGTCGTAACCGGGCGCAAGCGCCGCTGCGGCTGGTTCGACGCGGTCATGGTCCGGCAGGCCCTGAAGGTCTCCGGCGTTGACGGTATCGCGCTGACCAAGGTCGATGTGCTGGACGGTTTCGACGAGCTGAAAATCTGTGTCGGCTACGAGCTGGACGGCGAGACGCTTGACTATTTCCCGGCCGGTGCCGGCAAGCAGGCCCGGGTCAAGCCGGTCTACACCACCATGGAAGGCTGGTCCGAAAGCACGTTCGGTGCCCGTTCCTGGGCTGATCTGCCGGCGAATGCGGTGAAATATATCCGCTATCTGGAAGAGTTGATCGAAACGCCCGTGGCACTGCTGTCAACCAGCCCGGAACGTGAGGATACCATTCTGGTGCATGACCCGTTCCGCGGCTGATAGCTTCAGAATACCGTAAAATCAGACAGCTAACGCTGCTTCGGCAGATGCTTTTTCTTGCATTTGCATCGAAAGATTGGGAAACCGGATAGGTCTGGAACCTGATCCGTCGGGATCATGTCGATCCGCGCGGCCGGTCAGGTTCCGTTAATTCGTCTCGATGCAGGTTTTGGTGTGGCAGAAAAGCGCACCAGAGACGGTATCAGGAAGAAGAGGCCTGCCCGTATGGCCGATCTGGTTAAACTCAACGACCGGTTCGAAATCGATCCCGCCCAACCCTTGCCCGACTTCGATTCACCGTCGGCGAAGGCCTACGCCTGCAAGGATGGCGGCAGCACGGATGTTTTCGCGCTGGTCTGTGATCCGAAGGTGCCGTTGCGGGTCGAGGCCATCAACGGGCTCAAGGGGTTCCCCAATCACAACCTGATGCGCGTGCATGACCATGGCGTGGTCAACTGGACCATTTCCGGACGGCGCATGCCGGTTCTCATCCTGGACCGGCCCCGCGGCATGCGGCTTTTCTCCGATCCGGGGCAGGTGATCGAGCCCTTTACGGACGAGCAGCTGGCGCGCGGGTTTCTGACGCCGTTTGTCGCCACCATGCGGGAGATGTCCCAGCGCGGTGTCACGCACAGGAATATCCGGCCCGATAATCTTTTCTATTCCGACCCGACGCGGCGCTCCGTCATGGTCGGGGAATGTGTCAGCAGCCCTCCGGGGCTTTATCAGCCAGACAGTTGCGAGAGCCTGGAATGCGTCATGGCCGATCGTACCGCCCGGGGCGAGGGCGGTGTGCTGGACGACCTGTTCTCGGTTGGCGTGACGCTGCTTTCCCTGCTTACCGGCCGGATGATGCCGGAGGCGACCGATCCGCAGCGGATGATTTTCGACCGTATCAATTTCGGCTCCTATGCCTGTCTGGTCGGCAGCACCCGGCTGCAGATGAACATGGTCGAAGTGCTGCGCGGCCTGCTGACGGACGAGCCCCGTGAACGCTGGACGATCCGGGACCTTGAACTCTGGCTCGGTGGCCGCCGTCTTACCCCGAAGCAGGTGAAGCTGCCGCCGAAGGCCGCAAGGCCATTGGCGGTGGGCGGCGGCAGTTACGAGAATGTCCGGGCCGTCGCGCACGCCATCGGGCGGAACTGGAACACGGCGGCCGATCTGATCCGGGGGCAGGATTTCGACAACTGGCTGCGGCGCTCTCTCGGTGACGAGACCGCGGTCGAGTCGGTCAACAAGGTGACCGGCGGCGCGAACGGCATCCAGAGCGCGCCGAAGGAAGAGGACGCCCGTCTGGTCACCCGGGTTGCCATCGGTCTCGATCCGACCGCGCCGATCCGTCACAAGGGCTTTTCCTGCCATATCGACGGCGTGGGGCCGACGCTTGCCCTGAACTTCAACGACGATGCGACGCGGCAGAAGGTGGCGGCCTTCATCAGCAGCCGTTCGGTTGGTCCATGGATGTCGGTGCAGACCCGCTCGAAGCAGGATCTGCTGGAACTCTTCTCGAAGTTCGACAAGCTACCGACCTTTCTGAACAGTACCGGGCCGGGATACGGCATCGAGCGGGTGCTTTACGAGCTGAATGAAGACATTCATTGCATGAGCTCGATGATCGAGCATCTCTATGTTACCGATCCGGAGGAAGTGATCCCGGCGCTTGAGGCCGTGGCCCAGGGCGGTAACCGGCCGCCGATCCCGATGGACAGACATCTCGCGGCCTTTCTCGGCGCCCGCTCTCCCGATATCGAGGAACGGCTGTTGCGCCCGCTCGGTAACTCCTCTGACAAGCGGCCGGCGATCGACGCGCTGAATGTCATCCGGCTGCTTGCCCGGATCCAGACCCTGTCCCGGAATGGCCCCATGCCGGGGCTTTGCCAATGGTTCGTCCAGCTGATGAAACCGGCTGTGAACGGTTTTCATAACCTGAAGGCCAGGGCGGCGGTCGAAACCAGTGTGATGAAAGCGTCCGAAAGCGGACAACTTGGCGAAATTCTGAAAATCTTCGACGATCAGCGGGCCCAGCAGCGGGACCAGCAGGGATATGCGCGGGCACAACAGGAATTCGCGCATTGCGCCGTGCAGGTTGCCCAGATGAATCTGGATCTGCAAAACAAGGATAGTCTGGCGGCGGAACTCGGGGAGCAGGCAGCCGCCGTGATCTCCGGCGTTGTCGGCAGTGTGGGAACGACGGCTATCGTGATCCTTTATTTGGTCTAAACTGGGAGCTGCCGCGCCCGGACCGGGACGCGTTCTGGACAATACGGGCGATAGGAAACTGAGATGGCATCAAACCAGGCAAGCGCGTCATCGTTGAAGGTGATCATCTTCACGATCGGTGGCGGCCTGATGCTGTTCACCCTGCCGACCGTTCTGGTTCTGGGGCTGGGCATGCTGCCGACGCTGGCCGCCATGATGATCGACCAGAGGCGGGAGAAATACACCACGCTCTGTGTCGGCTGCATGAATTTCGTCGGTGTGCTGCCCTTCGTCGCCCAGCTCTGGTCGGAGGACCATTCCTATGCGAAGGCGTTCGAGATCATGGCCGATCCGTTCGCCTGGCTGACCATGCTGGGGGCTGCGGGGCTTGGCTGGTGCATCTATTTGCTGGCGCCGGGTGTTGTGTCGATGGGGATCGCCATGCGCATTGAGCAGCGTATCGGCCGGCTGCGACGCCGTCAGAGGGAACTTGTCGAGGAGTGGGGACCGGGCGTTGCCGGCGCCCTCGATAATAACGAGCCGCGAGAGGCCGGACCGGAAAAGAAAAACCGGGACGGTTAAATCGCCCCGGCTGCCTGTCTTCTTCAGATAGTTGTCTTGCTCAGACGGTTTCGAGCCGCTGCTCCATGGCAGCGTTGCGCATCGCTTTCTGAAGCTTTTCGAATGCACGAACCTCGATCTGCCGGACGCGTTCCCGGCTGATATTGTATTCCTGGCTGAGATCTTCGAGCGTCATCGGGTTTTCCTGCAGGCGGCGCTGCGTCAGAATGTGACGCTCCCGCTCGTTCAGGGATTCCATGCCGACGGAGAGAAGCTGACGCCGCTGGTCCAGCTCCTCGCTTTCCGCGAGCTGCTCTTCCTGGCTTTCGCCTTCATCGACCAGCCAGTCCTGCCATTCGCCTTCCCCGTCAATGCGCAGCGGCGCATTCAGGGAATGATCCGGGGCCGCAAGCCGGCGGTTCATGTTGATGACGTCCTGCTCGGGAACTTCCAGCTTGGTGGCAATCGCCGTCACCCGTTCCGGGGAGAGATCGCCTTCCTCGATGGCCTGCATCTGGCCTTTCAGCTTGCGCAGGTTGAAGAACAGCTTCTTCTGCGCCGCCGTGGTGCCGATTTTCACCAGCGACCAGGAGTGCAGGATATATTCCTGAATGGCTGCCCGGATCCACCACATGGCATAGGTGGCAAGGCGGAAGCCGCGTTCGGGGTCGAAGCGCTTCACCGCCTGCATCATGCCGACATTGCCTTCGGAGATCAGCTCCGCGATCGGCAACCCGTAGCCGCGATAGCCCATGGCGATCTTGGCGACAAGCCGGAGATGGCTGGTAACGAGTTTATGGGCGGCGTCGGAATCGTCATGCTCACGCCAGCTTTTGGCGAGCATGTATTCCTCTTCCGGCTTCAACATCGGAAATTTGCGAATCTCCTGAAGGTACCGTGTCAGGTTACCTTCAGCCGACAGAGTCGGGACGTTGATTGCTTGTGCCATGGTTCCCCTCAATCTTTTTGACGGCCGTTCATGCGCCGTCATTGCAAGGGTAACGTCTGAACACTGTGTTCGGTTCCCCCTCACAACCTTAATTTGGGGTGTGAATGTGGACTTTTTAAGGCCTGTTTCTCATTCTATTGGACGCGCCTGGAAAATAACTTATTCAGGATTATCGCGTAATCCGTCCAGAAGCAGCACCATATCGGCCGGCAGCGGGCTCTCGAACCGAAGCATTTCGTGGCTTATCGGGTGCTCGAAGCCCAGTACCGCCGCATGCAGTGCCTGCCGGGAGAAAGTCCGGATCGGCTCCGGGTCGGATGCCTTGTTGCTGCGTCCATAGAGCGGATCGCCGATCAGCGCATGGCCGATATTGGCCAAATGGACCCGGATCTGGTGGGTCCGTCCTGTCTCGAGCCGGCATTCGACCAGCGCGGCCTTCATGCCGAACCGCTCCAGTATCTTGTAATGGGTGACGGCCGGCTTGCCGGTGGCGGTCACCGCCATTTTCTTCCGGTTGCGCTGGCTGCGGCCGATCGGCCCCTCGATCCGGTCCCTGGATTTCGTCGGCACACCGCGCACCACGGCCTGATAGCAGCGCTCGATGGTGTGGGCGGCGAACTGCACGACCAGCCCCTGATGGGCATCGTCGCTCTTGGCCACGACCATCAGCCCGCTGGTGTCCTTGTCGATCCGGTGCACGATGCCGGGCCTTTTCACTCCGCCGATCCCGGACAGGCTGCCGCCGCAATGGGCGAGCAGGGCATTGACCAGCGTGCCGTCCCAGCTTCCCGGTGCCGGATGCACGACCAGTCCGGCCTGCTTGTTGACGACGATCAGGTCGTCATCCTCATAGACCACGGAGAGCGGAATTTCCTCGGCTTCGGGCTCTGCCGGTTCCGGTGGCGGAATATCGACACGATAGGTCTGGCCCGGTTTGACCGTTCCCGAGGGGTCGGTTATCGTCGCGTCTCCGCAGCTGACGCGGCCTTCCAGGATGAGATTTTTCAACCGACTCCGGGACAGGTTCGGGATGTCCGGCATCTCTGCCAGACGACCGGCGAGCCAGCGGTCAATGCGGTCGATATTCTCTTCCCGTGCGTCGGCGTCGCCGGACACGATCTCTATCTGAAATTTTTCTGAAGCAGGATCCATGGCGGCGAACCTACCCGATAGCGATGAAAACAAAAAGCAGGCAGAACCGGGCTGGCTTCTGCCCGCGAAAATCGCCGTCGTGATGATGGGGGTGATGATCCTCGGCGGCCTCGGCGTGATTGCCTATACGGTGGCCACCCGGCTCGGCGGAGATGGCGGAAAACCTGCGCCGGCGGCGCCTGTGGCCGCGCCGGAAGCCCCGGCAGCGCTGCCGGTCCAGACCGGTTTCGGGAACGTTCAGGTGACGATCCCGAAAGGCGCCCGGCCCGGCCCGGCCCAGTTCGACGATGGCCGCATGATCCTGCAGATGACCCTCGCCGACGGACGTATCCGTCTGCTGATTCTCGATCTTGGGTCCGGCACGGAGCTCGGCACCATCGATCTGGCACCAACAGAAGACTAGAAAACAGGGAGCGTAAGCATGACCCCATGGAACTCCGAGACCCTCCGGGTCGTCATCCCGGACGGCGCGACGGTCGGCCCGGCGCAGTATCATGATGGCAAGATGATCGTGCAGGTCAGCAGCCCGGATGAGGTGATCCGCCTGATCGTCGTCGATCTGGAAACCGGGACACCTTACGGCAGCGTGGCAATGATTCCGGAAAGCAAGGCATGAACACGAATCCCAATACCTGGAACGTCAATTTCGCCAGCGACAACGTCGCCGGTGCGGCACCGGAAATCATGGCCGCTCTGCAGGAAGCCTCGACCGGTTTCGCCATGCCCTACGGCAATGACGATCTGACGGAGATCTTTCGACGCCGCGCCGCCGAGATTTTCGAGACGGACCTGATCGCCCATCCCGTTGCGACCGGAACCGCCGCCAACTCGCTGGCGCTGTCGGTGCTGTCCCCGCCCTATGGCGTGGTCTTCTGCCATGAAGGCGCGCATATCGAGGAAGACGAGTGCGCGGCGCCGGAATTCTATATCGGCGGCGGCAAGCTGACTCTGCTGGCAGGCGAGAACGGCAAATTCACCGCCGACACGCTGGCGAAAAAACTCGGTGATCCGAGCGCGGCCTCGGCGGTGCACCACGCCAAACCGGCGGCGGTCAGCATCTCCCAGCTGACGGAGAAGGGCACGGCCTACAGTCTGGACGAGATCCGGGCCATCGCCGATGTCGCCCATGCGCACGGCTTGAAGCTGCATATGGACGGCGCCCGGTTCACCAATGCGATGCTCGGCCTCGGCTGTTCGCCCGCCGAGGCAACATGGAAGGCCGGAGTGGACGCTCTTTCCTTCGGGGCTACCAAGAACGGCGCTTTCGCGGCCGAGGCTGTGATCTTCTTCGACCCGCAAGCGGTCAAGGACTTCGAATTCCGGCGCAAGCGCGGCGGCCATCTGTTCTCCAAGATGCGCTTTCTGTCGGCCCAGCTTGCCGCCTATCTCGAGAATGACAACTGGCTGCGCTACGCCGGGACCGCGAACGATGCCGCCCGCCGCCTCACGGACGGGCTGACGGCTCTGCCCGGCGTGGAGCTGCTGCACGTGGTCGAAGGCAACGAGATCTTCGCCCGGATATCCGGGCCGGTGCATCAGGCGCTGCGCTCCGCCGGATGCCAGTATTACGCTTTCGGTGAAGCGGATGACGGCAGTGTGGGCATTCGTCTCGTCACCGCATTCAATACGACCGAAGCCGATACGGATCATTTTCTGAAAGCGGCCCGCGCCGGTGCCGGGGAGGCCGCAGCATGAGCACCGCCGGACGGTATCCAGAAAGCGATTACAAGAGCGACGCCAAGCTGCCGCTGGACGGCGTGCGGGTGCTCGATCTCTCCCGGCTCGTTGCCGGCAATATGGTCACGCACGTGCTGGCCGATTACGGCGCCGAGGTGATCAAGATCGAGCGGCCGGGCTTCGGCGACGATCTGCGCAACTGGCGGACCGAGGGGGTGGCGACGCACTGGAAGGTCTATTGCCGCAACAAGAAGAGCATCACGCTCGATCTGCGGAAGCCGGAAGGCAAGGCACTGTTCCTGAAGCTGGTCGAGACAGCAGACGCCATCGTGGAGAACTTCAAGCCGGGCACCCTTGAGGACTGGGGTCTCGGGCCTGACGTTCTGCAGGGCTTGAACCCGAAACTGACGCTGGTCCGCGTCTCCGGCTGGGGGCAGACCGGCCCATGGAAGCACAAACCCGGCTTCGGCTCGCTGGTGGAAGCGATGAGCGGCTTTGCCGCGCTGAACGGTTTCGGCGACCGGCCGCCGGTGCTGCCGCCGCTGGCTTTGGCGGACATGATTGCGGGCCTTTATGGGGCATTCTCGGTCATGGTGGCGTTGCGTAATGTCGAGGTGTCGGGCGGCAAGGGCCAGAGCATCGATCTCTCCCTGTTCGAGCCGATCCACGCCATTCTCGGCCCGGAAGCGGCGAATTACGCGCTCAGCGGCAAGGTGCCAGAGCGCACCGGGAGCCGCTCCAACCTGACCGCCCCGCGCAATACCTACCGCTGCAAGGACGGCAAATATGTGGCTCTGTCCGGCTCCATCCAGGCCATGGCGGAGCGGCTGTTCCGCACCATCGGCCGGCCGGAGCTGATCGACGATCCGCGCTTCAAAACCAATTCCGACCGGGTGAAGCATAACGACATTCTGGACCCGATCATCGCCGACTATATGGGTGAACGGACCCAGGCCGAATGCCTTGCCATCTTCGAGGAAGCGGGCGTGACGGTCGGCCCCGTCGCTGATGTCGCCCAGCTTGCGGATGACGATTACATGGAAGGCCGTGGCGTGGTCGAGAGCTTCCCGGATGCGGAGACCGGCAGCCTGCCGATGCATGCGGTCATCCCGCGCATGTCCGACACGCCGGGGGGCGTGCGCAGCCCGGCGCCGGAGCTTGGTCAGCACAATGACGAGATCTGGTCCGCGCTTGGTTTTGATGCGGCCGAACAGGCAAAACTGACCGACGCAGGAGTGATCTGACATGGCTGGCCCTCTCCCTCTCTGGCGCTCGCTGCTCTATGTGCCCGTCACCAACCAGCGCTTTGTCGAGAAAGCCTCGGCGCGCGGCGCGGACGTCATCAAGCTCGATCTTGAAGACAGCATCCCGCCGGCGGAAAAGCCTGCCGCACGGGCGGCCCTGCGCGACGCGGCGCAGGTGATCTCCAATGCGGGCACCGAAGTGCTGGTCCGGATCAACCGGCCCTGGCGCATGACCATTCTGGATCTCGAAGCCGCCATCTGGCCGGAAGTCTCCGGCCTGTGTCTGCCGAAGCTGGAGAGCGCGGATCATCTTGCGTTCATTGACGAGACGGTGGAGGAGCTGGAGCGCGAGCGCGGCATGCAGGTCGGGAGCATCTGCTTCATGGGCCTGATCGAAACCCCGCGCGGTCTCAACAATGTGCGCGAGATCGCCAAGGCCAGCCCGCGCCTCAAGGGCCTGTCCCTTGGCCAGGAAGACTATTCTGCCGCCCTCGGCATGCCCGGCCTTGGCCCGGAGGACCTGCTGGAAGACATGCGCCTGGTCCAGCGCGCCGCCCGCGAGGCGGAGATCCTGCCGCTCGGCTATGCCGGCTCCATCGCGGAGATCACCGACATGGACGCCTTCCGGGCCAGCGCCCAACGCGCCCGCGCCCTCGGAATGGAAGGCGCCTCCTGTGTCCACCCGGCCCAGGTGCCGATCCTGAACGCCGTGTTCAGCCCGACCGAAGACGAGGTGGAAACGGCGGACGCCATGGTCGCCGCCTATGACGACGCCATGGCCGAAGGCCTCGGCGCGGTGAGCTTTCGCGGCAAGATGATCGATGTGCCGGTGGTGGAGCGGGCAAGACGCGTGCTGGTGCTGCGCGACCGGATCGCGGGGAGGGGATAGGGCCCACCCCGTCGTTTCCCGGACTTGATCCGGGACCTTCCGGCGAAAGGCACCACCTTCCTCTTCCAGATGCCACCCCACGATCAAAAAGGTCCCGGATCAAGTCCGGGAAAAAAAAACGCGAGCATGCCTCCCATAACCGGGGCATGCGCCCGTTCGTCTACATCCTCGCCAGCAAACCGCATGGCGTCCTCTATACCGGGGTCACGTCCGATCTGCCCCGGCGCATGGCCGAGCACAGGAGCGGCGCCATCGCCGGTTTCACCAGGCACTACAATGTGCATGTCCTGGTCTATTTCGAGCCGCACCAGAGCATGGAGGAAGCACGCTGCCGGGAATATCAGGTGAAGCGCTGGAGGAGACGCTGGAAGGTCGAAATGATCGAACGGCATAACCCTGAATGGCGCGACAGGTTCGAAGAGCTGTTTTGAAGGACTCCCCTTAGCCTTTTCCCGGACTTGATCCGGGACCTTTTCGATCATAAATCACCCCTCGCCATTGGCGGATCAGGGGATGTCACCCTTCGCCGGAAGGTCCCGGATCAAGTCCGGGAAAGGGCTGTGGGGCGGTCCCGTGCACCCCGTCATCCAGCCCGCCGCAAGCGGCCCATTGCCGCCGGGCCTGCACTTGGCTACAACTCTGGCCTCATTCTCATACTTCATAGGAGCGTCGCCTTGGCTGCGTACCAGTACATTTACGTGATGAAAGGTCTGAGCAAGACCTGGCCCGGCGGGCGCGAGGTTTTGAAGAACATTCATCTGTCCTTCCTGCCCGGCGCCAAGATCGGCGTGCTCGGCGGGAACGGCGCGGGTAAGTCCACGCTGCTGAAGATCATGGCCGGCGTCGATACGGAATTCGTGGGCGAGGCCTGGGCCGCCGATGGCATCAAGATCGGCTATCTGGCGCAGGAGCCGGAGCTGAATGCCGACAAGGACGTGCATGGCAACGTCATGGAAGGCATGGGCGAGACGAAGGATCTGCTTGATCGCTTCAACGAGGTCAGCGCCAGGTTCGGCGAGGAAATGACCGACGATCAGATGAACGACCTGCTGGCCGAGCAGGGCGAGCTGCAGGAGAAGATCGACGCCGCCGACGCCTGGGATCTGGACCGCAAGGTCGAGATCGCCATGGACGCGCTGCGGCTGCCGCCGGGCGATGCGGACGTGACCAAGCTGTCGGGCGGTGAACGCCGCCGGGTGGCGCTCTGCAAGCTGCTGCTCTCCACACCGGACATGCTGCTGCTCGATGAGCCGACCAACCATCTGGACGCCGAATCCGTCGCCTGGTTGCAGCGCTTCCTGCATGACTTCCCGGGCACCGTCGTGACCGTGACCCATGATCGCTACTTCCTGGATGAAGTGGCGGGCTGGATTCTGGAAGTCGACCGGGGCCGGGGCATTCCCTACGAGGGGAACTATACCGGCTGGCTGGAACAGAAGCAGAAGCGTATGGAGCAGGAAGGCCGGGCGGAGGATGCCCGCCAGCGTTCCTTGAACCAGGAGCTGGAATGGGTCCGGCAGTCGCCGCGTGCCCGTCAGGCGAAGAGCAAGGCGCGTCTCAATGCCTATGAGGAGCTGCTGGCGAAGAGCGAGGAGAAGAGTACCGACACGGCTCAGATCGTCATCCCGGCCGGCCCGCGCCTCGGCGGTCAGGTGATCGAGGCCGATCATCTGAACAAGGGCTTTGGCGACCGGCTGCTGATCGACGATCTGTCCTTCAAGCTGCCGCCGGGCGGCATTGTTGGCGTGATCGGCCCGAACGGCGCCGGTAAGACCACGCTGTTCCGGATGATCACCGGTCAGGAGAGCGCCGACAGCGGCACCTTCACGGTCGGCGAGACAGTTGTGCTCGGTTATATCGACCAGTCCCGCGACTCGCTCGACGCGAAGAAAACCGTCTGGGAGGAAATCTCCGACGGGCTGGACGAGATCGATCTGGGCAAGCGGAAGATGCAGAGCCGGGCCTATTGCGGGCTGTTCAACTTCCGTGGCGCCGACCAGCAGAAGAAAGTTGGCCAGCTATCGGGCGGTGAGCGGAACCGGGTGCATCTGGCGAAGATGCTGAAATCCGGCGCCAACCTGCTGATGCTCGATGAGCCGACCAACGATCTCGACGTCGACACGCTCCGGGCGCTGGAAGAGGCGCTGCTGGAATTTGCCGGTTGCGCCGTGGTCATCACCCATGACCGCTGGTTTCTCGACCGGATCGCGACCCACATCCTCGCCTTCGAGGGCGACAGCCATGTCGAGTGGTTCGAGGGCAACTACCAGGCTTATGAAGAAGACAAGAAGTCCCGGCTGGGCTCCGATGCGGTTGAGCCGCACCGGATCAAGTACAAGCCGATCGCGCGTACCTGAGCCGCCGTCGGGAAGAGAAAACATCCTGAAATGAAAAACGCCGGCTTCGAGCCGGCGTTTTTTATGAGCGATTATCTGAAGCGCAGGATCAGGTGCGTTTGCGCAGTCCTTCGAGGATCTTTTCCATGCGTGCCAGCAGGGGATCGATCTTGCCGCCGTTGCTTTCGATCACGGAGGTATATTCGTTGCGCTGGGTGATACCCATGCTGATGCCCTCGATCACCACATCGACGATCTTGAATGTCTCGCCATCCTTGATCAGCCGCCAGTCGACCAGCACATTGCCCTGGGGATTCACGGGATCGATGATCTCGCTTTTCACCACGGTATAGCGGCCGTTTTCGCCGTTACCGGTGACTTCGAACTTCTGTCCCGAATAATTGTCGAACTGGTTCGTGTAGGTGAAGACGAGGCTCTCCTCGAAGAGCTTCAGGTAGGTTTCCCGCTGTTCCGGGCTGGCCCGGGGCCAGTTCCGGCCAAGGACGAACTGGCCGATCCAGTTAAGATCGAAATGCTCGTTCAGAAGGGCGCGGAATTTTTCCCGGCGGGCCTCGCCGACGATTTCCTTGTCGGTCACCAGCGCAAGCGCCGCTTCACCGAGATTGTCTACGAACTTTTCCGCGGCAGCCCCTTTGTCATCGGCAGCCGCCGGTGCCAGAGGCACGGC
>TARA_R110002051_G_scaffold4579_3_pt1 | contig 45759 bp, 51 predicted proteins | sample TARA_R110002051 | Tara Oceans TARA_R110002051 (sample SAMEA4397023) | marine metagenome | biome: Polar Biome; feature: [MES] marine water layer (ENVO:01000295) within the mesopelagic zone...; material: water (ENVO:00002006), including particulate matter (ENVO:01000060) such as...... | reverse complement strand
CCCGTCGCAATTCGGTGCAGGGTCGTGCGGGATCAGCTCGCCTTGGCGAACAGCTCTCCGACATAGTCCCAGTTCACCATGTTCTCGATGAAGGCCTTCACGTAATCCGGACGGCGGTTGCGGTAATCGATGTAGTAGGAATGCTCCCACACGTCGCAACCGAGCAGAACGGTCTCGCCATAGGCCATCGGGCTTTCGCCGTTCGGGGTCTTGGTGACCTTGAGCTTGCCGTCGCTGCCCATGGCCAGCCAGCACCAGCCGGAGCCGAACTGGGTGACACCGGCTTCAATGAAGGCAGCCTGGAAATCGGCGACCGAGCCGAGGTCTTCGATGATCTTCTTTTCAAGCGCGCCAGGGATAGCGCCGCCGCCATTCTTCTTCATCATCTGCCAGAACTGCAGGTGATTCCAATGCTGGCTCGCATTGTTGAGCAGGCCGGCCATCTTGTTCTTGTATGCGGTCTGCACGATCTCTTCGAGGGACTTGTCCTCGAGGCCGGTGCCTTCCAGCAGCTTGTTGCCGTTGGTGACATATGCCTGATGGTGCTTGTCGTGGTGAAACTCGAGGGTTTCTTTCGACATATACGGCTGAAGCGCTTCGTAATCGTAGGGAAGGGCTGGCAGTTCGAAGGCCATTTCGCTCTCCTGTTTTCGCTTGTTAATCTCGCCGGAACCCGACAGCAGGACGTGCGGATGGCGCACCATCCACTTATAAACACCGGATCCCTTGTTAACGTGACTTAAGTCACATTTAGCAAAATGCAAAGGGAAAGAAGCTGGACAAGCGGGGAATAGACCCGTGCAATTGCTTCAGAAATGAGAGGGCACCGGCATGCTTCTGGCCGAAATTACCGATACACATTTGATGGATGGCGGCATCCCGGCCTACGGCACGATAGACACCAGGGCCCATCTTGATGCGGCTATTGCGACGATCGCCGCCCTGTCGCCAAAGCCGGATGCCTTGCTGGTGGCAGGCGACATATCGGAAGACGGCACCCTGGGCTCGTACACGCTGTTCCGCGAGACGGTCGCGCCTCTCGGCATCCCGGCCTACGTCATTCCCGGGAACCACGATGCGCGCGAGCCCATGCGCACGGCCTTCGCCCCGGACGGCTACATGCCCGCCACCGGACCGCTCGATTATGCCGCCGATCTCGGACCGCTCGCGCTCATCGCGCTGGACACGCTCGAAGAGGGGGAGCCGCATGGTACTTTCAGTACCGGGCAATGTGACTGGCTCGGCGAAAATCTGGACAAGCTGGCCGGGAAACCCACCGTCGTCATGCTGCACCACCCGCCTTTTCCAACCGGCATGAAAATGGACGAAATCAACTGCCGGGACGGCGATGCCATCGGTGCGGTGATCGAACAGTTCAGCAATGTCGAAATCGTCCTGGCCGGCCATTTCCATCGCTCCATGCACCGCAACTGGGCCGGAACAACGGCTAATATCTGCTCCTCCACCGCCCATCAGATGGGCCTCGACCTTGCCCACAGGCCGGGTTTCAAGGTCTTCATGGAGCCACCCCAGATCCAGCTCCTGCACTGGCAGAAAGAGAGCGGCCTTTCTGTTCACCAGGTCCCGGTAGGGGTGTTTGAATGCGTGCATGAAGGGAAATAGACTCATCCCGCACTCATTCACCAACCCGTGATTGCCGCGCCCGACGGAGCGTGTAAACTCCGCCACCATGTCCGATAAATATCCCCTCGACCTGACCCGCCGCCAACCGAACATCTACGGTTTCAGTGGCCTCGACCGCAGCGCTCACCTCCGCGAGGAGGAGGGCTGGCTTGAACGGCTTGTCGGTGACGCCACGACCCGGCTGGTACCGGTCTGGCGCAGCCGCTCGCTCGTTTTCGGTGCGGACAGTGAAACCCCGGCCGCCTCCTTGTTGAGCGCACGGGAGTTCACTGTCCTGATCGAACAATCGGAAACCGTTATCTTCCTCGGCAATCGGAACGGCGAGGCGCATGTCGCGGTCGATCTCTCCCATCTGGAAGAGGAAGCAGCGGCAGCGGCGGTGAGCGGCACCGGTGAATTCATGGATCTGCGGCAGGTCGGCCCGGTGCTGGAGCGGTTCGAGGGCTCCGTCCTCGCCTATGCCCGGGGTCTGATGCACTGGCATCAGCGTCACCGCTTCTGCGGCGTCTGCGGCTCGGCCACCCGGATCGCGAAAGGCGGGCACCAGCGCAGTTGCACGAACGAAGCCTGCAACACCCCCGCTTTCCCGCGCACAGATCCCGCCGTCATCATGCTGGTGCATGATTCAGCCGGCGAGAAAGCCCTGCTCGGGCGCCAGGCGGTCTGGCCGGAAGGGCGCTATTCCACCCTCGCCGGTTTCGTCGAGCCGGGCGAAACGCTGGAAGAAGCCGTCGCCCGCGAGGTTCATGAAGAGACCGGCGTGGAAGTGTGCGACGTGCGTTATCACTCCTCCCAGCCCTGGCCATTCCCGGCCTCGATCATGCTGGGTTTCCATGCCGAGGCGAAAACCACGGAAATTTTCCGCCGCGACGAGGAGCTGGAAGACGCCCAGTGGTTCAGCCGTGACGAATTGATGAACTTCCGCGCCCTCGGCAAGGGTCTGCCAAGCAAGGATTCCATCGCCCGCCGCCTGATCGAGGACTGGCTCTCCGGAGACGCCTGAACTCAGCCGCCGAATTTCGCCGCCGCCGCGTCCATCCGCGCCGCGAGATCGGTATCAAGGCGGGTCAAACCGCCCGCATCGTGTGTGGTGAGGGTGACGTCCAGCCGGTTATAGACGTTGAACCATTCAGGGTGATGGTCCATCTCCTCGGCGATTTCAGCGACCGCGCTCATGAAGCCGAACGCGGCCTTGAAATCGGGGAACTTGTAGCTGCGCCGGATCGCATCCCGGCCGGCCACCGCATCCCAGGCCGTAAGCGTGGCCATCGCCAGCTCCCGTTCCTGCTCGGTGAGTTTGTCTGCCAAGGCATCCTCCCTGTCGGTTCACGACCACACTAGCGGAAAATCCCCGCGCCGGTTATAGCGGAAGCATGAGCCAGCCTGTTCAGCCGCCCGTGGAGCGCCCCATGGAACCGCCCAGCCTCGACGATATCGAGGCTCTCGCCCGTGAAGCGTTCCGGACGATCCCCGAGGAGTTTCGCGCGCAGACCGGCGACGTGACCTTTCTGGTGACCGACTTCGCCGAACAGGACGTGCTGGATGAACTCGGTGCCGAAAGCCCATTCGAGATTCTCGGTCTTTATGCGGGGATCCCCTTCGGCGAGGCCGGAACCCTTTCAAACCCGGCCGATCTCAACCGGATCTTCCTCTACCGCCGGCCGATCCTCGATTACTGGTGCGAGACAGGCGAGGACCTGAGCGACATCGTCCGGCATGTGCTGATCCATGAGATCGGCCACCATTACGGCTTCTCCGACGACGACATGGAAAATATCGAAGCCAGCGCCGACTGATCCGCTCCTGCAGAGCAGATTGTCGCACCCGGCCCGGATGTCTTGCACTTCGCCATTTAAGATGCATATTAAATTCATCTTTTAACACTGGAGCTCGGACCATGACCTCCATTCCGATCCGCAGCAGGCCCGCCTCACGGGATGACCTTCGCGCCGAAGCGGCGGCGATCGGCATTACCGAGGCCTATATCTCAATCCTCGTCGACAGCTTCTACGACCGTATCCGCGCGGACGAGATACTCGGTCCGATCTTCGAGAGGCGGATCGGCGATGACTGGGACCCTCATCTCGCCCGGATGAAAGCCTTCTGGGGGTCGGTCGCGCTCTATACCGGGCAATATTCCGGCAAGCCGGTTCCGGTGCATTACGCCATCACGGAAATAGAGGCCGGGCATTTCGACCACTGGCTCGTCCTGTTCGAAAAAACTCTGGAAGAGACGGCGCCGTCACCGGGTGTCGTCCCCTATTTCATGGAACGTGCCCGGCGCATTGCCGAGAGCCTGAAACTGGCGATCTTCGGCGTGCCGGAGCTGCAGCGGAAAAGAGGAGCGGACACATGATCGCGCTCAAGATCATCACCATGCTGGCGATCGCCGCGACGGCCGGATTCTTCCTGCTCTATCTCGCCGCGATCGAACTCGATGTCCGCAAGGACCGGCGCGAAGGGCTGAAGCCGTTCCTCGACGATACGGGCGGCGCCATCATCCTCGGCGCGCGGTCCGCTTTCGCGGTCTGCATCACCCTGCTGGTCGTCTGGAGCGTCTGTGAAATAGCCGGATAGGAGGAGACATCCCATGAAACCGAACAGCCCTCTCTGGCGCAGAATCGGGCCGCTTGTTCTGCTCTGGGTCGCAGCCCCGTTTCCTCTCTACCTCTGGGCCGTCATCGCCCTCACGCTTGGCCTGAAGTGAAGAATTGAGGCTGAAATGAACATGCACACACGCCTGCCCCGCGCACTGCCACCGGCGGCGCGGCACTACAGCAGCTCGCCGCATTTCACCGAGGTCACGGTCCCGGAAAAACTGACCAGTCTGCACCGGACCAAACCCGGTGTCTGGGGGCGGCTGGTCGTCGAGCAGGGCACGCTTCGTTTTCTCGAGCCCGGCCCGCCAGAGCGCGATGAGGCCGTATCCGAGGGAGAAGAGATCATCATCGCCCCGGAGCTGCCGCACCGGGTCTCGATCACAGGGCCGGTCTATTTTCTGATCGAGTTTTACAGGGAGTAGCCGGATGCGCCTCAACACCCAGACGGACTATGCCCTGCGGCTGCTGATGCATCTGGCGGTGAATTCCTCCCGGCTGGTCACCATCCAGGAGGTTTCAGACCGGTTCTCCATTTCCCGAAACCACCTGATGAAACTGGCAAGCGCCCTCACCCATGAAGGATTCGTCACATCCGTGCGCGGGCGCTCCGGCGGCCTGAAGCTGGCGAAGCCGCCGGAACAGATCACGGTCGGCGCCGTCGTCCGCTGCATGGAAAATGATTTCGCCATGGTCGAATGCTTTCAGGCGGGGCGGGGGCAATGCCTGATCACGCCCGTTTGCCGTCTGAAAGGCGTGATCAATGGCGCCGTCGCCGCTTTCCTCGCGGAACTCGACCGCAGCACTCTTGCCGATCTGGTGCAGGGCAACGCGCCTCTTGAGCGGATGCTGGCCTGAGCTGCATCACGGCACGGGCCTGCCAAGCCAGATGGCCCGCCCGGAATCATCCGCCGCCGGAAGCGCGATCCGCTCGAACCCGGCCCGCTGCCAGAAGGCGAGGCCGCCCGGATTACCCGGATTGACGCCGACATGGACCCGCTCCGCTCCGGCCTCCCGCGCCGCCGCGAACCAACGCTCAAGCAACCGGGAGCCGACGCCCTGGCGTTGCAGGCGCGGCAGCAGGTTCATGTGGAGATGTCCGGGATGTTCCGCGACGACCGCATCAGGGATCACCGCCGTATGGTGCATCCGGTGCGCCCGCTTCGTATCCGCGTCACAGTCCGGCGGCAAAACCGCCCCCGGATCCGGATAACGGGACCGCAGGGCAGGCCACCATGCCCGCTCAAGCAGCGCCTCGAACGGGCGGGTATCGGCAACTCCGACAACAAACCCGGCAACACCGAGATCATCCTCGGCGACAAAGCACAGCTCCGGCGCGCATTCCGCGTAAGGTCCGACATAGATATGTCCGATGAGATCCAGGTCCCGATAGAGATGCCGCGCGTCCCCGCCGCCATCACCGGTCATCACCGAAATCCGGTAGAGCGCCGGACGGTCCGCCTTGCGATATTCCCTGATGCGGATCACGCGGGTTTCCTCAACGCCGGCCGAACAGTTTCTCGATATCGTTGAGACCGAGCGCCACATAGGTCGGGCGGCCGTGGTTGCATTGCCCGGAATGCGGGGTGACTTCCATCTCGCGCAGCAGCGCGTTCATTTCCTCGACGGTCAGCCGCCGTCCGGAACGCACCGAACCATGGCAGGCGATGGTGCCGCAGATATGCGCCAGCTTGTCCTTCAGGGCCATGGCCTCGCCGAACTCGGTCAGCTCTTCGGCCAGGTCACGCACAAGACCGGCCACATCCGCCTCGCCCATCAGGGCCGGGACTTCACGAACCACCACGGCACCGGCACCGAACGGCTCCAGCACCAGACCAAGCTCCGCGAATTCCTCCGCCCGCGCGGCCAGCCGCTCGACCGAGGCTTCGTCCAGATCCACCACTTCGGGGATCAGCAGCATCTGCCGCTTGATACCATCCGCCTCCAGCGCCTTTTTCATGCGCTCATAGACCAGCCGCTCATGGGCCGCATGCTGATCGACGATCACCATGCCCGCGCTGGTCTGGGCCACGATGTAATTTTCATGCAACTGGGCGCGGGCCGCACCGAGTGGATGGGCCTCCAGTGCCGCGCTTTCCGGGGTCGGGGCTTCGGAGCGGGCCTGCGGAGCCTCGTCCTGCCACATTCCCCCGCCCCCCTGATCGGCGGGCGGCTGACCGATGGGGACCTGACCAATAGGGGCCTGGTACGCCATGCCGGACTCGGCCATGCCGCGCGACACCGTGCTTCCGTACCCGGACCGGTTCTGCGGCTGCCAGGCATAGCTTGTCTGCGGCATCTGATTTTCAACGGACCGGCCGAGCGCCCCCAGCGTCGCGTTGGCGACCGTGGTCGAAGCCCGGTGCCCGGCAGCGACGAGCGCGTGTTTCAGCGCGCCGACGATCAGTCCGCGCACCAGTCCCGGCTCCCGGAACCGGACTTCGGTCTTGGCCGGATGCACGTTCACGTCGACCACCTCCGGCGGCACGTCAAGGAACAGGGCCAGCAGCGGATGCCGGTCGTGCGAGATGAAATCCATATAGGCGCCCCGCACGGCGCCATAGAGCAGCTTGTCTCGCACCGGCCGGCCGTTCACGAACAGGAACTGGTGGCTGGTGGTGCGCTTGTTGATGGTCGGCAGGCCCGCATAGCCGGACAGCCGGATGCCCTCGCGTTCCGCCTCGATGGGCAGGGCGTTATCCTCGAAATCGCGGCCCATGACGGCGCCGAGCCGGACCAGCCGGGCCTGGAACAGATCGCCCTCGGCCTCGTTCAGCCGGATCGTCGTGCGGCCGCCGTCGCCAAGCGTGAAGGCGACATGCGGGTGCGCCATGGCCAGCCGCTCGATGACATCGACGGCATGGCTGTATTCGGTGCGTGGCGCCTTCAGGAACTTGAGGCGCGCGGGCGTGGCATAGAACAGGTCCCGGACCTCGATGCGCGTGCCCTGGCCGAGCGCGGCCGGCTCCGGCGGCGTCACCCTGCCGCCTTCGACGGACAGGCTCCAGGCGCTCTCCTCCGGGCCCGCGGAGGCTGCCCGGGTGGTGATACTCATCCGGCTGACGGCGCCGATGGAGGGCAGCGCCTCGCCCCGGAAACCGAGGCTGGTGATATGAGTAAGATCCTCGCCCTTCAGCTTGGAGGTGGCGTGCCGCTCGACCGCGACTTCCAGCTCCTCCCGGCTCATGCCCATGCCGTTATCGGTCACGGTGATGGCGGTCCTGCCGCCGTCGCGCATGATCACGTCGACGCGGGTCGCCCCGGCATCCAGCGCGTTCTCGATCAGCTCCTTGGCGGCGCTTGCCGGACGTTCGACGACCTCGCCCGCGGCGATCCGGTTGACCAACCCATCCGGCAGACGCCGGATACGCCCGACGGTTTCCTCAATTCTGGAAGCGTTTCCGCTCACCCGGCCATCTCCGCCAGATACCGGCGGGCCAGCACCTTGCCATCCTCGACGGCGGGCTGGTCGAAGGCATCGACGCCGATCAGGTCGGCCGCCACCATGGTTTCCAGGAAGAAATGCATCATCAGCGCGCCGACGCTTTCCTCATCGACGGCGTCGATATGGATGATCCGGGTTGGCCGCCTGTTGGTAATCAGGGTTTCCGCCGTCGCCCGCTGCTCCGCGTCCATCAGGTCGCCCATGGTCCGTCCGGCGAGATAGGAGAGCCCGTCCCCCATCAGCTCCGTCGCGCTCGGGCCGACCGTGCCGCCCGTTCCCGCAACAGCGCTCAAAACCAGAGTCACGAGCTTGTCCCGCGGGCCATCGAGGAAGAGCTGCAGGCTGCTATGCTGATCGACCGCGCCGAGCGCGCTGATCGGGGTCGTGCCGTTCCCCTGCTTGCCGAGGCTTTCCGCCCAGAGCTGGGTGAACCAGTCGCCCATCCGGTCCAGCCGGTCGCTATAGGGCATCAGCACGGTCTGGGTGACGCCACGTTCCCGGCCGAGGCCGATATTGACCATGGCCCCGAGAGCCGGTGCGCTTTCCAGCGGGTCCGACGGCGCAAGAGCGGCATCAGTCACCGCCGCCGCGCCGCGCCGGATGGCTTCCGCGTCGAGCCCGACGATCATGGCCGGCAGCAACCCGTTCAGGGTCAGGCCGGAATAGCGGCCGCCGATAGCTGGATCATGATCCAGACACCGGCATCCGATCTTCTCCGAGAACTGCCGGAGCGGACGCGGGCCGGGTTCGGTGACCGTGAAGAAATGCCGCGCCGGATCGAGCCCCGCCGCCACGAATGCATCGTGACAGATCAGGGTCTGACACAGCGTCTCCGCCGTGCCGCCGGATTTCGAGATAGCGATCACCGCCGTCTTCTCCAGCGCAATGCGCCGGAAGATCGAGGTGAAGGTCGCCGGGTCGATATTGTCGAGGAAATGCAGCTTTGGCGCATCCGGAGAGAAGGCCGTGCCCTTCTCCGCCAGCCGGCAGATCGTCGCCCCGCCGAGACTGGAGCCGCCAATGCCGAGCACCAGCACGTGCCGGGCCCAGCTTCGCAGCTCCTGCGCCAGTGCCCTACCTGCGTCCAGATCGTCCCGCCGCCAGGGCAGCGAGAGCAGCGGCAGAGCCCCGCTCTCCTTCTTCTCCCGAAGACCTGCAAGCGACGAGGCGGCGGCCGGAGCCAGTGCCTGAAGGGCGGCAACGGAGAGACCGGCATCGCCGAGCCGGTCCTCGGATGTCGCGGAAAAATCATGCCGGAGCGGGCCGGCCACCAGGGGACACGTTTTCATAGTACTCGAATCTAGCAGATGCCCGGAGCCGGAACCACCATCCGAACAGGGCTGTTAAGCATATAATCGCATTTGGCCCGTGCTTCAGGATCTCGGCTCAGGCGCCGACGCCGTGGGCGTCACGCCCTTTGGCTGGCCAACCACGACAAAGGTCAGCTCGTCCGCCAGAAACAGCCGCTTCGCCACCCGCTTCAAATCCGCCATTGTAACCGCATTGATCCGCTCAACCCGCCCGTCCAGATAATCGATGGGCCGCCCGTTCCGCTGCAACGAGACCAGCAATCCGGCAATCGGCCGGGAGCTGGTCAGGCGCATCGGGAAAGAGCCGTTGAGATATGTCTTGGCGTCGCGCACTTCCTCTTCGGTCGGCCCGTTCGCCGCCATCTCCGCCCAGATCTCGCGCACAAGCCCGACCGTCTCGGCGACCTTGTCATTCCGGGTCGAGACCCCGCCCATCACCATCTGCGCATCCTCGAGCGGCAATGTGTAGGCGTTAATACCGTATGTCAGGCCACGCTTCTCGCGGATTTCCTCGGTCAGGCGAGAGCCGAAACCACCCGCCATGACTTCCATCAGGATGGCGGCGGCGAACCTGTCCGGATCATCCCGCGAGATGCCACGATGGCCGAACACGACAACCGATTGCGGCACCGGGCTCTCGACCACGAAGGTCTCCCCGATGGCTGCCGGTTTCGCCGGCACCGGCGGGATCGAGACACCCGTCTCCGGCAAAACCCCGAAGGTCTTGTCCAGCAGAGTGCCCAGCCGCTCCGGCGTGATATCGCCGACAACACCGATCTTCATGCTGCTCCGGGTCAGCACCCGTTTGGCGAAGGCCTGCATGTCCGCTGTCGAGATGCGCCCGACGCTTTCCACCGTGCCCCGGGATGGGCGGCCATAGGGATGGTCCGGGAACGCCGCCTGCCACCAGACCCGGCTGGCGATGGTCTGCGGCCGGTTCTCGCTGCGTTTCAGCCCGGCGATGATCTGCGCACGGATGCGCTCCACCGGCTCGGTATCGAACCGCGGCTCCGTCATGGCCAGCCGCAGCAGCTCAAAGGCCGTATCGGTATTTTCGGTCAACGTCTGCAGGTTGGCGCCGAAATTGTCCTGGCCCGCACTGAAGCCAAGGCCGATCACCAGATCCTCCAGTTTGCGCCGGAAGGCATCGCTGTCATAGGATCCGGCGCCTTCATCCAGCAGACTGGAGGTCAGAACGGCAAGGCCTTCCTTGCCCTCCGGATCGGCCGCTGCACCGCCTGAGAAACTGGCGGACAGCGTGATGATCGGGTTCTTGTGATCCTCGACCAGCCAGGCTTCGATGCCGCCGGGACTGACCACACGCTGGATCTCGATGGCCTCCGCCATGCCCGGCCGGGCCAGCAGGAGCGTGGCGAAAACCAGAAACGGGACAGAAGCCCGCGCAATAAGGGTCCGCATCATATTCTCCTCAGCTTGCCGGTTTCGGGCGCAGGATGCTGGTGACATGCGCGGGCGTTTCCAGAATTGCCCGTGCCGCCTGCATGACCTGCTCCTGCGTCACCGCGCCCACCTGGTCCGGCCAGCTCTCGATTTCCTCAATCGTGCGTCCGATGACGAGCGCCTGACCGACGGCATGAGCCGGTGCCGTCACGCTGTCGCGGGCATAGACCGCGCTGGCCTTCATCGATTTGACCGCGCGGGCGACTTCCTGTGCGTCGACACCTTCACGCAGGATGGCAGCGAGCTCCGCTTCGAAGGCCGCCTCCAGCTCCTCGACAGTCGTTCCTTCCGCCGGAACGCCATAGAAAGAAAACGTGCCGGGGCCGATGCTGCTCCCGCTATAGGACGCACCGGCGGAGAGGGCGATCTTCCGGTCGATCACCAGCGCTTTGTAGAGCCTGCTGGTGGCACCGCCACCGATCACCTCCGCCAGCACGGCCAGCGGCATGACCTGATCGCTCTCGCCATAGAACCGGCTCGGTGCCAGATAACGGCGGCTCCAGCTGACCTGGCCAACCTGCGGGTGGGCAAACTCGATCCGGCGGGCACTGATCTGCTCCGGCTCCAGCGGCCGGTTGCGGTCCGGCACGGCCCGCGCCGGGATGACGCCGTAATATTTCTCCGCCAACGGCTTCAGCTCATCCATGGTGATGTCGCCGGCGACCACAAGCACCGCGTTATTCGGGGCATACCATTTGCGATAGAAAGCCAGCGCGTTCTCGCGGGTCAGCGCCTTGATCTCGTGCGCCCAGCCGATCAGCGGGTGGCGATAAGGATAATTCAGATAAAGCGCCGCGTTGGTCCGCTCGTTTAAAAGCGCGCCCGGGCTGTTGTCGATCCGGGAGCGGCGCTCTTCCAGAACCACCTCGCGTTCCGCCGCGACCTCGTCCGGGTCCAGCGTCAGGTTCACCATGCGGTCCGCTTCCATCTCCATCATCAGCGGCAGCTTGTCCGAGGCGATGGTCTGGAAGAAAGCGGTGTAATCGTAGCCGGTGAAGGCATTGCCCTCCCCGCCATTGCGGGAGACGGTGCGGGAGAACTCGCCCGAGGGAACCTTCTCCGTGCCCTTGAAGAGAAGATGCTCAAGGAAGTGCGCGAGGCCGGTCTCGCCCGGCGCCTCGTCCGCCCCGCCGACCTTGTACCAGACCATGTGGGTCACCACCGGCACCCGGTGATCGGTGATGGCGACCACCTGCATGCCGTTCGCCAGCGTGATGCTCTCGGGCTCGTAGACTTTCGCATCCGCCCGCCCGGCGATCATGACAACACATACCATCGCCAGGGTCAGCCGCTTCGCGATCGCCAATGATTTCACTGTCAGTCTCCTGCCTCCGGTAACGGAGCGTTCGGGTATCCGATCATCCGAGATATGGAAAAATTTACGGCATGAACAAGGCGCTCCGGTCAGGGTGCCGTTTCAGGGCAGGCCGAAACCGTGCTCCATGAGCACCGCCTGTCCCTCGGAACCGAGGATGAAATCCCGCAATCCCGTCGCCTGTTCGGGAGCATTCTTCATCACCGTGATGCCGTATTCCGCGCCAACGCATAGCGCTTCCGGCACTTCCACGACCTGAAGCCCCGTCACCTCGCGTGCGGCGAGGACGGCATTGGTCCGGTAGGTCAGGAACAGATCCGTCCGGCCCTGCTCCAGCATCCAGCCATAGAGGTTGCGTCCTCCCGGCACCGGGGCCGAAATCGACCCGCCCGTCAGTTTCTGTGCCTTGGCATCCAGGGTCTCGTACGCTCCGGGCCGGATCACGCCAGCTTTCTGGAACAGCCGCCAAGCATAATCGCCGGACGGATCCGCGTTCGGCGTGGAGGTCCCGACCCGAATGTCCGGATCGAGGAGCGTTTCCAGCAGAGTGTCGCTCTCCACCACGATCCCCGCACGCACGATCGCCACAAGCTCATTCCGGGCAAACAGTCTTGTACGCCCGGCCAGACCGCGCCGGTGCAGCACACGGGGGTGCTCCATGTCGGCCGAGGCGAACAGGTCGGCCCGTGCACCGGTTTCAATGCGTTTCCGCATCAGGCCGGACGGCCCGAAACTGATATCGACGGGTCTCCCCATCGTCTGTTCGAACCGCGAGCAGATATCCTGAAGCACGGCCGCGAGGCTTCCCGCGGCGAAAAAAACAAGACGATCAGGCATGATCGAGACCGTCGGCCTAGAACAGCCCCTTGCGCTTGCGCTCAATGACCGGCGTGGTGCCCGCCGTCGGCTCGTTGCCGAGGGCCGCGTTTTCCTGCAGGCGCTTCTGCTCCGCCTGGGCATCGACGACCACGCCGCGCGGGGCCTTCTCACGCCAGAAAAGCAGATTGTCGATCAGGTATTCCTCTTCGTAGAGGAAGGTGCTGGTTTCCCGGTTCACCGTCTGGCGGATACCCGGCTCGGCGCTGGCGGTATTCAGCAATTGCCGCATCTTCGCTTCGCCCGGCGTTTCCCGCGAGACAGCCGTGCTCGGTGCCGCAGCAGGTACATTTCCGGCCGTACCGGAGACCGTGCTCCGACTGCCGTTACCCAGCACCAGCCGCTCCGCGCTCTTCGTCACGTCGCGTTCCTGCGGGCGCGGCTCGCCCGGGGTCGGCGGGCGCAGGGCAAAGTTCGGCGGCACGCTGAGCGGCGGCCGCGCAACCACCGCGAACTCATCCGGCGCCTGCTTTGTGTTGCCGACTGCTTTCTGGATTTCGCTGCACCCCTGCAAGCCGATCACCACGGCGCAGAGGGTGAAGCCGACAGTACGACTGACCCTGATCATTCCATGCTACTCCGGTCGATGGCTATCCCGTTCATTCTCCGTCTCCCCTGGATATCTGGGAATCCGAACTCTGCGAGTCACCAAGAAAGCTATCAAACAACAAAAATACTACGCCAACCGATATCGCACTATCGGCAAGATTAAAAGCTGGCCAGTGATATCCGAACGCATGCCAGTCAATGAAATCGACGACCGCATTATAGCGCAACCGGTCAATCACATTCCCGATCGCCCCGCCGATGATCAGGCCGAGCGAGATCCGCAGCAATTGGCTGGGCGCCCGCGCCAGCCAGACCAGAAGTCCGGCCACAACGGCAATCGCGAACCCGGACAGGTAGAAAGGCGTCATCGGGTCGTCACTCGCCAGCAGGCCGAAACTGACCCCCCGGTTCCAGACGGCGACCAGATTGAAAAACGGCGTCACCTCGACCACCGCTCCGTCACGGAACAATGTCGCCAGCGCCCATTCCTTGGTCACCTGATCGGCAAGCACCACCAGCAGGGCCAGCAGCCCGCCGGTCACAAGGTTGCGTTTCAACGAACCCGGCACCGGTTATTCAGCCGCGGTTTCGAGCGAGCCGACCGCGTCCGCGCAGCGTTTGCAAACCGGCGGCTCGGCAACCTCGGGCAGAATTTTCCAGCAGCGCTCGCATTTGCCGCCGTCGGCCAGGGCCGGCACCACGGAGATACCGTCCACATCATCCAGCCGGAAAGCGTCGTCAGGGCCGGAGCCGGCAAGCAGCGTGGCATCGGACGTGATGAAAAGCTCGGCCGGGTCCAGCCCGTCGAATGCCTTCAGTGCGGCATCGCTGACATAAACCTGCGGGGCAGCCTGCAGGGAAGACCCGATACGCTTCGCGTTGCGTTCCAGCTCCAGCGCGCCGGTGACGACTCGGCGAACATTCCGGATCTCGGCCCAGCGTGCCGCGACTGCATCGTCGCGCCAGCCTTCCGGGGTTTCCGGGAAGGTCCGCAGATGCACGGATTCTTCCGGACCGGTTCCGCGTGTCGTCCAGGCCTCTTCCGCCGTGAAGCAGAGTACCGGCGCGAGCCAGGCGGTCAGCCGGTTGAACACCTCGTCCAGCACCGTCCGCGCGGCCCGGCGGCGGATCGAGTCCGGCCGGTCGCAATAGAAGCTGTCCTTGCGGATATCGAAATAGAAGGCCGAAAGATCGACGGCGCAGAAATTATGCAACTGGGTGAACAGCGCATGGAAGTCGAACGCCTCAATCTTCTCGCGGATCATGGCATCCAGCTCCCAGAGCCGGTGCAGCACCCAGCGCTCCAATTCCGGCATCTCGGCGACCGGCAGCCGCTCGGCCTCGGTGAAACCGTCGAGATTGCCGAGCAGATAGCGTAGCGTGTTGCGCAAACGGCGATACTGGTCGGCCTGATGCTTCAGGATTTCCTTGCCGACGCGCAGATCCTCGGAATAGTCCGAATTCACCACCCAGAGGCGCAGGATATCGGCGCCGCTCTGGCCGATGATGTCCTGCGGCGCCGTGATGTTGCCGAGAGATTTCGACATCTTGCGGCCGTTCTCATCCAGCACGAAGCCGTGCGTCAGCACCGCGTTATACGGTGCCCGGCCGCGCGTGCCGCAGCTTTCCAGCAGCGAGGAATGGAACCAGCCGCGATGCTGGTCGGAGCCTTCGAGATAGAGATCAGCCGGCCATTGCAGGTCCGGACGCTGCTCCAGCACGAAGGAGTGGGTCGAGCCACTCTCGAACCAGACCTCGACGATATCCATATTCTGCTCGTAATCGTCCGCGCTGTACTCGTTGCCGAGGAAACGGGAGGGCTCGCTGGAGAACCAGGCGTCGGAGCCTTCCTTTTCGAACACGTTGGCGATCCGGTCGATCACCGCCTGATCGCGCAGCATCTCGCCGGTCTTCTTCTCGACGAATACCGGGATCGGCACGCCCCAGGCGCGCTGACGGCTGATGCACCAGTCCGGCCGCTGCTCGATCATCGAGCGCAGGCGCGTCTGCCCGGCCTGCGGCACGAAGCGGGTCTCGTCGATCGCCTTCAGCGCCGTGTCCCGCAGATCGTTCGACTCCATGGAGATGAACCATTGCGGCGTGTTGCGGAAGATCAGCGGCGCCTTGGAGCGCCAGGAATGCGGATAGGAGTGAGTGATGCTGCCCCGCGCCAGAAGACCGCCCGCATCGCGCAGGATGGCGGAGATTTTCAGGTTATCTTCCAGCACATGCATGCCGGCGAAGACCGGGACGTGATCGTAGAAATAGCCGTCATCGGCAACCGTCTGCGGGATTTCCAGACTGTTCTCGTTACCGAGCACGAAGTCATCCGCACCGTGACCCGGGGCGATATGAACAAAGCCGGTACCGGCATCGGTGGTCACGAAATCGGCCAACAGCAGCGGCACGTCGTAATCGTAGCCCTGCCCGCGCATCGGATGCGCGAGGATGGAGCCGGCGATATCCGCGCCGGTCACGCGGGCCAGTTCGGTGACGCTTTCGATCTTCGCGGTCTGCTTGACGGACTCGAACAGATCAACGCCGACGACCAGCTTCTCGCCCGGTTTGGCGAGGCTGTTTTCACCGACCTCACCGACCTCGAAAACCACATATTCGAACTCTTCTCCCGCCGCCACCGCGCGGTTGCCCGGCATGGTCCAGGGAGTCGTGGTCCAGATCACCACCGCAGCCCCTTCAAGGGCCGGGTGCTTCGCTTCCACCACCGGGAAGCGGACATGGATCGTGACCGACTTGTGATCGTGATACTCGACCTCGGCATCGGCCAGCGCGGTCTTCTCGACCACGGACCACATGACCGGCTTGGCGCCCTTGTAGAGCCCGCCATTCATGATGAACTTGCCGATCTCGCGGGCGATCTGCGCTTCCGCCGGGAAGGTCATCGTCAGGTACGGCTTCTCCCAGTCGCCGGAGACGCCGAGCCGCTTGAATTCCTCGGTCTGGATATCGACCCATTTCTGGGCGAACTCGCGGCATTCCTTACGGAATTCGACGACCGGAACAGTGTCCTTGTCGAGCCCCTTCTCGCGGTACTGTTCCTCGATCTTCCATTCGATCGGCAGACCGTGACAGTCCCAGCCCGGCACGTAATTCGCGTCCTTGCCGAGCATCTGCTGCGAGCGGTTGATGACGTCCTTCAGCACCTTGTTGAGCGCGTGCCCCATATGCAGATTGCCGTTCGCGTAGGGCGGGCCGTCATGCAGGATGAACTTTTCGGCGCCCTCGCGGCTTTCGCGCAGCTTCTTCCGCAGGCCTATCTCTTCCCAGTGCGCCAGAATCTCGGGCTCGCGGGTCGGCAGGTTGCCGCGCATCGGGAAGTCGGTCTTCGGCAGAAAGACGGTCGTCTTATAGTCCACGCTCATCTGTTTTCTCTCTTGGCGGGCACTCTTCCGGCCCGCGCCTTTTATTCGGACAGTGTCTGGCGCGCGGCATCCGCGTCGCGCGCGATCTGCGCCTTAAGCTCGTCAAGGCCGCTAAATTTCATTTCCGGGCGGATAAAGTCAATGAATTGCACACGGAGTTTGCGCCCGTAAAGGTCGGGCGAGACGTCAAACAGGTTTACTTCGAGCAACGGACCCCGGTCATTCACGGTCGGACGGCGCCCGAAATTCGCCACCCCGGACCACCAGACGCCGCTCTCCTCGTCCCGCGCCCGGACCGCATAGACGCCATGCGCCGGGTGCAGGATGTCCTCAAGCTGCAGGTTCGCCGTCGGAAACCCGATCGTGCGCCCGCGCTGGTCTCCATGGATCACCGTCGCCGTCACGTCCCAGGGCCGGCCGAGCAGGGCCGCCGCGCCGCGCGGATCGCCTTCCTTCAGGCACTGCCGGATCCGGCTGGAGGAATAGACCGCGCCATCCTGCTCCGTCACCGGATCGATGACGCTGACCCCGAACCCGAGCCGGATGCCGTATTCCTGAAGCATCTCCGGCGTGCCGCGCCGACGATGGCCGAAAAAGAAATCATGGCCAATCACCACATGCCGCAACCCGAGACCCCGATGCAGAATACCGGTGATGAAATCCTCCGCCGAGACATGGGAAAATTCCATGTCGAAGCCCAGCTCGAACAGAATATTGGTGCCCAGAGCGGCAATGGCTTCCGCGCGCGCCGCAGCGGAGGTCAGCCGGAAAGCCGGGGCGTCCGGCTGGAACAACATGCGGGGATGAGGCTCGAAGGTGAGAACGGCAGAGGGCGCACCGGCAAGCCGCGCCGCATGCTGCGCCTGCCCGATGACTGCCTTGTGCCCGAGATGCACGCCATCGAAATTGCCGACCGCGGCGATTGCGCCCCGGTCATCGGTGGTTACGTCCGCAAGGCTACGTATGATCCGCATGATCCCGCCATCCTAGAGAGGACGGCTGGGTACCATGATCAGCGCATCCCCGTCGATCACCAACTGTTCATTCACCAGACACCGCGTGGCGAACAGGACCCGGCTTTTCTCCGTCTCGATCTTCACCACCTCGATCACGGCCTTGACCACATCACCGTAGCGAACCGGCGCGGTGAACTTCAAATTCTGCTTCAGATAGATGCTGCCCTGCCCCGGCATGACCGTGCCGAACAGCGTGGAAAAGAAGCCTGCCGAGATCATCCCGTGGGCGATCCGGTCCCTGAAGATCGTGCCGCGCGCATAATCCTTGTCGAAATGCAGCGGGTTCCGGTCTCCGGTTACCCTCGCGAACTCCTCGCCCATCGGCTCGGTCACTTCACGTTCGAACTCGGCCCGCATGCCGATTTCAAGATCTTCAAGAAAGTAGCGCCCGATCTTCTCCGGAGCGTGTGAAACGACTGGGGACATTTGGCCTCCGGAAGGACTGATTGTGCGTTGCAGCGCAGCAAACATATCCATGGAGGTTCTTCCTCTCAACTGCTTAGATACCCACAACGGTTTTGCTGAAAGAAACCGGTCTCGGGAATCAGGAGGAAACATTTCCCATGCTGGACATGGATACGTTGACGACACGCATACTGGCCGCCCGGCTGGACAACAGCATGCCCGCGCCGACGGAACAGTGGATCGGATCCGCGGATATCGATGATGCATATCGCGTCCAGCACGATGTGCTTGGAGAGATCGCCCGCCGCCAGGGTGCCAGGATCATCGGCCGCAAGGTCGGCTGCACGAACCAGTCCGCACGTGAGCTGCTTGGTCTCGACGGGCCCTTTCACGGCGCCTTGCTGTCGAACACCGCGATGGCGAGCCCGGCCCGGATCTCGCGCGGCGATTATCCCTTCATTGTTCTGGAACCGGAATTCGCCCTCCGGCTCGGCAAACCGCTCGGACCGGCGGCAACCCCGCACACGGCGGAGAGTGTCGCGGATGTTGTCGATGCGGTGCTGCCCGCACTGGAGATCGTCTCATCCTGTCATGAAGACTGGACCCGCACCGGACCGGCGCTGGTGATCGCCGACAACGGGTCCTCCTATGGCTGGGTACATGGCGAGCCGATCACGGACTGGGATGTCGACACCCTGATGGGCACCCAGGTCACGCTGCATGTCGATGGCAGGCAGGCCGCAGCAGGCAATGCCGGCAATGTCGATGGCGGACCGCTTGGCGTTCTGGCCTGGCTCGCCAACAGAATCCCCCTGGAAGCAGGCAGCTTCGTCAGCACCGGCACCACGACCAGCGTGCATTTCGGTGAGCGGGACGAACATGTGGAAGCCCGCTTCGGACCCTATGGCCGGGTCTCGGTCGACATCACCTGACCTCCGGCCCGCTTATTCCGGACGGCCGTCCAGCAGATCTTCCGGCGGGAAGGCGAGCGCCGTCCCCTGCATGCTGCAGGACAGGATGACATCCGGCTCGGCGCCGTGTCCGGGGCAAGGGAGCTTGACCACGCTCCACTCGGACGCCCGGCCATAACTGGTAACAATGCCCGCGTTCGTTCCGATGGCCGGCAGCGCGAGGATGTCCCTGTAAAACGGAATCAGGTTCGGCTCGGACACAGCAGGCGAGAAACTCAGCAATTTGCCTGTCTCATCCACTCCCAGCCTGTTCACCAGCTCCGTGCCCCAGAGCCTGCAACGCATCTCAAAAGGCGAGACGGAGACAATCTCGTCAATGTGAATCCAGCCGTGCCAGCCGGCGAAATCGTAAAAATCGAAAGCGGACCATGGCGGCAATTTTCCATCCCGCCATTTACCGCGCCAGATCTCGACGAAAGACGCCAGCGCGCCAAACCGTTCCGACGGCACATCGAGCGCATGCAGGCAGAACTGCCTGCCCGGAGACAGCAGCGGCGCGATGTAGGACTTCCAGAGTTTAGGCTTCACAGGCTCCTGCCGGCTCAACTTAATACTCTTCTATCCTACGCGAGCCGCCGCCCTCCGAACAGAACTCACCCCCGAAGACATCGAATGACGTCAAATCGGGTCAATCGGCACCGCTGTCGCATGACCAAGAGCTGTCTCGAGCAAGGCAGAGGCCGAGAGCAGGGCTGCCTCGCCACGCGGACCGGCCACGACCTGCAGGCCGACAGGCAAACCTTCAGAGGTGAATCCGGCCGGCATCGACAGTGCCGGGAAGCCCGTCAGCGTGATCGTATAGGCCATGGTCAGCCATTCGACGTAATTGTCGAACTTGTGCCCGTCGCATTCCTCGACATAACGCTGCTCGACCGGATAGGGCGCCACGCAGGTCGCCGGGGACAGCAGCAGATCGTAGGTTTCGAAGAAATCCACGGCCCGCTGGATATAGGCGCCGCGGGCAAGCTGAACGCGGGTGAAATCCTCAAGGCTGTAATCCAGCGCCTTCTCGATGTTCCAGATGACTTCCGGCTTCAGCTTGTCGCGATGTTCTTCCAAGAGCTTCCGCTTGGTCATGTAGAAGCCCTCCGCGCGCAGAGCCTGGAAGATATCCTGAACGTCATGGAAATCCGGATGCGCCTCCTCGACCTTCACGCCGAGGGACTCGAACCGGAGTGCGGCTTCCTCGCAGATTTTCGCGACTTCCGGATCCACCGGCGTGCAGCCGAGATCCCGCGAGAACGCGACCCGCTTCGGCAACCGCTGGGCCTTGACCGCATCGCTGAAACTCTCCAGCGGGGAGGCCAGCGAGATCGGGTCCCGCGGATGCTCACCCGACATCGCATCCAGCATCATGGCCACGTCGGTCACGTTCCGCGCCATCGGTCCCGCGACCGGCAGGTTTGAAAACGGCAGGCCGCCCGGTCCGCGGGCAACCCGGCCCGGGCTCGGCCGCATGCCGACGATGGAGCAGAAGCTGGCCGGATTACGCAGCGAGCCGCCAGTGTCCGAGCCCTGCGCCAGCCATGCCGTTCCGGACGCCAGTGCGGCGGCGGATCCGCCGGAGGATCCGGCAACGCTGCGCTCCTGGTTCCACGGGTTCAGCGTGGTGCCCAGTACCTCATTGAAAGTGTTTCCGCCTGCGCCGAATTCCGGCGTGTTCGCTTTCGCGTAAACCACACCGCCATTCTTTTCCAGCGTCTGCACGACAAGATCGGACTTATCCGGAATATGATCGGCGAAGATCGGCGAGCCGAACGTCGTGCGCACCCCTTTCACCTCTTCCAGATCCTTGATCGCGACCGGTATGCCCATCAGCGTGCCGCGCTCTTCCTTCGGCTTCTCCATCAGAGCCTTGGCCGCATCGCGGGCGCGCTCGAAACACAGGGTCGGCAGCGCATTGATCTTCGGCTCGACCTCGGCAATGCGGGTCTCGAGAGAGTCCAGCAGATCAAGCGGAGAGATTTCGTCCTTTGCCAGCAAATCCCGGATTTCGGTCGCGGTTTTCCAGATGAGGGTATTGTCTGACATAGGGACTCCAGTAGAAAAATACGCAGGTGAAGCGCGTGGCGGGAGCGACAGAGTACTCCAAACCGGCCCGGCTGCAATCCAAAGCCATAGCAGGGTATGTTGCCAATCCGGACAGGCCGGTCTCGTTGACAAGACTGAAGGCCCGTCGCAAGTTCAGCCTCTTCACATCTCCTCGGACAAACTCACCGGAGAATACCCCCATGCAGATTTCGCTCGACGCGCTGCAGACCCTGATCGCGACAGCTTTCGAGAACAGCAAGGTCGCTCCGGATACGGCACAGATCGTGGCGAAAGCCCTGGTGAGAGCGGAAGCCGACGGCATTTCCTCGCACGGCGTTGCCCGGGTCCCGCCTTATGCCGAGCAGGCGAAATGCGGCAAGGTCGACGGCTTCGCCAAGCCCTCCGTCAACCGACCGCGCCCGGCCGTGATCAATGTGGACAGCCATATCGGCTTTGCCTTTCCGGCAATAGAACTTGGCCTGAAGGACGGCATCGAAGCCGCGAAGGAAAACGGCGTTGTCGCTGTCGGCTTTGCCCATTCCCATCATTTCGGGGTTGCCGGACATCATGTGGAAGACGCCGCGGATGCCGGTCTCGTTGCCCTCGCTTTTTCCAACACGCCCGCCGCCATCGCTCCCTGGGGCGGCAAGCGCGCGCTCTATGGCACGAACCCGATCGCCTTTGCCTGGCCGCGTTCCGGCACGGCGCCGATGGTTATCGACCTCTCCGTCTCCACGGTGGCGCGCGGCAAGGTGACCCTCGCGGCGAAAACCGGGCAGGCCATCCCCGACGACTGGGCGCTCGACGCGGACGGCAATCCGACCACCGACGCACAGGCGGCCCTTTCCGGCACCATGACCCCGCTCGGCGGCACCGGCGCCGGCGCCAAGGGAGCCGCCCTCGGCCTGATGGTCGAGTTGCTCTGCGGCGCGCTCACGGGGTCCAATTTCGGCTACCAGGGCACATCCTTCTTCGAGCCCACCGGCGCACCGCCTTCCATCGGCCACATGATGATGCTGTTCGACCCGGCGGCATTCGGCGGCGCGGACAGCTTCGGTCCCCGGGCAGAGGAACTGTTCGGAGAAATCCTGTCACAGGACGGCGCCCGGTTGCCCGGCGACCGCCGTCTGAAACTGCGCGAGGCGGCAGCACGCGACGGCGTGGAGATCCCCGACGCGTTGCTCGAGGACATCAAGTCCCGCGCTTCCTGACCCTTCACGCCCGCTTTATAGGAACCGGCCATGACCGACACGATTGCTATTCGCCACGCCACCCGCGAAGACGTTCCCCAGATCTACACACTGGTGCGCGGGCTCGCGGATTATGTGAAGGAAGCCCATCTGCTGAAAGGCACCGAGGAGGATTTGCTGAGAGACGGTTTCGGCGATCAGCCCCGCTTCAAATGCCTGGTTGCCGATGACGGCACCGGCACGCTTCTCGGCACGGTGATTTATTCCGCCAACTACTCGACATGGGTCGGCCGGTCGACCTGCTACATTGATGATTTCTTCGTCTCCGACAAGGCCCGCGGCAAGGGCCTTGGCCGGCGCCTCATGGCAGCAGTCGCAGCCGAGGCCCTGGCGGAAGGACACGGCCGGATATCGCTGACCGTGCTGGACTGGAATCCGGCCCGCGAGGCCTATCACAGCCTCGGCTTCGAGCATGAGGAAAGCTCTCTGCGCTATACGGTGTCGGGCGAGGCATTAAACAGGCTGGCCGCTTCGGCGGACTGATCCTGCGCCTCATGACTTGACAGCTTTGGCCCGTTGACGACCAATTCCCCAGTGACAACCAATTCACAGTACAGTTTTCGACAAATGGAGGGTTTGCCCCATGAATATCGACGTCGCCGGTGAAGTGAACGTTCTCTGGGAAGAAACCCAGGTAATGCTGGCCACCTACGGTTTCGATGTCGTGGGCGCCATCCTGATCCTTCTGTTCGGCTGGATCCTCGCCGGCTGGGCTGGACGCGCCACGCGCAGTGCCGTGGACAAGATCGCCTGGATGGACGGAACGGTCAAACCGCTGATCGCCTCCGTCGTCCGTTACCTCGTGGTGATCATCACGGTCGTCGCGGTACTGAACCGGTTCGGCGTGGAGACTACCAGCATCATCGCCGTTCTCGGCGCTGCCGGCCTCGCCGTCGGCCTCGCCCTGCAAGGCACACTCAGCAATGTCGCCGCCGGCGTGATGATCCTGTTCCTGCGCCCCTTCAAGGTCGGCGACTATGTGAGCGCGGGCGGCACTGGCGGTACCGTGGCCGAGGTCGGGCTTTTCACCACCGAGCTGACCACACCGGACAATGTCTTCATCTCGGTGCCGAACAGCCAGATCATCAACAGCGCCGTCAGCAACTTCTCCCGGCATTCGACCCGGCGCATCGATATCGTCGTCGGCATCGGCTACAGCAGCAATATCGACACGGCCTTCGGCGCCCTGATGAAGCTTGCCGAAGCCGATGAGCGGGTGCTTGCCGACCCGAAACCCGAGGCGACCGTGCGCGCGCTGGCCGACAGCTCCGTCAATATCGGCCTGCGGTTCTGGGTCAATGCGGGGGATTACTGGCCAACCCTGTTCGCCTTCAACAAGGCCGTGAAGGAAACCCTCGACGCCAATGGCATCGAAATTCCGTTCCCGCAGCGCGTGGTCGAAATGCGGAACGCAAAATAGACCCGACGCCATTGTTCCATATGCCGGAGTTCCATATGCCGGGCGCGGCGCACGTCTCCGAAGCGCCCGGCCTCTCTCGGGCCGCACGTTAACGGATGCGCGTTTTGAGGCGATTATGCTATTGTTCGGAAACGGAAACGGTCCCCGGGTAGGCAGGTAACGCATGGCTAAGGACTACGCCCAGACAAAAGCCCTCGAAGCACTCGAGGCGACAGGGAACAATCGTCGTGAGTCCGCCTTGCTGCTCAGGGTCTGGGCGGAGAGCGACGACAAGCTGAAATCCGCGCTTGTCGCCCCGTTTCTGAACAATCTCTGTGCCCTCGCCGTGCAAAGGGCCCTGTCCAGTCACACTGGCCGCCGGAAACCCGCGAGCAAACGCGCACGCCCGAAGGACAATGCCGCAACGCTTCTGGAAGCGATCAGCAAGTCTGGCGCCCAGACCATGTCGAGCACCCGCAACTCCGCACCGCCTCCGCAGGCCGGCAGCGCCCGCCATAAACAGGCGGTGACCCTTCTGGCAGCCGCCTTCAAGCCCAGCGGCAAATCCTGAAGCTGAAGACGCTCCTTATTTGGGGCGCGCTTCAACCATGTTTTCATAGAGATTGGCGAGATAGGTCGGGTCCGCACCGATACTGACCTGCTGGTTCGTCTTGGTGCGAATTTCCGCGGTTTCCGCGACCCCGGCGGAGACCATCTCGGGAGTCGGCTCGTCCGGAACGACAACCTGGCCGTTCTTGATCAGCCCGGCCAGCATATCCTGGGAATGCTTGCGGAATCGCTGGAACGAGGAATCCATGCCGCCACTGTCGCGGCGCGCACGCGGATTGGAAGCGCGCGACAAGGCCATCGAAAAGATGTCGAGGATCAGGTTCGGGTTATAGGTCTCGAGCCAGCCATCGACCATGGCGCCGAAGACGGCTTCGACATAAACCCGCGCACCGCGCTGCCCCATCAGGCCGCCGGCGAGCGTCTTGTCGGCCCCGGCAATCATGGCGTCCGTCGGCTCTTTCGGGACGATCGCAAAGCCTGCCAGTTCAAGAGACTGAACGACGCCTTCGCTGTCTTTCTTGTATTTTTCCCACTCGTTCTCGATCAGGAACGAGCCCAGGATATCGACTTCATCATTCTGGACACGGTTCAGGAACCGCGCGAATTCTTTGGCAACATGTTCAACGACGACGAACTGTTGCACCGGCTCCCTGCCGCGCATCACTAACTCCTTAACAGGACCGGCTCGCTCAACCGGTCAATTACCAGCCCTATATTTAAATAGATCGCAGCCACGTCCAGAAAATCAAAATTATATTCAAATTGCGCCAAACACTAGCCGATCCGGACATTGAAAAACAATGCCGATCATACAAAACAGCCAGATCTGGAGGACGGACCGGCATGGCGGCCCATGCCCGGCTCGCTAACGGGTTGTGCGGGACAGAAACCGTGGCGGCGACTGCATGTCTCCACCGGCATCCTGTTTTCGTGCCGAACGCGCAGCCGGACGCGCCTGGCGCTGCGGCACATCCATATCGCGCCAATCCCGCTCGGTTCCGAACGGCGCGACTTCGCCGAGCTCTTCCCGGATGATCGCATGCGCCAGATGTTCGGCGGCCGAACCGATGTCGCTGCGCTGCCAGTCCGGCAGGGCATCGAACGCGGCACGGGCCATGAAACGATCGATCTGCTTGCCCGACGTGTAGGCTCGCCGGATTTCCCGGGTAACCTTGTCGGACGGGCCCAATTTCTCGGAAACCGTATCCGAAAGGATGCCCAATGCTTTGCGGTCCGTTCTGTCGAAGTCGGCCATCGAAGGCTCCAGTCAAATGCGTGCTGCTAAGATAAGGGCACGGCGTCCTTCTGTCACCGGCTTCTGTTACCGGTTTTACATTCAGCCAAATTTCTTGACCGCCATCCTGAGACCGCTGAGCACCTGATCTTCCAGAATCCCGCCATTATCCGTGATCCGGTCCGCGATCACGACATACATGGCATCGATATGCAGCTGCAGGATTTCAAACTGGATACGGCCCAGCGTCTGACGTCCGGTCACGAAATCATTCAGGGTCGTCGCGATCAGACTGAGCACCTGATAGCCGATCGTGCCGCCCATGCCCTTGATCTGCAGACTCTCCTCGAACACCAGATGCAGCAGATCCGTATCGCTCATCTGGCCATCGACCCGGGCCTGGGTGCTTGCCCGCAATTTGCGCAGACGGGCCGCGAGATCCACCACGAACCGCTCACGGGACTCGTTGACCACATCCTCAAGACGGCGCAGGAGAGCCGGGTTGAGGCGCAGATCCAGACCGGTCGTGCTGCTGGCGGCACGCTGGGTCAAATCCTCCGCCGGAGGCAAGAGCTTCGATTTTGCCGCAGTCAATTCGACACCCTAGCCGCTACTCCCGCCGATCCTGCCCATCGAATGGCACCTGACGTCGACGTCTATCGGGACCAAAATATTTATTAGTGTCTACGAAAGCGCGTGGACGCGCAACGATACCAACCATGCGCCGGTAAAAACCCTCAACGCCATATGGCTTTGCAATAAACTCCGTGACACCCGCGTCACGGGCCTCGAAGACATGCTCCTTGGCGGACATCGCGGACATCACCAGAATCGGCATCTGCTTGGACGCCCTGGTTTTTCCGTCACGCACCGCACGGATGAGATCAAGACCACTGCGCGGCGGCAAATGGAGTTCGGTCAGCAGCACATCGACGGAACCGGAGCCCAGAACCTCCAGCCCCTCGTCGAAATTGTGCGCCACGAACACCGTCTTCGCCCCCATTGTGAGCAGCAGGTCGCGCGCCAGATCGGCCGAAAGCGCATTGCCGTCAACGATCAAAAAATGGACTTTGCTGAAGTCTACTTTCTCCGCCATGGACGGATACGCCCTCCCCCGAAAATCTGTCTATACCGCAAAACCAAGGTGATCGCGCGGCCGGACTATAAAAATGTCCGTGCTGGTCCGTAAAACCTCTACGCACGATCCGTACCAAATCCAGTCCCGGCGGCTCTTTCCCGCCCGCCGGCACGGTTCCGCATATCTTGAAAACAGGATCGGGACAGGGTCCGGCGAACGCCGCGCGCGCCACCGCAACACGGAGAAAATTCGCGCATTCAGTGTGACATGCACACGCGTTTGTGACCATCACCCCGCCGCCGGGCCGGCCCCCATTCGGTTCAATTTCGAACAAGACCGATCCGCGTGCCGGACTTGCCGGACGCAACAAGTCCGCTAGGGTCAGTGACATGGCAGACCAGCAGCATATCCCCCTTACGCGCGACACGATCCGCTCAGGCCATATCCGTGACCTGATCCGGCAGCACGCGACGACCTACAAAGTCCTGTCCGACGAAGAGCTCGACGCGTCCCTTGCGTCGATGTTCCCAAGCGGCGCACCGGAGACCGATGTCTGGTTGTTCGGATACGGCTCGCTGATCTGGAACCCGTCCATTCATTTCGCGGAACAATGCTGCGCCACCGCCCGTGGATATCACCGGCGGTTCTGCCTGCAGACACATCTCGGCCGGGGGTCGCCAGAGGTGCCGGGGCTGACACTGGCTCTGGATCGCGGCGGCTGCTGCCGTGGCGTCGCCTTCCGTATCCCGAAGGAAAGTGCCGCCGAGGAACTCGGCATCGTCTGGCGCCGCGAAATGGTGAGCGACGCCTATATCCCGCGCTGGCTCTCCATGACCGGGCCGGATGGCCCGTTCAAGGCGCTCGGCTTCGTGATGAACAGGAAGCATGTGCGCTATGTCGGCCAGCTCACGGAAGAGGAGATGGCCCGGACCATCGAACGGGCCAGCGGCTTTCTCGGCCCCTGCTCGGACTATCTTTTCAATACGGTCGAGCATCTCAATGAGTTGGGGATGCCGGATCAGGGCCTGACCCGCCTGCGCGACCGGGTTGTCGAGATTCGCGCAAGCGGAGACTAGCCGGAATAATCCTTGCGGGATTAAGGTCTTTCACCTGTCACGGCCCGGCGGAACCCCGCAGGGTCGGTTTCGGAGGAATGCGACCATGTCCGTGAAGCCTCTCGCCGCGAAAGCGCTCTACACCAGAACCAGCCTCAGATCGCTCTCGATCGAAAGCACCGACGGCCTTGAGGATATCGAGGCCCTGATCGGCCAGGAACGAGCCCTCGGCGCGGTCCGCTTCGCTGCCCGGATGCAGCAGCGCGGCTACAATCTCTTTGTCATCGGGCCGAAAGGCTCCGGCAAGCACATGGCGGTGAAACGCTTCCTGGAACAGCGCAGGGCCGAACTCAAGGCGCCGAGCGACTGGGTTTATGTGCATAATTTCGAAGATCCCTATACGCCGACGGCCATCGCCTTGCCCTCCGGCCGGGGAGAGACCTTCCGCCGCGCCATGCATGCCCTGGTAACCGACCTGAAGGCGGTGATCCCAACGCTGTTCGAAAGCGAGGATTACCGGCTGCGGGTCGATGCCGTGAACAAGGATGCCGCTGAAAAGCAGCAGGCCGCGCTCAAGACCGTCAACGAGCAGGCCGGCAAGCACGGGCTGACCCTGATCCGCACGGAGCAGGGCTTCGGTTTCGCGCCGCTTTCCGGCAAGGAACCGATGGCGCCGGAAACCTTCCAGAAACTCCCGGAAGCCTCCCGGAAACGCTATCAGGACGCGACCCAGACAATGATGGAGGAGTTGCAGAAAACCCTGCGCTCCCTGCCGATGGTCGAACGCGATCGCCAGCGTGCCCTGATGAAAATCGGGCGCGACACCGCCCGCCGGGTGATCACCGAGGAGATCGCGGATGTCGAAAAGGAAATGGCCGCGGCCGATGCCGCGCTGACGCACCTGAAGGCTGTTGCCGAGGACATGGTCGAGCATGTCGGCCTGTTCCTGCGCGCCGAGGACAAGGGGCCGGACACCCCGTCCAACGGCCCCGGCGAGGCGGCCGTCGATAGCGACCCGCTGCACCGCTATCAGGTCAACGTGCTGGTCTCGAACCGGCCGTCGGGCGGCGCGCCGGTGGTGGTGGAAGACAATCCGGCGCTGGGGAAACTGGTTGGCCGGATCGAGCATTACGCCCGGATGGGAACGCTCGTCGCGGACTTCTCGCTGATCAAGCCCGGTGCCCTGCATTGCGCGAATGGCGGCTTCCTGCTGATCAATGCCGACAAGCTGCTGCTCAACCCGATGAGCTGGGAAGCCTTGAAGCGGGCATTGTACGCGGAGAAGATCACCATCGAGGCGCCGAACATGACCGCCGCGACGGCAACCGTGGTGTCGCTGCAACCGGACCCGATCCCGCTCGACCTGAAGATCGTGCTGTTCGGGGATTACCGGCTGTATCTCGCCCTTTCGGCCGCCGATCCGGACTTCCAGGATCTGTTCAAGGTCGCCGCCGACTTCGAGGAGATCATCGAGCGAACCCCGGAGAACGATGCCCTCTTCGCCCGGCTGATCGCCACCATTGCCCGCAATAACGAGCTGCGCCCGTTCGCCAGCCCTGCCATTGAGCGGGTGATGGAGCATGCGGCACGGCTGGCCGGCGACGCGGAACGCATGTCGACCAGCGTCGGCCAGATTGCCGACGTGATGCGGGAGGCGGATTATTTCGCCATCGAGGAAGACAAAACCACGGTCATCCGTGCCCATGTGGATCAGGCCATCGCCGCGCAAATCCACCGGGCCGACCGCATCCGCGAGCGGACGATGGAGCAGATCACCCGCGGCACGGTGCTGATCGACAACGACGGCGCCAAGGTCGGGCAGGTGAACGGGCTCTCGGTCCTCTCCATCGGCACTTTCGCCTTCGGCAAGCCAAGCCGGATTTCCGCCACGGTCAGGGTCGGCGCCGGGCGGGTGATCGATATCGAGCGCGAGGTCGAGCTGGGCGGCCCGCTGCATTCCAAGGGCGTGATGATCCTGTCCGGCTATCTCGCGCAGAATTTCGCCGCCGATGCTCCGATGGCGCTGGCCGCGACGCTGACCTTCGAGCAATCCTATGGCGGCGTCGATGGCGACAGCGCCTCCTCCGCTGAACTCTACGCCCTGCTCTCGGCGCTTTCCGGCTTGCCGATCGACCAGTCCTTCGCCGTTACCGGCTCTGTGAACCAGATGGGCGAGGTGCAGGCCATCGGCGGGGTGAACGAGAAGATCGAAGGCTTCTTCGATGTCTGCGCGGCACGCGGCCTGACCGGCAAACAGGGCGTGATGATCCCGGCCTCGAACGTGAAGCACCTGATGCTGCGCGCGGACGTGGTCGAGGCCTGCAAGGAGAAGAAATTCCGCATCCTGCCGATAACCACGATCGCGGAAGGGATCGAGGTGCTGACAGGCAAGAAGGCCGGCAAGCGCGGCGCCGGCGGGAAATATCCGTCGGGCAGCGTCAATCGACTGGTGGAAGACCGACTGATCGAGTTCGCGGCCCTGCGGGCAAAAGCGGCGGCGCGAGCCCGGGAGGAGTGATACTCAGGCACCCTGCCGAAGCATGGCGGCGACAATCGTTTCCGGCCGGTCCTCCTGCACCAGATGGCCTGCTTCGGGCACCTGTATGAGCGGCTGGCCGGAGATCCGGCCCGCCAGATCCTCACCCTTGGCCAAAGGTATCCATTCGTCCCGCTCGCCCCAAAGCACCGTGACCGGACACTCCAGCAGCTCATACAGAGGCTCGACCTCATCGGTGAAGCGCTGATCCATCTGGGCGATCTGACGATAGAAAGCCGGCTGCCCGACCGGTCCGCGCCAGGGCGCGGCGTAGACTTCCAGCGCTTCTTCGGAGAGCGGCTGGTGCGCGGCGGTCTGCAGATAGGCCCGCAGCATCGCCTCATGCATATAGGCCGGCATGCCGGAGAAAGCCGCTTCGTGCTGGCGCACATGCTGCACGAAGGGCGATCCCCAGGGGGCAAGCGCCACCGCGTCGAAGATCGTCAGGGAGGCATAGCGCAGGCCGTTCAGGAAATAGCCCCGCAAGGCCGTCGCCCCGCCGAAATCATGCGCCAGAACATGCGGGCGCTCCAGCCCCCATTCCTCAAGCAACGCGGCCAGAACGTGGTTCTGCACACCGAGTGAAACATCCTGCCCGTCACGCTTCTCCGAGAGGCCATAGCCGACCAGATCGAAATAATGGACGGCCCAGCGATGCGTCAGCTGCGGAATAATCCGGCGCCAGACCTGCGATGAAAACGGCGTGCCGTGAATGGCGACAAGCGCTGGGCCGGTGCCCATCCGGCCCCACCGGATCGTGTCGCCATTCACCATTGTGCTTTCGGGCAGGTCGAGCATGGTTGTCGTTTTCCATATAGTCATTTAGCGAATTGACTATATGATAGACCACATGGATCGTTCAACACAGATCAAGGCACTGGCCAGCGAGCCCCGGATGAAAATCCTCAGCCTGCTGGCAGAGCCGGGCACGCATTTCGGCGAACAATGGTCCGCTGATCCGGTGGAGTTCGGGGTCTGCATGACCCTGATCGCGGACGCACTCGGCGTTGCCCAGCCGACGGCCAGCCGGCATCTGGATCTGTTGCGGCAGGCCGGGTTCATCACCGTCCGGCGGCATCAGAAATGGTCCTACTGCAAGCGGGACGAGGCGGTCATCGGCGCGTATATCGATTGGCTGACACGGCACCTGAAAGCGACGGCCTAGAGATACGTCCCCGCCAGCGTCACCAGCTCACCGCCAACACCGAGTTTGAAGCGGGAGACGCCAGGCATGTGCAGACCGTCGACCCCGCCGAGATCGAGCCATTCGACACCAACTTCCTTCAGCTTGGTGATGGCTTTCCAGAGCAACAGGTTGTGGGCCTGTTTCTCGCGCCCTTCCACACCGGTCCAGCCGACATAATAAGTCGCGGAAGTGCCGTGCCGGACGGTCAGGATCGCAGCGATCGGTTCGCTGCCGACATAGGCGGTGAAAACCTGCGTCGCCCGCTTGTCCCGTCCGCTATCGGCGATGGCGGCAACGAAGGCGCCCGCCGGTGCCCGGAACTTGCGCCGCTTCCTGTGCTGGTCGTGCCGGGCCAGCAGCCATTCCATCGGCGCACCGCCAAAACCGCTGCGTACCCGGATCGGCTCCGCTTCCGCGAGTTTGAGCTGGTTGCGCCATTTCATGTGCAGCCCCGCCCGCAACGCCTCCAACTCCGGACGCAGATCGAGCCAGACGGTGCTGTAGCCGGTCACCATCGGGCGCATGCCGATGCCGCGCAGAAGCGCATCGCTCTCCGCCCCCGCAGGCAATTCCGGCGTCATGAAAAAGAGATTGAGCTTCGCGACCGGATAGCGCTGCTTGATCAGCCGGAAGATCGCCGCCCGCTCCGTGTCGGTAACATCCGCAAGGAAGACCGGCCCGCGCGTCAGCTTGGCGATGCGGAAACCGCCCGGGAAGCGCCATTCAAGGATCAGGGCAAGCGCCACCCGCTCCGGGCCACGCATGAAGACCGCCGTGACAGGGGTATAGGCGGAAGCACGCGACATGGCCATGCCATAGGCGGAGGATTGCTCCAGCGCCGAACGGTCCGCCTTCGCGATCAGTTCGTCCCAGCGCCGCTGATCGACCGCGTCCCAGAGCGCGACGATACCGTCCTGCTCTTCACCGCGCTTGTCTTTCAGTGGCCGGTCGCTTTTCTCTTTGGCTTTCTGGGCTTTGGCGGCAGCCGCCATTCAAGGTTCCCCCGTCCCCGTTCCGAGGCTAGTCTTAGCCCATGTCCGTGCTCGCACAATTCAAAAAGCCGCCCGTGATTCACGGCCACCGGATTCCCGGCCGCCGCTTCACACGCTGGGCCGCGCTCTATTTTACCGGCTTCGTCGCCCTGCCGATCCTCGGCGTCTCGCTGCTGCTCGACCTGATCGGCTATCTGCTGGCGGTGAAGCTGTTCGGCGCGTCCTGCTACGGGCTGCTCTGCCTGCTCTGATTAGCCGTCCTTGGCTTCAGGCAAATCGATCCCGGCGAGTTTCTGGAACACCTTGATGACGGCGGAATCATCTTCCTTGCCAAGTCCGGCTGCCGCCGCACCAAGGAACTGCTGGTGCGCTGCCGCGGAGAGCGGCAACGGGAAGGTCAGCTCCTTGCCCGTCTCCAGCACGATGCCGAGGTCCTTCACGAAGATATTCACGGCACTGAGCGGCGCGTAGTCGCCATCGAGGATATGCGGCACCCGGTTGTTGAACATCCAGGACGCACCGGCGGAGTTGGAAATCACCTCGAACAGGTCTGCCGGCGCCACACCCGCCCGGATACCGAGCGCCATGGCTTCTGCCGCCGCCGCGATATGCACACCCGCGAGCAACTGGTTGATGGTCTTCACGGTCGAGCCCGGCCCGGCCTGATCGCCCAGCTGGTAAACCTTCGTCGCGATGGCCTTCAGCAGGAAGTCCGCTGCCTCGAATGCCTCTGGCGTGCCGGAGCCCATCACCGTCATCTCGCCGGTCGCCGCCTTGGCGGCACCGCCGCTGACCGGCCCATCGACCATCAGCAGGCCGTGCTCCGCCAGCCGTCCCTCAAGTTCCCGCGCATAGGCGGCGGGCACCGTACTGCTGGCGACGACGACGGCACCCTTTTTCATGTGTTTGACAGCGCCGGTCTCACCGAACAGCACGCTTTCGGTCTGGGCCGCATTGACCACCAGCACCAGCAACGCATCCACCTTCGATGCCAGCTCCGCCGGGTTTGCCGCGCCCTTGCCGCCATTCGCCACGAAATCCTCGACGGACTCGGCCCGCACATCCGTGCCCCAGGTCTCTATCCCGGCCGCGACCAGGGAGCGGGCCGCGCCCATTCCCATCGAGCCAAGGCCGATAACCCCGGCAATACGTCCCTCACTCATCATTTCCCCCTAGATCAAACCGCCATTCACATGGATGACTTGTCCGGTAACGTAGCTCGCTTCGAGCGAGGAGAGGAAGACGATCACGGCGGCAACTTCCGCCGGCGTCCCCCGCCGCGCCATCGGGATGCAGCCCGTCAGCTCCGCCGCCGCTTCCGCCGTCACCGCCGCATGGGTGCCCGCGTCCTTCTCGATGAAACCGGGGGCGACGACATTCGCCGTTGCACCGCACGGGCCGAGTTTCAGGGCAAGCGCCCTGACGGTTGCTTCCAGCGCGGCTTTCGCGGCAGCCGTCGCGGGAAAGCTCGGCAAATCCGTGCGCCAGACATGCGGGCCGAACGCGCCAACGGCAATGGCCCGTCCCCGTCGCGATGCCTCAAGCAACGGCAGGGCCGCCTCCGCCATCTCGAAAAAAGACCGGGCAATCGCACCGTGGGCCTGGTCGAACCGCTCCACCCCACCGGCTTCGCCGAGCGGCGCCTTGTCGGCATAACCGGCATTGGCAACAAGGATGTCCATGCCACCGAAATGATCCGCACAGGCCGTGATCAGGTCCCGGCCCGCGCCCGGCTCGCCAAGATCCCGCAGGATGCATTCGGCTTTGGCGTCCTTTGCCCGTATCGCGTCGGCGACCTGTTCGAGTTTTTCGGAATTCCGGCGCGTATGCAGCAACACCTTGTCGCCCGGCTGCACCAGCCTGAGCGCCGTCGCCGCGCCGATACCGCTTGCCGCACCCGTTATCAGAATTGTCCTGTTTTCCATACCCGGTCCCCACACATGAAGGCGCAGAGAGTGGCACGGGGACGGCGGCATGTGGAAGCACTACGGAGGGCGCTTCCGGGAATTTCAGCCTTCTAGATCCAGCGCCGGACCCGCGCCCTGTAGTCTGCATAGGTCGCCCCGAAGAGCCGTTCGAGATAGGCTTCCTCGCGCAGGATCACGCCGTAATGCATCACGCCGACAAAGCCAACGGTGGCTGTCAGGATCCAGAGCGTGTTACCGGCAAATGCCAGGCCGAACAACAGGACCACCATGGCGACATACATCGGATTCCGGCTGAAGGCGAACAGTCCGGTGGTGACGATGGCGGTGGTCGGCACCCAGGGCTTCACGCTGGTCCCGGCGCGCTTGAACTGGCGCTCGGCGATGATGGCAACAGCCACGGCGGCAACGACAAGGGCCGGGCCGAGATAGGTTTGCGCCCAGTCCGGCGCAAACGGGCGCGGCAGGAAAATCTCCAGCACGGCCCCGAAGAGGATGGCGATCAGCAGAATGACCGGCGGCGGCATCACCACGCCCGCCGTGTCCGGTGCACCGTCCTTATGCTCGTTCTGGTCCATCATCGCCCCCTCATCAATGGCGATGTGTTTATCACACTTTCCGGCTCAGGGAGCGGCGGCGCTTTCACCATCCCCGACAACGCTCAGCCACGGCCAGCGCTCCCGGTAGCTGCCGCATTTGAACTGGAACTGATGCGGCGTCGGGTTCATCACATTGTAGCGCAGGACACCCGCGAACATATCCTCGAAGCCATAAGGCGCATGCACCGCGCCGGTATGCGAAATCCCGCAGCAGGTGCCCGCGACAACAAACCGGTCGATGCCGGTGCGGGATTCGGTAATCGGCGGATAGGGCACCCCGAACCGTTCCTCGAACCAGAGCGGCACCCGCGCCTGATTGCGGATCTCGACCTCGACGCCGAGATCGGCGAACAGATCCGTACCACGGCGGATCACCGCATCCTCGGCCTCATAGCTGGTATCGGGGTCGTAGTAGAAAACATCATAGTCCCGGATATTCTCGTCGAGCGGGCGGTCCGACAATGCATTCCAGACCGTCCCGAACAGGCAACCGGCCACCAGCCAGGTATCCTCGACGCCGAGATCGGGCATCCGCTCCAGGATGATCCGGTTCGCCGGATTGTCTCGCGTCAGCGCCAGAAAACGATCCCGCAAGCTGTCATCCGTCATCGAACAAGCCCCTGTTTTTTGACCATATGGAATTTATCTGATGCACCGGCACCAAAGCACCGTCAACAGATTGACCGGAACGTCACTGCCTGCCTAAGTGCTGGCACCATTCCTTCACCTTTTCGCTCGATGGCCGTGCGACCGACTCCGGAAACCGGCCAAACCAGGCCCGCCCGCCATGACCATATCCGCGCCCGTCCGCCACATTGCCAGCGTTGCTTTCGCAGCGGCAGCCGGCTGGATATTCGCCCTGCTGCATGTGCCTCTGCCCTGGCTGCTCGGGCCGATGCTCTCGGTCGGAGCGCTCGGCATGGCCGGACTGACGCTCTCCCTGCCGAAAGGCGCCCGGCAGACTGGCCAGCTCCTGCTCGGCACCGGGATCGGCCTCAATTTCACACCCGCCGTCGCCGCCTTCGTGGTCGACCATATCGCCGTGATGGTGATCTGCGCGCTCGCCTCCATTCTGTTCGGGCTGCTCTCCGCGCTTTATCTGCGCAAGGTCGCGAAGGTGGACATGGCCACCGCCTATTTCGCCAGCGTGCCCGGCGGCGTGGTGGAAATGGCGATACAGGCGACGAAGTGGGGCGGCGAGATGGCGCCGGTATCCCTCGCCCAGTCCATGCGGATCCTCTGCGTCGTCACCACCATCCCGACCACGCTCACCCTTATCGGGGCTGTCGGGCATTCGCCGTTCCAGGTCGAAAAGCTCCCCTTCGACCTGCAGGGCTTTCCGGTCCTGATTGCTCTCTCCCTCTTGTTCGGCGGCCTGATGGCCTGGCGCCGGATCACCAATGGCTGGTTGCTCGGACCGCTCGCCGCCGGTGCCCTTGTGACGGTGCTGGACCTGCATCTTTCCGGCATGCCGCGCGAATTGCTCAACCTGTCCCAGGTCCTGATCGGAACGTTCATCGGCCTGCGCTACCGCCGTGAGCTGGTACTGCCGCTGCGGCGCTTTCTGCCGCACGCGCTGCTCAGCACGCTGGTTCTGGTCGGGCTGAATATCCTGTTCGGCATCGGCGTTGCGGAAGTGACGGGCCTGCCCGCCGCCAGCATGGTGCTGTCCGTTTCCCCCGGCGGCATGGCGGAGATGAGCATCACCGCTGCCGTGCTCGAGCTCGGCGTTCCGCTGATCGCCGCCTTCCATATTATCCGGATTTTTCTGGTTATTGCCCTCTCGGGGCTTATCTTCCGCTATATTCTAAGTTCAAAGGCCTAGGAAAACCGGTATTTTCGGTTGATCCAAAATACGATAAACGGCGTCCCCCAGCCTATCAAACTGGGCCGCCAGCACATCAAACCGGGGCTCCCGGGAGGAAAATTCCATGACCGCAGCCGTCGCCGCGAACCAGTCCGGCCTCACCCTTGAGGAGCGGGCCGAACAGGAGCGCATGATCCTGGACGCCGTCGAGCGCTTTCTTACCCGTGATGTCGCCCCTTATGCCCATGTGCTGGAAGCCCAGGATGCCTGGCCGGAGGATATCGTCGGCAAGATGGCGGAACTCGGCCTGTTCGGCGCCACCATCGGCGAGGAATGGGGCGGGCTCGGACTGACGGCCTCGACCTATACGAAAATCGTCGAGCGGGTCAGCCGGGTCTGGATGTCGATCTCCGGCATTTTCAATTCGCACCTGATCATGGCCGCCGCCGTCGAGCGTTCCGGCACGGAAGCACAAAAGGCCGCCTGGCTGCCGCGCTTCGCCAGTGGGGAGCTGCGCGGCGGCATCGCCCTGACCGAACCCGATGCCGGCACGGACCTGCAGGCCATCCGTCTGCGCGCCGACAAGGTCGAGGGCGGCTACCGGCTAAACGGCACCAAGATGTGGATCAGCAACGCCTATCACGGCCATATCCTCGCCGTGCTGGCCAAGACCGATCTCGACGCCAAACCCCGGCACAAGGGCATGAGCCTGTTCCTGGTGGAAAAGGGCGACGGTTTCAACGTCACCAAGAAGCTGGAAAAGCTGGGTTACAAGGGCATCGACTCCGCCGGCTTCACCCTCGACGATTATTTCGTGCCGGACGCGAACCTGGTCGGTAATGCCGAGGGACGCGGCATGCAGCAGATCCTCGGCGGGCTGGAGCTCGGCCGGATCAACGTGGCCGCGCGCGGCGTCGGTATCGCCCGGGCCTGCCTCGAGGAATCGGTCCAGTATTCACAGGTCCGCAAGACCTTCGGCAAACCGATCGCGGAGCATCAGGCGATCCAGCTGAAGCTGGCCGACATGGCGACCCAGGTCGAGGCTGCCCGGCTGCTGACCGAACAGGCCGCCGCCGCCTATGACCGGGGCGAGCGTTGCGACATGGAAGCGGGCATGGCGAAACTCTTCTCCACCGAAGCTGCCCTGCATAATAGCCTGGAAGCCATGCGCCTGCATGGCGCCTACGGTTACGCCAAGGAATACAATATCGAGCGCTATTACCGGGACGCCCCGCTGCTCGCCATCGCCGAGGGCACGAACGAGATGCAGCGTCTGATCATCGCCAAGCAGCTGATCCAGCGGAACCCCGCCTGAGCCTATCCGGGCCGGCCCACACACCCTGCGACGTTCCGTCGCACTGCAGCAAAGCGCCGGCTTGTCCGGCGCTTTGCACATTAGAATCAATCGAATCACCCGCTACCGCACTGCGGCATAATCGTGTACGATTTGATTCAACAGGGTTCCGGGAAGATTCCTTGCCCGGAGCGCAAACCCAGATAAAAACGAGGCAAGAATCCCGCACCGGCCCACCTCCGGCAGCTCTGCTGGGGCGGTGTGCTTCCACAACGTAAAACAGATCCGGATAGACACATGCTTGGCAAAAAAGTTCCCTTCGTCACCTTCCGCACCCGCGTTCGCGACGAGTCCATCGAAGGCCCGAACCCGTTCAAATGGGAAGACAAGACCACCGACGATTACTTCAAAGGCAAGAAGGTCGTCCTGTTCTCTCTCCCGGGCGCCTTCACCCCGACCTGCTCCACCTTCCAGCTTCCGGATTTCGAGAAGCTCTACAGCGAATTCCAGGAAAAGGGCATCGACGAGATCTATTGCATCTCCGTCAACGACGCTTTCGTCATGAATGCCTGGGGCAAGTCCCAGGGCGTCGAGAACGTGAAACTGATCCCGGACGGCTCCGGCGAGTTCACCCGCAAGATGGGCATGCTGGTCAACAAGGACAATCTCGGCTTCGGCATGCGCTCCTGGCGCTACGGCGCTGTCGTCGATGACGGCGCGGTCGTCGGCTGGTTCGAGGAAGACGGCTTCGAGGACAATTGCGGCACCGACCCGTACGGCGCCTCCTCCCCGCAGAACATTCTCGAGAACATCGAGACCGTCCTGAAGCGGAACGTCGCCGCCTGATCGGCTTTCGATTCGAAAACAGGAAAGCCCGGCTTAAGCCGGGCTTTTTTGTGTCCCGGCCCGGATTTTCAGACAGCCCCATAAGACACACGGCGGATCAACTCGAAAAAGATCGCATTCTATCTAAAATTTCAACTGGAGGATTGCAAAAACAGCCCGGATGTCGCATCACGATATGGCAACCTTACTGCCTGTTCCGGGCACATACATTCTGGAGATCACCGTGGGACTATATACCGGCATCACGCTGCAACCCTGGTCCACGGTCTATTACTCGACCGATCTCGATTATTCATTCAGCTCTTATGGCTTTTACGAACTTTCCTCATCGAAAAAATCAATCGCCCATTCCGTTTTCGATGAATGGGACAACGAGCTCTCGATAAACTTCGTCCACACTTCCAACGTAAATAGTGCGGACATTGTCGTCATGTCGAGCTACATCGACGGCTATGGCGGCGTCCTTGGTGTGAATATTCCCTATGACGGAAACGGCGACAACGTCATCTCGACGACCGGCGTCGACTATGACTTCATCGTGATGGATTATTACGATTCTTACGGCTACGCCTCGACCATGCGTCACGAGCTCGGGCACGCACTGGGCCTCGATCACGACGAGACCGCCGGAAGCCTGATGAATTCCACTCTCTACGGCACCGAAACCATCACCGCCTACGACATTGCCAAGGCAGCAGAGCTTTACGGGTACAGCAAGACCGGCACCATCGGGGCCGACGTTTTCAATGGCAGTCAGACCGCGGACCGCTACGTCGGCAACGCCGGCAACGACACTGTCCTGGCAGCAAATGGCAGCGATACGATTTCAGGCGGAGACGGCAGCGACATAATTTACGGCCAGACGGGTTCGGATCTGCTGGATGGCGGCACCGGCGCCGATATCATATACGGCAATCAAGAAGTCGATCTGATCATCGGAGGCGATGGAAACGACACCCTCTTCGGGGGCCAGAATGGCGGTGTCGCACGGCTCGACGCATACGGTCTGCTACGCCAGCAAGACGGCGTCGAATCTGTCCTCGGCGGAGCTGGGGATGATGTCATCTATGGCAATTACGGCGCCGATAGGCTCGAGGGTGAGAGTGGAAACGACATTCTGTTTGGCGGACAGAACGAGGACACCCTGATCGGCGGCGATGGTGATGATACACTTTTAGGAAACCGGGAGAATGATAGGCTCACTGGCGGATCCGGCGGCGATATATTTGTCTTCAGTGGCAGCGACCAGGGCGACGATGTGATTACCGATTTCAATGCGGCGGAAGGTGATCGGCTGTTCTTCTCAACAAATTATTCGGCGTCAAACGACGGAGTATCGCTTATCGTCACCCACGGTGGCGGGACGGTAAGGCTTGTTGGGGTTTCTGACACCAGCCTAGATGCGGGCTGGATTACCTGAGCTTCCCAATAATGCTGGCGAGAGGCCAGCACGAAACCCAGCCCTCGGACAACAGACGCAAAAGTTGCTCCACCCTCTTTAAGTTAATTTTTATTAACGCTAAGACCTATTCCGAATCAAAGGAATGGCTCTTGAGTGGAACTTTTAGGACGCGGCAGAAAGATAACCGCGTGAATTACCAATTTGGAGAACTCGGCTAAAAATGAGTGTTTATAACGGATATTACGTGGGCTCAGGCGGTGGCTACAACTGGAACTCCACGGCTGAGATGGCTGCGCAAGGCTATAACGATTCTTATTACAACCTGGACGACACGATCTCGGACGCATTCGAGGTTTGGGACAACGGCGTCGACTTCAATTTCTACGGAACCAGTACTTTCGACCAGTCATTTGTCTATGTCGGCATCAAACTAGTCGATAGCTCGAGCGAAACCAGTGCGAGAACGGTTTTCAATGACCCTGATGGCGACGGTCAGCTCGGCAGTCGCGGCGAGGGCACAGCTTCCATCTATCTGGATCTGAGTTACTCGGACCGGGCAGATCTGGACAAAATCTACGAGGTGCTGACACACGAGGTCGGTCACGTGGTCGGTCTCGCAGACAGCACTGATCCAAACAGCATCATGTATCCCGCCCAGGATGGCGACCCGTCTCTTTCGGAGAGTGACAAAGCTCTTGTGAGCGCACTCTACGGCAAAACCACGAATACTCTGGCCAGCGCCATACATGGATCAGAAGGCGCCGACGGGATCAATGGCACGGATGACCGGGACACGATTCAGGCCCACGCCGGAAATGATCTGATCTCCGGTTTCAGGGGCACCGATCTGCTGTTTGGACAAGATGGTGACGACATCATCTACGGCAACCACGACATCGATTTGATCGATGGCGGTAATGGAAATGACACGCTTTATGGCGGCCAGAATAGCGGGCCACCCAGGGCAGATGCTTACGGAAACATGCGTCAACAGAATGAAGTCGAAACTATAAACGGTGGCTCAGGAAACGACCTGATCTATGGCAATTACGGCGATGACCGCATTGGCGGAGATAGCGGAAACGACACGATCTTTGCCGGTCAGAACAATGACACTTTGAGCGGAGGCTGGGGAGACGACCTGCTGTTCGGCAACCGCGGCAATGATTACCATGTAGGCGGTGCAGGAGCCGATACGTTTGTCTTCAACGCAGGTGACCAGGCCGAAGACAGCATCAGCGATTTTAACGGTGCGGAGGGCGACCGCATTGTCCTCGCTGGATCCTATACACTTCATGACGGAGGCAACTCGATACTCATCAACCATGATGGTGGACAGATCCAGCTCAGCAACGTCACGATTGCGCAATTCGATACGGGCTGGATTATCTGATGAAGATTGTAACAGCCACCGCCGGAGCCGCATTGCTCACCATTATCGCAATTTTTTCGCCTGCCGATGCCGCAACCTGGAAGACAATCTCCTCAGAGGAGTCGCCGCTTTATTTCGCCGTCGATATCCCGCAGGTTATCGAGGATGGCGGATGGAATGCTCAATATTCACGACGCATCTACAGGATCGCCTCGATACCGAAGAGCGGGCAGGACGCCCGCGCCGTCCTGTATCTCTCCCGCCTGGCCCCGAATTACTTTTTTCAGACCGTACAAGACGCCCGCAGCGCCCTGGCGCTATTCAAATACTTCAAGAAAGACCATACGATCCTGCAGGATCAGCGCACGGCTGTAACCGGCGACTTCCGCACGAGCTATCTTATAGCTGAAGCTCAAGGACGCGCCTGCGTCGTGTTCAGCGGCAAGACCGGGCAGGGCGGCGGCGACGCTCAATATTCCGAAGGTACGTCAATCTTAACCGGGTATTACTGCCAGCCCGTTGGCGATGACCTCACGGACGAGGCGCTCACTGTAGTGCTTGACGCCATCGGTACGAAAACAGAGGGCACGGTCGCACAAGCATCGGCCCCGGCCCCATTCGAGGAATGATGTAGGCGGAGCGCGGAACCGCTAGCGACGGCTCCGCGCTCAGTCCCTATTTATTCATCCGGTTATCGACCAGATCGTCCACCACCGCCGGTTCGGCCAGCGTTGACGTATCGCCCAGCTGGTCCTGCTCGTTGGCGGCGATCTTGCGCAGGATACGGCGCATGATCTTGCCGGAGCGGGTTTTCGGCAGGCCTGGCGCCCACTGGATCAGGTCCGGCGAGGCGATCGGGCCGATTTCCTTGCGGACCCAGGTCACCAGCTCCTTGCGCAGCTCTTCCGACGGCTCCAGCCCGGCATTCAGGGTGACATAGGCATAGATGCCCTGGCCCTTGATATCGTGCGGATAGCCGACGACGGCCGCTTCGGCGACCTTGCTGTGCGCGACCAGCGCGCTTTCGACTTCGGCCGTGCCCATGCGGTGGCCGGAGACGTTGATCACGTCATCGACGCGGCCGGTAATCCAGTAATAGCCGTCTTCGTCCCTACGACAGCCGTCACCGGAGAAGTACCGGCCGGGGAAGGTGGTGAAGTAGGTCTGGATGAAGCGCTCATGGTCGCCATAGACCGTGCGCATCTGGCCCGGCCAGCTGTCCGCGATGCAGAGATTGCCCTCTGTCGCACCCTCCAGCACCTTGTTGTCCGCATCGACGATCACCGGCTCGACACCGAAAAATGGCCGTGTCGCCGAGCCCGGCTTCAGCTTTGTCGCGCCCGGCAGCGGCGTGATCAGGATGCCGCCGGTCTCCGTCTGCCACCAGGTATCGACAATCGGGCAGCGCTTGTCGCCGACAACATCGTGATACCACATCCAGGCTTCCGGATTGATCGGCTCGCCGACCGATCCGAGGATGCGCAGGCTCTTCCGGCTGGTCGCCTTGACCGGCCCGTCGCCTTCGCGCATCAGCGCCCGGATCGCCGTCGGCGCGGTGTAGAAGATCGACACATTATGTTTGTCGCAGACCTGCCAGAACCGGCTGAAGTCCGGATAGTTCGGTACGCCCTCGAACATCAGCGTCGTCGCGCCATTCGCCAGCGGCCCGTAGATGATGTAGCTGTGGCCCGTGACCCAGCCGACATCGGCCGTGCACCAATAGACCTCGCCTTCCTTGTAATCGAAGACGTATTCGTGGGTCATCGAGGCAAAGACCATGTAGCCGCCGGTGGTGTGCAGCACCCCCTTCGGCTTACCGGTCGAGCCCGACGTGTAGAGGATGAAGAGCGGATCTTCCGCATTCATCTCCGTCGGCGGGCAGTCCTCTGACGCGGCATCGCAGATCTCGTGATACCAGTGATCCCGCCCCTCGACCCAGTTGATCTTGCCACCGGTACGCTTGACCACGACGACGGTGCCGCAGTCCGGGCAATCCTCCAGCGCCTTGTCCGTATTGGCTTTCAGCGGGATCGGCCGGCCACCGCGCAGGCCCTCGTCCGAGGTGATGACAATGCCGGACTCGCAATCCTGGATGCGGCCCGCCAGCGCGTCCGGCGAGAAGCCGCCGAAAACGATGGAATGCACCGCACCGATCCGGGCGCAGGCCAGCATGGCGACCGCGGCCTCGGGGATCATCGGCAGATAGATCGTGACCCGGTCGCCCTTTTTGACGCCAAGGCCTTTCAGGGCGTTGGAGAACTTGCAGACGTCGCGATGCAGCTCGCGATAGGTGATTTTCCTGTCGTCCTTCGGGTCGTCCCCCTCCCAGATGATCGCCACCTGGTCGCCGCGCGTCGCCACATGCCGGTCAAGGCAGTTCGCCGCCGCGTTCAACGTGCCGTCATGGAACCATTTGATGTGCAGATCCTTGGCGTCGTAGGAGACGTCCTTGACCTTGCTGTAGGGCTTGATCCAGTCGATCCGCTTGCCGTGCTCGGCCCAGAACGTTTCCGGGTTGTCGATCGACTCCCGGTACATCTTCTCGTATTTGGCCGCATCCGCATGCGCCGTCTTCGCTGTCTCCGCCGGTACCGGAAACTCCTGAACGTCCGACATTCGTACCCCCCTTAGCTCTGACGCGGTATGACCACCGCATTCGTCTGATTAATTGGCCGTAACTATAACAACCGTTTCTCTGCGGTTAAGCGATTTTTGTGCACTGCGCCGCCGCATGCCCTAACGCTCTCCCGCGCCATCGATATCGTCTTCCAGCGCTTCCGGACTTTCCGCATCGACGACTTTCGCCGCAATGCCGAAACCGAAGCCTTGCCGGGCCAGCGCCGCCATGTCGCGGTCCCGGTTATCCTCCCGCTTCTCCGGCAACCGGTACGGACCGATCCGCCGCCGCCGGGCATAGCGCGCGGCGGATGTCAGCTCGCCATTCTCCTGATCGAGAACCTCGTCCAGCGCCGCGTCGATATCGTCCGATGAAACACCTTTTTCCATCAGCTTACGTCTGATCATTTTGGTCGAGGTGCCGCGCGATACAAGGGAGCGAACCCGGGTTTCCGCGAACAGCCGGTCGTTCAGAATGCCCGCCTCGGTATAACGCTGGACCACCGCCTCGACCATCCCGGCGCCTTCCGCCGGGTCGCTGCCATGATAGGCCGAAGACAGCCGGACCCGCCGCATCAGCACCGCTTTCAGGTTCGCGGAGGAGCTGGCATAGCGCTCCATGTACCAGAGCGCGACATTGCGCAGATAGCTTTCGGTGATCGGCTTCGGCGGCTTTTTCTCCCGGCGCTTGTTACCGGCACCATCGCCTCTGCCAGCGCCTCTTCCCCCGCCTTTTCCAAGGCCATCGCCATCGTCTTCTGTGAAATCGTTCATGCGGATTTCCGGGCTGTCACGGTTGCTTCCCGCGCAACACACCCCATTTGGTTGCTGTCACATCACCTTGGCGCCTATTGTGCGCGCCCAACACAACCTAAGCCATCGGCCCGTACATGTCAGACCGTCCTTTTGCCTCGAATCTGAACGAGACCGCTATTCCTGTCCCCTCCGTGCGCCGGGTAGGCGTGGTCAACTGGATCGGGGTCTGGACTCTGTACGAAAAAGAGGTCCGGCGATTCCTGAAGGTGATCACCCAGACGGTGCTCGCCCCGGTCGTCACCTCCCTGCTGTTCCTGGCGATCTTTACCCTGGCCCTGCAGCGCTCGGTCGATATCGGCGGCGGCATTACCTATTCGGAGTTTCTGGCGCCCGGCCTTGTCGTCATGACGATGATGCAGAACGCGTTTGCGAACACCTCCTCCTCGATCATGATCTCGAAGGTGCAGGGCAATATCGTGGATGTCCTGATGCCGCCGCTCGGCCCCGGTGAATTGCTCACCGCCTTCGCGCTTGGCGGGGTGACGCGCGGCATGATCGTCGGGGTCTCCACCGTCGTTACCATGTCGCTAGCCGTCGGCTTCCACGCGGCGCACTGGCCCGTGGCCCTCTTCTTTGCGGTATCGGCATCGCTCGCCATGGCGCTGATCGGCATCGCCGCCGGCATGTGGGCGGAGAAGTTCGACCACCTCTCGTCGGTCACCAACTTCGTGATCCAGCCCCTCGCCTTCCTCTCCGGCACCTTCTATTCGATCGACCGGCTGCCCGGCATCTGGAACCAGCTCGCCCACCTGAACCCGTTCTTCTACATGATCGACGGTGTG
>TARA_R110002051_G_scaffold294537_8_pt1 | contig 45804 bp, 48 predicted proteins | sample TARA_R110002051 | Tara Oceans TARA_R110002051 (sample SAMEA4397023) | marine metagenome | biome: Polar Biome; feature: [MES] marine water layer (ENVO:01000295) within the mesopelagic zone...; material: water (ENVO:00002006), including particulate matter (ENVO:01000060) such... | reverse complement strand
CCCCGTCGCAATGCGGCTCGACAGGTTTCTGGCCGAGGAATTCGGGATTGGACGTGCTCGGATACAGGCTCTCTACGATGCAGGAAAGCTCGTGATCGATCCAGGTGGGCCAAGAGTGCTGCGCCGTCCACTCCGGAATGGCACGCGGATCAGCGGGAGCAATATTCATCCCGGCCGGATAGCGGGCCGGCCGGATAGCGGGTAAGGATCCGAACGCACGACAAGGCCGGATATCAAGAGGAGATGTTGTCAGTAATCCTCGGTCAGCACCGTCAGAGGAACGGCAAGCGCTTTGGCTATCGCCTTGATCGTGCTGAGTGTTCCTTCGCGGGCGCCGCGCTCGATTTCGGAAAGATAGCTTTGGGAAATACCGGCGGCCTCCGCCAGTTCCTTCTGGGTCATGGAGCGGAATTCCCGCAGCACGCGAACGGGGCTTTCACGCGCTTCCAGCCGATCCCAGACCGCTTCCGGCAAGGCAATATCCTCGCCGCGTTCGATGGCGGCCATGGATTCCCGATAGATGCGCAAGGTTTCCGCATCCTCATCGAATTGGTTGGCGGCCATCAGGTCGAATTCTTCCTTGGAGAGGACGACCATTTGCTCGCCGGACGGTGAGGTGATGATTTGAACTTTGCTCATATCGACTAGCCCTACCGATAAATTTCGCGTCGATGCCCGGCACGCAGAATGGAAATTCCGGTGGCGCCATTGCTGAAGACGACACGATAATCACCAACCCTGAGTCGGAATACGGGCTCGCCCTGCATTGCAGTCACGTCGCCTTTTCCTGTCTCGGCATATTCGGAAATCTTGGACCGGAGCCGCTCTCGGATTTCCGGCGCCAGTTTCCTCATCTGCTTCAGCGCGGTGGCAGTGTACTGGACTTTGCTCATAACCGATATCGTTAAATGCGATTGGCGTTGTTGCCTGTATCGCTATTCGGGATATGAGAGGTTTTGAGGTGTTATTGGGAAGCCGGTCCCTGATTCACTTCCGGTGATGCAATATCCGACCGATGAAATTCAGCAGCAATTGCGCGGCCAGTGTCGTAGTGCTGCCGGAATGATCGTAATCCGGGGCGACCTCGACCAGATCCACGCCGACCACTGATCCGCGCCTGGTCAGTCCATCCAGCAGCTCCAACCCTTCGTAATAGGTGAAGCCGCCGTGGCTCGGGGTGCCGGTGCCGGGGGCGATGGAGGGATCGAAGCCGTCGATATCGATGGTGACGTAATAGCGTTTACCGGCCGGGATGCGCTCCAGCACACCCTCAATGCCAATGTTGCGGAGCTGGCGGACCGAAAGGATGTCCGAGCCCATGGCACGGGCATCTTCATAGCCCTCGCGCGCGGTCGAGGAGACGTTTCGGATGCCGATCTGGCTGAGGCCGGTGACGTAGGGGTTCTCTGCCGCCCGCCGCATCGGGTTGCCGTGGCCGCTTCGCACGCCGTGCCGCTCGTCAACGAAATCGAGATGGGCGTCGATCTGCACCAGATGGACTGGTTCCTCCTCGGAGAAGGCGTTGATGCAGGGAATGTTCACCGAGTGATCGCCGCCGAGAACGACCGGGATGGCTCCGGCCTTCAGGATCTTGCGCACGCCGAATTCGATATTGGCGTGGCTCTGTTCCGTATCAGTATGGATGATGTCCGCATCGCCCAGATCGACAATCCGCGTCGTCTCCGCGGGCAGGTAGGTGATGTCGTCCTCATGGTCGTAGGCGCCGCCATGGCCGAAGGAGAACAGGGTGGAAGCCTCCCGGATACCGCGCGGGCCGAAGCGGGCGCCGGGACGGAACTGGGTGCCGAAATCGAACGGTGCGCCGAGCACCGCGACATCCGCCTCGATGGTGTCCCAGTCCGGCTGGTAGGGATATTTGCCGAAGGTTGCGATGCCGACAAAAGGCAGGTTGAGGCGGCCCGTTTCGTATCCGTGCGATGACATGAGAGTATCCCGGCTGGTTGGAGGCGATGAGACGTGACGGTATTGCAGGCGATATTGCCGGGCGGTGCAATGATTACCCGGGGATTACCCGGGCACTGCGGCGTTTCGGGCGCCGTCGCCAAGTGTCTTGCTCATATAGAGTATCGTGCCGCCCATAAACGGCTCCCGCACCGTGGTGACATATCCAATCTTCTCGTAGAGCGTGACGTTTGTTTTGAAATCCGCATTTGTCAGCAGGGAGATTTTCGTCAGACCAGATCGTTCTGCTGTCTCTTCGGCATGCGCGAGAAGCCGGCGGCCCAGCCCCATTCCCTGACGTGCCGGAGAGACGGCGACATTTTCGATCCACAGATGATCGTCTCGCGTCATCGTCTCGATCAGCCCGGCGATCTCCCCAGCGATGCAAAGCAGGGCAAAATCATGCTCCCGTAAGGCTTGCTCATAGTCGACGCTCATCGGTTTTGGCTCGCGGCCTATAATCGGGACCCATTTCGCATAGGCGGCATGGACCAGCGCATAGATTGCCGGTACGTCTTCTGGCCGGGCCTTCCGGAAACTTGTTAAAATGTCTTCGGGCATCAGGTTCTCACAGACACGAAAATCCCGCCGACCGGGTGGCGGGCAGGGTGCAATGGTTTCTGGATAATGAATTGGTGGGGAGTGCCCAATTACCTTCGTCGTCGCGGATTCCACACGGCACACTGCTGGTTTGTGCAGCGTCGGCGTCGGGAGATGTGTGCGGCGAGGGCTGTTCTCATGACCTCATGATTATTGAGGCATTTGGCAATGTCAATTCCGGCACCTGTATTTGAGCGGAAGCGGTTTGGTTTTATGGCGCTATGGTCAGTACCGTCCCCAAGAGAGGACTCTGACCATGGCAAATATTCGGCCGGGCGGAGATGCGGCACATCTTCACCCATTCCGCTTTTCAATTGCCAAGTACGGGTAAAAAAGTCACATTCAGAATGACTTGACTAATATATGGGGACTTTGGTGGCAGCTCGAGCGCTGATACTACTGGTTTGTTTCCTTGTTTCGGCATGTGCCAACCTGCCGTTGGAAACCAGTGCGCGCGCCCAGTCGGAGCCGGCACCTCCGCCTGAACCCCGCTACTGCTACAAGACTATCGGTAAGGTTAATTGCTACAGTCAGCCTTTGGACGGCTCGGAAGCGAACCGTCTTGTCGGGTATGAAGGGCCGGCGCCGCGCCCGAATGCCGGTACCGGACCTCTTTCGCCGTAACGGCGTTCGTATCCCCAGATTAACGGAAAATTCCTTGAAACGGGTACTCCCGCCACTCCTCGCAGCATGCGCGTTCCTCAGTCTGTGTTCCGCTCCCTCTCTTGCAGCGGACAGCAAGCGTCAGACCTATGGCGAAGCCATGGACTGGTATCGCGCGCAGGCGGAAGCAGGCGATGCCAAGGCGCAGTTTTATTACGGACTGGCGCTGGAGCGCGGTGCGCAAGGCACGAAGGGCGAAGCGGACAAGGCACAGGCTGTCGAGCTGTACAAGAAGGCGGCCGAGGGAGGTTTCGCGCTCGCCCAGTATCGCCTCGGCGTGCTTTACCAGATCGGGCAGGGCGTCGACAGATCCCTTCCGCTGGCGCGCAAATGGTTCGGTGCGGCTGCCGAGGCAGGGCTGCGCGAAGCCGAGTTCAATTATGCGGTCATGCTGGAAACCGGCTCGGGCGGCAAGCGCGACCCGAAGGAAGCGGCGCGGCTTTATGAAATTTCCGCGGGCAAGGGCGTGCGTCAGGCTTTCCTGCCGCTCGGCATTCTTTATGCCCGGGGCGAAGGGGTGGATCAGGACCTCGTAGAGGCTCTGAAATGGCTCATTCTGGCCGAGCGCGCGGATGCCGAAGGTGTTGCGCCGGCCATGCGCGCGGTCCGTGGCGCGCTTGATGACAAGGGGCAGGCCGAAGCCCTGAAAGGTGCCGAAGCCTGGCGGATGACACTGCCGGAATAGGCCGCCACTTTCCAGGTTTTGACTTGTTGGCGCGCCCCGTTACGCTGTGGGCTGAATTTGCAGCATCGGGGTCAATTCCAATGATGAAATCCATTGCCGCCGCCTGTGTCGCCGCTGCTCTCGGTTGGGGCGCCGCACTCATCCCGCTGTCTGCGCATGCCGCCGACGAATCCCCTCCGGACAGGTTGACCGTACTGGACATGGTTCTGGGCACGGGCGCGATTGCGGCTGAGAACACTGCCGTAACGGTGCATTACACCGGCTGGCTGCTGGACGGAACCAAGTTCGATTCCAGCCATGACCGGAACCAGCCCTTTACCTTCACGCTCGGAGCCGGTCAGGTGATTCCCGGCTGGGACCAGGGCGTCATCGGCATGAAGGTCGGGGGCAAGCGCGAACTCACCATCCCGCCGCAACTGGCATATGGCACGCGCGGCGCAGGTAATGTGATTCCGCCGAATGCCGCCCTGCGGTTCGAAGTGGAACTGCTCTCGGTCGAGGCGGCAAAATTCCAGTCAATTGGCAATGCGGAGCTGAAGGCCTTGATGGAGCGCGGTGTTATCGTGCTCGATATCCGGCGGCCGGAGGAATGGGCGGAAACCGGAACCGTTCCCGGCGCACAGCGGCTGATGGCCTTCGGCAAGGACGGTCAGTTCGCACAATCATTTCCAAATGCCCTGGAAAAGCTGATCAAGCAGGATGACGAGGTGGTGCTGATCTGCCGTTCCGGCAGACGCTCCCTGGTATTGGCCCGGGCAATGACCGAGCAGGGCGGATATACGAAAGTTTATACCCACGAGACAGGCATGATTGGCTGGATCGAGGCCGGTAATCCGGTGGAGAAATGATGGCGTGATGACTGCGAAGACAATGCCCGGAGGGCCGCGTTTCGCGCCCTATGCCAGCGGTAAGTTCCAGATGGCCATGGGGATGGTAGCGCTCGATCTTAAAGACTGGATCGATGTCGACCATAGCCGCGCAACGGAGCTGACCGAGAAAGAACGGCTGCTTTCGGAGAAGCATGAGGCCGTCTTTGCCGACTTGCCCGGAAGCGAGGCTGCCCAGCGTGAAGTATTGATGCTTCTGCTGGATAATCTGGAACGCTGTCATCCCGGTCTGATTGCCTTCGACGAGGGCGTTGTCCATGTGGCGGAGACCGGAAAATCCTATCGTCTCTCGGACTTTGGCGATCATGCCCTCGACCTCGCCGGCCGGCTGGTGCAGGAGGATCTTTGTCTGATGACACCGGGTGAGGCGGGATACGCGCTGCATGCGGCCTCGCTCTGTTTTCCCGGGCGATGGCTGCTTGGCGAGAAGCTGGGCAAACCGATGATGGGGATTCACGAGCCGGTCTCCGGCTATGCGGAGAAACTCGGAAAACCGGTGGACCGGTTCTTCACCCATCTGAAGGCGGACAAGCCGGTATCGCGTCTCAACTGGTCGATCCTTGACGATCCCGCCCTGTTCCAGACTTCCGGCCACTCTTCGACTGTGCAGCACAGAGAGATCACGGCAGAGAATGCCGGTAAGTGTCTCTGGCTTCGCATCGAGCGGCAGACCTTGCGGCGGTTGCCGCAATCGGGCGATATCCTGTTCACCATTCGCACTTTCGTCGATCCTCTCTGTGCGCTTGAAGGGCGGCCGGATCTTGCGGCAAGTCTGCGCGGCGCGATCGCGGATATGCCCGAGGGTATGCAGCGCTACAAGAGCCTGATCCCGTTCCGCGAGGCGCTGGACGGTTATCTCGGAGCGCTGATGGAACGGGCTGCCTGAGCGGATGGATGTTGAAGCCCTGCTCGGAGAGCTGCGCAAGCCGGAAACGCTGACGATTCTTGGCCGTGCACTGGAGCCGCACCTGAAGGACGGTGCCCGGACGCTGGTCTATCCCATGCCCTATGCGGACGCGATCGGCCATCTGGCGCCGGAGCCGCACTATTTGGCCTCGCTCTACTGCGCGGAATACGACCGGATCGTGCTGCTGACGCCGCCCCGTGCCGTGCCGACGATGAAGCGCCCGCTCTACGATCTGCTGGCCCGGGATTTCGGCATGGCGGAAACCCAGCATGCGCCCTTGCTGCTGCTACGGGATCTCGACCGGGGGATTGTCCGGATGGGGCCGTTCGATCTCTGTCTTGTCCACACTCACAAATTTTACCGCGCCTATACGCAACACCGCGCGGCGCGAAAACCGCTGGTGCATCTCAAGCTCGACGATGAAATGCGTTCGGCGGGGGAGCGCTGGCTCGCGGGCATCGGACTGGAGCCGGGTAGCCCTTACGTGACCCTGCATATGCGGGAGGAAGGGTACGCGCATGATGCCGGTAGCGCGCCTTACGGGAAGCTGCGCACGGTTGACCCCGCCAACTTCCGGCCCGCTGTCGACTGGCTCGTCCAGGCCGGTTACACGGTTTTCCGTTTGGGGGGAGAAAACTCCGAGCCGTTCATCCATCCGTCCGGAAAAGTGATTGATCTGGCCCATGATCCGCGCGCCGAGGATTTCCTCGACATTTATCTGATGGCCACCTGCAGCTTCTCGCTGAACTGCCAGTCCGGTCCGGAAGCCCTGGCCCGCGCGTTCGGGCGCCCGAGCGTCAACACCAACTTGTTGCCGACGGTGATGAGCCATCATCTCGACAGCGATCTTTTCCTCTTCAAACCACTCTATCGCGGAGACAGCGCAACGCCGCTTTCCTATGAGGAACAGTTGTCCTGCATGCTGCCAAACCGGTTGGTGGCGGGGCCGTTACCGGATCAGGACTGGTACGCGGAACATGGCTTCCGGGCCGAGGATTGTTCCGCGGGTGATCTGTTGGCGGCGGTAGAGGAAATGCACGCCCGGCTTGGTGGCGGGCCGGCACCGGATGACGCTGCCAATGCGCGTTTCGTCGCGATGAGCAAGAGCTACGAAGAGCTGATCCGGGACAACGAAATCGCCCGTTTCCAGGGGAATGATGTTTATGCCTACGCCCACAACATGGGCACGCTTTCGGCCGCCTGGGCCGGGCTCAATCCGTGGTTTCTTGCGTGACGGAACCTGCCGGGCCCGGTTAGGCTCGGCCGATGATCGATCATGTCTCCATCGCCGTTTCTGATCTCACGCGCAGTGCGGCCTTCTATGACGCTGTGCTGGCGCGACTCGGCTTCACACGCCTCGCCGAGCGGGAACACACCATCGGTTTCGGCAAAAAATACCCGGAATTCTGGCTCAACCTCCGCCCCGGCATGGAGGCTGTCCTGGAGGGAACGGGCATCCATATCTGTCTGCGTGCCGGCTCCCGGGAAGCCGTCGACGCCTTCCATGCTGCCGCACTAACGCAGGGCGGACGCGACGATGGCGCACCGGGAGAACGACAGGCCCAGATGACCGTCTATTACGGCGCCTTCATCCGCGACCCGGACGGGAACAAGATCGAGGCGGTGACGTTTCCGCGTTAGGTCAGCGCGCGCCGGACGCTTTCATCAGCAGATTCTTCGTTTGGGGCGATTTTTCAAGGCTACGGACGAGGCGCTCGCTCCAACGGGGACCTCGTTCCATTGCGTCCTCGTAGGCCTCAACCAGTTCGCTTGGCCGGTCTTCGGCAAGGACGGCAATCAGGAGTTCGGCTTGAAGCCTGTCCTTTCGGGCCTTCAGGCTTTCGGGGCCGCCAATACGTCGATCGGCTATGATGAGCTTGTGAATGGCGAACCGTTCGGGACTCGGTACCTGCACGAGAATACCGTCGCGATAGACCGCTGCCGAGTGTATGGAATCGGCAATCAGGTAGTTCAGATAATGAAGTGATTGGGCGCTGACGCCGAGTGCGGCGAGCTCACGCAGATCTTCCTTTTCGTCGAAGGACGGCGTCAGGAATTCGACAAGGGTCTGGCTCTTGCTTTGCCGCCAGCGCCATATCTGTCCGGTGTGGAGGCTGGGGACGGGATCGAATTCGAAGTCGGCGAGGACAGTGTTGATCGAGGGCAGGACCTCTTCCCCCAGAGCGAGGGAGAGTTTTTCGAAGCTGGCGATATTGATATCGTTTGTCATCGCCGCCTGATCCAGCGTGAGGCGAAGACCCAGTTCGCCTTCATAGACACGGAAGGCGTTGGTGCCGACAAGGACTCCGCCAAGCCTGAAGGTACCCGCCCGAGCGAGCGCGGCGATCAGGCTTCCCGTTGCGCCGTCCATGCCCGCGAACCGCTCGCTGCGGAGCAGCCGCACCAAGCGTGTGCGTTCCTTGCGCCGGGCATCGCGCTGTTCTTCCAGGCGTTTGTGGTCATTTAGACGCAGCCGCAATGCATCGGTATCTTCGCCGAGATAGCGCTCTTTTATTTCGGCGCCAACCCGATATCGATCGTACCAGTATTGACGTCCGCCTCGCTTGCGCATAGTGGGCGTGCCGCGAATTTCGGATACGGCCTCGTCCATGAGGAGGGCCACGAGATCATGGTAGGCCGCGAGTGCTGTTGGCGAGTGTCTTTGGTAAATTTCAGCCATTTAATCTTGCCACACAAAATAATTCGCGTGTGGCAAATGTAGAATGTTTAACCTTGCCACACAATAATTGTTTTGTGTGGCAAGGTTTGTTCCGTCTTCAGACAGCTTCCCGCAGCAGCGACATCGAGAGGCACCGAGGCCCGCCACCGGCTTGGGTGAACATCGACAGATCCGGGTCGAGCACGGTGATGCCCTCGGCGCGCAGAGCCTCGTTGACCCGCTTCGCGCTTTTCGACGAAATCACCCGGTCATTGCCGAGGGACATGCAATTGCACTGGAGCAGCATCGCTTCCTTGTAGGTCACCGGCACCGGCTTGATGCCGTGTCCGGCGACCCATTCGACGAAATCGTCGTCCAGCACGTCGAGGCACATCAGGGCGAGGCGTTCGTTCACGGTAGCGTAGAGCAGGTCGAGATGCAGGAAATGCTCGGCGAATTTCTGGATCCGGCATTCCCAGCCTTCTGCCTGGAGCCAGGCCTGAAGCTGTTTTGCCGCCGGCTCGCAGGTGCGCTGGCCGGTATAGCCGATAACCGCGACGCCTGGCTTGATCAGGTGGATATCGCCGCCTTCAATCGGCCCGGCCGTGGCCCAGTTCCAGACCGGAATGCCGCGTTTTTCATAGAACCGGTAGGTGGTGGCGATTTCGCCCCGGCGTTGTTGGCGGTACATCTGGCCGAGGAAGACACCCCATGGCGTCATCACGGATGGATCGCGAGTATAGATCTGGTAGCTCAAAGTCGGATCGGTGTCAGCGAAATGGCAGGTGACACCGGCGCCTTCATAGGCGGCGATAAATTCCTGATAGCCGGAGAGGGCGGCAGCCTTGTCGAACGGAACGCCGTCGCGCAGGGTGGCCCGGACCACGGCATTGGCGGTGGTGTCTTCCTTGGCGACGTCGGACCACTGGAAATTATCGGGGCGGCAGAGATAGACGTCCTTGAGGACGCCATACTCGGAGGCAACGGCGAAGGCGTTCGAGCCAGGTGTCATCGAAAAATCCGGAAAAGAGTCGCGAAATGAGCTGGCAGCTTAGCCTTCCGCTTCCGCCGCCAGCAAGTCGCGAAGCTCTGTCTTCAGGATTTTGCCGTAATTGTTCTTGGTCAGGGCGGTGACCAGCCGGTATTCCTTCGGCCGTTTGAAGCGGGCGATATTATCGAGGCAAAGCGTGTCCAGCTCGGCGGTGTCGATCTGCTGTTCCGGCTGCGGCACCACGAAAGCGACGACTTCCTCTCCCCAGTCCGCATGCGGGCGGCCGACCACGGCGCATTCATAGACGCCCGGATGACGCAGCAGCACTTCCTCGATCTCGCGGGGATAGATGTTGGTGCCGCCGGAAATGATCATGTCCTTGGAGCGGTCTTTCAGGGTGACGTAGCCATCCTCGTCCATGGCACCGAGATCGCCTGTCCAGAGCCAACCGTCACGCAGGGTGCTGGCCGTTGCGTCCGGGTTCAGCCAGTAGCCGGCCATGACGATATCGCCCCGGCAGATAATCTCTCCGGTCTCCCCGTAAGGAACATCCTTGCCGTCCGTGTCCACCACGCGGACCTCGACACCGGTGCGGGCGAACCCGGCGGAAGCGAGGCGGGCGAGATAGCGCGGGTGATCCCGGTCAAGGAATGCCGACTTGGGCAGGCCGGTGATGGTCATCGGTGCTTCGCCGAGGCCGTAGATCTGCGTCAGCTTCGGGCCAAGCACATCCAGCGCCTTCAGCGTGTCTTCCAGATACATCGGCCCGCCGCCATAGACGATGGTTTTCAGATTCGCGAGATCGGCGGTGGCGGTGCCCGGGTGGTTCAGCAGACGGCTGACCATGGTCGGCGCGAAGAAGAAGCTGGCGCCGGGCCAGTGCCGGATCAGCTCCAGGCATTCCTCGACATCATAGCCGCCGCTCTGCGGCACCACGTTATTTGCCCCGCGCGCCACATGCGGCATGGCGTAGAGGCCGGAGCCGTGGCTCATCGGCGCCGCATGGATCATGCAGTCGAACTCGCTGATCTGGTCAACGTCGGCGAGATAGTTCGTGGTGGCGAACATCAGGCTGCGATGGGTGATCATCGCGCCCTTCGGTCTGCCGGTGGTGCCGGAGGTGTAGAACAGCCAGCAGAGCGCATCCGGATCGACGGTTGCGGCCGGGATTGGCGCCGCGTCGAACAGCTCCTCGAAATCCGGATCGTCGATGGCGATCAGATGCTCAAGATCGGGGGCTTCCGCCTTCACGCCAGCCAGCGTCCCGGCGACGTCCGGCGTTGCGAAACAGGCCTTGGCGCCGCTGTTATAGAGGATGAAGGCAAGTTCTTTCGGGTGCAGCTTGGCATTGATCGGCACGGCGGCGAGCCCGGCATGCCAGATGGCGTAGAGGATTTCCAGATAGAGCGGGTCGTTCTTCATGGCCAGCGCGACCCGGTCGCCTGGCATCAGGTCAAGCTCGCCCCGCAGGGCTCCTGCAAGGCGGGCGGCCCGGTCACCGAGCTCCGCATAGGTCCGGCAGACCCGCTGCCCGTAGGAAATCGCCGGCCGGTCGCCATGGATCCGCGCGACCTGCGCCAGTAAAGCTGCCTGATTCATTCTGTTCCTCCCCGCCGATCTTGCGTCGGTCGCGGGAAATCTAGCAGCAGGTCAGGCCAACTGACCAGAGCGCGGGGCGTTATCACCATTAAAAGTGGGCCAAAACTGGCACGGCTATTGCTGAGACTGAATTATCAGTTCGGGAGCGAGTGAAACGTACGGCTAACGGTCAAAGCAGGAGTAGATGATGCGTTACATTCCGAAACATGCAGACGATTACGGTTTGAGCAGCAACGACGACGCTTTCGATGCGGCGTTCCTGTTCAATGACGGCAGCGAGATGGTCGAGGTCATGGGCGGTGACTGGTCGCTGACCGAAGATGATGAGCTGTTTGAGCTGGATCTGGTGCTCGTCAACTGAACGCGGGTTACTCGGTTCCGGTAGCCAGAACGCGCCCGTAATAGCGCAGGACGTTCTCTATCTCGGCACGCCAGAGCCGCCAGGTGTGATTGCCGTCCGTCATCCGGAACTCGACCGGTATGTCGGCCTGCTTCAGCGCCTGGTACAGAGCGATATTTCCTTCATAGAGGCCGAACCCGTCATCATCCCCGACGGTGATCCAGATCGCCGGGCGCTCGTCAATTGCCATGAGTGAGGGGATATCCGAGAAAAAATTCTGCCGGTTGAACTCGGCAACGTCGAACGGCTCCCCGAACACTCCCTTGAAAAAGCCGATCTGCTGCCGGGAAACATCTTCTGCAGCTTCCAGATCCGGGAAGATCGCGGCGCTCAGACCGGCGGTCATGGCGAAACGGTCCGGATACCGGAATGCCAGCCTGAAAGCCCCGTACCCTCCCATCGACAGACCGGCAATCGCCCGCCGGGACCGGTCGCCACCAAATCCGTGGGTTCTTTCCGTCTCCGGTATCAGGTCTTCCAGCAGGGCATCTTCATAAAGCCCGTGCTTCTCCGAATTCACATACCAGCTGTTTGCGCCGTCCGGCATGACGATGGCCATGGGCGGGATGGCGTTCTGCCGGATCAGGCGCGTTGCCGTTTGTGCGATATGCCCGAGGGCCTGCCAGTCGCGTTCATGGCCGCCGAGTCCGTGCAGCAGATAGAGAACGGGCAGCCGCGCGCTTTGCGCCTCCGGCAGGAACAGCGAGTATTTCATGGGGCCGTTGAGGGCCGGGCTCTCGACGGAAAGGCTTTCCTTGAGCTCCGCGTCAGCGCTCGCCAGTGTCAGAAAAAGGGCAACAAGCGCAATGGCTGGCCGGATGAGAGTGTGACGGGCCGTCATTCTGCCGGGGACAGGGCCGCACTGGCCGGGTTTGCCGGGCTTTTTCGCTCCACCGATGCGGCGGCGCGGTTCTCAATCGCCTTGCGCCACCATTCCTTCTTGATCGCCGTTACCAGATAGGCGAACAGCACCACGACAGCGAGGCCGGTCAGGTTCACCAGTGCCCAGCTCGCCTGGTTGCGGCCAAGCTGGTCCAGCACCATGCCGCCAAGCTGCGCCAGCCACATGTTCAGCAGAAAGACCGGGAGCGCCTGCTGGCCGACCGTGCGGATCGGATGGCAGGCCTTGTGCAGCAGCAGGTGTTCGCGGCCACGCACAAGATTGACCACAATATAGGCCAGGGCCAGGAAGTGGATGAAACGGAGGATGCCGTAATCGGTCTTGGCCCGCCAGGGCAGGGTGAGCTCCCGCCAGTCGGCCAGGAACGGCAGGCTCTCTTTGTAACCGACGAAGAACCACCAATGGGAGACCGGTGCGGCAGCAACGACGAAGATGATGCAGGACGCCATCAAGGCGCGGTTGAAAGGTGGCGGAGTCAACCAGCCGCGGGAGATGGCGAAGCCGGTGAAGAACACCAGTTGCCAGCCGAACGGATTGAAGAACCACTCTATATCCGGATTGTTCGGATGCGCCGGCAGGCCTCCGTCAAGGACCCAGTTCAGGCAATAGACGGATAGGGAGAATGCGATCGCGAGCAGGGGGTGGATCCGCGCCAGGGCCATGAAGACCGGGATCATCAGCAGGGCACCCATATACATCGGCATGATGTCGAAATAGTTCGGCACATAGGTCAGCGTCAGCAGGCCGAGCAGGGCTTTTGGCGTCTCGTTGAAGAAAAAATGCAGGTTCAGACGATCGATATAGTCCGGCTCTGCGAAGGTGGCATTTCCCGCCAGCATCAGACCCGTGATCAGGAAGAAGATCAGGATGTGCGCGGTGTAGAGCTGCCAGATCCGGTACAGCACGCGGCCGGTTCCGTGCCAGAACCCGGCCTTGATGAAAGTGCCGCCAAAGGCGATGGCGGCGGCGAAGCCGGAGCAGAAGACGAACATTTCGGCCGCGTCGGAAAACCCGAACCGCGCCGGAATGAAGTTCGACCAGTGATTTTGCGGGACATGGGCGATGAAGATGATCAGCATCGCGACTCCGCGAAAGAAGTCGAGCCTCGGGTCGCGCTGCCGTCGCGTCTTGGTCGCTTGCTCTGCCATGGTCCTCACTCATCGGCTGCGGAAATCCGCACGCCGTCATCATCATGCCACAGAGCCTATAAGCGCCGGAATATGCTGGAACTCCAGTCAATTTGGTCTCGCGATCTTGTGATGCTTGTTTTGCTGACGGGCGGGCTGTTCCAGACCAAATCTCTGAAATGTTGCCTGGGAAGAGGAAGCGTGTCCTATCTCCCGCAACCATAAAAAAGACATCGTCCTGGTCCATTGGAGCGGGCGGTATTGCGCGGATAGCGGTACGGCCGCCGCTGGATGCGTATTGCGTGGCTGATGACGCGTGGAGATGGCCGGTGGATTTAGGGACTATGGACGCAGGACGGTACTTTGGGGCGGGTGTTCCGGTTTATAGGCAGAGGATGACCGCACGGCGTGTCTTCTTCGCCTCCCTGGTCTGCGGCAGCATTCTCGCTCTGGTGTCGGCGCTGACATATGTCTTCGCGGCAGACGGTCTGCGGGCCATTGAAATCGCCATGATCACGGTGTTCGCCCTGAACACGCCGTGGATGGTGATCGGGTTCTGGAACGCGGTGATCGGTTTTTCCCTGCTGCATTTCAAGCGCGATTGGCTGCCGTCGGTGACAGGCCTTGCCGGGCTGGAGGACGAGACATCCGCGATCGGCAGCCGGACGGCGATCATCATGCCGGTGCATAACGAGAGCCCCGATCTGGTCGTCGGTAACCTGAAAGCGGTGACGGACAGTCTGGACGCGACAGGGCTCTCCGACACCTTCGATGTTTTTCTTTTGAGCGATACGACCGATCCGGACATCGTGCAGCGCGAGCAGGCCCTGTTCGAGGCATGGCGGGATGGAAACGAGCGCCCGGACCGGCTGCATTACCGTCGCCGGACAGATAACAGCCGTCAGAAGGTTGGCAATATCGAGGATTTCTGTACGCGCTGGGGAGACGGTTTCGATTTCATGATCGTGCTGGATGCGGACAGCGTGATGTCCGGTCCGGCGATCCTGCGCCTGGTCCGGCTGATGCAGCACAATCCCGATCTCGGCATCCTGCAGACCCTGGTGACGGGTATGCCCGCCAGCAGCGCCTTCGCCCGGATGTTCCAGTTCGGCATGCGTCACGGCATGCGCTCCTACACGACGGGGAGCGCCTGGTGGCAAGGCCCTGACGGACCATACTGGGGGCACAATGCCATCCTGCGGCTTGAGGCTTTCCGGCGGAATTGCACCCTTCCGACGCTGCCAGGAACACGTCCGCTCGGCGGCGAGATCCTGAGCCACGACCAGGTCGAGGCGGTATTCATGCGCCGAGGCGGCTACGGGGTCCGGGTGCTGCCGCTGGAAGAGGGCAGCTACGAGGAAAATCCGACCACCCTGCCGGATTTCCTGACCCGCGATCTGCGCTGGTGTCAGGGCAACATGCAATATCTGAAACTGTTCCGGCATCCCTCACTGATCCGGGGCGTCCGCCCGATGGGGCGTCTGCAATTGCTGCTCGCCATCATGATGTATACTGGAGCCCCGCTCTGGTATGCCTTCATGGGATTGGGGCTGGCGGATCTATGTCTGTCGGCGTTCTCCAATGGTGGGACTGGAGCCGCCGTGGGCGCACCCGGTTTCGGTCTGGCGTTGTTCGCCGCCGTTATGGTCATGACCTTTGCGCCGAAGCTGTTCGGTATTCTCGATATCGCGCTGCGCCGCAAGGGGCGCCGATCTTATGGCGGAGGCCTGCGGGTTGCCGCCGGAACCGTGCTGGAGACAGTATTTTCGCTGTTGCTGTCGCCGGTTGTCGCATTGGCGCAGACCGTCTTCGTGTTCGGCCTGTTCTTCGGCAAGCGGATCAGGTGGGATGCGCAGGAGCGGGACGACAGGCGGGTGACGTTGCGGGAAGCGTTGAGTGGCCTCTGGCTGCAAACGGCGCTGGGCGGCACTTTCCTGACGGCACTTCTATTCGTCGCGCCGAATATCCTGCCGTGGGCAACGCCCGTGATCGCCGGCCTTCTGTTCTCTGTGCCGTTCGCTGTCGTGACGGCGTCGCCGTTTCTGGGACGGCTTTTCCGACGGTTCGGGCTCTGCGCCATTCCCGAGGAAAGTCTGGTCCCGGAAGTGCTGCGGGACGTGCGGGGCTCGGTGCCCCAGCCAGCGCCTGTTCTCCGTGCCGCTCCGGCTGTTCGCCCTCTCGCCGATCCGGAGCGCGCCTGAGCGGCTATCGCTCTTTTGTTCTTGCCTGTGCTCGCTTAGGGTTCGCTCGCGTAAAAACGGGAGCGTACGGTGATGACGGAACGGCAGGATCAAGCGGTCTGGCAGGTGGTCGAGGCACGGGATGTTTACGACAATCCGTGGATCCGCGTTGTCGAGCATGATGTGATCGATCCGAACGGGAACCCTGGCCTCTATGGCGTTGTCCGGGTGAAGGGGCTGGCGGTCGGTATCCTGCCGGTAGATGGCGAGGGAATGACCTGGCTGGTTGGCCAGCATCGTTTTCCGCGCGATTATTACAGTTGGGAATTGCCGGAAGGCGGCGGGTCCTTTGACGATCCGCAAGGCTCTGCCGAACGGGAACTGCTTGAGGAAACCGGCCTGAAGGCTGGGGGCTGGCAGGAAATCCTGCGAATGGATCTCTCGAACTCAATCACGGACGAGCAGGCAATCGGTTTCATCGCCTGGGACCTTGAAGAAGGCGTGGCGCAACCGGAAGCGTGCGAGCGGCTTGAGTTGCGCCGCATGCCGGTGCGTGAAGCGGTGGAAATGGCGCTTAGCGGCGTGATCGTGGATGCTATTGCCCAGACCATGCTGCTGAAAGCCGATGCGCTGGCCCGGCGCGGCATGTTGCCAGCCGAACTCGCGAGACACATTATTTAATTAGCGGGCTATCTAGGCTCAATAATAACACTTATAATAACGCTTAAGCCGATCCGGCGAGTGCCATTTCGAGTTGGGGTTGCTAATCTTATCCAGTTTGTGGCGGTAGTGGTTATTGATCAAGGGCAGTTCTTGATCGAAGTAATATCTGGCAACATTAGTATCCGGTAATGTGTGCTTTTTCTGTGGGCGATGCAGCAAGGCCGTCTCGGCCTTGGTGATGGCTGCTTCGAAGTCCCAGGTTCTCATGGCCTCAAGTTCGTCGGAATAGCGGGTGTCGTTCAACTCTATTAACTGACTCCGGCTAAGTCGGGAGACGTCGCGACCGCTATCGTCAAAGACCAAGCGATTGTACTTCGAGAACGGAATGTTGACGTCATAGTCGCGGGATGATCGCTGCTCGGCCTGCTTAATAAGGCACGTGACCTGATTTCGGACTATCCAGGCTGCAATTGCAGCTGGCGAAAGCTTCCGGAGACCACAGATGAATTGCTCCTCGAACTCGATGTATAGATCCTTCAATTCGACGGTATGCTCGACGCGAAAAATCTTTTTGTCAAAGTTGACGATATCAACACATGTTTCAGTGCGGTAATAAATATTTGATAGGTGGCGGTAGCTCAACCCAAGGGAGTCGGTCAGTTTCCGGAAATTTTCCTTAAGGCAATCGGCACTCCCTGTGTTACTCACGCCGAAAAATCCACTGCCAGTGCCGTGTTCCCGCCTGATCAGGCTACTCTTGTATTGGTCGGTTCCAATCTCCGTGTGAAGATTTTTTAAGTACCTCGCTATTACGAACGCTCTTGCAGTGGTCGTAATCATCGACTGTTTTTTGATCATCGCTTATGGGCTCTAGGACGTATAAGACATGGAATACTTCCGGTTTTTGGATAGCCCAATTGGATGACTGTCCATGTTCGCAATCTACATCGCATAGACCGTCATTTTCTGGATCAACCAACGAGCCCTGGGCCTAGTCTCTGGTCATCTAGCCCCGACTAACTCAAGGCTGTGCCCACATGCGGAGCAGGTTGAGCCGACCCTTTTCAAGCATCAGCACGGCGCGCTTGTCCACGTCGGAGCTGGTCAGGATCGCCTGGGTTTCCGCCAGATCGCCGATCACTTCCCGCTTCAGGGGATCGGGCACCATGCTTTCCATCCAGGTGACGATGGCAAGCCGCCGTCCGGATGTCACCGGGTTCACATGATGCAGGTAATGCGTCGGGTAGAGCACCGCGTCGCCCGGGTTTTCCTTGTAGACCTGATCACCGAAATCGGTGCTCAGCACCAGCTCGCCACCCTGATAGGCATCCGGCTTGTTCAGGAAAATGGTGATCGAGAGATCGGTGCGCATGCCGGGATAGGGGCCCATCAGCGCGGCGTCGATATGCTCGCCATATTTGTTCCCGGTGGTGTAGGAGGCGAAGATCGGCGACAGGATGCGCCGGGGAAGAGCCTTGATGGCGACAGTCTCGTTGGCCTTCATCGCGCCCATGACCATATCCGCCATTTCCCGGTATTGCGGGCTGTTCGGCGGTACCTGGGTGTTCTTCTTGATGTCCTTGCCGAGCGGGCCGCCGCTCGAGCTGCCATCAATGAATTGCGCCGAAAACAGCTTCGCCGCGATGGTTTTCACCTGATCCTTGCTCAGTAGCTCACGTATGACCGCAACCATGGCCCCAATTTCCCTTCCCGCATGGTAATTGGCCCGCATGGTAACAGGACCGTTTCCAAATACGAGCCTTGATGTGACAGCCATAGTCGCCAGATTTGAAGCATCGCAATAAACGCGGGAGAACCGGGTATGGGCATGCTGATCGAGGGCGAATGGCAGCCGGACGATGCAACCGCCAAAACTGAAAACGGCCGTTTCAAGCGCCAGGACTCGGCTTTTCGTAATGCCGTCGAGGATATACCGGGTGCCCGGTTTGCTCCGGAGTCCGGCCGCTATCATCTCTATGTGTCCTACGCCTGCCCCTGGGCCCATCGCACATTGATTGCCCGATCCCTGAAAGGGCTGGCGCCGCATATCGATATTTCCGTCGTCGATCCGCATATGGGCGAGGGTGGCTGGTTCTTTGGCGATGATCCGGAGGGCACGGACGATCCGGTCAACGGTGCCGGGTTCCTGCGTGACGTCTATGTGAAGGCGAACCCGTCCTATACGGGCCGCGTCACGGTGCCGGTGCTCTGGGACAAGAAGGAGGGCACGATCGTTTCCAACGAGTCCTCCGAGATTTTGCGCATGTTTAACTCTGCCTTCAACGGACTGGCGGGCGTTGATGCCGATCTGGATCTCTATCCCGCCGGTCTGCGGGCGGAAATCGATGTCGTGAACGAGGGCGTCTATACCGACATCAATAATGGGGTCTACCGGAACGGATTTGCCGGGACGCAGGAGGCTTATGAAGAAGCCTATGATGCATTGTTTGCCCGTCTCGATGAGCTTGAGACGAAGCTTGGCCGGAATCGTTATCTCGTCGGAAACCGGATCACGGAGGCTGACTGGCGGCTCTTCGTCACGCTTGTCCGGTTCGATGCGGTCTATTTCACTCACTTCAAGTGCAATCGCCAGATGATTGCTGATTTTCCAAACCTTTCCAATTATTTGCGGGAATTGTTTCAGGTCGGGAACGTGGCTGAAACGGTGAATCTCCGGCATATCAAGCAGCATTATTTCGGCAGCCATAAGGGGATCAACCCGAAGGGCATCGTGCCCAAGGGACCGTTGCTTGATTTCCATCGTCCGCATGACCGGGGACGCCTTCTGGCGGCGTGATGCAAAACCGGCACGCTCCTTGCTTTATCTCTTTACGAGATGCCGGTGCAGTGCCGGCCATGAATGAGAGGAGCAGCACATGTCCCTGACGTCGGCGTTGAAAGCGGGTCTGGGTTCCCGCCTGAAGGATCTTTCTGGTAACGGAACCGGAGCCGAGTGGGATCCATATCCCGAAGACGGTCAGGGCGGTGGATCCGCTGCATCCAAACTTCCCGCGAAAGCGCCGGCTCAGGCCGTAAAGCAGCCGCTTCGTGCCGAGCGGGCCGATCGCCCCGGAGTGGCCGTTGCCGCTCCTGCGCGGACGCCGCGTCCAGCCAATGCGAATGCCGCTGCCGAACGGGCTGCACAGCAGGCGAAGAAGGTTCAGCAGGCCCGTCCGGCCGCTGCGAAGCAGAATGCACCCTGGCTGCATGACAAGGACAATGCGATGCGGGTCAACCCGCAGCAATATGCGCGTGAGCTGGATCGTTACCGGAACGAGCAGAACCGGCATCTGACCCAGGAAACCGTCATGGAAGTCGCCTCGGGCGAGCTCGAGGGCATTGCCCAGATGGCGGCAAAGGCTCGCGGCCGTTATTTCGCCAAATTGCTTGATGCCGGCGCGCCGCGTCAGGGCTTCCTGCAGGAAGCGGAGATTGCCGAGCTCAAGTTCTATCGTGAGATGTACGAGGAAATGACGCAGGGCTTCGAGGCCATGCGGGATGCTATCGGAGCTGGAGACATCTCTGTCGCCGGCATGTCGAAGCGCCGTTAAAATTGGCGTTTTACAGGTGCGGAAAAAGTACCTCGACGCGTAGCTGAAAGTAAGAGAGTCTGGATTTCCCAAGCCTGCGACCCTTTGCGGTCGCAGGCATAATTTTGTTGTGAATTCAGTATGCGCTTTGAGATCCGGACACGGCCCGATGGACTATTCGTCGAGGGCATCTGCCATGGCGCCGTTACCGGCGCGTCAATGGTGAAGGCCATCGCGGAAATGCGTCTGGTCGATGGCTATGCGGACGGCCTGAACGCGCTCTGGGATTTTCGTGAGGCAGATCTGTCGGCCATATCGGCGGAGGATATGCAGTTAATGCTGGATTATATGGAGCAGACGCCGAAGCGGCGGTCTGTCCGTATTGCCATTCTGGCTCGCAAGGATGCGGACTTCTTGCTGCTCAAGCTCTGGCGTGCGGTTTCCGCAAACCGGTATGGCCAGGAGACGAAGCTGTTCTCGAACCATGAAGAGGCTTGTCAGTGGCTTGAAGAAAGTGGCTCGTCTGACGATTGAGCTTCGGCGGCAGCAGCTCTCGTACATCCGGCATCCGGAAGCAGAAACACCGCCGTCTCGCCCCACTTCCGAAGCAGTAAGCATCAAAAAAAGGGCCGCTTTCGCGGCCCTTAGCGGGGAGAGGCGCCGTTGGGGGGACGGCGCGGGGGAAATCAGTGGATGGTTGCCGTTGGCAGGTTGATCTCGATGAAGAGATCGGCGGCGAACCGGTGTTCGTCATGGACGCTGCGCTTGTAGCAATGGGCCTGATCCAGGCTGGCGATAGGCTGACCGTCATCCAGCTTCTCAAGCAGGCAGGTGTAGCCGATATCGGTCAAGCTCTCGTATTCCTCGTCGCTCAGGGCCGGGTTCAGGGCCACGAACTGGTCCGCAAAGGCCTCGGCAAAGCGGGACAGGGCACGGCGGCGCAGGCGCCAGCTCTGATGCTGGAGATGGGTCGCCCAGTCGCCGACAGCTTCGACGATGACTTCCGGCAGATGATCGGCCAGGGAAAAGGCGGGCGTTCCGATATTCTGGTTCGCGGCCATTGCTTCGCCGTGATGCTGGTCGGCAGACGAAAATCCCTGGTTAAAGCGACCGGCCGGGGTCATCCAGTTCGTGTCGGAATGCTCGATGGTCGAGCCGTGGGCCGGCCAGGTGCGGTAATCGATGTCTGCCATTTTTAGCTCCAGCTGTCGAATGCTGCGTTAATTGTTCCGAACGACAGGAGCAAGAGGCGGGCCAATATGTGCCAATGCCTTCTCGAGTGAATTATCTATTTGATTTATAATGATAAAGTAATGTGGGGGCCGGTTGTTTTGCGGCTGCCAGTGTTTCCCGGCAGGCGATTTCTGCCGGTCAGAACTGACCTATAGGCAAGAAAAAAGGGCCGCTTCACAGCGGCCCGAGTTAAGGGAGGAAACGCCCAAGAAGTAAACAATACGGCTGGGCAGTCCGTATTGCAGTGCACAATATATGCTGCAAATTTTTGTGGTGCAACCCATTCGTCGCATTAAATTGATCTCGATTTGGAATGAGCCGGTTTCCCTTTCGGGGTGTGGCGAACTTGCAACGATTTGAAGTGATTTGAGCCAATTTTGACTGTAATGAATGGGTGTGAGGCGTTTTGACGCACCTTTGATCCTTTCTGAAACCGAATGATCTTTTCCATTCCGGACAGGGGATGTGTGTAAATTTTCGCGCTGCAACATTGGACGGTGACAATTCCCCTGTTGACAGTTCCGGCGAAATCCATAGCGTCTGCGGCGGGCCGCCACTCCCCAACGAGTGGTTACATGTTAAGGATGATACGATGAAGCCGACGGCAACCCCGTGTGCGCCTCAGTTCTCGTCCGGACCTTGCGCTAAGCGACCCGGATGGGGCCCCGCTGCACTTGCTGACGCCGCTTTAGGGCGTTCTCACCGATCCAAGATCGGAAAATCCAAACTCAAGGAAGTCATTGACCGGACCCGTGCCCTTTTGGGTGTGCCGGATGATTACCGCATCGGCATCGTGCCGGCGTCCGATACCGGCGCCTTCGAGATGGCCATGTGGTCCATGCTCGGTGCCCGTGGCGTTGATCTGCTGGCATGGGAAAGCTTTGGTTCCGGCTGGGTAACGGATGTGGTCAAGCAGCTCAAGCTTGAGGATGTCCGGGTGCTTGAGGCCGATTACGGCCAGATCGCGGATCTTTCCGCTGTCGATCCCAAGCGCGATACCGTCTTCACCTTTAACGGCACGACCTCCGGTGTCCGGGTGCCGAACGGCGACTGGATCGCGGACGATCGCGAAGGCCTGACCCTGTGCGACGCGACTTCGGCCGTCTTCGCCATGGATCTGCCGTGGCAGAAGCTCGATGTCACCACCTATTCCTGGCAGAAGGTGCTGGGCGGTGAGGGTGCACACGGCATGCTGATCCTCAGCCCCCGCGCCGTGGAGCGGCTGGAAAGCTATGCTCCGGCCTGGCCGATGCCGAAGATCTTCCGCATGACCAAGGGCGGCAAGCTGATCGAGGGCATTTTCAAGGGCGAGACCATCAACACGCCTTCCATGCTGGCGGTCGAGGACGTTCTCGATGCGCTGAAATGGGCGGAACAGATCGGCGGCCTGAAGGGTATGATTGCCCGCTCCGAAGCCAACCTCGCGGCGGTCTCTGTCTGGGTCGAAAAAAGCGACTGGGCGGGTTTCCTCGCGGCGGACCCAGCGGTGCGTTCCAGTACATCCATCTGCATCTCTGCCTCCGATCCGTGGTTCGACGGCTTGTCCGAAGAGGATCAGCGGGCGGCCATGAAACAGATCGACGCCCTGCTTGAGGCCGAAGGCGTTGCTTTCGACATCAACGGGTATCGCGATGCGCCTGCCGGTCTCCGGCTCTGGGGCGGGGCGACCGTCGAGGCTGCCGACATGGAAGCTCTGCTGCCGTGGCTCGACTGGGCCTATGGCCAGGTGAAGCAGTCCAAGTCAGAGGCTGCCTGATCGAAAAATGCTCCCGGCAACAGGCCGGGAGCGTCTTTCCCGAGAATGCAGAATAAATACGAGCGCTCGAGGAGCATGCCGTGCCCAAAGTCCTTATTTCAGACAAGCTGAGCCCCGCCGCCGTGGAGATTTTCCGCGCGCGTGGCCTGGAGACCGATTTCAAACCCGGCCTGTCGGCTGATGAATTGCTTGAGATCATCGGTGATTATGACGGCCTCGCCATCCGGTCCGCGACCAAGGTGACGAAAGAGGTTCTGGCCAAGGCGCCGAACCTGAAGGTCGTTGGCCGGGCCGGTATCGGTGTCGACAATGTCGATACCGCCGCCGCGACGGCCGCCGGTGTGGTGGTGATGAACACGCCCTTCGGCAATGCCATCACCACGGCGGAACATGCCATTGCCATGATGTTCGCGCTGGCCCGCCAGATCCCCGCCGCCGACCGCTCCACCCAGGAAGGCAAGTGGGAGAAGTCCAAATTCATGGGCGTCGAGCTGACCGGCAAGCGCCTCGGCCTGATCGGCTGCGGCAATATCGGCGCCATCGTCGCCGACCGGGCACGCGGATTGAAAATGCGGGTTGCCGCCTATGATCCCTATCTCAGTGATGAGCGGGCGGCGCAGCTTGGTGTCACCAAGGTGGAGCTCGACCAGCTCTTTGCCGAGGCGGATATCATCACCCTGCACACGCCGATGACGGACGCGACGCGCAACATCATCGATGCGGGCGCGATCCAGAAGATGAAAGCGGGCGTCCGGATCATCAACTGCGCCCGTGGCGGGTTGGTGGACGAAGTAGCCTTGCGCGGTGCTTTGGAAACCGGCCATGTCGCCGGTGCCGCCTTCGATGTTTTCGTCGAGGAACCGGCCAGGGAAAACGTGTTGTTCGGTGCGCCGAACTTCATCGCCACCCCGCATCTCGGCGCGTCCACCAGTGAAGCACAGGAAAAGGTCGCCCTGCAGGTGGCGGAGCAGATGTCCGACTATCTGCTGACGGGAGCAGTGACCAACGCGGTCAACATGCCGTCCGTCACGGCAGAAGAGGCGCCGCTGCTGAAGCCTTATATGAAGCTGGCGGAAAATCTCGGCGCCTTCTCGGGGCAGGTGATCGGCAGCGCTATCAAATCGATCTCCATCGAGTTCGAGGGACTGGCGGCGGAAATCAATCCGGCACCTGTGGTGGCGGCCGCTCTCACGGGCGTGCTCAAGCCGACATTGACTTCGGTCAACATGGTCAGCGCCCCGGCGGAAGCGCAGGCGCGCGGTATCGCCGTGACCACGATCAAGCATGACCGGCCCTGCGACTACCAGACCATGCTGCGGGTGACTGTCGAGACCGGAGAACGCACCCGGACGGTTGCGGGAACACTCTTTGCCGAGAATCTGCCGCGTCTGGTGGATGTGCAGGGGATCGCCATCGAGGCCGAGTTCGGCGCACACATGCTCTATGTCCGCAATTACGACAAGCCGGGCTTCATCGGCTCGCTGGGGTCCGCCCTTGGCGATGCCGGGGTCAATATCGCCACCTTCCATCTCGGCCGCCGGGAAGAGGGCGGCGAGGCGGTGGCCCTTGTCGAAGTGGACAGCGCGGTGGGCGAGGATCTGCTGAACGCGGTGAAGGCATTGCCGAACGTCGCACGGGTGGATGCGCTGAACTTCTAAACATCACCGTCATCCCCTCGTGCGAGGGGATGACGAATTTGGGCGGATATCGCGCGAGTATCTCCAACGCCTCACGAGTATCTCCGATACCTCACATATCGGCGAAAATCTGTTCCCGGATTTTTCGCGAGCCCCCCAGCCGCTGCTCGGCCAGGGCCCTGGCTCCGGCGGGAGCAGTCTCGGGTGTTCCGCTGTTAAAGGGCGGTTGCGGAGCATATTCGATCCCGAGCTGGACGGCCTCGGCTTCTTCCTGTCCGAACAGCTCGGCAATCATCACCAGCCCGAAATCGATGCCTGACGTAATCCCGCCGGCGGTAATCAGATTGCCGTCGCGCACGACACGCCCCGGCGTGTAAATGGCGCCGAACTTTTCCAGAAAATCGACCGCATACCAGTGCGACGTTGCTTTCTTGCCCTTCAGCAGTCCCGCGGCACCGAGCAGCAGGGAGCCGGTGCAGACGGAAGTGATGTAGCGGGCGCCCCCGGCCTGTTCCCGGATGAAGGAAAGGGTGGCTTCGTCGCGTAACAGTGGATTGACGCCGGCGCCGCCCGGCACGCAGATCACGTCGAGCTGCGGGCAGTCATCGAACGAGATCGTGGGCTGGAGGGGAAGGCCGCAGGAGGCGGTAAGGGGCTGCATGTCCGCACCGACAAGAAGTGTCTCCGCCTCGGGCGTGGCTTTGAAGGTTTCATAGGGACCAACGAAGTCCAGTAACTGGACGCCGGGAAACAGAAGAAGACCAATTTTGACTGTCATGTGAGTGCTCCTGGTTGACTGTGGAGAGCTTAGGGCCAATTATTTTGGCCGTACCGCCAAAGATCCAACATATCAGGCCAAAATGACTCGTCATATCGAGATACTGGGATTCCCGGACTGCCAACTGCTCGACATCGCGGGCCCGTTGCAGGTGTTCTCCACGGCCAACGATCAGGCGCGCTCGGATGGCGGCGCGGCGCCTTATGTGCCTGTCGTCGTCGGGCGCGGACCCGATGTGAAAACCAGTGCTGGCCTTTCTCTTTCGGTAAAGCCAATGGGAGCGCCGGATAGGCCTGTAGACACTTTCATCGCGGCTGGTGGCGTGGGCGTCAATGCTGCTTGTGAGGATGCGGAGCTGGTGGCGTGGCTGCGCGACCGGGCCCGGTCGGCGCGTCGGACGGCATCCGTCTGCAGCGGCGCGTTTCTGCTCGCGACGGCCGGATTGCTCGATGGCCGCCGGGCGGTGACGCACTGGCAGCGCTGCGAGGAGTTCACCTTGCGCTTTCCCAAGGTCCGTCTCGAGATGGATCCGATTTTTGTGCGCGACGGCGATATCTGGACTTCGGCCGGTGTGACGGCGGGGATCGATCTGTCTTTGGCCATGGTTGAGGCCGATCTTGGCCGGGAGATGGCATTGAGCGTGGCCCGGCAACTCGTCGTGTTCCTGAAGCGACCGGGAGGTCAGTCGCAATTCAGCACAATTCTCGGGCTGCAGGGCGGAGAGGGACGGTTCGACGAGTTGCACGCGTGGATGCAGCAGAACCTTGCTGGTCGGCTTTCAATCGACGATCTTGCCGCTCGGGCCGGGATGAGCGTCCGGAGCTTTTCCCGGCATTACCGGGGTGCAACGGGCCGGACCCCGGCAAACGCACTGGAGGATATGCGCCTGGAAACCGCCCGGCGCCTGCTTGAGCAGAACGGTTCTGTCTCGCGGGTTGCCCAACGGTGCGGGTTCGGGACGGAGGAAACCATGCGCCGCGTTTTCCGGCGCCGCCTCGGCTCAAGCCCGCAAGAGTATCGCGAGCGGTTCGTCTGATCCTTGTAAGGGGGAACGTTCTCTTAGTAACGCTCCTCCACTACTCCTCCAGGTTTTCCAGATATACCCTGAGCTTACGCGGTGAGGTGAAGCGGTGCATATCGCCTCTGAACGCGGACAAACGCTCAAGATCCCGTTTTCTCTGTCCGCGCCTGTACTTCAACACAAAGCGCAGGAAATCCAAGTCCAGGCGCTCGGGGCATCCCTCGACGAACTCTTCACCGCGTAATTCGCCCAGCCCGGTCCAGCTGCGGCGCAAGGCGCGTATGAAGCAGACGGGCGTGGAGAAATCCAGATGGATAAGTGTATCGGCAGCCGGAAGGCGCAGGTCCAGCGACCCGCCGTAATTGCCGTCCATAATCCATCGCGGTTGCTCGGCCAGATGCTGTACCTTTGCCCGCCATTCGTCGCGATCCGGGCGTACCCATCCGGGTTTCCAGTAATGCCGGTCCAGATGAATAATCGGCAATCCGGTGATTTTTGCGAGGCTTCTTGCCGCAGTTGATTTACCGGCGCCGGGGCAGCCGACGATGAGCACGCGGTTTATCATGCATATTCCCGGTCGTGAAAATTACCGCTCATGCACCGTCCAGCCGCTTTCGCATGATCGGCCGTGTTTCGGAGCGTCGCGCGGCTTCCTCGAAACCGGCGTCGCGGAAAGCGCCGATGAAGCCTGTCCAGGCATAGACGGCCGGATAGCTCTTCTTCGAGCTGTCGACGGGATAGCCTTCCAGAATTGTCGCGCCGCGATCCCGGGCGAAGTCGCATGCGGCCTCAAGCAGCTTTAGCGAGAGGCCTTGCTTGCGGAAGCGTTTGTCGACAAGGAAGCAGGAAATGCTCCAGACGGGCTGTTGGTCCAGAGGCTTCAGCACGCGGGAAGAGGCAAGGCGCGGAAAGGCGTTTCGTTCATCGACCTGAATCCAGCCAACGGCTTCGCCCGCCCGCCAGGCAACGAGGCCCGGTATGTGCCCCGTGTCGAACAGCGCCTTCATGGCCGCGCGATTACCGTCACCCATGCCCGCATCCATTTCTTTCTTTGGCAATCGCCAGAGCATGCACCAGCATCCGCCGCAGCCGCCTTTCTCGCCCATGACAGCTTCAAAGCCATGCCAGTCGGCCGGGCGGATATCGAATTCATTCCCCGTTTCCGGATTGTTGCCGGCCATTGTCTTCCTGCCCCGTTCATCGTTCACGGCGGTGCGGATCGTCGCCAATTACGACCGGAGCGACAAGGCCCGGCCGGACTCCCTTGCTAATCAGGCACTGCTGACAGCGTTGTGTCAGCAGCCTGGCGCATCCGTGTGAAGCGGTCTTGATTAATTAGGACGAATGTCCTAATGATGTTTTGCTCAATCGGGGACAGGAAATGCAAGACGGAAAGACTGCAGAGCGGATTGTCGATTGCGCCGACGATCTGTTCTACCGGCAAGGCTTCGAGGCGACGTCTTTCGCGGACATTGCCGCTGCTGTCGGTATCTCCCGGGGCAATTTCTATTACCATTACAAGGCCAAGGACGATTTGCTGGAGGCCGTGATCGCGCGCCGGATGGCAAACACATCGGCCATGTTGCGGGACTGGGAGAGCGCCGGAGACGATCCGGCGGAGCGTATTCGCAGCTTCATTCACATCCTGATCCGCAACCGGGACAAGATCGAACAATTCGGCTGCCCCGTCGGCTCTCTCAGCACCGAACTCGCCAAGCTCAACCATGAGGCCCAGGACGAGGCGGCCCGGATCTTCACGCTGTTCCGGACCTGGCTCCGCCGGCAGTTCGAACGGCTTGGCCGGGAGGCTGACGCTGATGCGCTCGCCATGCATCTTCTGGTGCGCAGCCAGGGTGTCGCCACACTGTCCGCCGCCTATCGGGACCCAGCCTTTGTCGAGCGCGAAGTCGCGTCCATGTGTGACTGGCTGGCGGACGAGGCCGCAAGGGGCGTCACCGTCTCATCCTCCGCAAAACCCCACTGACCGGGAGAGTGATCCGATGTTTGTCGCCCTGCTAAAATTCTCCAAACACAAAGACCGCGCCGGTGATTTCATGGACGGGCACAAGGCCTGGCTGAAGCGTGGCTTCGAAGATGGCATCTTTCTGTTGGCTGGAAGCCTGCCGCCGGGTGCGGGCGGCGGCATCCTTGCGCACAATCTTGACCGGGAAGCTCTGGAGGCCCGGCTGGCGGAGGATCCGTTCGTCGCCGAAGACGTGGTCCAGCCGGAAATCATCGAGATCGCCCCGGCCATGACCGATCCGCGCCTCGATTTTCTCGCCACCTGAGAGGACTGAAATCATGAGCGACCCCTTCATCGCGCCGGACGGCAAGCCGCGCTGCCGCTGGTGCGGCGGAGCCCCGGAATTTCTGCCCTATCACGACACGGAATGGGGATTCCCGGTGGCCGATGACAGGCGATTGTTCGAGAAACTGTGTCTGGAAAGCTTCCAGTCCGGCCTGAGCTGGCGGACCATCCTGGCGAAGCGGGAGAATTTCCGTGCCGCGTTCCGCAATTTCGAGTTCGCGGAGGTCGCGGCATTCACGGAGAAGGACGTTGAACGGCTGCTCGGAGATGCCGGTATCGTCCGCCATCGGGGCAAGATCGAGGCTGTGATCAATAATGCGGCCCGGGCGGTGGAGATGGTCGAACAGGAAGGCTCCCTCGCGGCTTTCTTCTGGAGCTATGAGCCCAGTACGGCAGGGCTTGCCGCCCCGCAAACCGCCTCCACCTCAGCAGCCTCGATTGCGCTCTCAAAAGAGCTGAAAAAGCGCGGCTGGAAATTCGTCGGCCCGACCACGGTCTATGCCTTCATGCAGGCCATGGGGCTGATCAACGATCATGTGGAAGCGTGCGTGGTGCGGGAACAGGTGACGACAGCGCGAGCGGATTTTGTGCATCCTGCGGCCATACTTATTCCCGCACCTGCATCGTCATCTAGCACCTGATGTGGAGTCCAGGGAAAAAGGTGACGTTCAGCATAGAATAAATGGAGAGATCCGTTAATCTCTTAAGCGATGCCGAGAAACGTAGTATTAATAACGTGCCGCCCTTTATTCGGCTGAACTCTTCTTTTAATTACAGCTTAATCATCGCATTCAAAAAAGCCGTGGGCTGCATATTGTTATGAGAGCTTCCGCTTCCCATAGGCTCTGTATACCCTTGGTATGGTGGCGGCGTTGTGTTGGTTAGGCCAACCGAACCAATTGCCGCCCCGGGCGCCCCGCTGGAGGTAATACCGTACACGAAACAATGGTTGGCTCCATCATCACCCACTCCGTTTAGAAGTTTGTCGGCAGGTAATTCTGTTTTGGTCAATGTATGTGACTCTGCGCCGACAGTTTGACCAAGTGAGCGTGTCGTCAATGACGCGCCCGCACCCGAAACCCCAACTGTCCGACCGAGCATTTTCGTAAGTGTCAGCGGTTTGTTAGCCGCAAAGTCTGCGGCTGCGTCTGCACCACGCCCGCCTGTAACGGGCGCGTATGTATCGGAAACGCTGTTCCAGAATAGTGTGTAGAGCGCCTCAGTATCCGCATCAGCGCGATTTGTCGCTGCAGACGCTGCATTTCCGATGCTTCCATCGTCGCACATTACCCAGCCAGATTCTGGCGTGTTTTTGAAGGTCAACTTGACATCACCTGTGGAAAAGCCGGCGTCGCTTCCGTTTCCGCCGTCACCAGACGGGCAAGGGTCATGGACTGTTGCAACCGGATTTCCGTCACAATCGCCCGAATTAATCACTACAACTGCAACCATCTTCCTTACTCCTCATAAATGTGTGCGCTCAAGCTGCCGATAACTTTGACGGCGCGTACAGATGTTGAGTAAAATATTACTCATATAAATTGATATATACACCTATTAGTTGTGTTTAGTGATAATTTTTATTACTAAAACTAATGCGCCCTCACCGCGAGGCTAGTGGGGCAATGTCGACAGTTCAGACACGATCTGGAGTTTGCATTGGCTAAGGTGTTGCGTGTTTTTAGCGAATGTATGGCGTGCGGCATGTGAGGACGGGAACAGATTCAATATTTCATGTCGCCCTGCTCACGCGGATATGACGCCCCATTCCCCAAGCTCTGCATATATCACTCGGGGCGGTTATGGTCAGGTCACCATGACCAGTTCAGCCTGTATCCAGGCGTCGATTTATAAAAGGGGCAGCCTATGTCGGTCGAGACCAGAAGAGTCAGTTTTCCGGGGGCACAGGGTGACACACTGGCGGCGCGTCTTGATCTGCCGGTCGGCAAGCCGCGCGGATATGCGCTGTTCGCCCATTGCTTCACCTGCTCGAAGGACATTGCGGCCGCGCGCCAGATCGCGGGTGGCCTGGCGGCGCAGGGGCTCGCCGTGCTGCGGTTCGACTTTACGGGGCTCGGGCACAGCGAGGGGGAGTTCGCGAATACGACTTTCGCCTCGAACATTCAGGACCTCGTCGCGGCGGCGGACTGGATGCGTGGTGAAGGAATGGCGCCGACGGCGCTGATCGGGCATTCGCTTGGTGGGGCCGCGGTTCTGTCGGCCGCCGCCCACATCCCGGAGGCCAAGGGTGTTGCGACTATCGGTGCGCCGGCGGACCCGGAGCATGTCGTGCATAATTTCGGCGCGGATCTGGACGTTATCGAGCGGGACGGAGAGGCGGATGTGTCGCTCGCCGGCCGGAATTTCCGGATCCGGAAGTCTTTCATAGATGATCTCAAGACGCATGATCTGGAAGAGCGGATTGCCAACCTGAAGCGAGACCTGCTGATTTTCCATGCCCCCCTGGACATGACCGTCGGTATCGGGAATGCGGCCCGGATCTTTGACGCCGCCAAACACCCGAAGAGCTTTGTCTCGCTCGACAAGGCGGACCATTTGCTCACCCGGCCGGCGGACGCGGCTTATGTGGCCTCGGTCATTGCCGCGTGGGCGGGTCGCCTTGTTCCGGAAGAAGCGCCGCTACAGCTTGCCGCACGCGAGGGAGACGTCGTGGTCGCGCATCTGGGCGAGGGCAAATTCCCGCAAGCCATCCTCGCGGCGGGGCACAGACTACGGGCGGACGAGCCGAAAAGTGTCGGCGGCGATAACAGTGGCCCCGGACCCTATGACTTCCTGCTGGCCGGTCTCGGTGCCTGCACCAACATGACCCTGTCGCTCTATGCCGAACGCAAGGGCTGGCAAATCGACCGCCTCGAGACCCGGCTGCGACACAGTAAAATTCATGCCGATGACTGTACCGACTGTGAGACGCAGGCCGGAAAGATCGACAAGATCAGCCGGGAGATCATGATCGAGGGGCCGCTCGACGCAGAGCATCGGCAAAAGCTCCGGGAGATTGCCGACAAGTGTCCGGTCCACCGGACCTTGCATTCGGAAATCGTGATCGAGACGGAGATGGTCGAGAGCGTGTGACGATGCTTTGCCTTTGCAGGCATCTGCACCGGAGCTTCACTCCGGGCGCGCTTTCCTTTCGAGGATTTCCTCGACCCGCTCGGTGATATCGGCGCGTTCCACGCCAATATCCAGAAGTTGACGGTCGCTCAGGCCCTGAAGCGTCCGGATTCTGCTGCGCCGCAATCGCTCGCGGGAGATTTTTGCAAACTCCTGTCGCACAACTTCCTCCACGGCATGGATGAGCCGTGACAGGCTTTTGAAAACCGGATGCCCGAACGGCTCGGCCCGTGGACACTGGATGGTGTTGGCGAGATTGGGGTGGCAGTGGCGTAGGCGCATCACTTCCTCCAGCGGCTTAAGGGGCTGTTTGCGGTCTTTATGGTGGAGAAATATTTGAACTTAATCTCCGCCTTCCCGGTCAAATGCGGTACAGTGTTTGTTGTCTTATCAATCAAATATTGATTATTATGGTTGCCGACAAACGAGAAGATCTCGGTTTATGTTTTAGAAAAATTCAGGTGTAAGTGATGGGGCGACCGCAACCGCCACTTAATGCCCTCAGGGCCTTCGAGGCGGCCGGGCGGCATCTCAGCTTCACAAAGGCGGCGGCCGAGCTGAACGTCACGCCGGCGGCGATCAGCCATCAGGTCAAGGCGCTGGAAGAACTGCTCGAAGTGCCCTTGTTCCGGCGCCTGACCCGGGCATTGCGTCTTACAGAGGCTGGTCAGGCCGCTTTGCCGATATTGGGGCAGGGCTTCGACAAGCTGGCCCAGGCGGTGGATCAGATACGCAGCCATTGCGAAAGCGGTGTCCTGACCATTAGCGTCAGTCCTTCCTTCGGCGGCATGTGGCTGCTGCCCAGGCTCGAGCGGTTCCGCAGCAAACATCCGGACATCGAAATCCGCATCGACGGAACCGACCGTCTGGTTGATCTGACGCGCGATGATGTTGATGTGGCGGTGCGCTATGGTCCCGGCGGCTATGAGGGCGTTCGGGTCGAACGGTTGTTCGGTCAGCTCAATACACCGGTTTGCAGCCCGGCATTGTTGGAAGGCGTGCACCCCTTACGCAGGCCAGAGGATCTGCGCCACCATACCCTGCTACATATTGACTGGACCGAAGCCGAGGCGAGTTGGCGCATGTGGTTGCTGGCGGCCGGTCTGCACGATATCGACCCGGCCCGGGGGCCGCGCTTCAATATGGAAAGCATGGCCATTCAGTCGGCGGTCGATGGCCACGGCGTAGCTCTGGTTGGGGAATTACTGGTGGCGGATCACCTCGCGGCCGGCCGTCTCGTCCGTCCCTTCGATCCCGGGCTCAGTACGCCGCTGACCTTCTCCTTTTATTTGCTGAGCGCGAAGGATCGGGCGGATACGCCAAAGATCGCCGCGTTCCGCGACTGGTTGATGGAGGAAGGGCGCGCGGTGAGCGGGGAGGTTGCGGGTTAAGGGGACGAGCTCTCGACAGTGCATCGTCATCCCGACGCAGGTCGGGATCCAAGGACGGCAAATGGCACTCCATGATCTTCTAGGTCCCGGCTCTCTGGCCGGGATGACGATAATGAGAAGGCTTCGGTTGGCCTTCAGTCGTCGTAGGAAATTAGTGAGGTGAAGGGGATGTCGAGACGGTCGCGGCCCTTCAGGAAGGTGAGTTCCATGATGCTGGCGGCGCCGGTGACTTCGCCGCCGACCTTGCGGACCAGCTCGATGGCGGCGGCAAGCGTGCCGCCGGTGGCCAGCAGGTCGTCGAGGATGACCACGCGCTGGCCGGGCTCGATGGCACCGTCCTGCACCTCGATCGTGTCGCTGCCATATTCCAGATCATAGGTATAGGGAATGGTCTTGCCGGGCAGCTTGCCCTTCTTGCGGACCATGTGAAAGCCGAGGCCGAGTTCCAGGGCCAGCGGGGCGGCGACAAGGAAGCCTCGGGATTCGATGCCGGCCAGCACGTCTGGTTTGTAGCCGTCGACAACGGTTTTCAATTGCTCCACGGTCGCCTTCCAGGCTGCCGGGTGCGCGAGCAGGGTGGAGATATCGTAGAACAGGATGCCCGGCTTCGGAAAATCGGGCACTTCGCGGATATGTTTCTTCAGGTCCATGCTCGGATTCCCGTGGCATCTGTTAAGCAGCGGCCTTGATAGGTGAGTGTTGCGATGAATTCCAGTATCTTGTGCTTTGTAAGGATTTTCAGGCGCATAAGACGTGCCTGAAGCATCACGCGCCGACCGGCCGCGTGCCGGTGTCCTTGGACTGGGGGGAACAAGACGTGGCGGCTGCAGCCGAGACCTCGCTTTCGATCACGGAAGCCGGCGGTGAACTCAGGGTCGGCATTACAGGGCCTCTGACGGTGGATGCCGTCGGACGGCTGGACCGGGAGTTCCGGCAGGCCGTGAAGGCATCCCCGCGCCAGGTGGTGATCGACGCCGCCGATGTCACCGCGCTGGACAGTGCCGGGGCGTGGGTTTTGCGCCGGACATCCGAAGCATTCTCCGGGCGCGGGATCGAGGTCCGGCTGGACGGCCTGCGGGCGGAATATGCGGCTCTGCTGGAGAAAGCCTTCATTCCCGATCCGGACGTGCCGACCGATGCAAACAGGCCGAACCCGTTGATTGTGATCGCCGCGCGGGCCGGGAAGGCGATGTTCGACATGGCCCATGTCGGGCGTGATCTGTTCGGGTTCTTCGGCCTGACCATTGTCTCGCTGCTTGCGCTGCTTACCGGCCGGGCCCGGCTTCGTTTCGTGGCGCTGGTCAGCCAGCTCGAATATGTCGGCCTCAATGCCGTTGGTATCGTCGCGCTGCTCTGTTTTCTGGTCGGCGTGGTGCTGGCCTATATGGGCTCGCTCCAGCTTGAGCGGTTTGGCGCCGCGATCCTGACGGTGAACCTTGTCGGCGTCTCCGTGCTGCGTGAGATCGGCGTGCTGCTGACGGCGATCATCGTCGCGGGCCGGTCCGGCAGTGCCTTTACGGCCCAGATCGGCACCATGAAGGTGAACCAGGAAGTGGATGCGCTGGAGACGCTGGGTTTGTCGCCGGTCGACGTGCTGGTGATCCCGCGCCTGATCGCGTTGTTCATCGCCCTGCCGATCCTGGTTTTCATCGGCGATATCGCGGGGCTCGCGGGTGGTGCCATGATCGCGGTGCTGACGCTGGACCTGTCGATCCAGCAGTTCCTGACCCAGCTCAAGGGCGCTGTCGATTTCTGGGATTTCGGCACCGGTATCCTGAAGGCGCCGGTCTTTGCCTATGTCATTGCCGTTGTCGGCTGCCATCAGGGCCTCAAGGTTTCCGGCAGTGCCGAGAGTGTCGGCTTCCGCACCACCAAGGCCGTGGTGGAATCCATCTTCATCGTGATCGTGCTGGATGCACTGTTCGCGGTGTTCTTTGCCGAAGTCGGGATCTGAACCATGGCGGCGATGACGGACGAAAGCTTTACAAGCGACGCGGAAAGCCAGCCCGCGATCCGGTTGCGCGGCATTCGGAATGCGTTCGGCACGCAGGTTGTGCATGACAATCTCGATCTCGATGTCCGGCGTGGCGAGGTGCTGGGGGTGGTCGGAGGATCGGGTTCCGGTAAGTCCGTTCTGCTGCGGACCATCATCGGCTTGCAGATCCCGGCGGCGGGCGAGATCGAGCTGCTGGGGGAGACAATCGATGCCGGGCATGGCGAGATGCCGACGCGCAAGCTGCAGGGCCGGTTCGGCATGATGTTCCAGGACGGCGCGCTGTTCAGCTCTCTCACCGTGGCGCAGAACATCATGGCGCCGATGCGGGAGCGCGGCGGTATCCCGAAACTGCTGATGCGGGAGCTGGCGCTGATGAAGATCAACATGGTCGGCCTGCCGCCGAACGCGGCGGACAAGTTTCCCTCCCAGCTATCGGGGGGCATGCGCAAGCGGGCCAGCCTCGCTCGGGCATTGGCGCTCGACCCGCAGGTCGTCTTTCTGGACGAGCCGACGGCGGGGCTGGACCCGATCGGTGCCTCGAATTTCGACATGCTGATCCGGGATTTGCAGGACAGCCTCAACCTGACCGTGGTCATGGTTACCCATGATCTCGACAGTCTGGTGGCAATCTGCGACCGGATCGCGGTGCTGCTCGACAAGCAGGTAACGGTGGGAACCATGACGGAACTGGTTGCCAACCCGCACCCCTGGATACAGGAATATTTTCACGGGCCCCGCGCGCGGGCCGCTTTCGAAACCCCGGGCCTCAAGGGCTAGGGGAGGGAGACGGAACTGCCATGGAAACACGCGCAAGCTATGTCGTCGTCGGAGTGTTCGTCTTCGCGATGTTCGCGGCCGGAATGGGGTTCGTGATCTGGCTCGGCAAGGTCGAACTGGATCGGGATGTCTCGACTTACGTGATCGAGTTCGAGGAGCAGGTGACGGGCCTCTCGGTTGGCAGCCCGGTCCGCTACCGGGGCATTCCGGTCGGGCAGGTGACCGACATCGCCATCGACCCGGATAATATCGAGATCATCCGGGTGCGCGTCGAGCTCGACGGGAAGGTGCCGATCAAGCAGGACGTCTATGCCATCCTGGAGAGCCAGGGGCTGACCGGGGTCGGCTATATCCAGCTTGCCGGTGGCTCGAACGACGCGCCGCTTCTGGCCGCACGTCCGGGGGATGATGTGCCGGTACTGGAATCCCGGTCATCAATTCTGCAGGAAGTGGCCCAGGCCGCGCCGGAGATCGCCTCGCAGCTTGTTGTTCTGGTGAACCGGGCCAATCAGCTGATGAATGACAAAAACCGCGCATCCATCGAGAACACGCTGAAGAATCTTGAAAGCGTCTCCGGTATCCTTGCCAACCGCAGCACGGAGATCGAGGAGATCATCGCGAATGCCCATTCAACCATGCTGGTGCTGGACCAGACGGTGAGCCAGGTCGGCGGTGATATCGCGATGATGAGCGAAGAGATTTCCCAGACCATGGCGACGACGCGGGGCACGGTGACGGCGGTGGATGCGGAGCTCTCGGCTGTCTCGGCGGATTTGCGCAACACGTTGCAGAATATGGGCAAGGCGTCCGGTGAAGCGGCGGCGTTGATTTCGGACAATCGCGAGGCAGTGAACGATTTCGCGGTCACGGGGCTTTACGAGCTGACGGAATTCCTTGTCGAAGGACGGCAGCTGATGAACGACCTTGACCGTCTGGTGCGCCAGGTCGAGGCGGATCCGGCGCGTATTCTCTTCGGCAACAGACACAAAGGTGTGGAGACAGATTAATGAGTGAGCAAAGTGCCCCCTCCCTGAGCCGCCGCCGGTTGCTTGCCCTTGCCGGGGCGGCATTGCCAGCCGCCGCTGTCTCCGCCTGTGGTGTGCTTCCAACGCTGCCGCCGCCCTCGCAACTCTACCGGTTGTCGCCGAAAAGCACTTTCGACAGCGATATCCCGAATGTGCCATTGCAGCTTGGGATCGAACCGCCGCTTGCGCCGGCCGGTCTCAATTCCTCCCAGATCGCCGTCATGCGCGGCGAGTTGACGATGGATTATTTCGCTCGCGCCAAATGGATCGATACGGCGCCGTCCATGGTGTACCGGCTGCTGGTCGAGTCTTTTGAGAACTCGGAGAAAATTGTCGGGGTTGGCCGCAGCGGCGTCGGCCTGCGGAGCGATTATGAATTACAGACGGAACTGCGTGAGTTCCAGGCGGAATATCTCTATGGCGCAACCGTCCCGAAAATCCGTGTCAGGATTAATTGCAAGCTGGTGAAAATCCCGCAGCGGATCATCGTCGCCTCGCACTCTTTCGAGTCGATGCGGGAGGCGCCGGATAACAAGATGGACAACATTGTGAAGTCCTTCGATCTGGCGCTTGGCAACGTGATGAAAAAGATCGTCGGCTGGACGCTGAAGAGTGTTGCCGAACTCTGATCCGGACGGCTTGACCGGATACGGACCGCAGGAGCAGTGTTGGAATAATCCGATCTGAAGCTTCAATCGAAAGTCTCCGGCATGAACCACGTCTTTCATCGCAGTGCTGTCGCCTCCTATCCCGTCGCAGCGAGCGGCGAGGGTGTTTACATCAAGGATACGGACGGCAAGAGCTACCTCGATGCCAGTGGCGGCGCCGCCGTGTCCTGCCTCGGACATAGCGACAAGCGGGTGATTGATGCGATCAAGACGCAGCTGGACGAAATCCCCTTCGCCCATAGCGGCTTCTTCTCGAACGAGCCGATGGAGCGTCTGGCGGATCATCTGATCGCACGGGCGCCGGGCGATCTCGACCGGGTTTATTTCGTCTCTGGTGGCTCCGAAGCTATCGAGGCGGCCCTGAAAATGGCCCGTCAGTACTTCGTGGAAATCGGCCAGCCGGAGCGGCACAAGATCATCGCCCGCAAACAGAGCTATCACGGCAACACGCTCGGCGCGCTGGCGGTTGGCGGCAACGAATGGCGGCGTGAGCAGTTCCGCCCGCTGTTGATCGACGCGACCCACGTCTCTCCGTGCTTCGCCTATCGTGGCCGGCAGGATGACGAGAGCGAGGAAACCTACGGCCAGAGGGTCGCGGACGAGCTTGATGCGGCCATCAGGGAGCATGGTGCTGAAACGGTTGCAGCCTTCGTTTGCGAGCCGGTTGTCGGCGCCACCCTTGGCGCGGTGCCTCCTGTTCCCGGGTATCTGAAGCGGATACGCGAGATTTGCGATCGCCACGGCGTTTTGCTGATCTTTGACGAGGTCATGTGCGGCATGGGGCGCACGGGCTATCTCTTTGCCTGCGAGGAAGACGGCGTTGCGCCGGATCTGCTGACCATCGCCAAGGGCCTAGGTGCCGGATATCAGCCGATTGGGGCGACTTTGGTCTCGAAGAAAATCTTCGGCGCGATTCGCGATGGCAGCGGCTTCTTCCAGCACGGCCATACCTATATGGGCCATCCGGCGGCCTGCGCCGGGGCGCTCGCGGTACAGCAGGTTATCGAGGAAGACGGTCTGCTGGAAAAAGTCCGGATCATGGGAGAGAAACTGAAATCAGCCCTTGAGGAGCGCTTCGGTAATCACCCCCATGTCGGCGATATTCGCGGCCGTGGTCTCTTCATCGGTATCGAGCTGGTTGAGGACAGGGCGAGCAAGCAATCCTTCGACCCGAGTCTGAAGCTCCACGCGAAGGTAAAGGCTAATGCCATGGCGAGCGGGCTGATGTGTTACCCGATGGGCGGCACCATCGACGGCCGTGTCGGCGATCATATCCTGCTGGCCCCGCCCTTTATTATCGACGACAGCCACGTGGCGGAGATTGTCGAGAAGCTGGGGGCGGCGGTGGAAAGCGCCCTGGAATCCCGTTAGGAAATCCTGCGGGCAATAGCGTTTAGGGCGAATCGGAATAGCGTTCAGGCCATGCGGGATGACCGCACTGCAGCATTCAATATGCCTTCGCTTAAATTGCCTATTGTATACAAAATTCCTTGAGTAAATTGTTGTTTTTCAGTGCCTTAGACTTGATTGACCTTTGTCTCTCTTGCAGGGCATAGTTCATGGGGTAGGTCTGTGACCCAATGGCTTTGATACGAGATACGCATGGGAGCGCATCCGGATCCTGTTCAGGCTCTGATTGTCTGACAAAACGAAGCTGTAGAACGCAGGTAAATTTAAACCACGAATTCTCTTGGAGGAGGCTTCATGAAACGGGCTTTCACGTTTGGCTTTGCAGCGGCCCTGGTGGCTGGCGCATCGCTCGTCGGAGCAACGCAGGGCGTCAGCGCTGCGGAACAGCAATTCATCACCATCGGTACCGGCGGTGTGACGGGTGTTTACTACCCGACGGGTGGCGCCATTTGCCGCCTTGTGAACAAGGGCCGCAAGGAGCACGGCATCCGTTGCTCCGTCGAATCGACCGGTGGCTCGATCTACAACATCAACACCATCCGTGCCGGCGAGCTGGACATGGGCGTTGCCCAGTCCGACTGGCAGTACCATGCCTATAACGGCACCTCGAAGTTCGCGGATGCCGGTCCGTTCAAGGATCTGCGCGCTGTGTTCTCCGTCCATGCCGAGCCGGTCACGATTCTTGCCCGCGCAGATGGCGGCATCAAGAATGTCACGGATCTCAAGGGCAAGCGGGTCAATATCGGCAATGCCGGTTCCGGTACCCGTGGTACCTGGGAAGTGATGGAAGAAGCTCTCGGTTGGGACCGCAGCGATCTCAAGCTCGCCGCAGAGCTGAAGTCGGCTGAAACCGGCCAGGCGCTGTGCGACAACAAGATCGACGCCTATTTCTGGCTCGTCGGCCATCCGTCTGCCTTGACCAAGGAATCAGTGGCCTCCTGTGGCGCGGTTCTGGTCAATGCAACCGGTCCGGCCATCGACAAGCTGGTTGCTGACAATTCCTACTATCGCAAGGCGACCATTCCGGGCGGCATGTATTCCAGCAATCCGGAAGACGTGCACACCTTCGGTGTCGGCGCGACCTTCGTCAGCTCGACCGCCGTTTCCGACGACGTGGTCTATGAAGTCGTGAAAGCGGTCTTCGAAAACTTCGACGACTTCAAGAAGCTGCACCCGGCCTTCGGTCATCTGAAGGAATCCGAAATGGTGAAGGACGGCCTGTCCGCTCCGATCCATGGCGGTGCCGCGAAGTACTACAAAGAAAAAGGCTGGATGTAATTCAGCCGGAAGAAGGGAGAGGGCGACCTCTCCCTTCTTGCTTGTGAGTGACTGAAAAAAATTACCGGCGGCCCTGTTCAATGGGTTTGCCAGATGAACCGGGAACGGCGCGTTATGCGCGCGGCTATGTGATGAGGGCGGACGCATCCCACCCGAGGATGCGCGAGGAGGGGGCTATATGAGCAACGATACGGCAGAGTCGAAATCCGCGCGCCAGGCGGCTGAAGATCTGGTTGCAGCCGTTGACACGGGCGCACGTACCGTGCCGGGAATGGTCGGGCTGGGGATCGCACTCGGTGCGTTGGCCTGGTCCCTGTTTCAACTCTGGATCGCGTCGCCGCTGCCCTACTTGCTGGCTGACTTTATCCCTTTGATGAACAACACGCAGACCCGGCCAATTCACCTTTGTTTCGCCGTGGTTCTGGCCTTTCTGTCCTACCCTGCATTTAAGAATTCACCGCGCCGCAGCGTGCCGGTCACGGACTGGCTGTTCGCGATCGTCTCCTCGGTCTGCATTCTTTATCTGGTGGCTGAAGCCGATGATCTCGCCGGCCGCATGGGAATCCCGACGACCGCGGACATTGTGACGGCGGGTATTGGTCTTGTGTTGCTGCTGGAGGCTACCCGGCGCTCTCTTGGCGTGCCGTTGATGGCCGTCGCGATGGTCTTCCTCGTCTACATCTTCTTCGGCCAGTACGGGCCGGACATCATTGCGTGGAAGGGGGCATCCTTCCAGAAGGCGATGTCCCACCTCTGGATCACCCAGGAAGGCGTGTTCGGGATCGGGGTTGGTGTATCGACCTCCTTCATCTTCCTGTTCGTGCTGTTCGGTGCCCTGATGGACAAGTCCGGCGCCGGCATCTACCTGACCAAGCTTTCGATCGCACTGGTTGGCCATATGCGGGGCGGCCCGGCCAAGGCGTCGGTTGTTTCCTCGGCCATGACAGGCCTGATTTCCGGCTCCTCCCTTGCCAACGTCGTGACCACGGGTGCCTTCACCATTCCGCTGATGAAGCGCACGGGCTTTCCGGCAGAGAAGGCGGGCGCCGTTGAGGTTGCTTCCTCGACCAACGGCCAGCTGACGCCGCCGGTGATGGGCGCTGCCGCTTTCATCATGATCGAGCGGGTTGGTATCGACCTTGTCGAGATCATGAAGCACGCCTTCCTGCCGGCGATCATCTCCTACATTGCGCTGGTTTACATTGTGCACCTTGAGGCCGTGAAGGCCGGCATGGTCGGTCTGCCGCGCTCTTCGAAGGGGCGGGGGCGGACGGTCCTGGCCAAGATTTTCAGCACGGCGACCGCACTGGTCGGGTTCCTTGTCCTGATGGCTGTCACCTATTTCGGCTTTGCCTGGACAAAGGACGTGTTCGGCGATGCCACGATCTACATCGCATCGATCGTGCTGCTGGTTGCCTATGTCTTTTTGTTGAAACTGGGTGCCTCCTATGAGGACGGCCGTCCGGAAGATCTTGAGGAGATGACCGAGTGCCCTGAAATGCGGCCGACCCTGATGTCCGGTCTGTATTTCCTGTTGCCGATCGGCGTGCTGGTCTGGTGCCTGATCGTGGAGCGTTTCTCTCCGGGGCTTGCGGCCTTCTGGACTTCGGTCGTCATGCTATTCGTCGCGCTGACCCACCGGGCGGGCAAGGCGTTCTTCCGGGGTGAGGGGATAGACATGGCCGCGCTTGGCATGGGGCGGAGCGAGCTCTATGACGGACTGGTCTCCGGTGCGCGGAACATGGTGCCGATCGGGGTCGCGGTCGCGGTTGCGGGCATCGTCGTCGGGGCTGTGACCCTGACAGGCCTTGGCCAGAAAATGACCGAATTCGTTGAGTTCGTTTCGGCCGGTAACCTGATGCTGATGCTGTTGTTCACGGCCTTTATCTGCCTGGTGCTGGGCCTTGGCCTGCCGACGACGGCGAACTACATCGTCGTGTCTTCGTTGATGGCACCGGTGATCGTGACGCTTTCGGCTCAATCCGGGGTGATCCTGCCGCTGATCGCGGTGCATCTGTTCGTGTTCTATTTCGGGATATTGGCGGACGATACGCCACCAGTGGGGCTGGCGGCCTATGCCGCCGCCGCCCTGTCGGGCGGCGATCCGATCAAGACCGGTCTGCAGGGCTTCGCCTACGATATTCGGACCGCGATACTGCCGTTCCTGTTCATCTTCAACACACAGCTTCTGATGATCGGGATCGACGGGGTGGTGCATTTCATCATCACGGTGGTCACGGCAATCCTGGCGATGCTGATGTTCGCCTCGGCGACGCAGATGTTCCTGATTGTGAAGAACCGGCTTTGGGAATCCGCGGCCCTGCTGCTGGTTGCCTTTACCCTGTTCCGGCCTGGTTTCTGGCTCGATTACATAGATCCGCCCTTTGTTCAGCATGATCCGACAAGGATCTATGAGGTTGCCGAAACCATCCCTGCCGGTGCCGATATCCGGTTGATGGTGCAGGGCGAGACTATTGACGGGGATATTGTCTCCAAGGCCGTTTTGCTGCCGCTCGGTGATGCCGGGCCGGGTGCGGACAGGCTGGCGAATGTGGCCGGGCTGGAGATGCGGTTCGAAGACGGCAAGGCTCTGGTCGATAATCTCGGCTTCAGCAGCCCTGCTGAAAAGGCCGGGATCGATTTCGACTGGCAGGTGACGGAAGTCATGACGCCTGCGGACCGCCCGCCGAAGGAGCTGTTCTTCATTCCGGCACTCGGCCTGATGGTTCTGGTTATCGTCCTGCAACGGTCGCGCCGCCGCCGGGCTGAAGCTGTTTAGGGGAGAGGCAGATGTACAAACATATCCTTTTGACTGTCGACCTGGACGACAAGGATTCCTGGAACAAGGCACTGCCGCTGGCGATCTCCAATGCCGAGACGCACGAGGCAAGTCTTTCCGTCATGACTGTGGTGCCGGACTTCGGAATGAGCCTCGTTGGGCAGTATTTCCCGAAGGATCACGTGGAAAAGGTCATGAAGGAGGCGAACAAGCGCCTGCACGAGCTGGTGGCCGCGCGCGTTCCATCAGGCATGCACGTGCAGCATATTGTTCGCCAGGGCACGGTCTATGAGATGGTGCTGCTGACCGCGAAGGAGATCGATGCGGACCTCATCATCATCGCCTCGCACCGTCCGGAGCTGAAAGATTACCTGCTGGGGCCGAATGCGGCCCGGGTGGTACGGCACGCCAACTGTTCGGTTCTGGTGGTCCGCTAAACGAAAAAAAAGCCCCGCCGACAGCTGATCGGCGGGGTTTTTTATATCTGCTGCCAGATACCTGGCGTGAAGCCGTTAGGAGCGGAACAGGCCGAGGAGAGCCTGCGGGCTGCGATTGGCGATGCCGAGCGAGAGCGCGCTCAATTGCCCGCGGGCCTGATCTGCCGCAAGCCGCGCGGCTTCCCGTCCGAGATTGGCATCGACGATGTTTCCGAGGCCTTCCTCAGTCGCATCCGCAATACCCTGTAGCTGATCGTTCTGCGCCGTGATGCGGCGGCCACTTGCCCCGAGTTCGCCAAGGGAATTGTTCAGGGCTGACTGGAAGGCCGTGAATTCATTTTCCAGAACCGAAGCGGGATCGCTGAAATCGGCAGCAGCCAGCGCTGCGAGACTGTCCGCGACGGAGCCTTGGCCCGAAACCGTCAGCACTTCGCCTTCACCGTTCTGAAGTGTGTTCAGATCCCCGGCGCCGGACTCCAGCAAATTGGTTCCGTTGAAAGTGCTGTTGTCGACAAAGCCCTGGGCCTGCCCCAGAAGCGCATCCAGATCGTTCTGCAGAATGCCCTGCTGCTCCGCCGTGTTCGCTGGGTTGGAAAGTTCGACCAGCTTGCCCTGAATATCGGAGGTCAGGTTTGATATCGCCGTCGCGCCGGCAGTGGCGACTTTCACCGCGCCTGACGTCTGGTTCAGACCCTGCTGCAGAGCCGCATTGGCGCTGAGCTCGCCCCGGATGCTTTGGGCGATGGCAAACAGGGAGGCCTGATCCAGCGCGCCTGACACTTTCTGGCCGGTGGAAATCCGGTTCAGGGTGCGGCTCTGGTCGCTCTGCGCGGAATTCAGGTTCCGGAGCGCCGAAAAGGCACCGACATTCGTATTGATCGAGTTGTTGATAGCCATGGCTACACGCTCTCGTTGATGGTGCCGCAAGCAATCTGATCCGGCACGGTCGTCTATCTCACCTTACAATATAGCATTTTTCCGGCTGTTTGTAAGGTGTGATCGTTTTGAGGTCCGGCGGGGCGGCAGGGGTGATCGGGTAATGCTGTCGCTGTTTTTTACCGCCGGCATTAGGCACGCCGCTGCTGATCTTTCGGATGATCGGGTTAATCACGTATTGACCGGGAATTAACGCGGAAGTCGCCACCTTATCCACGGAAAGCTGATGCATAGGTGGAAGAGTTGGGGCCGCCTGATGATACTTTCATGTCTCTAAAGACACCAAATTTGCGTCATCATGACGCGGTTTATATGTATTGAGTGTTGCTAAAAAGTTGATTTCAGGCGGCTGGGTGCTGGGTTCCTCCACTTAAGAGTTGGGCCGATTTTGCGGTGTATCGCTTAGCTTTTGTTAATAAAATTCTGCAAGAACTTTAAAATATAACTGTCGATGTGCTTGATCGCATTGTTTTGTATGAGGTGCTCAGAGTGTCGACGGTTATAGAAAATTGTGTAATTTGCGGTACTTGCGGCAATGTGTTGCGACATAGCATTGAGAATTCCATTTCTCTCTGCTATTGTTGAGTTCACTTGTTGATTGTGGGGAGGCCTTGCAACTGCTTCGCAGGGCCCATCTCAGGGTGGGGTTTGACCATTGGCCATTTGGGAACAGACAGAAGACAGTGTCGCGGAAGCGCTTTTCCGGTCGGTTATGCGCGTGGTCGCACTTGTCTCCTTGACTGTTGTTCTGGTCGGCCCGGTGGTGGCCGGCGGATGGATGGCAAACGCCTATATCGTCTACCGCACAAGCGCCGATGAATTGCAGCTTCCCGTTGTGGAAAAACAGATCCCTTCACCGGCTGAGCTGATCAACGCGGCAATCGACGACAGATCTCTCTCCCACCACTAATCGGCCTGCCGCTAGGTCTTTGGGGCTTGGGCGGCCAATTCCAGAAACTTTACCGCGGCGCTAATCGTTGCCGCCATGTTTGACGCAGCCGTGTGGCCGGAGGCTTTCCGGGGCGACAGGTCATGATTGCCATCCGGAAGCCATTCGATGGTTATTGCCGCTGATAAAGGGTAATTTTCGACTTCCGGCCTGGTGCCGAAAGGATCGCGCTCTCCCTGCAGGATCAGCGTCGGGCAGGTGATGCTTTCCAGATGTTCCGTGCGCAATTTGTCGGGTTTTCCAGGCGGATGGAACGGGTAGCCGAGGCAGATCAGCCCATCGGCACCGCTCTCGTCAGCAACAAGGCTGGCCATGCGGCCACCCATGGATTTACCGCCGATCACAAGGGCTCCATTTCCCGCCGCCGTCTCGATGACGCTTCTCCAGGTATCGAGGAGAACGGGCTGCCGGTCCGGAGGCCGCTTGCTGCCACCAGTGCGCCGGCCAGCCATATAGGGGAATTCAAAACGCAAGACCCGGAAGCCCGCCGAGGCAATGCCTTCGGCGACCTGGTTCATGAAGGGCGTGTCCATCGGCGC